>JABAHQ010010204.1_pt1 | contig 19322 bp, 11 predicted proteins | sample 7062091 | NCBI WGS metagenome assembly JABAHQ01 (sample SAMN14534359, study PRJNA622989) | marine sediment metagenome | biome: marine biome [ENVO:00000428]; feature: marine pelagic biome [ENVO:01000023]; material: deep marine sediment [ENVO:00002113] | place: India: Gulf of Kutch | collected...
GGACGGCCTCCATCTTCGCCGCGGCGGGGACCGGCACGTCGGCGACGGCGACGGTCTCGGTGCCGGAGCCGGCGGGGAGCGTGGGCTCCGAGGGCGGCACGATCACCCTGGCGCCCGAGGACGAAGGCGGCGAGGCGCCGGCCACGCTCGACGTTCCCGAAGGCGCCCTCGAAGAGGGGACGGCGATCACCGTGGTTCCCGCACCGGGAGACTCCCTTCCTCCGGATTCGGAGACCCTCGGCCTCGTGGGAGGCTCGGCGTTCGACTTCGCCCCGGACGGCCTCGTCTTCGAGCCGCCGGCCCTCCTCACCCTCACCTTCGACCCCGACACCCTCCCCGAGGAGACGAATCCCTTCGATCTGATGATCCACGTGGCCGGCGCCCAGGGATGGGAGCCGATCGCGAAGAGCGTGGCGGATCCCTTCGCGGGAACGGTCACCGCTCCGATCCCGGGGTTCAGCATCTACGGCATCCTTCCTCGACCCCCGGACTTCGCCGTCCCCAACCGGAAGCCCCTCGTCCTTCTCGAAGCGCCTTCCGAGGGAAGCGTGGTCGGCGAGGGCGAGACCGTGGAGCTCCGGGCGCGGGCGGGGGACGCCGAGGACGGCTGGCTCTCGGGCGATGCCCTGGCCTGGGCGAGCGACCTGGACGGTGCTCTCGGCACCGGCAGCCCCCTCGGCGTGAGCACGCTGTCGGCGGGAGGCCACACGATCACGGTCACGGCGACGGACAGCGACGGGGCGTCCAGGACGGCCTCCACCACGCTCACCGTGGAGGCTGCGCCCAACGGGGCCCCGACGGCCGAGATCACCGCGCCGGCGGACGGGAGCGTGTTCCAGGAGGGGGAGTCGGTCGCGTTCGACGGCTCGGGCTCCTCGGACGCGGACGGCTCGATCGTAAGCCATCTCTGGGACTTCGGCGACGGGTCGGCTCCGGTCGCGGGTGCGACGGCGACCCACGCCTACCCGAGCGCCGGCACCTATACGGTGACGCTGACCGTGGAGGACGACGGCGGGGCCACCGGCACCGCGACCATCACGATCACGGTGGAGCCGCCCAACCAGCCCCCCACGGCCACGATCGAGGCGCCGGCGGACGGTGACGTCTACCCGGAGGGCTCCACGGTCACCTTCAAGGGCACAGCCACCGACCCGGAGGACGGTGCGCTCACCGGCGCCTCGCTGGAGTGGACCAGCGATCTGGACGGGGCGCTGGGCACGGGAAGCGACGTCAGCTCGAGCACGCTCTCGGTCGGCACGCACACGATCACGCTCACCGCCACCGACGGCGACGGGGCGACGGGCAGCGCCAGCGTCAGCCTCACGGTGCAGGGCGCGTCGTCGATCTCCGGAAAAATCGTGCGGAACGGTTCCAGATCGACGTTCTCGAATGTCCGCGTGGAGCTGAAGGACGACAGCGGCGCGCCTCTGGATACTGTCGAGACCGATCTCTCCGGATACAGCTTCACCGACCTGCCCTCGGGCAGCTACGTCGTGGCGCCCGTGCGTGCGGACATGCCCCCCTATCGACGCTTCGTCACCGCGTCCAAGAACGTGAGCCTGGCCCCGGGGGAGAGCCTGACCGGTCTGGACTTCGACTTCATCGTTCCCACGGTTCAGCTGCGCGCCGACTGTCCTGTCTCCCCGTGCAGGATTGCCGTGGGCGGGCGCACCAGCGTCTCGCTGGAGGTCCAGCTGGACGACATCCTGCCGGATCCCGTCACCCGCGCACGGGGGAGCCTGACCTGGCCCTCCTCCCTGGCCTCTTATGTCCGGGGCTCCAAGGCGCCCACCTTCTGGGATGTGAACGCCCTGAGCGAGAGTTCCGGGACTCTCACCGCCGACGACACGGATGCCGGAGGGAGCTTCAACCCCGTAACGCTCATCAACGTGAGCCTGGAGATGACCGCCGAAGGCAACCGGTGCCTGGGCGGGAATCTCGTCTCTCTCCAGACCACCGCCCCCGACGGGAGTGTGATCGAGGTCCTCGACTTCGCGGTGATCGGAGTCACAACTTCCGACTGCCTGAACGTCGTGGCGGGCGCTGGGAGCAACGACTTCACCTTCACGACGGACCGGGACGGCAACCAGGAAATCTACGTGATGAAGGCCGACGGGACCGGCCAGACACGGCTCACCAGCAACGCTGTTCTGGACAACTTGCCGGCCTGGTCGCCGGATGGATCGAAGATCGCCTTCCGCAGCAGGCGGGACGGCAATGACGAGGTGTATGTGATGAACGCCGACGGCAGCGCCCAGACGAACCTGACCAATAACGCGGCCGTGGACAGCTGGCCGGCCTGGTCACCGGACGGCTCACAGATCGCCTTCGTCAGCGGTCGTGACGGCAATGGCGAGGTCTATGTGATGAACGCCGATGGTACGTCTCCCTCCCGGCTGACCACGAGTGGTGCGGCCGACGGTGAGCCGACGTGGTCGCCTGACGGATCGCGGATCGCCTTTCGCAGCTTCCGGGACGGAAACGCGGAGATCTACGTGATGAGCGCCGACGGGACGGGCCAAACGCGGCTGACCGACAACTCGGTGGTCGACGAGCAGCCTGCGTGGTCACCGGACGGCTCCCGGATCGCCTTCGTCAGCGGCCGGGACGGGAACTCCGAAATCTACGTGATGAACGCCGACGGTACGTCTCCGTCCCGGCTCACGACGGATGCGGCCACCGACGAGGCGCCCGCGTGGTCGGCGGACGGCTCGCAGCTGGCGTTCTACAGTAGCCGGGACGGAAACGCCGAAATCTACGTGATGAACGCCGACGGGACGGGCGTCATGCGGCTCACGAACCAATCGAGGTTGGACTTCCTGCCGGATTGGGCGGCGGGGACGCCCTCGGACCAGGACGGCGACGGCGTAGCAAACGGGGCGGACAATTGCCTGTGGTTCCCCAATGCGAGCCAGTCCGACTCCGACGGGGACGGTGCCGGTGACGTCTGTGACGCGGATCCTTCCGACTCCGCGGTGCAGTAGTGCTGGTCGATCGAGGCCCGCCGCCGGACCTAGTGGAACATGGAGCCGCACCGGGCCAGGCCCACGTCGCACGATCTCATATCGTCCGGGGCGCGTTGACCGCCTCCGTCCGCGACCCCTTCACGCTATCCCCGAGTCCTCGAGCCAGGCGCGCACGGTGGTCAGAAACCGCTCCGGCTCCTCCATGAACGGAAAGTGCCCGCTCTCCTCGAAGACGACGCCACGGGCGTCCGGGATTCCTTCCAGGAGACGCCCCGCCCCCTCCGCCGGGGGCGTGATCCAGTCGTGACGGCCGACGAGCACCAGCGTGGGCACACGAATCTCCCCGAGGCGGTCGGTCACGTCGTAGCCGGGCAGGCAACGGCCGAACGCGTGGTTGAACGCCCCGGCGGCATACCGGCTGCAGTCCTCCCACTCCGACACCTCGCCCGGATTCCGTTCGTGGAAGTAGAGGGGCAGGAGCTCGAGCCAGATCCGGCACAGCGCGTCGTCGTCGGCCACGTCGGCCCCGAGCGCACGCTCCAGGGCCCGGAGCTGCTCGGGGGTGCCCCGCCTCCGGGCGTTGTCGAGCGCCGTGGCCGGGTAGTCGAAGGCCGGAGCGGTGCTGCAGAGGACGAGGCCGCGGAGGGTGCCCGGATGCCGGAGGGCGTACTCGAGGGCCAGGTATCCCCCGTAGGAATGACCGAAGAGGACGATCTCGTCGGCGTCGTCGAGCCCGGCCCGGAGCCGATCGATATCCTCCGCCCACACGCCGTGTCCGAGCTCCTCGGGCGAGGCGGGCCGGGGCGAGCGGCCGGTGCCCCGGTGGTCGAAGTAGACGAGCCGCATCGCGTCCGCGAGGGGGTCCAGCCAGGGGCGGAGGTAGCGGTGGTCCAGATGGATCCCGCCGGCGGCCAGGAAGGGGGCGCCCCTCCCCAGGACCTCACGGTAAAGCGACACGCGGGACGAGCCGGCCTCGCCTCGGCTCACGGGCCGCCGGTGATCACCCGGCGCACGTCCCGTCGCGACGAGATCCCCAGCTTCAGGAGGACCTTCTCGGTGTGGCGGCGGGCGGTGTGGGGGCTGATGCCCAGGGCCTCGGCGATCTCGGCGTTCGTCCTCCGCCGGGCCAGGAGGAGCGCGACCTCGGCCTGGCGGGGGGTGAGGTCGAAGCGCTTCCCGAGCCATCCCTCGGTGGGGAGAACGACCGTGGGGTCGTCGCCGACGATCAGGATCCGGGCGCCGTCGGCCGAGCTCGAATCCAGGAGGCTGGCCCGGAGGCGCAGGGGTCCCCTGCGGCTCGGGACGACCCGGCTCTCCGGCCCGCCGCTCTGCTCGGGAGACCCGTCCTCCCGGGCGACGACCAGATCCCGCGCCAGGGCCTCGGCTTCCTCCATCAGGCTCCGGCCGGAGGTCCGACCGGCGATCCGGGCGAACGCCGGGTTCCGGTGCAGGATCCGGCCCTCCCGGTCGAAGAGCGCGGCCGGGCGGTCCAGGCCGTCGATCAGCGCGGCCAGGCGCTCGCGCCGCCCGACCATGCGGAGATAGGTGCCGACGCCCGTCCGGAACGCCGGGTAGAGGAGCCGCAACAGCCCGAGCCCCCGCTCCCCGAACTTCGGCCCGGTCTCGCGCTCGTGGTGGAAGTAGAGGGCGTAGGCGATCCCCGAGCGCCCGTCGCGGCCGTGGGCCGCCAGCGTGTCGAAGCACCGCATGGGGACGATGTACTCGTTGTAGTACGCCGACTCCAGCATCTCGTCGAGATGGGGGCCCCAGCCCATCTCCCGGGTCCCGACCCCAAGGCGCTGGAAGCGCCGGAAGGCCTGGAAGCGGGAGTCGAGGGGCCGGATCACCTCGTGATAGTCCTTCGCCCGTTCCGGGTCGTGCTCCTCGGAGTAGACGCGGGCTTCTCCCGGCACCGGGAAGTCGAACCCGACCATGTCGGCGCCGAGGAGTCGCTTCAGGGACCGGTTCACGGCCGCGCGCCAGCCGTCCAGGCTCTCGTGGGCAAGGGGGGAGAGGAGGGCTTCCAGGGCCCGGCTCAGGAGGCGGCGGTCGTGGGAGTCGAGGGTGAGCACGCTCATCGCGGGCGACCCTCCTTCTCCCCGGGGCCGGATCGGTCCCGGAGGCCCCTGATCACCCGGCGCACCTTCCGTCGCGACGAGATCCCCAGCTTGAGCAGGACCTTCTCGGTGTGGCGGCGGGCGGTGTGGGGGCTGATCCCCAGGGCCTCGGCGATCTCGGCGTTCGTCCTCCGGCGGGCCAGGAGGAGCGCCACCTCGGCCTGCCGGGGGGTGAGGTCGAAGCGCTCCCGCAGTGCGGCGGGGGTCGGGAGCGGCGCGACGGCCTCCGGTTTCAGGGTCAGGAGAGCGTATGGACGGCCGAGGAGATGTTCTCCGAGAAGGGTCGTGACCAGAGCGTATCGCCGGGATCCCACGGCGATCGTTCGAGCCGGGCTCGAAGTCGTGTTCGCGTCCACGACTCCGCCGACGGCGGCGGCGACGACGGCGGCCGCGGAACGCGCCATCTGGCCCTCGACGGCGGCCGCGTCGTCCGCCCTGGCCAGCAGCTTCTCGAGCCGGGGGCTCCGGTGGACGGGGCGCCCTTCCTCGTCGAAGAGGGCGGCGGCGCCTCCTTCCCGGTCGACGGCGCGGACCAGGGACGAGCGAGCTCGACGCATCTCGACGTACGTGGACACGCCGGCGTGAAACGCCGGGAAGAGGAGCCGGAGAATCTGGACGCCCCGGTCGCCGAAACGCCGCCCCTGGGGCCGATCGTGGTGGAAGTAGAGGACCGAGTCCCGGCCGTCCCGAAGCGTCGTGTAGGCGAAGAGGCCATCGTAGGCACGAAGGGGCACGACGAGGTCGCCGTAATACTCGGACCGGTAGTATTCGTCGAGGTGCTCCGCCCACAGACGTGTCCGATTCGTGACCTTCAGCTTCCGATATCGCTGGAAGATTCGGTATCGTCTGCCCAGTGGCTCGAGGAGGGTGTGATACTTCCGGAGCAGATCTGCGTCGAGCTCCTCGGAGTAGAGACGCACCCCATCCACCCCCGGCAGCTCGAAGGTGGCCTGGTCCGCTCCCAGGAGGGAGCCCACCCGGCGGTTGACCGCCGAGCGCCAGCGGTCCAGGTCGGCATGGTCGAAGGGCGAGACCAGCGTGCGAATGCATTCCGCCAGGCGCGCTCGCTCACCCTCGCGAAGGACGAGAGAGGGCATGTTCTCAGCCGAGGTTTGTTGCAGATTGCTGCCCGGGAGAGACGCGATGGGGCGAGACCCGGACCCGCGATCCCGAACAGATTCCGGACGGGTCATTTTGACCCATCCTTCCTTCCAATCTGCGACAGAGCCCGCGAACGCCGCAATGCCGCCGTCCCACAGGAACGGAGGACCGCCCATGCCGACTCCCGCCATCCGTTCACTCCGGACGGCCGCTGCCCGACTCGTCGTCCGCTTCCGGCCGCCGCGGGCCGCGTCCCTTACCCGGACGGTCCTCCCACGAGCTCGACCGGCGTCTCCGGGCGGGACGCCTCCACCACCTCGGCCACCACGCCGGCCCGGGGGTAGCCCGCCGCCCGGAGGGCCGCCACGCACCCCTCGGCCCGGTCCGGGGGCACCGACCCGAGGAGGCCCCCGGCGGTCTGGGGGTCGAAGAGGAGGGGCCAGCGCCGGGAGCCCGCTCCCTCCTCGGGGTTCGCCACGGCCCGGAGGAGCCGGAGGTTGGCGGGGTGGAGGGTGCTGAGGATCCCGCGCTCCGCGCACTCCAGGGCACCGTCCAGGGCGGGGAGGGCGTCGGGGTCGAGGCGGGCACCCACCCGGGACGCCCGGAGCATCTCCACCAGGTGGCCCAGGAGCCCGAAGCCCGAAACGTCGGTGCACGCCCGGACGTCGTGGGACCGGAAGATCTCCATCGCTTCCCTCCCCGACCTGATCATGGAGGTGAGGGCGCTTTCGACCCAGCGGGCCTTGGCATCCGCTCGCATGTCCGCAGCGAAGAGGGTGCCGGTTCCCAGGGGCTCCGTGAGGACCAGGCGGTCCCCGGGGTGGGCTCCCGACTTCCGGAGGAGCGCCTCGGCCTCGGCCCACCCCGTCACCTGGAGCCCGAAGGCGAGCTCCGCCCCCTCGGCCGTGTGGCCCCCCGCCAGGACGGCGCCCGCCTCCCGGAGGACCCCCGCGGCCCCGGCCAGGAGCTGCGCCAGCTCCTCCTCCAGCTTCTCCTCGGGGCCGGGCGCCAGGGTGACCACGGCGAGGCCCGCCCGGGGGCGGGCTCCCGTCGCCCACAGGTCGTTGAGCGCGTGGTGGGCGGCAACCGCCCCGAACCGGTGGGGGTCGTCGAGGAAATCCCGGAAGAAGTCCACGCTCTGGACCGCCACCTGGCCGGGAGGGACCCGGAGGACGGCGGCGTCCTCGGGCTCCCGGAGGCCCGAGGTCACGTCCTCGTCCTGTCCGCCGTCCACCCGGGCGAGAGCCTGCCGGAGCACGTCGGCGCCCACCTTGCCGCCGCAGCCTCCGCACCGCATCGCGGAATAGGGCCGTGCGTCGGTCTCCGGGGCCCCGGTGTGGCGCCAGGGAGTCTCGCCTCCGGCCCGGCCCTCGTCCCCGCTCCGGAAGGCGGGGCCGGAACGGGGCGTCCGCGCCGAGCACGCCGCGTGGAGGGCGGCGGCCCCGCCGCCTTCCATCGCCGGGAGATCGCTCCAGCGCTCCATCCAGCGCCGGTCGATCCACTCCTTCAGCGTCCACGCCCAGCGGCCCCGAAAGGCGAAACGGCCCCGGGAGCCCACCGCGTGGCGGTCTCCGGTGCCGATGAGGGTCAGGAACTCCCGCTGGGGGCGGAAGGGACGGGGCTGCCGGCCCTGGAGGACCCGCCGGAGATTCCGCTCGAGCGGGGGCCCCTGCCGGACCGCGAACACCCCGGACTTGGGCCGGGGGTGGGGCGCCACCGACGCCACGTCCCCCGCGGCGAAGACGAAGGGATGGGAGGTGGAGCGGAGTGCCGCGTCCACCCGGAGGAATCCCGCCCCCGTGGTGTCGAGCCCCGTCTCCCGGATCCACGTCGGGGGCGCGGCGTCGGTCACCCAGAGGACCCGGTCCGCGGGAAGGCGAGCCTCCTCTCCGGTCTCGCACGGGGCCGTCTTCACCCATACCGTGCCCGCCTCCACCCGTACCACCCGGCTCGAAGTACGCACCTCGACGCCTCGGGCGTCCAGCATCCGACGCAGGACCCGCCCCGCCGACCGGTGGTGCTCGGGCACGATCCGTTCGGTGTCGGTGAGGAGCACGAAGCGCACCGCGCCGGCCGGGAGCCCCCGGGACCGGAGGAGGGAGGCGAGGCGCCACTGGCACGCCAGGGTGAGCTCCACGCCCCCGGCCCCGCCCCCGACCACGGCCACGGTCACGGGCCGGAGCTGTCCGGAGCGGGCCCCCGCCAGGAGATCCTCGACGAGGCGCGTCCAGCCGGCGAGGAAGTCGTCCACCGGCTTCACCGGGACGGCGTGCTCCGCCGCCCCGGGGATGCCGGCGGTCCGCGGAATGGCCCCGACGTTCAGGGAGAGGAGGTCGAACGCCAGGGGAGGGCGATCCGCGCAGTGGACTCGGCGACCCTCCAGGTCCAGGCCCAGCGCCTCGTCCCGGAGGAGGCGGACCCCGGCCCAGCGACAGAGGCGGCGGAGGTCGATGTGGGCCTCGTCGAAGGCGTAGCGGCCCGCCACCAGCCCCGGGAGCATCCCGGAGTACGGGGCGTGGACCTCCCGGGCCAGCAGGGTGAGCCGGACTCCGGGGAGGGGACGCATCCCGAACGCCTTCACCACGTGGACGTGGGTGTGGCCTCCGCCCACCAGGACCAGGTCCTTCCTCACCGGCTCTCGATCGTTCATGGAGGGGGTGCTCGCTCGGGAATCGCCCGGCGGAGATCGGGGCCCGGCCGGTTGTCCGCCGGACCCGGGGACCCAATTGTAGCCGGACCCGCCCCGCCTGGCATCCGCGTCCGAGCTACCGGGAGATCCCATGCGCCGCGCCGCCGCCCTCGCTCTGACCCTCGCGCTCCTCCTTCCACCGTCCCGGTGGGGAGCCACCGACGGAGCCGGGGCCCTCGGAGCGCAGGAGCCTGCTTCCCGGACGAGGGTCGTCCTCCTGGGCACCGGCACCCCCAACGCGGAGCCGGAGCGCTGGGGACCCGCGGTCGCCGTGGTCGTGGACTCGGTCGCCTACCTGGTGGACGCGGGCCCCGGCGTGGTCCGCCGGGCCGCGGCGGCCGCCCGTCGCCACGGCCTGGAGGCCCTCCGTGCCCCGCGTCTGGGGCGCGTCTTCCTCACCCACCTTCATTCGGACCACACCCTGGGGCTCCCCGACCTCATGCTCTCTCCCTGGGTCCTGGAGCGGCCGAAGCCCCTACGGGTGTGGGGCCCGCCGGGGACCGAGGCGATGACGGACGCGATCGGGGATGCGTGGACCGAGGATATCCGCATGCGGGTCTACGGCCTGGAGCCCCGGGCCCACAACGCCGAGGCCTGGGAGGCACGGGTCGCCGAGTCTCGGCGGGGGCGCCCCGTCTACGAGGACCGGCGGGTCCGGGTCGAGGCCGTGCCGGTGGACCACGGGACGTGGCCCCACGCATTCGGGTACCGCTTCGCGAGCCCGGACCGGACCGTCGTGATCTCCGGCGACACCCGGCCCACCGACGCGATCGTCCGGGCGTGCGACGGCTGCGACGTCCTCGTCCACGAGGTCTATTCGGCAGAGCGCTTCCGGGCCCGTCCGCCCGAGTGGAGGCGGTACCACGCCTCCTCGCACACCTCCACCGAAGAGCTCGCCGAGCTCGCCGGCCGGGCGCGGCCCGGGCTCCTCGTCCTCTACCACCAGCTCTACTGGGGCGCCGACGACGAGGACCTCGTCCGGGAGATCCGGGAGGCGGGCTACGACGGCCCCGTGGTGAGCGGCGAGGATCTGGAGGTGTACTGAGGGGGCCACCCTCAGCCGGGCCCGGCCTCCTCCAGAATCCGGTCGGCGAAGGCGTCGACGATCCGCGGGGCGAGGCGGGCGAAGGGGACGGTGACGTCCTCCTCGCCCGACCTCTCCAGTAGGCCGGCGAGCTCGTCCACGAGCCCGGCGCCCTTCTTGCCGGCCACCCGCTCCAGGAAGCCGCCCGGTTCGACCTCGAGCCGCTCCAGGTCCCGGAGCGCCTGGGTGAAGAGGACGTTGTGGGGGCCCTCCCACGTCTCCATGATCGCGGCGTCCCGCCAGAGCCGCGGCAGGGGCGAGAAGCGCTCCTCGATCCCGTTGCCTCCCAGGATCATCATCGCCTCGTGGAGCCCCACCGTCGCCCTCCGGGTCAGGACCGGCTTGGCCAGGCTCAGGAGCACCCGGAAGTCGGCCCGGGCTTCCTGGGACGCCCCGGTGCCGGCCAGCTCCGGTGTGCGGCGCCGCGCTTCCCCGGGTTCCGCTCCCCGGGTCTCCTCCCAGAGGCTCAGCAGCCCGAAGGTGGCGGCCAGGGCCCGCCGCCGACCCTCACGGATCCGCGCCAGAGCTCCCTTCACCAGGGGGTAGTCGGCGATGGGCGTGCCGAAGGCCCGGCGGAAGCCGGCGTAGGCCCCGGCGATCCGCTCGGCCCGTCGGAGGGCTGAGGCGGCCCAGTAGACGCAGTGGAACCGGGAGGTGACCAGGACGTGGGCCACCAGGTTCGGGAGCCCCCGGTCCGGGGGGCCCACGGGCCAGGCCCGGGCCCCGTGGAAGGTGACCTCGGCGGTGGCCAGCTCCCGGGTCCCCAGCTTCTCCTTCAGGCGGTCGATCGTGTGCCCGTTGCGCTCCGCCGTGGACGCCCCCAGGCGGGCGGGAACGAGGAAGAGGCCGAGCGGGCCGGGCTCTCCGCCGCTCTCGCTCGCCCGGGCGGTGACGAGGAAGTAGTCGGCGTTCACGTTGGAGCAGAACCACTTCCGGCCCTCGACGCGGAAGGCGTCCCCGTCGGGGAGGGCCCGGGCCAGGTTCGCGGGGACGTCGGAGCCTCCCTGGATCTCGGTGACGAACTGGGCGCCGTGCCAGACCCGCTCCGGGCTGGAGCTCCGCACGCGCTCCAGGGCCTCGTGGTGGACTGGCCGGTCGCCCAGGGCTTCCAGCGCCCGGACGAGTCCGTCGGTACAGGCGGTAGCGCAGACCACGCCGGCCTCTCCGTTCTGGGCGTAGAGGTACGCCCGGGAGTAGAAGTGGTACGGGTCTCCGCGGAGGGCGCCCACCCCCTGGTGTCCGTGGACCTCCGCCAGGGCGGTGCGCGTGGATTCCGGAAGCTCGATCCGGTCGACCCGGCGCCCGTAGGCGTCGTGGCGTCGGAGACGGGGCCGGTTCTCGGGCCGTGCCGACGTCTCGGCGAGCTCCCTCAGGGGACCCGCCACCTCCGCGCCCCACGCCGCCAGCCCGTCCTCGTCCGGCGCGCCCGGGCCGGCGTGGTGGGCCAGGAGTCGCTGCAGGAGGGGGTCGTCGTCGAACCAGTTCTCGCCGAGGGCGTCGAGGAAGGGCTCGAAGGAGTAGCTCATCCCGGGTTCTCCCTCCGGTGACGTTGGACAGGGCGGCGCGCTCCGCTCAATCTGAAGCTTCTCCGTCCCTGTCGCGAAGCTCCGAGGAGGTATGGTTCCATGCCCCGACGTCTCTCCATCGTCCCGGCTCCCGCCGCCCTCGCGCGTCCGGCGGCCGCGGCCGTCGCCCGACTCCTGTTCGTCGCCGCCCTCGTGGCCGCCCAGGAGGCCCCCCGTCCCATGACGATCGTTGACCTGATCGAGGTCCCCTCGGTCTCCGAGCCGCGGATCTCGCCCGACGGCGAGCGGATCGTCTTCGAGCGCTTCGACGCCGTCTGGGAGGAGAACCGGAGGATCTCCCATATCTGGCGCGTGGACGCCGACGGGAGCGGCCTCCGCCGCCTCACCACCGGCGACGAGGGCCAGACGAGCCCCCGCTGGTCTCCCGACGGCCGCACGATCGCGTTCCTCGCCGAGCGGGAGGACGTGGAGAGCCGCCAGATCTACCTGCTGCCGGCGGACGGCGGCGAGGGGCGCCTCCTGGGCGAGCACGCCACCCCGGTCTCCGGGATCCAGTGGTCCCCCGACGGCCGCTGGATCTACTTCACCGCCGAGGACCCCCGGCCCGACTCCGTGGAGGCCCGCCTCGACCGGGAGATCGACGTCTACGCCTTCGACGAGGACTACCGGCAGGAGCACCTCTGGCGGGTGGAGGTGGAGACGGGCGAGGAGGAGCGGCTCACGGGAGGCGACTTCAGCGTGGGCGAGTATCGCCTCTCCCGGGACGGGACGATGGTGGCCCACCACCGGGCTCCCTCACCCCTCTTCGACGACTCGGACGAGAGCGCGGTGTGGGTCATGGAATCCGACGGCGGCGGCGCCCGGGTCCTGACCCGGCGGGACACGATCCCCGAGGGCGACGCCGCCCTCTCACCCGACAACCGGAGCGTCCTCTGGATCGCCAACGGGAACCGGGAGAACGAGATCTATCACAACGACAACCTCTTCGTGGCGCCGGCCGACGGCAGAGCCCCCGCCCGGGATCTGACCCGGGACTTCGGAGGTGAGGTGGGCGACGCGGCGTGGTCCGCCGACGGGCGCTGGATCTACTTCACCGCCAACACCGGGGTGCGGGTCGAGCTCTTCCGGGTGCGTCCCGACGGGAGCGGCAGGGAGCGCCTGACCCGGGGGGACCACCAGGTGGGCGACTGGAGCTACGAGCCGGGCCCCGACCGCCACGTCTTCACCGTGGAGAGCCCCACCAACCCCGGGGACGTGTGGACGATGGACGCGGGTAGCGGGCCACGACGGGTCACACGGATCTTCGAGTCCCTGGCCGAGCGGTTCCGGCTGCCCCGCACCGAGGCGATCACGTGGGAGGGAGAGGACGGGGTCACGGTGGAGGGGATCCTCATCTATCCGCTGGGCTACGAGGAGGACCGGCGGTATCCCCTGGTGGTCCAGACCCACGGCGGGCCCGCGTCGTCGGACAGGTTCGAGTTCGACTCCCCCTCGGACTACGGCCCGAAGCTGGCGGCCATGGGCTACGTGGTGCTCCGTCCCAACTACCGGGGGAGCACCGGCTACGGCGACGCCTTTCTCCGGGACATGGTCCCCGGCTACTTCGACCAGTCCCACCGGGACGTCATGGCCGGCGTGGACCATCTGATCGACGCGGGGATGGTGGACGGCGACCGCATGGCGAAGATGGGGTGGAGCGCCGGCGGCCACATGACGAACAAGATCATCACCTACACCGACCGCTTCCGGGCGGCGTCGTCGGGGGCCGGAGCGGCGAACTGGATCAGCATGTACGCCCAGTCCGACGTGCGCATCTACCGAACCCCCTGGTTCGGGGGCTCGCCCTGGACCGGAGACGCCCCGATCGACGTCTACCTGGAGCACTCCCCACTCTTCGACGCCCACCGGGTCACCACGCCCACGCTCTTCCTCGTCGGAGAGGAGGATCCCCGGGTGCCCATGCCCCAGTCGGTGGAGATGCACCGGGCGCTCAAGTGGAACGGGGTGCCGACCCACCTCTACGTGGCGCCCCGGGAGGGCCACGGCTGGCGGGAGCTCCGGCACCGGCTCTTCAAGGCCAACGTGGAGCTCGACTGGTTCGAGCGCTGGGTGCGGGACCGGGACTACGAGTGGGAGGAGGCGCCGGTGGCGCCCGGGGAGGACGACGAGATCCCCTGAGCCGCGGGCGCCCTCCCGCCCGCCGGCTCCGGCCTCACCGGGGGCAGTCCACCTCGCGGATCTGGAGCTCGAGGACGTCGCCCGGATCGACGGTCATCCTGCGGGTGAGGCAGCGCCCTCCGGCGAGAACGTCCACCTGGATTGCGATCTCCTGGGCGACGTCCAGGGTGAAGACGAAGGTGTCCCGCGTCTCGCCCTGCACCCGTCCCAGGTAGATCTGGCCCGCCCGGGTGTCGACGCGGAGTGCGACCTGCTGCCAGTTGTCGTTCTGGACCTCGAGGGTCACCCGGCCCGGGCCGCGGGTGTCGAAGGGGTTCGAGGCCGTCTGGGCCGTGCTGCATCCCTGGAGGAGGGGGAGGAGGACGAGGGCGAGGGCGGGGATCACGGTCTTCAGGGTCATGAGGCGGGGCTCCTCAGAAGCAGATCTGGGACCGCGCGAAGGTCTCGGTGACCACGATCCGGATCACCTGGCCGGGCGCGCCCGGGTAGTGCTGGCTGCACTCCCTCCCCCGCTCCATCTCCCGGACCCGGATCCGGAGCTCGTCCACGGCGAATGCGGGGTCGATGCGAAAGATCTCCTCGCCCTTCCCGGTCACGTATCCGAGACGGCGCTGGCCGGCCCTGCTGTCGGCGAAGACGAGGAGGTCGAAGAAGTTCCGGTTCTGGATCTGGACCACCACCGGCCGGTCCCCCGCGTAGGGGCTCTCGCCCTCGGAGCGGCTCGAGGAGGCGCAGGCGGCGGCCAGCCCGAGCAGGCTCAGCGCGAGAAGGACGCGTCCGGGGAGGGGAAGGGAATGGGTCTTCATGACGGTTCGACCTTCCTACCCCGAATCAGGGCCCGAGGGTCGTGTCCGTGGCGCCGGTGGCCGGATTCGAGCGCAGCCGAATCTCCTCCCTACACCCTGAGCCGGTAGGCGACCTTCACGAAGAGGCCGTCGGTCTCCGGGGTCAGCTCCTGGAAGCCGAGGCCGCGGGTGTCGCGCATGCGGCGGGTGTAGCCGAGGAAGACGACGGTGCCGGGCGAGGGCTCGTAGCCGACGAGGCCCTCCACCGAGAGGTCGTACGTGGCCGAGGGCTCGCCCGACGAGCAGACGCCGTCGGCGCACTCGAGAAGGGGCCGACCGGTCTCCGGGTCGAGGACCGGACCCCGGTCCCGGGCCGCGTACTCCGCGATCGCTCGGGCGAAGAGGGCGCGGCTGAACTGGTAGCGGGCCTGGAACCGGGGGATCGTGGCCGAGGAATACCTGGAGCCGTCCCGGTCGCGGAAGATCGTGGCGTGGCGCACGCCCATCTCTGCGGAGAGGGAACCGGTGGGCTGAAGCCAGAGGTCCAGCTCTCCCTCCCAGCTCTCGCCGCTCTCGGCGGGCAGGCCCCGCCAGAGATCGAAGATCGGCATCTCCCTCCACGACCCCTCCAGGGAGATCCGCACCCGCTCCCACCGGTTGATCCAGCTGCGGAGCCGGAGCCGGTGCAGTGCCCGGAAGCGAGCCCGCGAAGCCGCGAAGGGGACCGCGGCCTCCCCGTCCCGGCCGGCCACGAAGAGCCCCTCGTACTCATCGGTTCCTACCGAGAACGCCGTCCGCGAGTAGGACAGGTATCCGCCCACGTTGCCCCGGAAAGAGGCGTAGAGGTTGAGCTCGACCTCTGCTTCTCCGGGACCCCGGCCCGCCCAGAAGTCGTCCCGTGCCCAGGTGCCTCCCACGTCGACGCCTGGGCCCCAGCTCTCGACCAGGGCGCCCCGACCGCCCCGCCACCGGTAGCGAGCCCGGGCCTCGGCCCGCGTCACCCCGGTCCGGCGGATGAAGCCGCTCCGGGCGCGGAAGGCGTCGTCCACGTCCTCCAGGGATACGCTGAGCGAGAGGTTGCGCCCGGCCCGCGCCAGGCGGGCACGGAAGAGCGAGCCCCAGCGCGGGCCCTCCTCCGCCGTGGCGTCGGCGCTGGCGGCGGCCATGAGGTCGAGGGCGTACCGACCCCCGAGGACGAAGCGGCCGTCCGCTCCCATGACCCGGTTGAAGTCGTCGCCGTCGAGGGTGCGGTCCGTGTAGACGGCGCCCAGGGTGGAGCTCCGCCCCACGTCCCCCTTCAGGCGCACCAGGTTCACGGCGTGGTCGCTTCCGGAACCCTGTCCCTCGTCCAGGGCGCCCAGATAGGCCACGCTGACCCCGCCCACTTTGCCCGAGAGCTTGGCCGCGCCCAGGGGATCGGCGATCGAGCGGGTGTAGACGAGCTGGGCGGGCGTGTCGAAGATGTCGGTGCCCTCCAGGAAGAAGGGCCGCTTCTCGGCAAGCAGCAGGGCGAAGCGCTCGTTGACGGTGATCTGCCCCGCGTCGGCCTCCACCTGGCTGAAGTCGGGGTTGAAGGTGCCGTCCGGGGTCAGGTTGGAGGTGAGGCCGTAGGTCAGATTCAGGCCCAGGGCGCCCGTGACCGGATCGCGCCGGAACCGCTCGTGCTCCTCGCTCCATGCCCCGACCCGGGTGGCGGTGGCGACGGGGTTGATCTCCAGGAAGAGGCCGGGATCCAGATCCCTCAGCCCCGAGAGACGGCCCGCCTGGGCCAGCCGGGTGGCCCGGGCCCGGGTGAGGGGCGCCCAGGACGACTCGTACCCGTTCCGCTGGACGGTGCGCTGGATCTGCAGGCCCCAATCCTGCTCGGGAAGCGCCGGGAAGCGCAGGCTCTTGAGGGGAATCCGCACCTCCACGACATAGCGGTCCGGACCCAGCCGCCCCTCGGACTCCCAGAGGAAGTCGGGATTCCAGTCGATGGGATCGCCCCGACCCTCCCGACCCTCCACCCAGAGACCGTCGCCCTGCACGCCGAGGGGATTCACCTGGAAGACGAAGGCCCGGCGCTGGTCGTCGAAGGTGTCGAGGATGATGCGCACGTAGTCGTCGCTCCGGCCGAAGCCGTCCCGCTCGGCCAGGGTGGCCCGGATTCCCCCGGGCTGGTCGTCGAAGGCTTCGACGGCAAAGTGGATCGCCCCTCCGGAGAGAAGGACCCGGACCTCGGTGCGCTGGGACGCGGCCACGCCCTCCACAGGCTCATACTGGGTGAGGCCGTGGAGGACGGGCGCGTCCGTCCAGGCCCCGTCGTCGAGGAGCCCGTCGACCCGGATCCGCGCGCCGGGGATCCGTGGGTTGGGAACCTCGATCTGCAGGGCCGAACCGTCGTAAGAGGCGGGCGTCCGCGCCGGTGCCGCCGCGGCCGCGCCCGACGTTCCCGCGCCGGACCGGAAGCGGGTCGAGGCGTCGTCCGCCGGGCCTCCCCCCAGAGCCTGGAAGAGTAGGAGGGCGAGCGCGGTGGGAGGTGAAGGCATGGACGGCTCTGTTGTATAATTAATGTCGAATAATATCTTAGACATATTTTACACCCTTTTCGGATCCGCGCAAGAGCCCGCCGCGGGCGGCGCCCCGGCCCACGCCTCGCGCTCCTGGAAAGACGGGGGTGATCGGCGCGACATTGGTACGGTGAAGCCGTAGACCACGCCCACACGATCCAGGAGCGAACCGCCGATGGACGCCCGCCACGCCCCGGCACCCCTCTCGCGCCGCGGCCAGGAGCCCACGACCGGGCGGACCGCGGGGGCCGCACGCCTCCTCCTCCTCGCCGTATCATTCCTCGCCGTCGCTCTCCTCGCCCTCCCGCCGTGGTTCGGCTCCATGGCCGAGGACGCCTTCCGGGCCCAGGCCGAGGAGTCGCCCCTCGCGGACTACCTGGAGGTCCGGGTCCTGGATTACGAGCGGGGGTGGTACAGCTCCCGGGCCACGATCGCCCTGGGGCTCGACTCCGGCTATGTGGAACTGATTCGCGCTACCGTGGAGGCCGACACGGGCGAGGTGGACGCCGAAGCCCTCGAGGAGCTCGAGGCCCTCGCGGGGGACGTGGGTCTGCGCTTCGTGACCGATTTCGCCCACGGCCCCCTGGGCTTCCGGCGCGGACCCTTCGTCGGGCTGGCCAAGGGCGTGATGCACCCGGAGCTGTCGGGTGGGGTCACGGAGCGATGGCGCGAGCGGCTCGACGTCCCCTACCTCCTCGAGATCCGGCACAGGATCGGGTTCGGGGGCGCGTCCCGCTTCGAGCTGGTCGTCCCGCCGATCGATGTCCAGCGGGACGCCCTCCGGGTCACCCTCCGGGGCACCGACATCTGGGCCAGGTACGACCCCGGCACCCGGCGCCTGAGCGGCCGGGCGGCCCTGGAGACCTTGGAGGTCGCAGACGACGAGACGAACCTTCAGCTAGAGTCGGCAAGCGCCGACGTGGACGGCACGCTCGCGGCTCCGAGCCTCCTCCTCGGCTCGGGGGGCGTAGAGGTGGGACGCCTCTCCCTGGTCCGTCCCCTGGAGCAGCCCGACCGAACCGACCTGCTGGGCTTCCGCGCCACGATGAGCACCGATCCCTCGGACGACGGGACCGTGCTCGACACCAGCCTCGAGTACGCCGTGGATTCCCTGCTGGTCGGGGAGACGGGTGTCTCCGACGCCGAGGTCCGGATGGCGGCCCTGAACGTGGATCGCGACGCGGCGGAGCGCTGGGCGGAGTTCACCCGGCGGGCGGCGCTGACCGCCGACAGCGCCGAGGCGGATCCCGAGGCGATCGCCGAGGAGCTGAGCGGCCTGATCTACGACTTCCTGGCGGCGGAGCCCGCGCTCGAGGTCGATCCCCTGCGCTTCCGGTACGGCGGTGACCCTCTCCGGGCGCGGATCCGCGTCACTACCGAGACCTCGATCCTCCCCGAGCGGCAGGACTTCGACCTGCGGGCCCCCGGGAGCCTGGCGTTCTGGACCCGGCTCTTCACGGCCGAGGCCGAGGTCGAGGCCACCAAGAGCCTCGCCCGGACCCTGGTCGCCGAGAGCCAGGAGAGCGCGCTCCGGACCCAGCTGCGCCGCACCGGGGCGAGCCTCCCGGACGAACAGATCGAGGCGATGGCCCGGCAGCAGGCCGAGCTTCTCCTCGGCACTCTCGTCGAGGGAGGATTCCTCACCGAGGAGGGCGACCGCTACCTGAGCCGGCTGCGGTACGAGGATGGCCAGCTCACGGCCAACGGCCAGGCGATGACGATGCCGGGGGCGTAGGGGTCGGAGTGGGCCGGGCCGGTTCCCGCGAATGCACGAACCGGGATCTCATGGCGGGGAGCACCGCAGGACGGGCCGCGCTCCAGGACGGGCCGGGCTCCTCGACGTGCCCACCCTCCGCATCCGGAGCGATTCGCAGGTGATCTTCCCCCTGCGCGCAACTCACGGACCGTGGGATCCGCCCGGGGTCGGTCTCCTCCTCTCACTCCTCCTCGTCGCGGCCTGTGGGAACGGCCGTCTGGGGGACGGGACGGAAATGGAGCGCACGGTGCCGACCCCGGTGGCGGGTGATCACCGCTTCGAGGCGCCGGCCCTCGGTGATCTCCACACCCGCGGCGTCAGCACCGACGACCGCGTCCACTGCTGGGGCTGGAACGGAAAGGGCCAGCTCGGAGACGGGACCACCGGGGGCCGGGGCCGTCCGGCGCCCGCCCGGGCGCCCGCCCGGTTCCTTACGGTGGGAGGCAACGGGTTCCACACCCGCGCGGTGACCGACGACCAGACGACCTACCGGTGGGGCGAGAACGACGTCGGGCAGATCGGAACGGGCGATACCCGTCCGGTGCTGGAGACCGTGAGGGTGCGGGTCGTG
>JABAHQ010018202.1_pt1 | contig 19310 bp, 15 predicted proteins | sample 7062091 | NCBI WGS metagenome assembly JABAHQ01 (sample SAMN14534359, study PRJNA622989) | marine sediment metagenome | biome: marine biome [ENVO:00000428]; feature: marine pelagic biome [ENVO:01000023]; material: deep marine sediment [ENVO:00002113] | place: India: Gulf of Kutch | collected...
GACACCGTGCCCGAACCGATGATGGTGCCGGCGCCCAGCGGACGGGTGCGCGCGGCGTGGGCGACCAGGGTCGGGAAGTTGAAGGTCATGTCGGTGCCGGCATCCGGCTGGCCGAACAGCTCACCGTTGATATGCGAGACCAGAGGCCGATGCACCTTGCCGTCGCGCCAGGTTTCGCCCAGCTCGTCCGGCGTCACCGCCACCGGCGAGAAGCTCGAAGACGGCTTGCTCTGGAAGAAGCCGAAGCCCTTGGCCAGCTCGCCGGGGATCAGGTTGCGCAGCGACACGTCGTTGACCAGCATCAGCAGCTTGATGTGCGCGGCCGCCTCGGCCGGCGTCGCGCCCATGGGCACGTCGTCGGTGATCACTGCCAGTTCGCCTTCCAGATCGATGCCCCAGGCCTCGTCGGCCAGACGGATCGGGCTGTGCGGCGGGATAAAGGCATCGGCGCCGCCCTGGTACATCAGCGGATCGTGCCAGAAGCTCTCCGGCATCTCGGCGCCGCGCGCCTTGCGCACCAGCTCGACGTGATTGACGTAGGCGCTGCCGTCCGCCCAGTGATAGGCGCGCGGCAGCGGGCTGTGGCAGGCGGTCTGGTCGAAGGCGAATGCGCCCTCCTCCAGCCCGTCGTTGAGGCGCTGGTAGACCGCTTCCAGCTTCGGCTTGCAGTAGTTCCAGTCATCCAGCGCGGCCTGCAGCGTGGCGGCGATCTGTGGCACTTTCACCGCCTGGGCGAGATCACGGGAAACGACGACGAGCACGCCGTCGCGGCCCTGGTTGAGGGTTGCGAGTTTCATCAGGATTCCTTGCCCGGCGCACGCCAGGAGTTGACGTATTCGGGGACATCGACGGCTGCGGCAGCCTCGCCGACTTCCAGCGCGCGGCGGGTGTCGATCATCACCGCCACCTCGTCGGCAAAGGTCGCCGGGTCGGTGCTGGCCTTCTTCAGTGCCTTCGGGTGCGGCCCGTGGGGGAAGCCACAGGGGTGGAAGGTCACCATGCCCTGCTCGATGTTGTCGCGGCTGAAGAAGTTGCCGCGGTGGTAGAACAGCACTTCGTCGTAGTCGTCGTTGTTGTGGAAGAACGGCACCTTCAGCGCGCCCGGATCGGTCTCGAACGGGCGCGGCGCGAAGGTGCAGACCACGAAACGGTTGGCGACGAAGGTGGTGTGCGCCGACGGCGGCAGGTGGTAGCGATGGCTCATCAGCGGGCGGATGTCACGCCAGTTGAGCCGTACCACGGCGTTGTCGCCGTGCCAGCCGACCACGTCCAGCGGGTTGTACGGGTAGGTCACGGTGGTGATCTGATCGCGCCGCTTGATGCGGATCTGCCAGGGGTTCTCGTCCTGCTGCGCGCGGAAGGCGTCGTCCAACCGCGGATGGTCGAGCACCGCGGCGTCGAAGATGGCATGCGGGCCGACCAGGCCTTTTTCCGGCAGCTGGTAGGCGCCGTCGGTGTTCTCGATCAAGAGCATAAACACCGGCTGCGTCGCCTCGATGCGCCAGGCGGTGCCGCGCGGGATCATCAGGTAGTCGCCGTCGCGGAATTCCAGGTGGCCGAAGTCGCAGTAGAAATGCCCGGCGCCCTCGTGGATGAACAGCAGTTCGTCACCGTCACCGTTGCGCACCAGGTGGCGCATGGCGCCGTTGGTCTTCCACAGGCGCAGCTTGACGTCGGCATTGTGCAGCGCCAGCGGCGCCTGCAGCGGGCAGTCACCTTCGCTGGGGATGTGATTGAAGTTGAAGGCGTGCGGGCGCAGCGGGCCTTCCCAGTCGATCCAGCCGGTCGGCGGATGCTTGTGATGCAGGTGCGAAGCCGGGCCGAAGAAGCCTTCGCGGCCCATTTCGCGCTCGTAGGTGCCCTGCGGAAAATCGCAGTGCGCCTGACGCGAACTCTCACCCTCGCGGATGGGGAAACTGATCCATTTGCGGCTCATGTGCCTCTCCTTCGTGATACCGCGTGATCTGAATGGCGCTGCGGTGGTTGCCGATGCGTAGGGTGGATGTCGCGAAGCACATCCACGCGTTGGTCGGCCCGACACGGACGCGTGGAAGATGCTCCGCAGTCTTCCACCCTACGGTCCTGACGCCGGACTTATTCGCCCGCCTTGATCACGCCACGACGCACCTGGTCCTCCTCGATGGATTCGAACAGCGCCTTGAAGTTGCCTTCGCCGAAGCCCTCGTTGCCCTTGCGCTGGATGATCTCGAAGAAGATCGGGCCGATCACCGTCTTGGTGAAGATCTGCAGGAGGATGCCGTCATCCCCCGGCGCCCCGTCGATCAGCAGGTTCAGCTCGCGTAGCTGGTCGAGCGGCTCGCCGTGGCCGGCGACGCGGGTATCGACCTTCTCGTAGTAGGTGTCCGGGGTGGTCATGAAGTCCACGCCGTTGGCGCGCAGGCGGCGACGGTCGCGTAGATGTCGTCGGTGGCCAGCGCGATGTGCTGGATGCCCTCGCCGTTGTACTCGCGCAGGAATTCCTCGATCTGCGACTTGTCGTCGGCCGACTCGTTGATCGGGATGCGGATCTTGCCGCAGGGCGCGGTCATGGCCCGGGAGTGCAGGCCGGTCAGCTTGCCCTCGATGTCGAAGTAGCGGATCTCGCGGAAGTTGGCGATGCGCTCGTAGAAACCGGACCAGACGTCCATCTGCCCGCGACGCACGTTGTGGGTCAGGTGATCGATACACATCAGGCCGACGGCATTGTCGTTCGGCGTGCGCCCTTCGATGTACTCGAAGTCGACGTCGTAGATGCTCTTGTCGCCGTAGCGGTCGACGAGATACAGCAGCGAGCCGCCGATGCCTTCGACGCAGGGGATGTTCAGCTCGCCGAAGTTGGCGTGGCTGCCGACCAGCTTGGCGCCCTGGGATTCGACGTAAGCAGCGGCCTGCGCGGCATTCTTCACCCGGAACGCCATGGCGCAGGCGCTCGGGCCGTGCTTCTCGCCGAACTCGCGCACATGCCCGGTGGGGTTGCCGTTGAGCACGATGTTGATGTCGTGCTGCTGGAACAGCCAGACCTCCTTGGAGCGGTGCTTGGCGGTTTCGGTAAAGCCCATCTGGGTGAACAGCGTGCGCAGCTGCTCGATGCCCTCGGCATTCGGCGCGGTGAATTCGACGAACTCGAAGCCGTCGGTGCCGATGGGGTTGTGCTGTTCGATCTTGTTCACGGCGTTCATATCGCCTCCTGATTATTGTTGTGAGGACTGCCGTTGCCCGGCTTGGCTGGCCCCATCACACCCCAGGCCAAGGCGGCGAACAATGCTGTTTACGGGCACGGAAAGCGGCTGACGCCATCCCCGCTGTCAGGTTTTCCTTACAGTGCGTTTTTCGCTGAAAAGCCTGGCCCGGCGGCTTGCCAGGCGTAACGAAAAGCTGACAGCCTGGTGCGACAAGCTGCCGCACATGTCGTCTGGCGCAATGGCGTCGCGCATAAAAAAGGTGGGCTGAAGCCCACCCACCAAGGCCGGTGTCGGCCTCGATGGATGGACCTGAGCCCACCAAAAGGGCTTCCTGAGAAGCCCGCAGCATGCTTGCGGGATGGGCTTCAGCCCACCGGCGCGTTCTGCACGGACGACCGCGGTCGCGCTAGATCAGCCCGAGCAGGTTGAGGAATACCAGCACGATGGCCACCGGCGTGCCGTAGCGCAGCAGCTTCCACCAGGCCTGGAACAGCCCGGCGTTGCGAATGCCGATGGCCTCGCTGACCACGTGGCGCTGCAGCACCCAGCCGGTGAACAGCACCGTGCCCAGCCCGCCCAGCGGCATCAGCCAATTGGTGGTCAGGTAGTCCAGGGTGTCGAAGAAGGTCTTGCCGAACAGCTGGTAGTCCGCCCAGTGGTTGAACGAGAACACGCTGCCCAGGCTCAGCAGCCAGAGCACCAGGCCGCTGCCCAGCACGGCCTTGGTCCGGCTGATGCGAAAGCGCTCGGTGAGCCAGGCGATGCTCGGCTCAGAGAGCGAAATGGCCGAGGTCAGCGCGGCGATCACCAGCATCACGAAGAACAACCCGCCGACGACCTGCCCCAGCGGCATCTGGCCGAAGGCGATCGGCAGGGTGACGAAGATCAGCCCCGGCCCGGCCCCCGGCTCCAGCGCGTTGCCGAACACCAGCGGGAAGATCGCCAGGCCGGCCAGCAGCGCCACCGCGGTATCGGCCAGCGCCACCAGAATCGAGGTCTTGGCGATCGAGGTGCCTTCCGGCAGATAGGAGCCGTAGACCATCATCGCGCCGCAGCCCAGGCTCAGGGTGAAGAAGGCATGGCCGAGGGCGACCAGCACGCTCTGCGCGGTCAGCGCAGAAAAGTCCGGCACGAAAAGAAACTGCAGCGCCTGGGCGAACTCGCCTTCGATGGCGGCGTAGACCACCAGCACCAGCATCAGCACGAACAGCCCGGGCATCAGAAAGCGCAGCGATCGCTCCAGCCCGCCGCGCACGCCAAAGCCGACGATCAGCATGGTCGCCGCCAGCACCAGCGTGGCACAGACCACCAGGCGCAGCGGGTCCGCCAACAGCGCGCCGAACAGCGCACCACTGGTCTCCCCGCTGACCCCGGTGAAGCCGCCACTGAAGGTCGCCGGCACATAGGCCAGCGCCCAGCCGGCCACCACCAGATAGAAACTCAGGATGAGAAAGCCGGTCAGCCCTCCGAGCCAGCCCACCACCCGCCAGCGCGAACTGGCCCCGGCCTCGCGCGCCAACCGCGCCACGGCGCCATCAGGGTTCGCCCGGCCACGGCGGCCGATCATCACCTCGGCCATCAGCAGTGGAATGCCGATCAGGAGGATGCAGGCCAGATAGACCAGCACGAAGGCGCCGCCGCCGTTCTGCCCGGTCACGTAGGGGAATTTCCAGATATTGCCCAGGCCCACCGCGGAGCCGGTGGCGGCGAGGAAGAACACCCAGCGGGAGGACCACAGGCCTCGGCTGGCGTTGTCCTGGATGCGTGCGCGCGCGCCGGCGAAGGTGCCGGCCGCGAGGCTGGTTTTATCGGTCATTGCGGATTCCTGCTTGTTGTTTTTGTCAGGGATGGTGCGAACGAACGGAGCGGGCACGGCGCTGGCGATCAGAGCCCGCCGCCCCGCTCAGCGAAGGCCGGCGCGCTCGGGCGACCGGCCATGTGCCGTCATGAAGCCTGCCGCTGCAGCGTCGCGACCTGCGGCGCGCCGCCGGCCTGCAAGCGCTCAAGCGCCAGGCGGTCGGCGATCACCGAGGTGCACTCGCCGCTGGCGGCGGCCCGCTCGAAAATCTCGCGCAGCGTGCCGGCGATGGCGTTCACATGGGCATCGATCTGTGCGGCGCTGCCGCCGTTGCGCTGGTAGTAGACGTCGATGATGCCGCCGGCGTTGATTGCGTAGTCCGGCGCGTAGAGCTGGTTGCGCCGCTGCAGTTCGACGCCGATCTCGGCGCTGGCCAGCTGGTTGTTGGCCGCACCGGCGATCACCGGGGCACGCAGCACTTCCAGGGTCTGCTCGTTGAGGATGCCGCCCATGGCGCAGGGCGCGAAGACGTCAACATCGAGACCGTAGATGTCTTGCGGGCGCACCACGTTGGCTCCCAGCTCGTCCATTGCCTGCTTGACGTTGGCATCGAAGATGTCCGCCACCCACAGTTCGGCGCCCGCCGCTTTCAGGTGCCGCGCCAGCCCCAGCCCGACATGGCCGACGCCCTGGATCGCCACCTTCAGCCCGGTCAGCTCGTCGCGACCGAGGCGCTGGCGCACCGCTTCCTTGAGGCCGACGAAGACGCCGTAGGCGGTAGACGGCGACGGGTCGCCGCTGGCGACGCTGCCGTCGAGCAGGGTGCGCGGCGTGGCGCCGACCACATGGCGGGTGCGCTGGGCAAAGGCCTGCATTTCGGCATCGCCGGTGCCGGAATCGGCGGCGGTGATGTAGCGCCCGCCGAGGCTGTCGACGAAGTCGCCCATGGCGTGTAGCAGCGCCTGGCTCTTGCCGGTATGCGGGTCGCCGATGATCACCGCCTTGCCGCCGCCGAGCTTGAGCCCGGCCAGCGAGGATTTCAGCGTCATCCCGCGCGACAGCCGCAGCACATCGCGCAGGGCCTCGTCGTCACTGGCATAGGGGAACATCCGGCAGCCGCCCAGCGCCGGCCCGAGGCGCGTGTCGTGGATGGCGATGATGGCGTGCAGCCCGTCGCCTGGTCCTGGCAGAAGACCACCTGCTCGTGGCGGTCGAAGTCAGGATGAGCGAAGACGGACATTTGGTTACCTCGTTCTTGTTTGTCTGGCGGCCTGTCAAGGACAGGGCCTCGTTAGCGGGTATCGCCTGCGGCGGTGTGCTCATGCGGGGCGATCGATTTCACCCCGCTAGCGCACTGCGAGCTACGCCGCCGGCTGGAACAGCCGTACGCTCTGCACCTCGTCGCCTTTGGCCAGCTGCTCGCGGAGCAACTTCTCCTGCTGGCGGGCTTTGGCGATGGAACGCTCCTTCACCGGGCCGTAGCCGCGGATCTGTTCCGGCAGCGCGGCGATGGCCACGGCGGTGCGGTAGTTGGTCGGCTTGAGCTGGGCCAGCAGCTCGTCCACGGTCTTCTCGTACTCGCTGATCAACTGGCGTTCGACGCGGCGGTCGTGGCCATAGCCGAACGGGTCCAGGGGCGTGCCACGCAGGAAGCGGAACTTGGCCAGCACGCCGAACACATTGAGCATCCACGGCCCCAGCTCGCGCTTGCGCGGCTCGCCGGTAACCGCGTCACGCTTGGCCAGCCAGGCCGGGGCGAGGTGGAACTGCAGCTTGTAGTCGCCCTCGAACTGCGCCTCGAGCTGCTGGCGGAAGTTCCGGCTCGCTGTAGAGCCGCGCCACCTCGTACTCGTCCTTGTAGGCCAGGAGCTTGAAGTAGTAGCGGGCGACGGCCTTGGACAGCGCCAGATCGTCCGCCGTATCGGCATCGCGCACGCGCTCGACCAGCTGGCGATAGCGGCGCGCCAGCCCGGCGTTCTGGTAGCGGGTAAGGAAATCCACGCGCCACTCGACGATCTCTTCCAGGGTTTTACAGAGTGGTTCGGCGACCTCGACTGGGCGCGCCAGCCCTTCCACGGCCTCGCGTTCGAGCACCGCACGACGGCCCCAGCGGAAGGCCTGCAGATTCAGCTTGGCGGCAACGCCATTGAGTTCGATGGCCTTCTCGATGGCCTCGGCGCTGATCGGCAGCAGCCCCTGCTGATAGGCAAAGCCGAGCAGGAACAGGTTGGTGGCGATGCTGTCGCCCAAGAGGCGCGTGGCCAGGCGGGTGGCATCGACGAAGTGGGTCTTGTCGGCGCCGACCGCGTCGCTGATCGCCTGGCGCATGGCCGCGCCGGGCACCTGGGCGTCCGGGTTGCGAGTGAACTCGGCGGTGGCGGACTCGTGGCTGTTCACCACGGCATTGCTGATCTGCTCGTTGAGGCGGGTCAGCGATTCATCGCCCGCCGCGACGATCAGGTCGCAGCCCAGCAGCAGGTCGGCTTCACCGGCGGCGATACGCACCGCGTAGATGTCGCTCTGCTTAGCGGCGATGCGCACGTGAGTGGTCACCGGGCCGAATTTCTGCGCCAGACCGGCCTGGTCGAGCACGGTGCAGCCCTTGCCTTCCAGGTGCGCGGCCATGCCGAGCAGCGCGCCAAGGGTGGTCACGCCGCTGCCGCCGACGCCGGGGATCAGCACATTCCACGGCCGCTCCAGCGACGGATGCTGCGGCTCGGGCAAGGTCGCCGCCTCGATACCGCCAGCCACGGCTTCGGGCTTGCGCAACCCGCCGCCATGCACGGTGACGAAGCTCGGACAGAAGCCCTTGACGCAGGAGTAGTCCTTGTTGCAGGCGGACTGGTCGATCTCGCGCTTGCGGCCCAGCTCGGTCTCCATCGGCAGCACCGACAGGCAGTTGGACTTCTCGCCGCAGTCGCCGCAGCCCTCGCACACCAGCTCGTTGATGACGACGCGCTTGGCCGGCTCGACCATGGTGCCGCGCTTGCGGCGGCGGCGCTTCTCGGCGGCGCAGGTCTGGTCGTAGATGATGACCGTGGTGCCTTCGATCTCGCGGAACTCGCGCTGCACGGCGTCCAGCGTGTCGCGGTGCTGGATCGCGATGCCCTCTGGAATGCCCGTCACGCCTTCGTACTTCTCCGGCTCGTCGGTGACGATGGTGATCTTCTTGACACCCTCCGCGCGCATGCTCTGCGCGATCTGCACCACGCTGTGGCCCTCGGGGCGCTCGCCCACCTGCTGGCCGCCGGTCATGGCCACGGCGTCGTTGTAGAGGATCTTGTAGGTGATGTTGACGCCCGCGGCGACGCGCGGGCGGATCGCCAGGATGCCCGAGTGGAAGTAGGTGCCGTCGCCCAGGTTGGCGAACATGTGCTGGTCGGTGCTGAAGGGCTGCTGGCCCACCCAGGGCACACCCTCGCCGCCCATCTGCGTGAAGCCCACGGTGGCGCGGTCCATCCAGATGCTCATGAAGTGGCAACCGATGCCGGCCATGGCGCGCGAGCCTTCGGGCACCTTGGTGCTGGTGTTGTGTGGGCAGCCCGAGCAGAACCAGGGCTGGCGCTCGGCGCCGGGCACGCCCTGCGTCAGCAGGGTCTGCAGCGAACGCTCCTGCGCGTCCAGGATGGCGAGCTGCGCGTCGATGCGCGCCATCACGTCTTCCGGGATGTTGCCCAGCTTCTTCAGCCGCTTGGCGATGGCGCGCGCGATCAGCGCGGGGTTCAGGTCGGCCTTGGCACGCAGCAGCGTGTTGGCGCTGGGGTTGGGGCGCGACCACTCGCCGCCGCTGTAGTCGCCCTCGTCTTCCTCGAACTTGCCGAGCACGTTGGGGCGAACGTCGGGGCGCCAGTTGTAGAGCTCTTCCTTGAGCTGGTACTCGATGACCTGGCGCTTCTCTTCCACCACCAGGATCTCGCGCAGGCCGGTGGCGAACTCGCGCGTGGTCTGCGCCTCCAGCGGCCACACCACCGCCACCTTGTGCAGGCGCAGGCCGATGCGGCGGCAGGTGGCGTCGTCCAGGCCCAGGTCGATCAGCGCCTGGCGCGTGTCGTTGTAGGCCTTGCCGCTGGCGATCACGCCGAAGCGGTCATCGGGCCCGGCGACGACGTTGTGGTTGAGCTTGTTGGCGCGCACATAGGCCAGGGCCGCGTACCACTTGTGGTCGAACAGGCGGGCCTCCTGCTCCAGTGCGTGGTCGGGCCAGCGGATGTGCAGGCCGCCGGGCGGCATCTCGAACTCGGGAATCACGATCTGCACGCGCTCGGGGTCGATCAGCGCGGTCGAGCTCGACTCGACGATCTCCTGGATGGTCTTCATGCCCGTCCACACGCCCGAGAAGCGGCTCATGGCGAAGGCGTGCAGGCCCAGGTCGAGGATGTCCTGCACGCTGGCCGGAAAGAACACCGGCAGGCCGCAGGCCTTGAAGATGTGGTCGCTCTGGTGCGCGGCGGTGGAGCTCTTGGCCACGTGGTCGTCGCCGGCCACCGCGATCACGCCGCCCCAGGGGCTGGTGCCGGCCATGTTGGCGNNGTCGCCCGAGCGGTCGACGCCCGGGCCCTTGCCGTACCAGATGCCGAAGACGCCGTCGAAGCGGTTGGTGCCGGGCGGCGCGAAGCCCAGTTGCTGCGTGCCCCACAGCGCGGTCGCCGCCAGCTCCTCGTTCACACCGGGTTGAAAGACGATGTTCTGCTTCTTGAGGTGCGGCGCCGCCTTCTGCAGGGACTGGTCATAACCGCCCAGCGGAGAGCCCCGGTAGCCGCTGATGAACCCCGCGGTGTTCTTGCCGAGCAGCGCGTCGCGCTGGCGCTGCAGCATGGGCAGCTTCACCAGGGCCTGCACGCCGCTCATGAAGGCACGGCCGTGGTCCAGCGTGTATTTGTCGTCCAGGGTGACGGTTTCGAGGGCCAGGCGGATGTGCTCGGGCAGCGGCGCGTTCATCTTGTGTGTCTCCTTCGTGGGCGGGGGCGTCTTGTGGACGCGCGTGCGACTGGGGGCTGGCCCCGGGTAGGGACCGGCCCCCAGTCTGCCGCGCAGTGTATGCCCGAGTTTGCGATAGGTGTTTGCGTTTCATGCCCGGAATTTGCATGATCGAGAAAGAAACTTTCTCTCTTTCGCCCATCATGGAAACATTGGACAAGTTTGACCTCGCCATCCTGCAAGAACTGCAAGCCGATGGTCGCCTCACCAACGCCGAACTCGCGCAGCGCGTGGGCCTGTCGCCCGCGCCGTGCTGGCGGCGGGTGCGCTCGCTGGAGGAACGCGGCTTCATCCAGGGCTACCGCGCCGTGCTCGACCGCGACAAGCTGGGCCTGGGGGTGCTGGCCTTCGTGCGCCTGGACGCCGACCGCAACAACGGCGACGTCACCCGCCAACTCGAGCAGGCCATCCGCGCCATCCCCGAGGTGGTGGCCTGCCACTACATCAGCGGCTCGGGCACCTTCGAGCTGCAGGTGGTGAGCCGAGACCTGCACCACTTCAGCGCCTTCGCGCGCGAGGTGCTGCTCAACCTGCCCAACGTGAAGGACCTGCACACCAGCTTTTCATTGGGCGAAGTCAAGGCCGGCGGAGCGATACCTTTGACTCACCTTGCGGAAAACCAAGGTAGTCACTCGGCAAAGCGATAACGAACTTGAGGGCGTCGTCCACCATTTGGTGAAAAGTTTCGACCGCTGGCTCAGAAACTTCCCTTAAGTAGTTGAAAAACAGGCAATTTCCGCCCCGCGGCGATTGTGAGCACCCGTAACGGTCTTCAGAATCGCGCCACCTTTCCCCCAAGGTGCCGCAACAAAAGTGTTCACCAACCTTTGAGGATCTCGACGTGAAACGCAACCTCCTTCTGAAAACCGCCCTGGCGCTGGCCATCGCGTCCCCCCTGATGGCCTCGGCCGAATCCGAACTCGTCCTCGGTGGCGGCTCCGCCGCGGCCCGCCTCGACCTGAACGTGGTCATCCCGGGCCTGCTGTACCTGGGTGTGGGCTCCGGCACAGAGGCGATCGCCAACGGCGGCAACAGGGAAACCATCGTCTTCGACTACACGACCAACCNNCTGCGGAAATCAACACGTCGATGGCCACCGCTGGCAGCACCCTGCCGGTGCGCGTGTTCAGCAACCTCGGCCAGGTGGTCATCACCGCCACCAACCCGGCCAACCTGGTCAGTGGCAGCGACACGATTCCCTTCACCGAGATGTCGGTGGTCTCGGACAACACCAACCTGCCGGCGCCCGGCTTCGGCGGCGGCACCAGCCAGCCCGTCCTGGCCGGCCGCGTGACCGACCACACCGCCAACTGGACTTACCGCTACGCCAACTCCACGAAACCGGCCGCCGGCTCTTACATGGGCACAGTGACCTACACCGCCTCCCTGCTCTGATCGCGACGCCGCGATCGCCCCTGGCAGGCGGGGCCGACGCCCGCCCGCCGTCCCACGAAGGGTCTGCCACCGCCCGCTGCCCTTCGTCCCTTCTCTCAGCGCCTTGTCGATCATGTTTCGCCGGCTGCTTCCGCCCCGATCGATCGCCGCCTTGATGCTCATCGCGGCGGGCTCCCCTGCCGCCTTCGGCTGGTCGCTCTCCATCAACCAGGCCAGCCGCCGGGTCTACCTGCACGTGGGCAATGGCGCGCCCGCCGGCAACCACAGCGCCACCAGCGGGCCCATCAACGTCGTCCGGGTGACTGTGCCCGCCAACCAGGTGGGCAATGGCGTGCCCCAGGCCATGACGAGCAACAGCACGCAGTCCACCAGCCTGCAGGGCGACAACTACCTGACCTGTCCCACGCCCTCGAGCCAATTGCTCATCGGGGCCTCTTACCAGCGCAACAACAACGGCGCGCCGGCCAGCGCCACGCTGCGCGTCAGCTCGCCGCCCTCGCTCGTCAACGCCACGGGCGACACCATCCCCATCTCCGAAATCAGCTGGACGGTGGCGGCCCCCGGCAGCGGCCTGCCCAACATCATCCCGGCCGGCACCTTCAACGGCGGCTCGCAGTTCCTGGCCACCATTCCGGCCAACACCTACATCGAGAACTGCCACAGCTTCCGCTACGCCAACAGCGCGGTGCGCGGGGCCGGCACGTACACCGCGCGCGTCACCTACACCGTCACCAGCCCATGAGACGCGCCGCCTGCCTCCTGGCCGCGCTGGCGGCCTTCGCCACCGACGCGGCCCGGGCCGAGACGCACCGGCTCGACGACGCGCTCACCCACACCGTGCCGCCCAACGTGCAAATGCAGTGGCGCCCCCTGCAGGCCGGCGCCGACGGCTCGGGCGCGGTCGAGGCCTGGGTGCAGGTCAACGTGCGCCTCGACACCCGCGCCTTCGTGCAGCGCAGCGGGCGCGTGTACCTGGCGCTGGAGCGCGACCAAGCCTCGCCCGTGGAAGCGGTGTGGTCCTCCCAAGGCCGCCTGCAGGCGGGCCGCGTGGTCAGCGGCGAGCGCACGCTGGTGTTCGCGGGCGTCATCCCGGGCGCCACGCTGGACGACCAGCTGAACATGCGCCTGCGCGCGCAGGCCGACTGGCCAAGCACCCAACGCCGACTGAACTTCCACTTCGAATTCGATGCCGACTGAACCACTCCGACGCCTCGGCGTCCTCGCCACCACGCTGTGGGCCCTGGCCTTCGGCGTCACCGTTCCCGCGGCGCACGCCCAGGGCTTCGCGGCCTACATCACGCCGCCGCGATTCGAGCTGCGCGTGCAGCCCGGGAAGACCCTGCGCCAGGTGTTCGAGCTGCAGCAGACGGGCAACGCGCGCGGCCAGTACCGCGTCTACACCAACGACTGGGTCTTCCAACCCGACCAGACGGTGGAATTCGCTGACGCGCTGGCGCCCGACAGCTGCCGGCCCTGGGTGGCCATCGAACGCCGCGAATTCACGGTGGAGCCGGGCGCCCGCTACCGCTACCGCTTCGAGATCACGACCCCGGCCGACACCCCGCCGCGCGAATGCCGCTTCGCGATCATGGTGGAAGGGCGCGACGCCACCGTCGGCGGCAACGTCCAGGCCGCGGGCCGCATCGGCGTCATCGTCTACGCGGCCGTGGGCGACGCCGCGCCGCGCCTGGAACTGGCCGACACCCGCGTGGAGACCTTGAACGGCCAGGCAACGCCCGTGCTGCTGGTGCGCAACACCGGCAACGCCCATGGCCGGCTCGAAGGCTTCGTGTCGGGCACGGACGACGCCGGGCAGCGCATCGAGTTCGGTCCGGCCGACCTGCCCATCCTGCCCGGCGAGACGCGACGCGTGCCGCTGGTGGCCCTGGGCGAGGGCAAACAGGCCGCGCCCACGGTGCGTTTTCCGGTGCGCATCCAGGGCAAGCTCGAGTGGGGCCGCACCACGCTGGCGCTGGACGCGCGCTTCGCCCCATGACCTTCGCGGGGGTGCGCCCGCGGCGCCACCGCCTGCTGTCGGCGCTTCTTCTGGCCTGGCAGGGGCTGACGCTGGCGCAGGCATCCGCACAAACGCCGGCATCCGCGCCGGCATCCGCGCCGTCGCCCGCGCCCTACGCCGACCGGGAGATCGAAGGATTGGCGCCCGATGAACCCGACGACGGCGCGCCGGTCGACTACGACGCCAGCGGCTGGCCGCGCTACTTGCGCCTGGAGGCCCGGCTCGCCAGCGACCCTTTCGATCGGCAAGGCGGCAGCCACCTGGGCTACGGCGGCTACGGCCTGCTGGAAACACCCAACCACGGGGCGCTGTCCTTCGACGGCCAGTACAGCCCGCGCAGCGGCAGCGGCACGTTCACCCTGCGCCAGCGCGGTGTGCCGCTGGGCGGCGGCTGGGTGGGCAACCACGAACTGGGCCTCATCAACTCGCTGGCGCCCGGCCTCACCCGGTTGCCTTCGCGCGTGTACGTGCCTTCCAGCTACCTGCGCGGCCTCAGCGGCGAATGGGAGCGGCCCGAGGCCGGCTGGCAATGGCAACTCAGCAGCGGGCAGCCGGGCCGCCTGAGCATCCTGCCCGACACGCGCTTCATCACCACGCCGGGGCGGCGGCACACGCTGGGCGCGCAATGGCGCCCCAGCAGCACCGACGGCTGGGGCGTGGCCCTGCAGCACGAGCGGGCCGAGGGCGTGCGCCCCTTCGGCCTGCCCGACAGCGCGCCCCTGCTGGACGCCGATGCCACGCGCCTGGCGCTGCGCCACGAGGAGGGCAGCGTGCGCTGGCAGGCGCAGTGGCTCAGCGACCGCTCCAGCGCGAACGCCGGCTCCCGCCGGGGCGCCTGGGCCGACGTGGAGTGGGACAGCGACAGCGGCGCCTGGTCGCACGGCCTGGGCGCCTACCGGCTCGACACCGACCTGAGCTGGGCCGGCCAGCCCATGGCCAGCGACCTCGAAGGCCTGTACCTGCGCACGCGCTACCTGCAGCGGCGCTGGTCGGCCGACGGCGCGGTCGACTGGCTGCGCAGCATCAGCCGCCGCGACAGCCGCGGCTTCTACGGCACCGGCAGCCTGCGCTGGCGCGTGGGCCGCGAAAGCCAGGCGAGCGTGGGTCTGGCCGTGCGCGATCTCGACGGGCGCGACTGGAGCGCCTACGGCGACTGGCGCTGGGTCAACGGCCTCGGCGCCAGCGGCCTGCGCCTGGAAACGGAAGGTGGCGACAACCGGCCCCGCCTGACGCGCCTGGTGCACGACCAGGAATGGCCCGTGAGCGCGGGCTGGGCCCTGTCCACCAGCCTGGGCATCGCTCGCCAGGCCGACGCTGCCGGTGGCCGAGAGGCCGGCAGCCAGTGGACGGCCGCGCTCAATGCCAGCGTGCCCTTGGGCCAGCGCGCGGGCCTGCGCGGCAGCCTCAGCACCGAACAGGGCCCGGGCAGCGCCCAACGCAGCGCCATCAACCTCAACGCCAACTGGCGCCTGAACAACCGCTGGACGCTGGAGGGCAGCTGGGTCTGGAACCGCGGCCAGTTGCCGGTGGTGGCCTCGCTCGACCCACTGGCGCCACCCGTGGTCGTCGACCAGACGCTCTCCGGCCGGTCCTTCTACCTGAAGCTGCGTTACGACTTCCAGGCCGGCAACCGCGAGTTCCCTCTGGGCGGCCAGGCCGGGCAGGGGGGTGGGCGGCTCGAGGGCGTGGTGTTCTTCGATGGCAACCGCAACGGCGTGCAGGAAGCCAATGAACTCGGCGTGCCCAACGCCACGGTCTTCCTGGACAACCGCTACGCCATCCGCACCGACAGCCAGGGGCGCTTCGAATTCCCGCTGGTCGCCAGCGGCACGCGCACGGTGACGCTGCGCGCCGACAGCCTGCCGCTGCCCTGGAACGTCGTCGGCGATGGCGCGCTGTCCACCGAGGTGCAGTTGCGCCAAACCACGCGGCTGAGCCTGCCGGTGCAGCGCGCCGAATAACCGCGCAGCGTACGCCGCCGCCGGTCGCGCGCGGCGCCAAGCCCACGTCAGCCCCGCGGATTCGCTTCAAGCCGCCGGCCAAAAGGCCGATAAGGCGGCATGTGCCCGATCGCCGTCCGTGTCGCCTGTGTCCTGCTCCTGCTGGCCGCTCCCCTGAGCGCCCGGCCCGAGGCGCGCCTGGCCACGGGCGCCAATGCCTCGGCCAGCGCCTCCGTGAACTTCCGCATCGTGATCCCGCCGATGAACCGCGTGCTGGACAACCGCCACCCGGCCAGCCTGTGGGCGGCGGGCGGCGCCCCAGAGGCCGAGCAGGAACTGGTGGTGCTGACGACCCTGCCGCAGGGTTTTTGCGCCCGGCTCCGGCTGACCTCGACCGAGGTGCGCTACTGGACGCTTCGCAGCCGAGCGCCGGGTGTGAGCGTGCAGCGCACGGGTGAGGGTTATCGCGTCTGTGCGCCGCGCCACGGCCGGCACACACTCAGCCTGCACCACGAATTCGCGCTGCGCGACTCCGCCGACGCCCGAGCCCCCCTGCCCTGGCCCGTGCAGACCGAGCTCAGCGCGCTCTGAGCACCGAGCTGGGGCGCGGCGCCGGGCCCGGCGGCAGCGGCAGACAAGCGGGCCACGGCGGCTTCCGACCCCGCGGCCAGCCGCCAATCCCCGCCGCGGCGACCGTTCGGCACCCACTTCGTGGCCGATCGTCCACGAAACGCCGTGTCGGGATGTAAGGCCGCGCCAGCGCTTGCTGACCGCCGCGCGCGACTGTTTTGCTGCACTGCGCCATTTTGTTCTGCACTTATCCCCGCGGCCGTCCTGGCGGGCGGCCGCCGTTCACCGCCACGGGCGGGGCCGTGCCGTCCAGACGAAGGCCTGGCGGCTCATGACGCCAGGGTTGGTGCGCCGCGCGAAGACCTGCAACAGCTCGGGCACCTGGGCGAAGCTCTGGGGCCGCAGACCTTGCCCGGCAATGTCGCGCAAAACGCGCTGGACACGCTTCAGCCAGGGAACGTCGGCGGGCAGCGCGTGCGCCACCACGCGCGGGTGCCGTGCCAGCCAGGCCTGCACCTCGGGATGGCGGTGCGTGGCAACGCCTTCCACGATCAGGTGCAGCCGCACGGGCTCGGGCGTCTGACGCTCGATCAGGCGCAGAAACCTGAGCCAGGCCTTGTGCCGATCCGGCTCGCGCGACGCCCGGGGCATGGCCCGCTCCAAGGTACCGAGCGCGGCGGCCAGCCGTGCCGCGCCGATGCCGTCGTGGACCGCTGCGCCCGCGCGTGCCGGCCGGATCCCCTGACAGCCCAGCACCAGCGCGCGCTCGGGCGGGCTCATGTAGAGCCCCAGCACATCGACCCGATGGCCCTCGAAGCGCAGCAGCTCGCGCGAGGCCGCGAAACCACCCTGCGCGTGCGGCTGGATGCCGTTGCGCTGCCACACCCGTCGCACGGTCGTGGCGCTGAGCCCCAGGTGCGCGGCCAGGCTGCGCGTGCTCCAGTTGCCGCCCTCGGCCGGCTGCTCGTCCAGCGTCGTGCGCAGGATGTACCACTCGTGCGCGGCGGTCACGCTCGGCGCGCGCCCGGAACGCGAGGCGTCCTGCTTCAGCGCCTGCACGCCCCCTTCCAGAAAGCGCCTGCGCCACAGCGCCACCTGGCGCCGGTCGAGCTTCACCTCCTCGGCAATGTCCTTGTTCTGCCAGCCTTGCGCCGCCAGCAGGATGACGCTGGCGCGTTGCTGCACGCGGGCCTCCACCCGCCGCCCCTTGGCCAGCGCGCGCAGCTCGCGCTCGGTCTGCGCGTCTGTCTCGATCGGTTCGGCCACCCGCATCGCTTGCACCTCCTGTAGGACCGGAATCGGGCGATTTTATAAGTTCATTCAATTAAGGCGCACCCACGCCGCCTCGCGCCGGCCTCCTTGCCAGGCGCGCGCCCGTCGTGTGCATCGCGTGGCTTAACTCAAGCTTCGTTACATGTGGCCCCGGCCCGCATGCCAAGAATGAAATCACCAGCGCGGGCTGCATGCCCGCGTTGCCGTTTCCGTCTCCAACAAACGCCGGGAGTACATGTATGTCGTGCATCAGCCGTCAGACAGCCGCGCGCGCCATGCGGGTGCAAACCATGCACCCGCATGGGGCCCACACACCGTGCATCGCCATCCGTGGGGGGCCCTGACATGGCCCACGCCAGCGCCCCCACGCTCAAGCGGGTCGAGCCGCGCATCGAGCGGCCCGCCCCCGCGGAAGACCACCCGGGCACCGTCGTCCCGCTCTACAACGAGCACGACCTCGCCAACAGCCTGGCCCCCTGGGCCAATCTCGCGCAGCGCGAACAGCAGGCCAGGGCCTGGCTGGTGCTCACCGATCTGTGCGTGCTCGCCGTCTGCTTCGTCGCCGGGCGCCTGCCCGCCTGGCTGCGCGACGAGGTGAGTTTCTCGCAGGCCATGAACGTCTGGTGGGCCGCCAACGGCCACCTGCGCCTCACGCTGTTCGCCGCCATTGCCGTCGCGATGGTGAGCTGGATGTGGGCCGTGCAGAGCCACTACAGCACGCACCGCCGCAAGCCCTGGTGGGACGAGACCCGCCAGCTGATCCAGGTGGTCGCGCTCGCGGCGCTGCTCGACGCCATGGTCATCTACCTCGCCAAATGGCCGCTCTCTCGCCTGTGGACCGGCGCCACCTGGGCCCTCGTGCTCGTCTGCCTGCCGCTGGCCCGCCTGGCCGTGCGCACGCTGCTGCTGCGCGCCGGCCTGCTCACCCAGCCCTACGTGCTCATTGGCCACCCGGACGACGTCGAGAAGGCCGCCGCCGCGCTCGCCAGCGACCCCCTGCTCGGCTACAAGCCCGTGGCCGTGGTCTGCCCCGACCCCGGCGCGCGGCTGGTGCAGCTCGGTGGCGGGCACATGGTCGCGCCCACGGCGCTCACACCGGGCGTGCGCGAATTCCTCGCCCGGCCCGGCCCGCACCAGCTGGTGGGCGTGCTCGGCATCCGCGACAACAACTGGCTGCGCGAACTGGCCGAGGAGCTCATGCTCACGCGCGACGACCTCGTCATGGTGCCCGCGCTCGGCGGCCTGCCCATCTACGGCATGGAGGTTTCGCACTTCTTCAGCCACGACGTGCTGCTGCTGCGCGCCCGCAACAACCTCAACCGCCGCGGCCCGCAGGTGCTCAAGCGCGCGCTCGACGTGGTGGGCGCGGCCACGCTGCTGGTGCTGCTGTCGCCGCTGCTGGCCTGGGTCGCGTGGCGCATCAAGCGCGACGACGCCGGCCCGGTGTTCTTCGTGCAGAAGCGCGTGGGCGTGGACGGGCAACTGTTCGACTTCATCAAGTTCCGCAGCATGGTGATGGACGCGGACGCCGCGCTGGAGCGCTGGAAGACCGAGAACGAGAAGCTCTACGTGCAGTACCTGGCCAGCAACTTCAAGCTCGCCAACGACCCGCGCATCACCCGCATCGGCCGCCTCATCCGCCGCACCAGCATCGACGAGCTGCCCCAGCTCATCAACGTGCTGCGCGGCGACATGAGCCTGGTCGGCCCGCGCCCGCTGCTGCCGCGCGAGCTGGACGACTACGGCAAGAGCATCGCCGCCTACGGCAAGGCCCGCCCCGGCATCACCGGGCTGTGGCAGATCAGCGGCCGCAGCACCAGCACTTTTCAACACCGCATCAACATGGACCTCTGGTACGTGCGCAACTGGTCGCTCTGGTACGACCTCGTGATCATGCTGCGCACCGTCCGGGTGGTCCTCAAACAGGAGGGAGCCTGCTGATGAACACCCCGGAAACCATCTACGTCGCCGGCCACAAGGGCATGGTCGGCTCGGCCATCGAGCGCCAACTGCTTGCGGCCGGCCATCCCGCCAGCCGCATCCTCACGCGCACGCACGCGGAGCTCAACCTGGTCGACCAGGCCGCGGTTCGCGCCTTCTTCGCGCGCCACAAGCCGCAGCAGGTGTACCTCGCGGCGGCCAAGGTCGGCGGCATCCAC
>JABAHQ010004393.1_pt4 | contig 19298 bp, 20 predicted proteins | sample 7062091 | NCBI WGS metagenome assembly JABAHQ01 (sample SAMN14534359, study PRJNA622989) | marine sediment metagenome | biome: marine biome [ENVO:00000428]; feature: marine pelagic biome [ENVO:01000023]; material: deep marine sediment [ENVO:00002113] | place: India: Gulf of Kutch | collected...
ATATCTCGGCACCTACTAAGCTTGGCCTGAGCCGCGTTCGATGGCTTCCTTCGCAATCTCCCGCATTGCATTGGCAATTTCGGGATGCTCCCCCATGGGCGGTAGGAGCTCGATGTGCAAGTGAGGGAAATCCTCTTTGAGCTTTCTTATCTGGGCCGATATGTCCCGATCGACATGGCCACCCCCGGCCATAAACAGAGGGAGGACCCGCAAATTACCGATTCCCTCTTCCGCGGATTCCCGGCTTACCTCGGCCAAACTGGGGGGAGCGAACTCCATAAAGGCCAGGCGCACCCTGTCCTCCCCCAGCTCTTGTTTGAGCTTCTGCGCGAGTTGTTCGAACGGCTCACGCCAACGAGGATCGCGACTGCCGTGAGCCAGCAAAATTAGTCGCTGCACTTCCATAATCCCATTCCCCTCGCTCCTCCTGAATTAAACTATACACTCCGCGGCGGGTCACCCGACAAGCAGCCCTGCCCAGACCAGTATCCCAACTTGTTCAGTTCGGCGATCAATTGACGGGCACTTAAGAAGTGAATGCCCCATATTCCGACCGACCTTGCCGCCTGCACGTTCTTGGGGTCGTCGTCGATGAACAAGCACTGTTGGGGAGGGAGAGCCAGTTCATCGAGAACCTTCAGGAAGGCTTTCGGGTCATGCTTCAACCTCCCCAGTTCGTAGGAGAAGAACGTCCGCTGGAATACGTTCATGAAACGATGGATCGATTTGATATAGGAANNTGATCTCCTTCAACCTTTCGGTATCGATCTTCCAGCATTCCCGCTCGATGATCGTGCGCAGATAGGTCTCCTCAGAGATGTCTCCCAGGCAGAGTTCTTCCATCAGCCTTCCGCCGAAGCAGGGCAGAATCTCCTCTTCCGGCAGGGAAAGCTCACCCGACAACGGTTTCTCAATTCCGCTCAGACCGGCTATCAGCACCTCCGAGAGATCGAAAATGATGTATCGAGTCATTTCACACCTTCCTGGCTAGGACGATCTCCACTGGCAGGCCGGCCAGGGATAGCTGCGTATCCTCGCTGACTTGAAAGCCAGCTTCCGCTAAGGCCTCGCGGGCGAAGATCGGGCGACAGTCAACGTAGCGCGGGAATCTCCGGTGGGCCCACTCGTAGAGCCTGAGTATGAGGCCCCCTTTTCCTTTCTTGNNTACGTCCACCAGCCCTGAGGACTCTCCAGCACTCGCCTAAAACGATCGGGATCTCCGGGGTGTCGAACAGCTCCAGCACGAAACTCATGAAGATCGCGTCAAAGAAGTCCGACTCGAAGGGCAGCCTGACCGCGTCGGCGCATTTTAGGGTGACCCTATCCGATAATCCCGCCTGGTGAACCTTCGCCTGGGTGACCCTGCACATCCCTTCCGATATATCGATCCCATAGATCTTGCCCGACTCGCCAACGACTCGGGCTAGAGCGAGAATGCAATTTCCCGTGCCGAATCCGATCTCCAGGACCTGCTCTCCTTCTGCAGCTCGGAGTTTCTCCAAGGCGAGCTCCCGATACTTCCGCTCGAAGGGCCCGAAAAGCAGATCGTACCACTTGCTCTGCCGGTCGTAGACGGCCTGGGCCTCCTCCTTGGACCTGGTGACCCTGGCGATCTCCCCTTTGCTCCTGGGCATCCTATCCTTTCTTCCAATCTGCGACGCAAAACCCCGAGCTGATTTCATCGCCGGGGAGTGAGAAAAGGATACGCCAAGGCCGATTGAAATGCAAATAGCAGGTTGGCGCAGGCGCCTAGCGCTTACCTTCCCACGTGCTGACCTACCAGAAGCACTGCCCGATATGAACCTGGAGCTTGCTTGCCCGCGGTGCTAGAATGGACCGGAGATCCTTTTCGCCGCAGAATTCTTGAGCACTTCATCTCTTGAGTCGCCGGAGAGCTAGCAAGGCTTGAAGGTGGTATGTGTAGCCGGGCCTGATTCAAGCTGCGAGCGGACGTGGAGCGCCCGGCCGGCTGACGGCACCTCTCAGCGGACGCCTGCGATAGAATAGCTGTTTCCGCGCGGGATTCCACGATCAAGGGGTTGAGCTGGATCATTGCCATACCTGCATTAGGGTGCTATAATACCGCGAATTTCTGAACCAGCCTGATCGATTGGAAGGAGGAGACCAGTAGTGAAGCGGAGAAAGCTGCGGGGAATAATGTTTGCCGGTGCCTTCCTCTTGGCCTCGGTCGCTTTTCTGATTGTCCTGGGGATGGGGCCATCGGGGGAGGGAATTCCCAGGAAAATAAACCTGATCTGGATCGCGCCAGTCGGCTCGATCCTCGCTCTTTTGTTTGCGGGGTATCTGGTGTGGATGATCCTCCAAAAGAGCGAGGGGACGGAGAGAATGCAACAGATTGCCAAGATCATTCGCGAGGGGGCCTGGGCCTATCTCAAGCGACAGTATCTTGTCTTGGCAATCTTCCTCCTAGCGATGGCGGCGGTCTTGTCGGTGATGGTTTTCTACGGCTATCTCGCCGCACCGGTCCCCTTGGCCTTCCTCACCGGAGGGTTCTTCTCCGCGCTCTGCGGCTTTGTGGGAATGGTGGTGGCCACCAACTCCAGCGCCCGCACCGCCCACGCCTGTCGAGAGAGCCTCAATGGCGGTTTGCGGATCTCGTTTTCCAGCGGCGTGGTCATGGGGCTGATGGTGGTCGGCTTCGGCCTGTTGGACCTGAGCATCTGGTATTTCATCCTCGACTGGTTGTACCGCGATATGGAGACGGTGGAAAAAGTTCGCACCATAGCCAGCACCATGGTCACCTTCGAGCTTGGCGCAAGTTCTGTAGCGCTGTTCGCCCGGGTCGGCGGCGGGATCTACACCAAGGCGGCCGACGTNNACATTCCCGAGGACGACCCGCGCAACCCCGCGGCCATAGCGGATAATGTCGGGGACAACGTCGGGGATGTGGCTGGGATGGGGGCCGATTTGTACGAATCCTACGTCGGCTCGATCGTGGCTACAATGGCCCTCGGCGCGGCGGCCTTCGCCGTAAAGGGGCTCGGTTTAGAGTCAATTACCGTCCCGCTGATGATGGCCACCGTGGGGGTGATCGCCTCGATCATCGGGACCTTCTTCGTCCGCGCCGGGGAGAAGGCCGATCAGGCTGTCCTCCTGCGGGCGATCCGCACCGGAATCTATACCAGCGCAGTATTGGTCGCCATCGGCTCTTTTTTCATCATCCGGGTCACCTTGGGGATGGAATATATCGGCTTGTATGGCTCGATCATCTCCGGATTGGTCGCCGGTCTAATCATCGGCTACTCCACGGAATACTTTACCTCGCAGCGCTACCGGCCGACCCGCTCCATCGCCGAGCAGGCCCAGACCGGCGAGGCGACGGTGGTCATCGCCGGGGTCTCGGTGGGGATGTTGTCGACATTCGTACCCGTCCTGGCCGTGGCCGGAGCGACCCTGGCCGCTTATGCCTTTGCTTACGGCTTCTCGGAGATGAACATGGGGTTGTATGGGATCGGGGTGGCGGCGATCGGGATGCTCAGCACCCTGGGGATTACGCTAGCCACCGACTCCTACGGCCCGGTGGCGGATAACGCCATGGGGAACGCGGAGATGGCCGGGCTCCCCCCAATTGTCCACGAGCGAGCCAGCGCGCTTGATGCATTGGGGAATACCACAGCGGCCACCGGGAAGGGCTTCGCCATCGGCTCAGCGGCCCTCACCGCCCTGGCGCTAATCTCCGCCTTCAAGGAGGAGGTGCTCAAGTTCATTCTCGCCACGCCGCGGTTCGCCGACTTCCTCCAGGCCAGGGAGATCATGCCCGAGGGCTTCTCCGCCATGAGCGCCCTGGAAAAGCTGGAGCTTTTTGAGAAGCTTCCCTCCTCGGTCAAACAGGTCTTTTTGTACCAACATTTCAACGTCAGCCTGGAGAACCCCATGGTAGTCATTGGTCTTCTAATCGGGGCGATGTTGCCCTTCTTGTTCAGCTCGATGACCATGCGCGCTGTGGGCCGGGCGGCCTCGAAGATCGTGCTGGAGGTCCGCCACCAGTTCCGAGAAATTAAAGGGCTTTTGGAAGGGAAGGCCGAACCGGATTCGGCCCGCGCGGTGAACATCGTCACCCGGGCGGCCCAGCGGGAGATGATCCTTCCAGCGCTGATGGCGATTGCCGCCCCGCTTCTGGTGGGAAGCCTCCTGGGGGTGGCCGCCCTGCTCGGATTGCTCATCGGGGCCTTGGTTAGCGGCTTCGCCGTGGCGGTGATGATGGCCAACGCCGGTGGGGCCTGGGACAACNNGATACGGTCGGCGACCCCTTCAAGGACACCTCGGGGCCCAGTTTAAATATCCTGATAAAGCTGATGAGCATGGTCTCGCTGGTGTTCGCCGCGTTCATTGTCGCCTCCGCCCTGTTCAGGTAGGGAAATGCTCAAAGAGTTGGTGGAGAGCGGGGAGTTCGTCCTTCCCGACTGGAGTTGCTCCTTGGTCAACGTCCCCGGGACCATCCTGAAGGCCTTCGGCCGGGAACCGCCTCATCCTCCCTTGCCTGCGGATTCCCTGCCCGATCTAGAGGGAGTCCGCAAGGTGGTGCTCCTGGTGCTCGACGGGCTGGGCTGGGAGCAGCTCTCACCCCTGCTGGACGAGGGGAATTTAATCTTCTCCCGGCTGGCGAATGAAGGGCGGCTCCTAAAACTCACCTCGGTCTTCCCGGCGACGACCACCGCGGCCCTGGCCACCCTGGCCACCGGGCTGGCGCCGGCGGAGCACGGGATGCTCGGCTACCGTCTGTTCTTACCCGAATTCGGGTTGGTGGCCAACATGATTCGCCTCTCCCCCGAGGGTTTCAAAAAATATGACCTGCTGCTGGAGCTGGGCCTCAGGCCCAAACGCTTCTTTCCCGCAAAGACCATCTACGAAAAGCTTGGCCCCGATGTTCGCTCCTATGCCCTGCTCAAGTTGGCCTTCCTTCGAAGCGGCCTCTCTCACCTGCTCTATCGAGGCTCCGAGGTCGCGCCCCACGTCGGCTCGGCGGATATGTGCGTGCGGATGCGGAAATTACTGGAGGAGAATCTCGATGGCCCGCTCTTCATCGGAGCTTACTGGGACGGAGTCGATACGATCGGCCACTTCTACGGCCTCTCACCAGAGGAACTGACTGCCGAGATCCGCCAGCTCTCCTTCTCCCTGGAGGGGGATTTGTTTGAAAAGCTCAGCCCACAAGCGGCCCGCGATACTCTCCTGTTGATCGTGGCCGACCATGGCTTGGTAGAAGCACCTCGGGAGGAGATGTTCTCGGTCACCAGGCATCCCAAGCTGCGAAGAAGCCTGCTTCTGCCACCCACAGGGGACTTCCGGGCCAGCTACCTCCACCTCCGTCAGGGAGAGCCTGGGCCGCTCAAGCATCATCTGAAACGATACAGCGATCGGCTGATCGCCGTAGACCCCGAAGAGGCCCTGGCCACCGGGCTCTTCGGGCCTTCTGCTGCCATTAGCGATGGATGGCGGCCGCGGATCGGGGACCTGATCCTGCTGGCCCGCGGGCGGGGCTACCTCTTCTACCCCTACGATGATTTCCTCTTAAAGAGCTACCACGGCGGGCTCGCTCCCCAGGAGATGTTCATCCCGCTCTTCGCCGTCCGCCTGGGCTGAATCGCTCTTACACCGTGGGGAGCGGGGGCGGCTCGATGGAAGCGAGGCGGAGGATCGAAAAAGGTTCCCGGCAAGCATTTGCCAGTTCATGATGCAGATCCTAATTGGCCCAAGCTGTCCGAGGTTTCTTCCAACGATAACCGAGGCCATTTGACGGAGAGGGAATATTTTATAGACTTGGGGGAACGCCCTAGCAGGGATGGCAGCGAGCAAGGAGGGTGATTATGGCCGGAGGACAGACCCAGATCGACGGGCTGACCATCAGGTGGATCGGCCACTCCACGGTGCAGATCAAGGACAGCCAAGGGGGGATAACCTATGTCGACCCCTTCTCCAAGGCGATGAGGGGCGGGGAAGAGCAGGCAGACCTGATCATTTCCACCCATCCGCACTTCGACCACTTCGATCCCGGGGCGATCGATCGGCTTTCCAAGCCCCAAACCGAGGTGGTGGCCAAGAAAGGGTGCGATCTGGGGCAGCTCAAGACCACGAAAGCCAGGGAGATCGAGGTCGGCAAGGAGCTGGAGGCCCAAGGGGTCAAGATCAAGGCCGTTCCGGCCTACAACGAGCACCGGTTCCGCTCTCCGGGACAGCCGTTCCATCCCAAAGGCCTTGGGATGGGGGTAATCTTGGAGGTTGAGGGAAAGAAGCTCTATTATGCCGGCGACACCGACTTCGTCTCGGAGATGAAGGGCTTGAAAGATGAAGGGATCGATGTGGCCTTCCTCCCCATCGGCGGGACCTACACCATGGACGTGCCCGAGGCGGTCGAGGCGGCGCTCACGATCCGACCCCGGATGGTCGTCCCCACCCATTATAACCTTCTCTCCGAGACGATGGCCGACCCGGAGGAACTGAAGGGGAAGCTGGAGGCGCAGGGGATCGAGGTGCGCATCTTGTAGGGGAATCGGGACGATCGTCTCGTTCAGCGGCTTGCCAGCTTTCGAGCACGAAGAGGTTTTAGGCGATGGCCAAAGCAATCGCGTTGCGCAGTCGTGACTTCTCCCAGTGGTACACCGACGTGATCCGGCGGGCGGAACTCGCCGACTACACGCCGGTTCGGGGTTGCATGGTAATCCGCCCCTACGGCTTTGCCCTGTGGGAGAATATTCAAGGGGCGCTCGACGGCGGTTCAAGGAGACCGGCCACGAGAACGCCTACTTCCCCCTGTTCATTCCCCACGGCTTCATCCAAAAGGAGGCCGAGCACGTGGAGGGGTTCTCCCCGCAGTTGGCCGTAGTCACCCACGGAGGCGGGGAGGAACTGGAGGAGCCGCTGGTGGTGCGGCCTACTTCCGAGGCGATCATCGGGCATCTTTATTCCAAGTGGATCAACTCATACAGGGACCTGCCGGTGCTGATCAATCAGTGGTGCAACGTGGTCCGCTGGGAGATGCGCCCCCGGTTGTTCCTGAGGACNNCCATGCCACCCATGAGGAGGCAGAGGAGGAAGCGCGGCGGATGCTGGACGTCTACGCGGACTTCGCGGAGACCGAGGCGGCCATCCCGGTGATCAAGGGGCGCAAGAGCGACAGCGAAAAATTTGCCGGCGCCCATACCAGCTACACCATCGAGGCCATGATGGGCGACCTGAGAGCCCTGCAGATGGGCACGTCTCACAACCTGGGGCAGAATTTTGCCAAGGCCTTCGAGATCCAATATCTCGATCGGGATAATCGGCTGCAATACTGCTGGACGACCTCCTGGGGGGTGAGCGCCCGGATGGTCGGGGCGGTGGTCATGGTCCACGGCGACGATCAGGGGCTGGTCCTCCCGCCCAGGCTGGCGCCGATCCAGGCGATCATCGTGCCCATCTATAAGAGCGACGGGGAGAGGGCCAAAGTGATGGGGGCCGTGGAGAGAGCGAGGGGCCTGCTGGGCGATTCTCTCCGCTGGAAGGTGGACGATCGTGAGGAGTACACCGCGGGCTGGAAGTTCAACGAGTGGGAGCTGCGCGGCGTGCCCCTGCGGATCGAGATCGGCCCCAAGGACGTGCAAAGTGAGCAGGCGGTTCTTGCCCGGCGGGACCAGCCGGGAAGGGAGGGCAAGCGAACCGTTCCCCAAGCCGACCTTGCCCAAGAGTGCCAAACACTCCTGGAGGAGATTCAGCAAAACCTGTTTCAAAAGGCGCTCCGGTTCCGCGAGGAGCATACCCTTGAACCGACCGACTATGAAGGGTTAAAAACCGCGGTGGAGGACGGCTTCGCCCTGGCCTACTGGTGCGGCGATTCCAACTGCGAGAAAGAGATTCAGGAAGAGACCAAGGCGACCAATCGCTGCATCCCGCTCGATCAGGGGAAAATCCCTTCGGATGCCTCCTGCATCCGCTGCGGCGGGCCGGCCAGGGAGCGGGCCATCTTCGCCCGGGCCTATTGACCTGGGATATCCTTTGGAGCTTGGCCCAGAAGATGGGTCTAGCTTTTCAGCCCTTCAATAAGGGCCTCGATATTCGGGCCGAGCCTGTCGGCGACATAGCCGCCCTCGAGGACGGCGAAGGTCGGCAGGCCTAGCTTGGCGATCCGTTGGCCGATCTGCCGGTAAGCTTCGGTGGATAGCCCCAGAGAGGCCAGCGGATCGCGCTCATATCCGTCCAATCCAATGGAAAGGGCCACCTGCTCCGGTGGAAAAGGGCTTCCGCGGGCCTGTTGCAATGCTCCCTCCAAGGTTTCCAGATAGATTTTGTCTCCGCAGCCGGCAGGGAGGGGAAAGTTGAAGCAGTTTTCGCTCGACTTATGCCCCGTCCCGGGATAGAGCGGCGAGCGGTGCAGTGAAATATAGACGACTTGGGCGTCGCCGAGAAAGACATCCTCGGTTCCGTTGCCGTGGTGGCCATCGATATCCACGACCAGGGTCTTCTGGCTGGCCTTTTTGATGGCGACGGCGATGTTATTGAAATAACAGAAACCGCCCAGGAAGTCTCTGCCTGCGTGATGCCCCGGCGGGCGCATCAGGGAGAAGCCACCAACCTCGGCGGCGCGGATCGCTCCTCCCACGGCTAACAGGGCGTAGTCGTAAATGTTCGGATATTGCGGGGTGTCAAGGTCGAAAAAGCTCAAGTTTCGGACGCTCTCGATCAGCCGTGGAGTGTGGACGAGCAGCAGATCATCTCCATCCGCCGGTTCCGGCTCCTCGAACTCATATCTCTGAAGCAGATAATCCGCGGCGCGCCGCACCCTTTCGGGACTCTCCGGATGGCCCGGCTCGCCGAACTCCAGACACCGTCCGCTGAAGACGATCTTCATCGACGACCATCCCCAGCAAGAGGGCCGATCATGCCGAGCATAAAGGGGAGGAAAGGCACTCTACTCACGCAGTCCGAGGAAATCCTTGATCGAAGCGAGGATCGATCGGGCGATCCGGTCCTGGTAGCTGATGCTTTGCAGGAGACGGGCCTCCTCCGGATTGCTCAGGAACCCCACCTCGACCAGCGCCGCGGGGACCTGCGACCAACGGAGATAAAGCCGTTGGTATTTAACTCCGCGGTCCCGCGACCACAACTCCCTCACCAGGTTAGCCTGGAGGTTCCGCGCCAGGGTGAGGCTCCGAAAACTCCGTCCCTTCCAGCTCTCCGGAAGGAGCGTCTCCGTTCCCCTCACCCGCCGGTCACTGTGGATGTTGGCGTGGATGCTCAGGTACAACGATGCGCCGAGGCGGTTGGCCATCCCCGTCCGCTCCCGTAGCGGGACGTAGACATCGCTGCGCCGAGTGAGGATGATCTTGAGCTCCGGCTCGCTGAGCGCCTCGATCTCGATCAAGCGGGCGATCGCCAGGTCAACATCCTTCTCCTTGACTCCCTGGTGGCCGATGCCGCCGGGATCTTTTCCTCCGTGGCCGGCATCGATCACCACGATGAACTGCCTTGCAGGAGCGGGCCAGGCGGAGGAGACGGAGGTGGCAAGCAGCAGGGTAAGAGCCAACAGAACTGGGATTATTATCAGTGCTATCTTGGATTTCATTTGGCCCATTATACTCCGTGGCTCCGCTTCTGACCATGACGGAGGTCACACTCGCTCCGCCCCAGGGGAGCCGCCGCCGCAACCGCCGGAGCCCGCGGCAGCGCTCAACCGGGGCTTAGATTGGGGGATGATCTAAATCATAGTCCCTTACCGAGGACTGGCCTATAATGAGCGGAAGGAGGAGGAGCGATGGCTGAGTCGATCAGGTTAAAGACTCCATTAAAAGATCAGGATGTTGAGCGACTGCGCATCGGCGACAAAGCCCTGTTGAATGGCGAGATCTACACCGGGCGCGATGCCGCTCACCAGAGACTGCTGGAACAATTGGAGCGGGGCGGCCGGCCGCCATTCACCCTGGAGGGAGCGGTCATCTACTATGTCGGGCCAGCGCCAGCCAAGCCGGGGATGCCCATCGGCCCTGCGGGCCCGACGACGAGCTATCGGATGGACTCCTACACCCCAGCCCTGCTGGAGCGGGGACTTAAGGGAATGATCGGCAAGGGCAACCGGGGCCCGGAGGTCCGCCAGGCGATGCAGAGGTACAAGGCGGTCTACCTCATCTCCATCGGCGGAGCGGCCGCCTTGGTCGCAGAAAGGATCAAGAGCGCCGAGGTCATTGCTTATGAAGAGCTTGGCACGGAGGCGGTCCGCAGGCTCATCGTGGAGGACTTCCCGGTGATCGTGGCCAACGATGTCCACGGTGGCGACATCTACGAGGAGGGGAAGAAGCGCTACCGAGACTGGACCCGAAGGGTGGATCGTCAGGAACGATCCTGATTGAGCTGCACGATGCCTGGAAGACCTACCAGATGGGCAAGATCGAGGTCCACGCTTTACGTGGGGCGAGCTTGGACCTGGAGCAGGGAGAGTTCTTGGCAGTGATGGGGCCGTCCGGCTCAGGAAAGTCCACGCTGATGCATTTGATGGGCTGTTTGGACCTGCCAACTAGGGGGCGGGTCCTGTTTGAGGGGATTGCCGTCTCGCGCCTGAAGAGCAAGGATCTGGCCGAGATTCGCGGAGGGAAGCTGGGCTTTGTCTTCCAGACCTTCAATCTAGTGCATACCCTCACCGCGCTGGAGAACGTGGAGCTGCCGATGGTCTTCCAGGGCATCCCTCGCGCACATAGAAGGGTCAGGGCCGAACACCTATTGAAACGGGTCGGGCTCGGGGACCGCCTCGGCCATCGCCCCGGCGAGCTCTCCGGGGGAGAACAACAGCGCGTGGCGATCGCCAGGGCGCTGGCCAACGATCCGAGAATTGTGTTGTGCGATGAGCCCACCGGAAACCTCGACTCCGCCGCCGGAATGCGGGTCCTGGAATTGTTAAAAGGCCTAAATGAGGAAGGGCGGACGATTGTGGTCGTGACCCACGATCCCGAGGCCGCGGGGTATGCCGGTCGAAGGCTCCACCTCCGCGACGGGCAGGTGGCAGACGCCCTAAAGGAGGGAGCATGATCCAGGACTATTTTCATTTGGCAATCCGCAACATCCTCCACCGCAAGAAGCGCAGTTGGTTAACCATTATCGGGATCCTTATCGGGATCATGGCGGTCGTCGCCCTGATATCTCTGGGCCAATCGATGCAACGGGCCGTCAATAAGCAATTCGAGGAGTTCGGCTACAACCTGATCACCATCATGCCCGGTTCGCTGCGCGGCTACCGGGGGCCTTATTCGGCCACCTTCGAGATGGACACAGGCCTGATTACCGGTACTGAAGGCGTAGAAGCTGTGGGGGCGATGCTCTACAAGAGCGCCTACGTCAAGACAGAAGAGGTGGAAGGCTTCCTCCCGGTGGTGGGGATCTCGCCCGATATCTCCTCCGTGTTCAGCCAGTTCGAGCTCCAACAGGGCCGGGGATTTGCTGATTATGATCGGCTCGCCGCCATCCTGGGCCAAAATGTCCCCGAAGACCTGGGGGTTGAGGTGGGAGGGGCGATGCAGATTGAGGACCAGGCCTTCGAGGTCATCGGCCTACTGGAGAAAAGCGGGACGGGCGAAAACGACAACGCGATCTTCGTTCCCCTGAAGACCTTGTGGGAGCTGTTGGGCGATGAGGGGAAGGTCTCCATGGTCTGGGTGAAGGTGAGCTCGGGCTACGATACCGATGAGGTGGCGGAGAGGGTGAAGACACGGCTTGCGGAAGCCCGGGGCAAGGAGGACTTCTCCGTCAGCACCATCGAGCAACTCCAACAGATGATCGGCCAGGCGATCGGGATTTTGCAGGCCTTCCTCGGCGGCATCGCCGGAATCTCGTTGTTGGTCGGAGGAATTGGAGTGATGAACACCATGTATACCGCAGTATTGGAAAGAACCAGGGAGATCGGGGTGCTGAAGGCCGTCGGGGCGAAGGACAGCCACATCATGTGGCTTTTTTTGATCGAATCCGGCTTCATGGGGCTGGTCGGCGGGGCGATCGGGACAATTCTCGGAGTGGGAATGGATATCCTCGCGGTGGTGATCGCCAAGCGCTTCATCGAGGCGAACGTGTTGGAGTTCGGGATCTCCGCAGGGTTGATTATCGGGGCGCTGGCCTTCTCGTTTGTCATCGGGGCTCTATCGGGCCTTCTCCCCGCCCGAGGCGCGGCGAAGCTCAAGCCGGTCGAGGCGCTGAGGTACGAATAAGCCCTCTCGGAATGAGCAACCGGGAAAAATTCCATTTCGCCCCTGAAATGGAAAGACCGCTCTCTTGAGCTGCTGGATGGTCCGCTCTAAATCGTCTAGCACCTCCGGCGGTGAGGATGGGAGACCTGGCTCATTCCGTAATACCTGCTCTCGTAAGTCGAGATCTTTAGGATCTTATTATGGAAGACTTGCTGCACTCTATCGCCGTGGTGGGCGCGCTGTCCACGGAAAAGCAGCTTTCAAGAGGTGCAGTTTGACTTGACCCCCCGGATCACCTAGCATCAGTCTCTGGAGAAGGATCGTCCATCAGGCGATCCTGTGAAGAAAGGAGAAGGAGATGAGACTGAAGGGTTTATTATTGTTCGGACTTGCCCTGACGATTCTACTCGGGTCGGCCTCCGGTGGAGCGGTCCAGCAGCAAGGGGTGGAGGTGCTGCTTGAAATCACGAATGTTTGTGGGCAACGAGCTTTATCCATCTTGACGATAATCTTTACCAAAAATCTCATCCCGATCGGCGTTCAAACCATTACGCCCCCTGCTTCGATTAAGCCTGGGGAGACGAGAAACTTCGGCCCGTATGAGCTATCGACCGCCCCTAATGACTTGACGATCAAAGGCTATCTCGATCGGGAGCCCTTCTCCATCACCATCATGCCCCTGCTGGAGAATACTACCTATCAGGAAGGATGCCTCCAGATCATCGCTTACTTTGGAGCGGCTCCTGAAGAGAGGCCTGAGGGGGAGAAGCCCTACTACGAGGGCCAGACCCTGGAGGGAGTCCAGGCAAGCTTGGCGGCGGCAGGGATTGCCTTGAAAGAGAAGGGAAGCAGGGCGGAGCCGGGGCTCAACTTCGATCCCGATGATCCAATGCTCATCGGGTCACTGGGGCCGTTCAGCGCCACCCTGATGTTCGTGGCCTCACCTGGGACCTTGCGAGCTGTATTGACCTGGGATAATCCGACGGTCGACTTGGATCTGATCATCTTCGGTATCGGGGGGACAGTCTGTTGGCAGCTCATGCCTCCCGGGGTCCTCAGCGAGCTGTGCGATCGGCCTCCGCAGGCCCCGGTCTCCTCACCGATTGGGGTCTTCGGGATCTTCATCATCAACTTCAGCCCTACCCATCAGGCTTACGTCCTTTCCTGGTCGAGCTAGCTGAGAAGGGGGTCGGGGCACTCCCCGGCCCCTTTATCTCACCTCCTCCTGAGATCCTCTCGGGCTTGATGAACCCTCTAAGCTCCGAATACAATGCCAAAGGGAGCAGGAGATGGTCGGAGATCCATTTACCGAATTCCTCATCCTGCGCTCTACCGGGAGGTTGGATGAGGCAGAGCAGTTGTTGGAAGAGGTGATCGAGCTCGAGCGGAGCCCCGTGGCTTACTTCAACCTAGTCGGCCTGTATCTCCAACGGGAGGAGTATGAGCGGGCAGTGGAGGCCCTCGCCGAGTTCTCCCCCGATGATCTGGAGGAAGGCCGTTCCGTCTACCATCAACTGCAGGGATACATCCATCTGGACCAGGAAGAATTTGACAAGGCCGAGAGGGCCTTCCAGGAAGCGCTCCAGCTCGATCCTGACAATCCGGTGCTGAAGGAGGAGCTAAAGCGGGCAGAGGCAAGGAGGAAGATGCGCCGGGGGGCTTGGAAGATTTGAGAAGTTAGAGGAGCAGCGGCGGAAGCGCTATCTCGGCGTGCCCGTCTCGGCGGAGATCCCCTTGGAGAAAGCTTTAGGCAACCTGACCAAGGATAACCTGACGGGGATGGCCCGGGAGTTGGGGGTGCCCTATAGCAGGCTCAAGAAGCGTGAGCTGATAAATGAAGATTGGGGGATATCGGGGAGAGAACGCCGATTCGCTGGAAGGGACGAGCAGGGAAAGACCGTCGCCGTGATCCCCGGGGAGATCCTGGCGCAGTTGGGGGGTGAATCAAGGTGACTCTAAGGCTCGCGGAGCTGATCGAGAGTTACGTCGATGAGCTGAAGGGGAAGGGCGCGATTAAATCTAAACAGGTTGAGCAGGCCTTCCGCCGGGTAGAGCGCCATCTCCTCCTGGAGGGATTTTACGAATTGGACAAAGAGGCTCAGGAGAGATTCGAGCAGCTAAGTTGGACGGAGAAGGTGTTTGATCCGTCGTCACCGGAGCCTGAAATCCTGGCGGTCATCTACTCGGATAGTCCCCTTGTGATTCGTGTGGAGGATGGCAGGCCGACCAGCTCCACCTCCCAGCCGGCGCTGGTCGCCGAGATGCTGGAGCTTCTGGAGCTTGAGCGGGGGATGAACGTGCTGGAGATAGGTGCCGGCACAGGATATAACGCTGCCCTAATGCAGGAGATCGTCCGGTCAGACGGCCATGTTACCACGATTGACATCCAAGGGGACGTGGTCGAGCAGACCAGGAGGCTCCTCAAAGCAGCAGGCTATGATAAGATTGAAGTGATCGCTAAAGATGGCGCTCTGGGCCATCCGGAGATTGCCCCCTATGATCGGATCGTGGCCACCGTCGGCTGTCCCGATATCTCTTTCAGGTGGTCCGAGCAGCTCGCCGAGGAGGGGTTTATGTTGATCCCGCTACAGCACGGAGCGCCCCATTGCGATCCGTTGGTCAAATTGCGCAAGTCAGATCCCGATCGCCTCAATGGCCAAGTGGTTGGCTGGTCAGGCTTTATGCTCATTCAGGGAGAACTCGCCGTTCCGTGTCTCTGGCCATCGGTAGACCCTTACCAGAACCTCAAGGACCGGCCGCCTGATTGGGAGCGCCCGCTATTCTCCGAACTGGAGGGCGCGAAAATGGATCAAACGTCTTACGAGGCTGGAGAGCGTGCCTGGTGGGACTTCCATTACTTTCTGGCCGTATGTGATCATCGGGCCTATCTGGGAATAAGCAATATCGGGCTCTCCGATCCCGATGGCTTAGGGACCATCGCCATAACCGCTGAAGGAATCAAGCTCTGGGGAGATAAATCACTTTATAGGGATCTCGAGCGCATCTACAGGGAATGGAAGAAGCTAGGGAGACCTGAGCTCACTGACTGGCGCGTCGAGTTCACTCCGAAAGAGAAGGAACCGAGCTTGCAAGCTTCCAGAGAAAACAAGGTCTGGACGATCGAGCGCCAGTTCTCCAAAGAGATCATCAGGTTAGATCCTTCTCGAAAGTAATCCAGGCGGGGCGTCGGACGAACCCGAGCTTGCGGTTGATGTGGAGCATTCCCACGTTATTCGAGTTGTTCCAGGTCTTTATCACCCGGAAGCCATGCGACTTGGCATATCCGATCGTCTTCAGCTTCAGGGCCATCGCGATCCCTCGCTGGCGATATTCCCGGCGGACGCCGGTCAGGCCTTGATACAAATCAAGAGGCTCCTCCTTGCTCCGCCACAGGTCGCTCTGCCCGACGTACCGATCCCCCTCCGTGGCGATGAAATAGCCTCCGGAGATGACGTCGGGGTGATTTATAGAGTAGTGCAAGAAATGCTCGAACGATGGCGGAGTAAAGGGAGCGGGAGTGGGGACATCGGCCATGATCAGGTTGTGCAGCTCATAGAGCTTCTCTAGACAATGGGGATCACGCTCCCGCTCGGCGGCCAACGTGGTGATCTCGATCCCCCGAGACGAAGCTCGCTGGGCATGTCGCGCGAACTGGGAAAGGTCGACCGCGACTACATTAAGCCACGATTCCCACTCGCGCATCTTCTCTTGGAAACCGCGCTTCCGGGCGAAGGCGATCCCTTCGGGTCGGTCCTGGCGGGTGCTGGCCCAGAGGGTCTGAGGCTCAAGCCCGTCCAGATCTTGGCTAATCCGCTCCCATAGAAGGGAGCCGATCCCTTGATGCTGCCAGTTTGGATGAACCCAGACTCCGGTCCAGAACCGGTTCTGGTGGAACATCCCCGCGCTGTGGCGGTAATGAGCGTAACCGACGATCTCCTCGTCTGCTAGGGCGACGTACCGCTTCAAGATATACTTCTTTCGGTCGAAGTGCTCGTCGTCGTAGCGCCACTCCTCGACGCTGTAGCGATACTCGGGGTAGATGGCGTGATCGATCTCCACCAAGGCCTGATAATCTTGGGTACGGAACTCGCGGAGCGTGACCTTCAACAAGACCCTCCTTTGCGCTGTCAATGATACAAGATTGACCTTGGAGCCTCAAGGAGGTTTTGCACCGGCACCTCGTCGAGCGGTAAAAGCCTGACCAACCCGAATTAGCTCACTAGAGCAGGTGACATTTCTGTCAAGCCCCTCTAATGGTCCTTGTATTCGAAACTACGATCAACTTTCATTATTCGGTGTTGTATAATACCCCTGGAAGATAAAGTTCATCCGAAAGGGCAAACCCTTCGAGAGGAGGGGACGCAAAGCCACGGGTCCTACAGGGATAGCCGGGTTGCCGAAGATGGTAATCTTTTTAAAAGAGCTAGAATTTTATTCTGAGGAGAGCTTGGCCAGGGCAAGGTACCGCCCCAAGTGGGCTGTCAGTAGCCTAGTCTTGAAAACTTTCACCAATCTCCTGCACGAGTTCGCCTCCCGCAGTCCACAGGCAAAGCCCACCCATTTAGACAGGAGGAGAGGTTACCGATTTTAGCTTAGACCCAAGCGGTGATTTTGGCCGAAGAAGGGGCCAAACCTGCTGAAAATGGCTTAGGAAGAGATCAGCCCACCTAGCTATGGGAGGTGAGATTAGCTGTGTGGGTGAGAGGAAAGCAACCGGTTAGGTCGTGGAGGGGGCCGATCTGCTTGGCCGCATTTCTCGCGCTCATTCTTCTCACCGGCTCCGTAGTTAAAGGGGGATTGGCTGAGCCCTCTGTAAGTGGCTATTTCGTGAGGCAGGGCAATTTCTTCCAGAGGATCATTCCCTTAACCGAAGCTCGATCAGCCCCCGCTTTCTACAACTACTTCGATTATCAAGCGAATACCCATCTGGCGATCCCCAACCATAGCCTGCTATTCCTCTACCGGGACATGAATAGCGGACAACTCAGCCTGTCAATCATCCACGATGCTCCGGAAGATGGGACAGATGGCTCGGCGATTTTCTCCTTCGCCGGGCTGCCGAAAAGCGTGGAATTCGCCTTAATGGATGACCCGGAGGGCGGTGATGAGTTCACCCTGGAGCCGCCCTATGGTGAGGCCAACTGGTATTGGTATTCTGAACATACGGATGGGCTTGTGGTCAGCGGAATCGGGGAGAACTTCGAGATAGCGATCAAACCCAGCTTCCTCTGGGGCATCGACCGCTGGGACCTCCTCACTGGGGATGCCCATTCCCCAGAGAGGGTCCCTCTCCCCAGCCTGGCGGAGCCCCTTACCATTGTGGGCCAAAATAGCACTCCTAGGGCTTCGTTCGTCTTCTCGCCTCCTAACCCTTATGTCCACGAGCCGATAACCTTTGACGCCAGCTCCTCGGAGGATCCCGATGGAAGGGTAGTGAGCTATGAATGGGACTTCGACGGTGACGGAGTATTCGAGAGGAGACTGGACTCTCCTGTCGTAGAGAACTCTTTCGATCACGCCAGCAGTAATCGAGTAACCTTGAGGGTACGGGACAACCTGGGAGCAGTGGGAGCAGCGACTAGATACATTGTAGTCGAAGATGCAGTAATAAGTGTAAGTCGAACCATCTCAACCTCGCTTCCCGATCATCAAACCCTGTTGGGCGAAACCTTCAAGGTAACAGTCACAATACAGGCTTACGGAACAGTAATGGGCCTTGGCCTGGAAGAGAAAGTTCCCCCGGGATGGGAGGTCGAATCAATTAGCACCGATAGAGCCAAGTTCAAATCGTCCCATCTCCAATGGGCTTTCGTGGACCCTATCTCCGATGGGGAGGGGAAAAAGATTGCCTATGAGGTACGGGTGCCGAACCACGAGAGGCCGGGCATCTTCAAAATTGCGGGCTCCGCAGTCGCCACCCTGCCCAACTTGGAGGTCCCGGTCACCGGAGATTCACAGGTAAAGGTGGTCCAATTCTTGCCCATCAGAGTGGCAATATCCCGCCTGGATGTGGAGACCGAAGAGCTAGATATTACCCTGTCAAACGTGATCAGCTTTCCCCAGATACAGTTGGCGATCGCCTTCTGGCTTGAAGAGCGGCTCGTGCCGGGCACAAACGGTAAGCGGATCGACCTCAGGACCATGCTGGAGTTGATCACCTATTGGTTGACGGACACGCCTGTCGACCAGCCGCTTCACCGGTAACGAAGCGATTCGATTTATTAACTTGATTTACTTTTTAGCCATTTAAGTGCGCTCTTATTCTCATCGAGCCATCTTGCGATCATGTGCCTACCATAAAAGGCGAAAAACGAATTTTTAAACTTCCCTTTGATTGCCCATTTGACTCCTCGGCCGATGCTATAGAATCTCTGATAGGCTCTGATCGCCAGCTCTTGAAGTTTCCAGGGGGACATCTGCTTCGGTTTGAACACGACGTAGTGGCCGTCGTAATGGGCCCAATCCCAATCGAAAATGCGGGCCTCACCGTTCAGTCGTCGGTAGATTCTGGTGCCCGGCGGGGGAACCAAAACGAAAAACTGCGCTGTATCGAGCCCCAGGCGGATGGCAGAGTCGGTCGTGTGCTTGATCGCTTCTGGGTCGTCCGCGTCCCCGCCAAACACAAACATCCCGTGGATCAAGAGCCCGTGGTCGTGAATGATGGAGATCGCCTGCTCAATCTGCTCCGGTGTCTGTCCCTTTCCCCATTCTTCCAATACATGGGGATTGAACGATTCGATGCCTTGGTAGAGTCGGACGCAGCCTGTTTCTCGCATCAGGTTCAGAATTTCCCTCTTCCAGGCGACGGAAACCCGCTCCTGAGTGGACCAATCGAGCTTCAAGTCAGCCCTCTTTAACGCCTCAAGCAGGGTCATAGTCCGATGCGGATCGGCCGAAAAGTTGTCGTCGACGGCGAAGATATGCCTCCCAGGGGGGAACCTGCTCAGCTCCTCCACGATGTTTTCCGGGCTACGATAACGGACTTGTCTGCCGAACATCTGCACCACTGAGCAGAACTCACAGTCATGGGGGCAACCCCTGGAGGTCTGAAGGGGGATAAAGTTGATCCTGTCTGCCCCGTCGATCAGGGAGAAGTCGGGAAGAGGGATTTGATCTAAGTCCTCGATGAAAGGACGA
>JABAHQ010011450.1_pt2 | contig 19288 bp, 17 predicted proteins | sample 7062091 | NCBI WGS metagenome assembly JABAHQ01 (sample SAMN14534359, study PRJNA622989) | marine sediment metagenome | biome: marine biome [ENVO:00000428]; feature: marine pelagic biome [ENVO:01000023]; material: deep marine sediment [ENVO:00002113] | place: India: Gulf of Kutch | collected...
GCGGAGCAGGGCACCCAGTGGCCGTGAGCCCGCGAGGTGCAGGCTCGCTACCGCCACGAACGCAGACAACCTCAATCCGCCTGCTTACGAAGGAAAGCAGGAATCTCGAAGTCGTCCATCCCCCCCGAAGCCAGCGCGTCCACCTTGGCCGCGGCCTGCGTGCGGTTGGTGCGCCACACGCTGGGCACCGCCATGTGCTGGTAGTCCGGCTGGGCCGAGCCCGCGCCCGGGCCGCCCACGGCCTGGTTCACCGTCGGCACGTTGAACGGCACATCGTCCGTGCCCGTGCGCAGCACCTGCAGCGGCGGCTGGCGGCGCTGCTGGCCCTGGCGCGACAGGCCCGTGGCGACCACGGTCACGCGCATCTCGTCGCCCAGGCTGTCGTCGTAGGCGGCGCCGTAGATCACGTGCGACTCGGCCGAGGCGTAGGCGCGGATGGTGTTCATCGCCAGCTTGGACTCGGCCAGCTTCAGCGAGCCCTTGGCCGCCGTCACCAGCACCAGCACGCCCTTGGCGCCGGACAGGTCGATGCCCTCCAGCAGCGGGCAGGCCACGGCCTGCTCGGCGGCGATGCGCGCGCGGTCGGGGCCGGCCGCGGTGGCGGTGCCCATCATGGCCTTGCCCGGCTCGCCCATCACCGTGCGCACGTCCTCGAAGTCGACGTTGACGTTGCCGTACTCGTTGATGATCTCGGCGATGCCGCCCACGGCGTTCTTCAGCACGTCGTTGGCGTGCGCGAAGGCCTCGTCCTGGGTGATGTCGTCGCCCAGCACCTCCAGCAGCTTCTCGTTGAGCACCACGATCAGCGAGTCCACGTTGGCCTCGAGCTCGGCCAGGCCCTGGTCGGCGTTGACCATGCGGCGCCCCCCTTCCCAGTCGAAGGGCTTGGTGACCACGCCCACGGTGAGGATGCCCATCTCGCGGGCCACGCGCGCGATCACCGGCGCCGCGCCGGTACCCGTGCCGTGCCGCCGCCCATGCCGGCGGTGATGAACAGCATGTGCGCGCCCTCGATGGCCTCGCGGATGGCGTCCACCGCGCCCTCGGCGGCCTCGCGGCCCTTCTCGGGCTTGCTGCCCGCGCCCAGGCCGGTGATGCCGAGCTGGATGGTCTTGTGCGACGCGCTGCGGGCCAGGGCCTGGGCGTCGGTGTTGGCGCAGATGAACTCCACGCCCACGCCGATGACCTTGATCTGCGTGCCCAGGTTGAATTCTTCAACTTCGATCATTTCGATGCTCATTGGGTGCTCCTTTGCAGTTGCCAGTTTTGTCTGATGCCTTGAATGCGAAAACGGAAATCGGGAAAACGGTTCGGGTCATCCGGGAGGCCCGGTGTGTTCGTCACACCGTCCTCGTCGTCGGCGCCTTCGCACGCCCGGGTCGAGCCCAGAGGCACCGAGGAACCGGCTTTGCCGGGCCTCGGGTGCCGCCCCCTTGAGGGGGTCACGCGCAGCGTGGCAGGGGTGTTTCATGTCTAGAACGTTCCCATGAACCAGTTCTTGACGCGCTCGAAGGTGCCCGACACCGAGCCCGCCTTCTGCGCCACCTTGTGGCCGCGCACGCGCGCCAGGCGCGCTTCCTCGAGCAGGCCCATCACGGTGGCGGCGCGCGTCTGCGCCACCATGTCCGACAGCGCGCTGTGGTAGTTGGGCACGCCGCGCCTCACAGGCTTGAGGAAGATGTCCTCTCCAAGTTCCACCATGCCGGGCATGACGGCGCTGCCGCCGGTGAGCACGATGCCGCTGGAGAGCATTTCCTCGTGGCCGCTGTCGCGCAGCACCTGCTGCACGAGCGAGAAGATTTCTTCCACGCGCGGCTCGATCACGCCGGCCAGGGCCTGCTTGCCCAGCAGGCGCGGGCCGCGGTCGCCCAGGCCGGGCACCTCCACCTGCGTATCGGGGTCGGCCAGCAACTGCTTGGCGCAGCCGCTTTCCACCTTGATGTCCTCGGCGTCCTTGGTGGGCGTGCGCAGCGCCATCGCGATGTCGCTGGTGATGAGATCGCCTGCGATAGGAATCACCGCCGTGTGGCGGATCGCGCCGCCCGAGAAGATGGCCACGTCGGTGGTGCCGGCGCCGATGTCCACCAGCGCCACGCCGAGTTCCTTCTCGTCGTCGGTGAGGATGGCCTGGCTGCTGGCCAGGGGGTTGAGCATGAGCTGGTCGACCTCCAGCCCGCAGCGGCGCACGCACTTGATGATGTTCTCGGCCGCGCTCTGCGCACCGGTGACGATGTGCACCTTGGCCTCCAGGCGGATGCCGCTCATGCCGATCGGCTCCTTCACCTCCTGGCCATCGATCACGAACTCCTGGGGCTCCACCAGCAGCAGGCGCTGGTCGGTGGAGATGTTGATGGCCTTGGCGGTCTCGATCACGCGCGCCACGTCGGTGGCGCTCACCTCGCGGTCCTTGATGGCCACCATGCCGCTGCTGTTGATGCCGCGAATGTGGCTGCCGGTGATGCCGGTGTAGACGCGCGCGATGCGGCAGTCGGCCATCAGCTCGGCCTCTTTCAGGGCCTGCTGGATGCTCTGCACGGTCGCGTCGATGTTGACCACCACGCCGCGCTTCAAGCCATGGCTCGCGGCCACACCCAGTCCGGCGAGCTTGAGCGTGCCACCGGGCTGCACCTCGGCCACCACCACCATGATCTTGGCGGTGCCGATGTCGAGTCCGACGACGAGGTCCTTGTATTCCTTGGGCATGATGGTGTGGGCGTTACCGGTTCGAAGGTGTATTGGGTGTGGCTTGGTCGTTGGTGGTCGTCACGCCGCGCACGCGCAGGGCGTAGCCATTGGGGTAGCGCAGGTCCACGGTCTGCAGCGCACCCGCGTAGCGTTCGGTGATCTGCGGCAGCGTGCCGACGAAGCGCTGGACGCGGGCCTGCAGTTCCTCGGGCGTGCCGCGGCCGAGTTCAATGACCGCGCCGCTGTGCAGGCGCGCGCGCCAGCCGCCGCGCTCGCCGAGTTGCAGGCGGTCCAGGCCGAGCTCGAGCCGCGCGAACTGCGCCTGCAGCGCCTGATGCAGCGCCAGCACCTCGGCCGCGCGGCCGTCGGGGCCGGCCAGTTCGGGCAGCCCGTCCACGTCGTCGGGGCTGGCCTCGAACACCTCGCCGTGCGAGTTCACGAGTTCGCCGGAGCCTTGCTCGCCCCACCAGGCCACGGCGTCGTGCTCCTGCAGGGTCACACGCAGGCGGTTGGGAAACTCGCGCTGCACCACCGCGCGGCGCACCCAGGGCACTTGCTCGAACATCTGGCGCACCTGCTCCAGGTCCACGGTGAGGAAGCTCGACGACAGGCGCGCGCGCATCTGCGTGGCGAGCTGGGCGCGCAGGCCCACGGCGTTCTGGTGCGCCACGTCGCCGTGCACGCTGATGCCCTTGACCGTCCAGGCCGGGTGGCGCACGGCCCAGGTGCCCAGTGCACCGAGCGCGAGCAGCGCGAACACGCCCAGCAGAAGCTGGGTGGCCAGGGCCATCAGCTTCACGTCCAGGGGCATGTCGGTCGTCGGGGGCATATCGAACGGTTCAGGCGTTGTCCAGGCTGGCGGTGGCCAGCAGTTGCACGCACAGGTCCTCGTAGGAGATGCCGGCCGCGCGAGCCGACATCGGCACCAGCGAGTGGCCCGTCATGCCGGGCGAGGTGTTGATTTCCAGCAGCCAGGGCTTGCGCGTGGCGGCATCGATCATCACGTCGGCGCGCGCCCAGCCACGGCAGTCCAGGGTGCGGAAGGCCTTGAGCACCAGCGCCTGGATCGCGGCCTCCTCGCCGTCGGGCAGGCCGCAGGGCACGAGGTATTGCGTGTCGTCGGTGAAGTACTTGTTCTGGTAGTCGTAGTTGCCTTCGGGAGCCACGATGCGGATCACCGGCAGGGCGCGGGCCGACTCGCCCGTGCCCAGCACCGGGCAGGTGACCTCGTCACCGGCGATGAACTGCTCGCACATGACCATCGGGTCCTGCTTGGCGGCCAGGGCGTAGGCGGCCTCGCACTGGTCGGCACGGATCACCTTGGTGAGGCCGATGGTGGAGCCTTCGCGCACGGGCTTGACGATCATGGGCGAGCCCAGGGCCTCGAAGGCGGCGCGCGTGTCGGCGGCGCTGCGCACCTGGCGCCAGGCCGGCGTGGCCAGTCCCTCGGCCAGCCAGATGCGCTTGGTCATGAGCTTGTCCATGGCCACCGCGGACGCCATCACGCCCGGGCCGGTGTAGGGAATGCCCAGCAGCTCCAGCGCGCCCTGCACCGTGCCGTCCTCACCGAAGCGGCCGTGCAGCGCGATGAAGCAGCGCGCGAAACCCTCGCGCTTGAGTTCGCCCATCTCGCGCTCGGCCGGATCGAAGGCGTGCGCGTCCACGCCCTTCGATTGCAGGGCCTTGAGCACGCCGGTGCCCGACATGAGCGAGACCTCCCGCTCCGCGGACCGCCCGCCCATCAGCACGGCCACTTTGCCGAAATCCATCGTCGTCATTTCGCCAACTCCATGATTCGTCCCGCCACCGCGCCGACCGTGCCCGCGCCCATGCACAGCACCACGTCGCCGCCGCGCGCGTTGTCCAGAACGGCCTGCGGCATGTCGGCCACGTCGTCCACGAACACCGGCTCCAGCTTGCCGGCCACGCGCAGCGCGCGCGCCAGCGATCGGCCGTCGGCCGCGACGATGGGTGCCTCGCCGGCCGCGTAGACCTCGGCCAGCAGCACGGCGTCGGCCTGGCCGATGACCTTCACGAAGTCCTCGAAGCAGTCGCGTGTGCGGGTGTAGCGGTGCGGCTGGAAGGCCAGCACCAGGCGGCGGCCGGGGAAAGCGCCGCGTGCGGCGGCGATGGTGGCGGCCATCTCCACCGGGTGGTGGCCGTAGTCGTCGACGATGGTGGCGTGGCCGCCGCCGGGCAGCGCGGCCTCGCCGTAGCGCTGGAAGCGCCGGCCCACGCCTTTGAAGCCCGCGAGCGCCTTGAGCACGGCGGCGTCGGGCACGCCCAGCTCCACCGCGATGCCGATGGCCGCGAGCGCGTTGAGCACGTTGTGCTGGCCGGGCAGGTTGAGCACCACGTCCAGGTCGGGCAGGGCCACGCCGTTGCGGCGCTGCACGGTGAAGTGCATCTGACCGCCGACGGCGCGCACGTCGATGGCGCGCACCTGCGCGTCGTCGCTGGCGATGCCGTAGCTGGTGATGGGGCGCGCGATCTGCGGCAGGATCTCGCGGATCGCGGGGTCGTCCACGCAGACCACGGCCGCGCCGTAGAACGGCATCTTGTGCAGGAACTCCACGAAGGCGCCCTTGAGGCGGCCGAAGTCGTGGCCATAGGTGTCCATGTGGTCGGCGTCGATGTTGGTGACGACCGAGATCACCGGCAGCAGGTTGAGGAAGGAGGCATCGGACTCGTCGGCCTCGACCACGATGTACTCGCCGCTGCCCAGGGCCGCGTTGGCGCCCGCGCTGTTGAGCCGCCCGCCGATCACGAAGGTCGGGTCCAGGCCGGCCTCGGCCAGCACGCTGGCCACCAGGCTGGTCGTCGTCGTCTTGCCGTGNNCTTGGCGTGCGCGGCCACCACCTCGGGGTTGTCGGCCTTCACCGCCGTGGAAGTGACGATGGCGTCGGCGCCTTCGATGTGCTTCGCTTCGTGCCCGATGCACACCTTGGCGCCCAGCGATTCGAGGCGGCGCGTGGTGGCGCTTTCGCCCAGGTCGCTGCCGGAGATGGTGTAGCCCTGGTTGAGCAGCACCTCGGCGATGCCGCTCATGCCCGCGCCGCCGATGCCGACGAAGTGGATGTGACGGATGGCGTGCTTCATTGCACTCTGACCTTTGCTAGTTCGATGCAGGCGCCCACCACGGCCTCGGTGGCGCCTGTCCTGGCCACGGCGCGCGCCTTCTCGGCCATGGCCTGCAGCTGCGCGCGGTCAATGCCCTGCAAGAGCACGGCGAGCTTGTCGGGCGTGAGCCCGGCCTGCGATTCCAGCCAGGCCGCGCCCGCGTCCACCAGGAAGCGCGCGTTGTGCGTCTGGTGGTCGTCCACCGCGGCCGGGAACGGCACCAGCAGCGAGGCCGCGCCCACGGCGGCGAGTTCGGTCACGGTGCTGGCGCCCGCGCGGCCGATCACCAGGTCGGCCTCGGCGTAGGCGCTGGCGGTGTCGTCGATGAACGGGGTGAGTTCGGCATGCACGCCGGCCTGGGCGTAGTTGGCGCGCAGTTCCTCGATCTGCTTCTCACCGCTCTGGTGCAGCACCCGTGGGCGCTGTGCCTCGGGGATCAGGGCCAGCGCCTGCGGCACGATGCGGTTGAGCGCCTGCGCGCCCAGGCTGCCGCCCACCACCAGCAGGCGCAGCGGCCCCGTGCGGCCGGCGAAACGCTCGGCCGGCGCGGGCTGGTTCAGGAAGGCCGCGCGCATCGGGTTGCCCACCCACTCGGCCTTGGACAGCGCGTCCGGGAAGGCGTTGAAGCGGCGGTCCGCCACCTCGGCCAGCACCTTGTTCGCCAGGCCGGCCACCGAGTTCTGCTCGTGCAGCACCAGGGGCTTGCCCAGCAGAACGCCCATCATGCCGCCCGGAAAGGTGATGTAGCCGCCCAGTCCGACCAGCACGTCGGGCTTCACGCGGCGCACCACCTGAATGCTTTGCCAGAAGGCGCGCAGCAGGTTCAGCGGCAGCAGCAGTTTGGTGACGAGGCCCTTGCCGCGCAGGCCGCCGAAATCAATGGCTTCGAGCGGGAAGCCGCGCGGCGGCACGAGCCGGCTTTCCATGCTGCCCGGTGCGCCCAGCCAGTGCACGCGCCAGCCGCGCGCGCGCAGCGCCTCGGCCACGGCGAGCCCGGGGAAGATGTGGCCGCCGGTGCCGCCGGCCATGACGAGGGCGCAGGGTTCCCTTGTCATGATCGACCGCCTTTCATCATCTGGCGGTTTTCGAAGTCCACGCGCAGCACGATGGCCAGCGCAATCAGGTTCAACAGGATCGCCGAGCCGCCGTAGCTCATGAAGGGCAGCGTGAGGCCCTTGGTGGGCAAGGCGCCGAGGTTCACGCCGATGTTGATGAAGGCCTGGAAGCCCATCCACAAACCCACGCCCTGCGCCACCAGGCCGGAGAAGACCTGGTCGAGCGCGATGGCCTGGCGGCCGATGTGCATGATGCGCCGCGTCATCCACAGGAACAGCGAGATCAGCACCAGCACGCCCAAGAGGCCGAACTCCTCGCCGATGACGGCGAGCAGGAAGTCGGTGTGCGCCTCGGGCAGCCAGTTGAGCTTTTCCACGCTGCCGCCCAGGCCCACGCCGAAGATCTCGCCGCGGCCGAAGGCGATGAGCGCGTGCGACAGCTGGTAGCCCTTGCCCAGCGCGTGCTCGGCACTCCAGGGGTCGAGGTAGGCGAAGATGCGCTCGCGCCGCCAGTCGCTGGCCATGATCATCATGGCAAAGGCACCCACCACCACCAGCGCGATGAGGAAGAACATGCGCGCGTTGACGCCGCCCAGGAACAGGATGCCCATGGCGATGACCACGATCACCATGAAGGCGCCCATGTCGGGCTGGGCCAGCAGCAGCATGCCCACCACCAGCAGCGCCACGGCCATGGGCCACACGGCCTGCCAGAAGTTCTGCTTGATCTCCATCTTGCGGACCATGTAGCTGGCCGCGTAAAGCAGCACCGCGAGCTTGCCGAGTTCGGACGGCTGGAAGTTCATGACGCCCAGCGAGATCCAGCGGTGCGCGCCGTTGACGCCCTTGCCGATGCCCAGCACCGCCACCATGAGCAGCAGCGCCAGCGCGAACAGCCAGGGCGCGAGCTGCTCCCAGCGCCGCATGGGCACCTGGAAAGCCAGCAGCGCGGCGACGAAGGCGATGGCCATGGACAGGCCATGGCGCAGCACGAAGTGCGTGTGCGCGTAGTTCTCGAAGCGCGGGTTGTCGGGCAGCGCGATGGAGGCCGAATAGACCATCACCAGGCCCCAGGCCATGAGCGCGAACACCACCCACAGCAGCGGTTGGTCGAAGCCGGTGACGTGCACGGATGCGCCGCGCTGGCGGCCGTAGCTGCGGCTGGACAGGCGCACGGGGATGCCATCGCCGCCCGCGCCCGCCAGCGCACCGGCGGCCCAGGCGGGCAGCAGGCCCTGCAGCCACCCGCGCAGGCGGGTGCCCAGGCGAGCCATCAGACCGGGGCCCTGGGCGGGCTTGGCTGCCTTGCGCTGGCTCACAGGCCGCCCTCCAGGCTCATGCCACGCGCCTCGGCGAGTTCGCGCACGGCGGCGACGAAGACCTCGGCGCGCTGCACGTAGTTGCGGAACTGGTCCAGGCTGGCGCAGGCGGGCGACATCAGCACCGCGTCGCCCGACTGCGCGAGTTCCGCGGCCAGCGGCACGGCGGCCCTGAGCTCGCCCGCGTCGTGCATCGGCACACCGGCGCCGCGCAGCGCGTCCTCGACGGCGGCACGCAGCAGCGGCGCGTCGCGGCCGATGAAGACCACCGCGCGCGCGTNNNGGCCAGTGGCGTGAAGTCCTGGCCCTTGCCGTCGCCGCCGAGGATCACCACGAGGCGGCGCTCGGCGCCCAGGCCGTTGACGGCCGCCAGCGTGGCGCCGACATTGGTGCCCTTGCTGTCGTCGAAGTACTCGACACCGTCCACGATGGCCACGGGCTCGACTCGATGCGGCTCGCCGCGGTACTCGCGCAGGCCGTGCAGCATGGGCGCCAGCGGCGCGCCGGTGGAGGTGGCCAGCGCCAGTGCGGCCAGCGCGTTGGCGGCGTTGTGGCGGCCACGGATGCGCAGGGCCTCGGCGGGCATGAGGCGCTGGAAGTAGATCTCTTCGTCTTCCTGAGCACGGCCTTTCGCGCGCGTCTCGTCCAGCGCCAGTGCGCGCACCAGCCAGGTCATGCCGTTGACGGTTTCCAGGCCCCAGTCGCCCGCGCGGGTGGGCGCGTCCAGGCCGAAGGTGCACCACGCGCGCGCCGGCACCTGGCGGTTGCGGTTGCCGATCTTGACCGTGACGAGGCCGGGCTTCATGGCCATCACGCGTTCGTCGTCGCGGTTGAGCACCATGAGCGCATTGGCGCCGAACACGGCGGCCTTGGCCTGGGTGTAGGCGCCCATGTCACCGTGCCAGTCGAGGTGGTCCTCGCTGAGGTTGAGCAGCGTGGACGCGGTGGGCACGCCGGCCCAGGCGCCCTGCGCGGTGCCGTCGAGCTGGAAGCTGGACAGTTCGAGCACCCACGCGCGCGGCAGGTGCGGCGGCTGGGGCGGCTCGGGCGGCGGCGGTGCGATGAGCGTGGGGCCTTCGTCGTCGGGTGCGGCGGGGGCGGGTTCGTCGACGGCCTCGCCAGACGGCTCGCTCGCACCCGCCTCGATGGCCTCACCCGCCTGCGCGGACTCGCCGGGCGCGTCGTCGAACAGGGGACCGGTTTCGGGTTCGCGTTCGGCAGGCGGCGCCGCCACGGCGGCTGTCGCCTGCTCGGCCTGCGCTTGGGCGGCGGCTTTCGCCTCGGCCTCGGCCGCTTCCGCGGCTTCGCGTTCGTCGTCCGCTGCCTGCGCCACCGCCTCCGCATGCAGCGCGGCGGCCAGCACGTCCAGCAGGGCCGGGCCGATGTTGCCCGCCACCGCCACGGACCAGCCCGCGCGGTCGAGCAACTGGCCCGCGAGCGAGGTGACGGTGGTCTTGCCGTTGGTGCCGGTGACGGCCAGCACCTGGGGCCGGTAGGGGAAGCGCTCGCGTTGCGCCAGGGCCTGCAGGGCCTGGGCGAACAGGTCGAGCTCGGTCAGCACCGGCACGCCGCGCTCGCGCGCGAAGGCGAACACGCCCTGCAGCTCGGCCGGCGTCAGGCCGGGGCTGCGCGCGATCAGCGCCCAGGGCTCGCGGGCCAGCAGGGCGTCGTCGAAGGCGCCGCCAATGAACACCGCGTCGGGGCACTCGCCCTGCAGGGCCACCAGTTGCGGCGGCGCCTCGCGCGTGTCGGCCACGGTCACGCGCGCGCCTTCGCGCGCGCACCAGCGCGCCATCGACAGGCCGGAGGCGCCGAGACCGAGGATGAGGACGGGCTGGTCTTTCATCGCAGCTTCAGGGTGGACAGCCCGACGAGGCACAACAGCATGGTGATGATCCAGAAGCGCACCACCACCTGCGTCTCCTTCCAGCCCTTCTTCTCGAAGTGGTGGTGCAGCGGCGCCATCTGGAACAGGCGCCGGCCTTCGCCGAAGCGCTTCTTGGTGTACTTGAAGTAGGTCACCTGCAGCATCACCGACAGCGCCTCGACCACGAAGATGCCGCCCACGATGGCGAGCAGGATCTCCTGCCGGATCATGACCGCGATGGTGCCGAGCGCGCCGCCGAGCGCGAGCGAGCCCACGTCGCCCATGAAGACCTGGGCCGGGTGCGTGTTGAACCACAGGAAGCCCAGGCCCGCACCGGCCATGGCGGCGCAGAAGATGAGCAGTTCGCCCGCGCCGGGGATGTGCGGCAGCAGCAGGTAGCGCGCGAACACCGCGTTGCCGGTGACGTAGGCGAAGATGCCCAGCGCCGAGCCCACCATCACCACCGGCATGATGGCCAGGCCGTCCAGGCCATCGNNGGTGAGGATGACGAAGCCGGCCACGCCCAGCGGGTAACTCACTTCCTTGAAGAAGGGCACGATGAAACCGGATTGCGGCGGCAGGTCCAGCGTGAAGCCGGAGCTCACCCAGTCGATGAAGAGCTCGAGCACGCGCGCGTTGCTGGTCTCGGACACCGCGAACACCAGGTAGAACGCCGCGACCAGGCCGATCAGCGACTGCCAGAAGTACTTCTCGCGCGAGCGCATGCCCTCGGGGTTCTTGTGCACCACCTTGCGCCAGTCGTCCGCCCAGCCGACGGCGCCGAAACCCAGGGTGACGATGAGCACGATCCAGACGAAGCGGTTGCTCCAGTTGAACCACAGCAGCGTGGACAGCGCGATGGCGAAGAGGATCAGCACGCCACCCATGGTGGGCGTGCCGCCCTTGCTCAGGTGCGTCTGCATGGCGTACTCGCGGATCGGCTGGCCGATCTTGAGCGCGGCCAGGCGGCGGATGAACCAGGGGCCGGCGACCAGGCCGAGCACCAGCGCCGTCATCGCGGCCATGACGGCGCGGAAGGTGAGGTACTGGAACACGCGCAGGAAGCCCAGGTCGGGCGAGAGACCTTGCAGCCAGAGGGCGATGCTAGGCAGCATGGGAGGAATCCTTGTCGTTGACGGCCTGCGTCGGGTCGAGCGCGCGCACCGCCCGCACCACGCGCTCCATGCGCATGAAGCGCGAGCCCTTGACCAGCACGCTGGCCACCACGCCGGTGGCGACTTCGGCGGCCACGTCGGTGGCCAGCGCGTCCACCTCGGGCACACAGCGCGGCGCCGGCTCGCTGGCCGAGCGCATGGCCTCGGCGGCTTCGCACATGGCCGTGCCGCTCACGCGCACTTCGTCGATGCCGCGCGCGTAGGCGTGGCGCAGCACCTCGAGGTGGAAGGCCAGGCCCTGGTCGCCGACCTCGCCCATGTCGCCCAGCACCAGCAGGTGCGGCGCGGGCAGCGTGGCAAGCACGTCGATGGCGGCGCGCACGGAGTCGGGGTTGGCGTTGTAGGTGTCGTCGATCAGCGTGACCACGCGGGCGTCGACCCGCACCGTGATGGCGCGCGAGCGACCGCCCACGGGCTCGAAGTCGTTCAGCCCTTGCACGATGGCGGCGAGCGGCACGCCGGCGGCCACCGCGCAGGCCACGGCGGCGAGCGCGTTGCGCACGTTGTGGCGGCCGGCGATGCGCAGTTGCGCCTGACCTTCGCCCAGGGGCGAGGCGAAGTGCAGCGCCCAGGCGTTGTCCTGCCACTCGGCGGCGAGCGCACGCACGGCGGCATCGGGGTCGTTGTCGCTGAAGGTGATGGTCCGGCGCGCGCCGGCCAGCGCCTGCCAGATGCGCGTGTGCACGTCGTCGCTGGGGAACACGGCCACGCCGTCGGCGTCCAGCTCGGCGATGACCGTGCCGTTTTCGCGCGCCACGGCTTCCACCGAACTCATGAACTCCTGGTGTTCGCGCTGGGCGTTGTTCACCAAGGCCACGGTGGGGGCGGCAATGGCGGCGAGCTGGGCGATCTCGCCCGGGTGGTTCATGCCCAGCTCCACCACCGAGCAACGGTGCGAGGCGTTCAGGCGCAGCAGGGTGAGCGGGACGCCGATGTCGTTGTTGAAGTTGCCCTGCGTGGCGTGCGCGGCCTCGCCCGCGTGGGCCCGCAGGATGCTGGCGACCATCTGCGTGACCGTGGTCTTGCCGTTGCTGCCGGTCACGGCGATCAGCGGCAGCGGGAACTGCGCGCGCCAGGCCTGTGCGAGCTGCAGCAGGCCGGCGCGGGTGTCGGGCACCTCGACGCCGGGCAGACCGGCCTCGGCCAGCCCGCGCTGCGCGAGCGCGGCCACCGCACCGGTGGCGGCTGCCTGCGGCAGGAAGTCGTGCGCGTCGAAACGCTCGCCCTTCAGCGCGACGAACAGGTCGCCCGCGCGCAGGCTGCGGGTGTCGGAGTGCACCCGCTGGATGGGCGAGGCGATGCGGCCGACGGCGCGCGCGCCGGGCAGCGTGGGCAGGAGTTCGGCCAAGGTCTTCATGCGGTTTCCTTGCGCAGGGCGAGCGCGCGGCGCGCGTGTTCGATGTCGGAGAACGGCGACCGCACGCCGCGAACCTCCTGGTAGTCCTCGTGCCCCTTGCCGGCGACCAGCACCACGTCGGCGGGCGCGGCCTCGCGCACGGCCAGAACGATGGCCTCGGCGCGGTCCACGACGGTGCGCGCGGCGTCGGCGCGGCTCAGGCCGCGCGCCATCTGCGACAGGATGTCCACCGGATCCTCGCCGCGCGGGTTGTCGCTGGTGAGCACCGCGTGGCGGGCCTCGCGCTCGGCCACGGCGGCCATCAGCGGGCGCTTGCCCGGGTCGCGGTCGCCGCCGCAGCCGATGAGCACCCACAGCGCGCCACCGCGTCGCGCAGCCAGGGGCTGCAGCGCCTGGAGGGCCTTCTCCAGAGCGTCGGGCGTGTGCGCGTAGTCCACCAGCACCAGCGGCGCGCCGGGCGTGTCGGCCTGCGCCTGCTGCATGCGGCCGGGCACGGGCGTGAGTGCAGCGCAGGCCTGCACGGCAACCGCGAAGGGCACGCCCAGCGCGCGCGCCGCGGCCAGCACGCCCAGCAGGTTGTGCACGTTGTAGCGGCCCACCAGCGGCAGGTTCAGCGCCTGGCGCTGGCGTTCCTGGCCGCGTTCGTCGCGTTCGATCAGTTCGAAGGCCAGGCCCGCGGGGGTGGTGGTGAGGCCGCGCGCCTCGAGCCGCGCCTCGCGGTCGATGGCGAGGGACCACAGGTCGAGCCCGCGGCCCTGCAGGCGGGCAAGCAGGCCGGCGCCGTGCGCATCGTCGGCATTGACCACCGCAGCCTTGAGGCCGGGCCAGTCGAACAGGCGCTGCTTGGCGGCCCAGTAGGCGTCCATGCTGCCGTGGTAGTCGAGGTGGTCCTGCGTGAAGTTGGTGAACACGGCCACCGCCACGCGCGTGCCGTTCAGCCGGCCTTCCTCCAGGCCGATCGACGAGGCCTCGATGGCGCAGGCGCGCAGGCCCTGTTCAACGAAAGCGCGCAGCCCGTGCTGCAACATCACCGGGTCGGGCGTGGTCAGGCCGGTGACCTGCAGATCGCCGCCCGGGCGGCCCATGCCCAGCGTGCCCACCACCGCCGCCGGGCGGTTGCAGGCCGCCAGCAACTGCGCCGCCCACCAGGCACTGGAGGTCTTGCCGTTGGTGCCGGTGATGGCGATCACGTCGAGCGCGCCGCTGGGCTCGTGGCACCAGGCGCTGGCGATGGGGCCGGCCTGGGCCTTGAGGCCGGGCACGGCCAGTACGCGCGGGTCGTGGCGGAAGTCGTAGGCCTCCAGGCCTTCGCGCTCGACCACGGCCGCACTGGCGCCGGTGCGAAGCGCATCGACCACGAAGCGGCGTCCGTCGGTGGCCGCGCCGGGCCAGGCCACGAAGCCGTCGCCCTCGCGCACGCGGCGGCTGTCGCACACCAGCGCGCCGGTGACGCTGGCGCGCAGCCACTGCGCCACGGCTTCGGGGTGGACGAGCGTCTGCACCATCAAAACGCCTCCTCCACCGGATCGGTGGTGACGATCTGCGGCTTGACGTTCATGTCGGGCTGCACGCCGAGGATGCGCAGCGTTTCCTGCACGGTTTCGCTGAACACGGGCGCGGCGACCACGCCGCCGTAGAACTTGCCGTCGGTGGGCTCGTCGATCATCACCGCGACGATGATGCGCGGCTGCTCGATGGGCGCCATGCCGACGAAGAAGCCGCGGTACTTGCCTTCGGCGTAGCCGTTGCCCTCCTGCTTGCGCGCGGTGCCGGNNGCGTGGCGCTGCCACCGGGCTGCGCAGCCAGCGCCAGCATGTCGCGCACCGCGCGCGCGTTGCGCTCGCTGAACACGCGCACGCCCTGCGCGGGCACGTCGCTCTTGAGCAGGGTCAGCGGAATGAGCTCGCCGTCGCGCGCGAAGACGGTGTACGCCTGCGCGAGTTGATACAGGGAGGTGGACAGGCCATAACCGTAGCTCATGGTGGCCTGCTCGATGGGGCGCCAGCTCTTGTAGGTCCGCAACCGGCCCGCCACGGCGCCGGGGAAAGGCACCTGCGGCTTCTGCCCGAAGCCGACCTGCGCGTACATCTCCCACATCTCGCGCGGGCTCATCTGCATGGCCATCTTGACCGTGCCGACGTTGCTGGACTTCTGGATCACCTCGGCCACCGTCAGCACCTCGTGCGGGTGCGTGTCGCGGATGGTGGAGCCGCCGATGGTGATGCGCCCCGGGGCCGTGGCAATGGACGTGTTCGGGCGCACCAGACCCTTGTCGAGCGCGAGCGCTGCGATGAAGGGCTTCATCGTCGAGCCGGGCTCGAAGGTGTCGGTGAGCACGCGGTTGCGCAGTTGCTCGCCGCTGAGGTTGCGCCGCAGGTTGGGGTCGTAGCTGGGGTAGTTGGCCAGGGCCAGCACCTCGCCGGTGATGGTGTCGATCACGATCACGCTGCCGGCCCTGGCCTTGTGCAACAGCACGGCCTGGCGCAGCTTCTGCCAGGCAAAGTACTGCACCTTGCTGTCGAGCGACAGGGCGAGATCCGGACCGTCCACAGGTGGCACCACGTCCTGCACGTCCTCGACCACGCGGCCCAGGCGGTCCTTGATGACGCGGCGCGAGCCGGCCTTGCCGGCCAGCTGCTGGTTGAAGGCGAGCTCCACGCCTTCCTGACCGCGGTCTTCCACGTTGGTGAAGCCGACCACGTGCGCCGTGGCCTCGCCCTCGGGGTAGCGGCGCTTGTACTCGCGGCGCTGGTAGATGCCCTTGATGTCGAGGGCGGCGATCTTCTGCGCGATCGGCTCGTCCACCTGGCGCTTCACCCAGACGAAGGTCTTGTCGTTGTCGGCCAGGCGCTTGCGCAGATCGGCCAGCGGCATGTCGAGCAGCTTCGCCAGCTCGCGCATCTTCGGGTGGTTCTTCTCCACGTCCTCGGGGATGGCCCAGATGCTCTGCGCCACCACGCTGGAGGCGAGGATCAGGCCATTGCGGTCGAGCACGCGGCCGCGGTTGGCGGGCAGTTCGAGGTTGCGCGCGAAGCGCACCTCGCCCTGGCGTTTGAAGAAGTCGTTGCCGATGACCTGCACGTAGGCGGCGCGCCCCGCCAGCCCCGCAAAGGCCAGCGCCAGGCCGGCCACGATGAACTTGCTGCGCCACACCGGTGTCTTGCTGGCCAGCAGCGGGCTGGAGGCGTAGTTGATGCTGCGGCTCATCGCGCGCCCTCCCCCTCGGCCCGCGGCGCGGCTGCCGGCGCGGTGGCGCGACCGCTCACGTACTGCGTGATGCCGGGTGTGACCTGGCGCATCTGCAAGTGCCGCGTGGCGAGCTGCTGCACCCGGGCCGGCGCGGCCTGCGCGCGGCGCTGCACCGCCAGTTGCTCGTGGTCGGCATCGAGCTGCTTGGCCTGGCTCTGTGCGCGGTAGAGCGCGGAGTAGAGGCGGCGCGACTCGTACTGGGTGTGCACCAGGTAGAAGGCGCTGGCCAGCACCGCCAGCAGCAGCACGAGGTTGAGCCTGATCATGACAAGGCCCCCGCGCTTGCCACTGCGTGTGCTGCGCTGCCCCCCAAGGGGGTGCGAGCTTGCTTGGGGCGGCCCGGCGCGGCGCTCATGCCGCCACCTCCGTGCGCGTGGCCACGCGCATGACGGCGCTGCGCGCGCGCGGGTTGGCCTGCACCTCGGCGTCGGAGGGCATCACGCGGTGCACGTCGGCCAGGCGCGTGGGCGCGGGCTCGGCGAACGGCGCGCGGCGGTCCACCACGGTGCGCGAATGGCGCGCCATGAACTGCTTGACCGGGCGGTCTTCCAGGGAATGGAAGCTGATGACCACGAGGCGACCTTGGGGCTTGAGCAGGTGCAGGCTGGCCTCTAGCGCCTGTTGCAGCTCTTCAAGCTCGGCGTTGATGAAAATCCGAAGAGCCTGAAATGTGCGCGTTGCAGGGTCCTTGCCCGGCTCGCGGGTTTTGACCGCGCCAGCCACGATTTCGGCCAGCTCGCCGGTGGTTCGAACAGGGCCCCGTTCCTGTCGGCGACGATCAATCGCCTTTGCAATCTGTGAAGCAAACCGTTCTTCGCCATAGTCACGAATGACCTCCGACAGGGTGGGGACGGGCACCGTTTCGAGCCACTGGGCCACGCTCTGGCCACGCGTGGTGTCCATGCGCATGTCCAGNNAAAGGAAAAACCCCGCGAGGGGTCGTCGATCTGCGGGGAGCTCACGCCGAGGTCCATGAGCAGCCCGTCGGCACTGGCCGGCGGCAGGTCGGCGATGGAGGCGAAGCCGCTGTGGTGCACCGACACGCGCGCATCCTGCGCGGCGAGCTGGCGCGCCACTTCGATGGCCTGGGGATCCTTGTCGAAGACGGTCAGCCGCCCTTGGGGCGACAGCCTCTGCAGAATGGCGCGGCTGTGCCCACCGCGCCCGAAGGTGGCATCGACGTAGTGGCCGTCCGGGTTGATCGACAGCGCCTGCACGGCTTCGGTCAACAGGACGGTCAGATGGGTCCATGAGGTCTCCACCACCACCCTTAGAAGGAAAAGTCCTTGAACACGTCGGGCATCTCGGCCTTCATGGCCTCGGCCTCCTGCGCGGCATACACCTGGGCGTCCCAGAGTTCAAGGTAGGCGCCCATGCCGAGCAGCACGACGTCCTTGCTGATGCCGGCGGCGGCGCGCAATTCGGGCGAGACGAGCACGCGACCGGTGCCATCCACCTCCACGTCCATGGCGTTGCCGAGGAAGATGCGCTTCCACCATTGGGCCTGCATGGGCAGGTTGGCGATGCGACCGCGGAAGTCTTCCCAGGCCTCGCGGGGGAAGACCATGAGGCAGCCGTGGGGGTGTTTGGTGATGGTGAGGGAGCCGCCCAGGGCGTCGCGGTGCCGGGTCGGCACAGACAGCCGCCCCTTGGCATCGAGACTGAGCGAAGACGCGCCCTGGAACACCGCTTTGGACCCTCGGATGGCAGATACCACCACTTAATTGCACTAAATCCCACTGTAGCAGGAAAACACTCCCGCGCCAGGGGTTGAGTACACATTTTTTCAATGAAATCAACCACTTAGAGCCGATTTCGAGGGAGTTGGGACGCCAAAAAGCACATAAAAAGCAAGCACTTACAACAGGCAGTGCAAGTGAAGCTTCAAAACGGAAACGCCCGTGGGACGTTCCAGGGGCGTTTCACGAGGCGACGGGCGGTGGGGGTCTGGGTGGCTCGGCGTTCTCCTGCTTTCCCCGACCTTCTCCGACTTTCTCCGGCTGGTCCGGTCGTCGGCGACCGGGTGTCCGGCTCCGCGACTGTCCCCCGGAGCGGATCGCTGGCGCGCTCCGCTCCTCCTCCTTTATGTCGCTACGCCGGACACCCGATCACCGACGACCTCGTTGGCACTCGGTCTGTTGGTACGCCACCGTGTCTGTGCTCGCGGACGCTGGGTGCCTTGCGCAGCGAAATAAAGGAGGAGGACCGGGCACAGCCCGGTCCGGGGGACATTCGCGGAGCAAGGCACCCAGTGGCCGCGAGCCCGCGAGGTGCAACGAGCGAAACCCGCCGAGCGCAAACCGAACAGCACTCAGAGGATGTACCGCGACAGATCCTCGTCCTTGCTCAGCGCCCCCAAGCGTTCCTGAACGAAGGCAGCGTCGATCGTCACCGTCTGCCCCTGTAGCTTCGCCGCGTCGAAACTCACCTCGTCCAGCAGGTGCTCCATCACCGTCGACAGCCGCCGGGCCCCGATGTTCTCGGTCCGCTCATTCACCTCGCACGCGATCTGCGCGAGCTGACGAATGCCATCGGCCTGGAACGCCAGCGTCACCCCTTCCGTGGCCAGCAGCGCCTGGTACTGCCGCACCAGCGAGGCGTGCGTCTGCGTCAGGATGGCCTCGAAGTCGTCCACCGACAGCGACTGCAGCTCCACGCGGATGGGAAAGCGTCCCTGCAACTCCGGGATGAGGTCGCTCGGCTTGGACAGGTGGAACGCCCCGCTCGCGATGAACAGGATGTGGTCCGTCTTGATCGGGCCGTACTTGGTGGACACCGTGGTGCCCTCCACCAGGGGCAGCAGGTCGCGCTGCACGCCCTCGCGCGACACCTCGGCCGTGCCGCCGGTGTCGCTGCGCGAGGTCACCTTGTCGATCTCGTCGATGAACACGATGCCGTTCTGCTCGGCGTTGTCCATCGCGCGCGTCTTGATCTCGTCCTCGTTGACGAGCTTGGCCGCCTCCTCATCGATCAGCAGCTTCATGGCCTCGGCGATGCGCAGCTTGCGCACCTGCTTGCGCCCCGCACCGAACTGGCCGAACAGGCCTTTCAATTGCTCGGCCATTTCCTCCATGCCGGCCGGGCCCATGATTTCCATCGTGGGGCGCGGCTCGGCCAGCTCGATCTCGATTTCACGGTCGTCGAGTTCGCCTTCGCGCAGCTTCTTGCGGAACGCCTGGCGCGTGGCGCTGTCCGGTGTCGCCTGCGGCTCGAAGCCCACCGCGCGCGGCGGCGGGATCAGCGCGTCCAGGATGCGCTCCTCAGCTGCGTCCTCGGCGCGGGAGCGCTGCTTGCGCATCTCGGCCTCGCGCGTCTGCTTGATGGCGATGTCGGCCAGGTCGCGCACGATACTGTCCACGTCCTTGCCGACGTAGCCGACCTCGGTGAACTTGGTGGCCTCGACCTTGATGAAGGGCGCGTCGGCCAGGCGCGCCAGGCGGCGCGCGATCTCGGTCTTGCCG
>JABAHQ010002660.1_pt2 | contig 19279 bp, 19 predicted proteins | sample 7062091 | NCBI WGS metagenome assembly JABAHQ01 (sample SAMN14534359, study PRJNA622989) | marine sediment metagenome | biome: marine biome [ENVO:00000428]; feature: marine pelagic biome [ENVO:01000023]; material: deep marine sediment [ENVO:00002113] | place: India: Gulf of Kutch | collected...
CATCCAGCCGCAGGTGGTGAAGTAGAAGATCCGGTCGTCGCGCTTCACGTCGCACTGCAGGCGGTGCTCCTTGAGGTGCTGCAGCAGCGTGCCGCCGTCGCCGTGCACGATGCACTTCGGCTTCCCCGTGGTGCCCGAGGAGTACATGATGAACAGCGGCGCGTTGAACGGGAGGCGCTTGAAGGGGATCTCGCGCGCCTCGTAGGGCGCCAGGAACTCGTCGAGGCCGACCGCCCGCTCGAGGTTGCCGAGGTCCGGCGCCTGGCTCAGGTAGGGCACCACGACGATCCGCTCGAGGCTCGGCAGATCGGCGCTGAACTGTCGCACGCGGGCAAGCGAGTCGATGGCCTTGCCGTTGTAGTAGTAGCCGTCGCCGGTGAACAGCACCTTGGGCTCGATCTGGCCGAAGCGGTCGAGCACGCCCTGCACGCCGAAGTCGGGCGAGCAGGACGACCAGATCGCGCCCAGCGCGGTGGCGGCCAGCGCGCCGATCACGGTCTCGGGCATGTTGGGCAGGAACCCGGCGACCCGGTCGCCCGCGCCGACCCCGACGGCCTCGAGCGCCTGCGCGAGGCGCGAGACATGGTCGTAGAGCTGCCGGTGCGACAGGCGCCGCCGCACCCTGTCCTCGCCCCAGAACACCAGGGCATCGGCCCCGTCGCGCCGGCGCAGCAGGTTCTCGGCGAAGCTGAGCCTTGCGTCGGGAAAGAAGCTCGCGCCGGGCATCCTGTCGCCGTCGACCAGCACCCGGTCGCCCCGCGTCTCGGCGATCACGCCGCAGAAGTCCCAGACGGCGAGCCAGAACGTCTCGATCTGCGCCAGCGACCAGGCGTAGAGCTCGTCGTAGTCGGCGAGCTTGGCGCCCCAGTTGCGCTCCACCTGGGCCAGGAAGGCGGTGAGGTTGGCGCCGGCGATCCGCTCGGCGGAAGGCTGCCACAACGGTGCGTTCATGCGAGGCTGCTCCCTTGCCGCGATGTCCCATGCCACGGACGCCGCCCGCACCCGCCGAGCGCACACCGGGTCGCGGGCCGCCGGCAGTATGACCGAGAGCGTCCGAGCTATCCAGCCCCGGCACGGCCTGCGCAGGCCGCCGCCCGCGCCGTGCCATGGAGCCGCGCCATCTCGGCACGAGCCCGGACCGCGGCGCCGGCGCATGGCAGGGTTGCGCCGCGGCCGGGTGGTGGATCGGGGGCCGAACACGTACACTCTGCCTCATCATGCCATCCGGTAGCGAGCTGTCGGCGCGCCTCGACGCGGTGCCGGCGCCTGTCCAGGGCGCGCTCTACATGAGCTTCGCGGCGCTCTGCTTCTCGGTCATGAACGTGCTGGTGCGCCTGGCCTCGCAGGAGCTCGAGCCGGTGCAGATCGCCTTCCTCCGCAATGTCTTCGCGGTCGCCTTCATGCTGCCCTGGCTGGCCCGAGTGGGGCTCGAAGGCCTGCGCACCGAGCGCCTCGGCATGCACGTCATTCGCGGAGTCCTCGGGCTGGCCGCCATGATCACGTGGTTCACCGCGGTGTCCATCCTGCCGCTGGGCGAGGCGGTGGCGCTCAATTTCACGGTGCCGCTTTTCGCGACCGCCGGAGCGGCCATTTTCCTGCGCGAGGTGGTGTGGGCCCGGCGCTGGAGCGCGACCGCCGTCGGGTTCCTGGGCACGCTGATCATCCTGCGCCCCGGCTTCGCCGAGATCACGCCGCAGATGTCGCTGCCCATCCTCGCCGCCCTGTTCATGGCGAGCTCGACGCTGATCGTGAAGTCGCTGGCCCGCACCGATGCGCCCTCCGCGATCGTGCTCTACATGAACCTTTTCGTGACGCCGCTGTCGCTCATTCCGGCGCTGTTCGTCTGGCGCTGGCCGCCGCCCGAGACCTGGGCCTACGTGGTGACCCTCGGCGGCCTGGCGGCGCTCGCCCATCTCTCGCTCACCCGTGCATTCACCAAGGCCGATGCCTCGGCCGTGGTGCCCTTCGAGTACGCCCGCCTGCCCTTCGTGGCGGCCATCGCTTACGTCTTGTTCGGCGAGGTGCCCGACCCCTGGACCTGGGCGGGCGCGGCGACCATCGCGGCCTCAGCCATCTACATCGCGCGGCGCGAGGCCCAGGTCGCGGCCGAGCGCCGGGCCAGTCGGGCCGCCGGCGAAGCGCCCCGGGGCCGGCCGTGACGGCCTTGGGCGGCCCGGCGGCCCCGCTGGCCGGGCGCCTGCGCGCCCGCTGGCTCGAGCTGCCCGGCAACCGGCGCGGCGCCCTCTGGATGCTGGCGGGCGCCACCGGCTTCACGCTGAACGGCGCCCTGGTCAAGACCTTGGGCGCCGGCGAGATGCACAGCTTCCAGATCGCCTTCGTGCGCGCGGTGGTGGCGTTCCTGGCGATCCTGCCGTTCCTGTGGCGCGCCGGGCCCGGCGCGCTGCGCACGGCGCACATGCGCGTCCACCTCGTGCGCGGGGTGGCCGGCGGCACCGCGATGATGTCGGCGTTCTACGCGCTGACCAAGCTGCGGCTCGCCGATTTCACCGCGCTGTCCTTCACCACGCCGCTGTTCATCCTGGTCCTGGCGGTGCTGGTCCTGGGCGAGCGCGTCGGACCGCGCCGCTGGGGCGCGGTCGTGGTCGGGTTCCTCGGCGTCCTGATCATGACCCGGCCGGGAGCCGGCGCCTTCGACCCCGACGCGCTGGCCGCGCTCGCCATGGCGCTCGGCATCGCGGTCGCCGCCACCTCGGTCAAGCGTCTGCCGCCCTCCGAGAGCCAGGTCACCATGCTGATCTATGTCTCGCTGATCGCCATGCTGATCGCCGCCGGGCCGGCGCTCGCGGTCTGGCGCGCGCCGAGCGGGCGCGAGGTGGCGATGCTCATCGGCGTGGGGCTGCTCGGCATCGGCTCCCAGTCCCTGCTCATCCGCGCCTTCCGCGCCGGCGAGATGAGCTTCGTCGCGCCCTTCGAGTACACCAAGCTGCTGCTCGCGGGCGCGCTTGGCTTCGTGCTGTTCGCCGAGGTGCCGGACCGTTGGTCGCTCCTGGGCGCGGCCGTCATCGTGGCTGCGACCCTCTACATCGCCAAGCGCGACGCCGCGCGCGCCACGTCCCGGCCGGCGCCGGTCGAGCCGCTCGCCGCCGAGCCGGCCGCAGCCCCCGAGGCGGTGGTCGCGCCGGCGCGCGAGCCTTGAGGCCGGCGCGGCCCGGCGCCGCTGCGCGCGTCTTGGCGGATTGAGAGCCGTGCGCCCGACGGCGCGCCGCGGGCTCGCCTCACTCCGGCTCGGCCCGCACACCCTCGAGCGCGCGCCGCGCCTGCGCGCGATGCCGCTCGCCGATATGGGGCGCGATGGTCCTGAGCGCGGCGTAGAACACCGCCGCGTCGTCGGTGTAGCCGAACCCGGCGATGAAGTCCGGGACCATGTCGGTGGGAATCACGAAGTAGGCGAGCGCGCCAACGATGATCGCCTTGACCTGCAGCGGCGTTTCCCGATCGATGGCGCAGAAGTAGGCCGCCACCGCCTCCTCGACGAAGGGCACGCGGCCCAGGGTGCGGCGCACCTTGTCCCAGAAGCCCTGCTCGACCCGCCGGCGATCGCGGGCGTACGCCTCGCGGTCGTAGGGGGCCAGCTCCTTGCCCGGCGCGGGGTCGCTCATGACCAGGGATATGGGGCCAAACCCGCGCCCGGGCAACGGATTTTCGCGCCTTGCCGGCCGCCGGGCAGGCCGCTGGCCGCTCTCGCCTGAGCTGCGCCCATCTGCTATAGAGCGGCCCGGCGAAGTGCGCTCGACAAATTGCGCCGGGCAAATTGCGCAGGTTTGCGCGAAGCGGGGGTCGAACATGGACGTGAGCGGACACGGCGCGATCATCACCGGCGGCGGCTCCGGTCTCGGCGCGGAGACCGCGCGGCATCTCGCCAAGGCCGGGGCCAAGGTCTGCGTCCTCGACATCGACGCGCACGGCGCCGAGGCGCTCGCCAGGGAGGTGGGCGGGCTGGGCCTGGCCTGCGACGTGGCCAGCGCGGAGCAGGCCGAGGCGGCGCTCGTGCGCGCGCGCGAGGCGCACGGCCCGGCCCGGGTCCTGGTCAACTGCGCCGGCATCGCATCCGCCGGCCGGATCGTCGGCCGCGACGGCCCCATGCCGCTCGAGGCCTTCGAGACCGTCATCAAAGTGAACCTCGTGGGCAGCTTCAACCTGCTGCGCCTGGCCGCCGCCGACATGATCGCGGCCGAGCCGCTGGACGAGGGCGAGCGCGGGGTGATCGTCTCGACCTCCTCGATCGCCGCCGCCGAAGGCCAGGTCGGCCAGGCCGCCTATTCGGCCTCCAAGGCCGGCATCGTCGGCATGATGCTGCCGGCCGCGCGCGAGTTCGCCCGCTTCGGGGTCCGCGTGCTCACCATCGCGCCGGGCCTCGTCGCGACGCCCCTTCTGCTCAACATGCCCCAGGAGGTGCAGGACAGCCTCGCCGCCCAGGTGCCCTTCCCCAAGCGCTTCGGCAGGCCGGAGGAGTTCGCCGCCCTGGTCATGCACGTCGTCGAAAACCGGATGCTGAACGGCGACGTCCTCCGCCTGGACGGCGCGATGCGCATGCAATAGGGGCGCCAAAGGCAGCCGGCGCGAGCGCACCTTACCCGCCCGCGCAGGCCTCGATCAGCTCGGCCAGGCTGACGTCGCGCTGCGACAGCCCGCCGCAGTCGTGGGTCGACAGCGTGATGTCGACCCGGTTGTAAAGGTTGCACCACTCCGGGTGGTGGTCCATCTTCTCGGCGCCCAGGGCGACTCGCGACATGAACCCCCAGGCTTCAGCGAAGTCCTTGAATTTGAAAGATTTCTTGATCGCGTCGCGGCCCTCCGCCTGGGACCAGCCGGCAAGCGTCCCCAGCGCCCGGCGACGCGCCTCGCCGCTCAGCTTTTCGACCATGGCTTTACCCCTTGTTTTGCGCTATGCAGACGCGAATCTAGACATTGGGTATGGCCGATTCGTCCGGTCAACCCGCCCGGGCGTAAGGTTTTCCCGCCCGCTACAGGACAAGATGGCACGCATACACGACATCAGCCGCTTCACCACACCCCCTGATCTGGCCGATCTGGAGGCCTACGCGCGCGAGGCCTTCGCCACCATTCCGAAGGAGCTGCGCCGCTGTGTCGGCGACGTTGTGCTGCAGCTCGAGGAGTTCCCGGAAGACGAGGTGCTCGAAGAGATGGAGTGCGAGTCGCCGTTCGACCTCCTCGGCCTCTACGTCGGGATCGACATGCCGCGCAAGAGCGTGACCGACGTCCCGGAAAACATCGACATGATCTTCCTGTACCGGCGCCCGATCCTGGACTACTGGTGCGAGTCGGGCGACGACCTGGTCAACGTGGTGCGCCACGTCCTGATCCACGAGATCGGCCACCACTTCGGCTTCTCCGACGACGACATGGAGCGCATCGAGGCCGAGCTTTAGCGCGCTTGCCGTCGCGCCCGGGAGGCTCGCCGAGCGGCGAGGCCGGCGGCCCGGCGCGGCAGCGCCTCACCGGCGTCCCCGGCGCCCGGGACCTGGAGCGGATCCTTCGTCGACGGGTCTCGCTCGGGACGAGTCACCGACCTGGTGAACCTGGTCTCACGATCGGATAGAAAGCGGGCTCACGTGTTCGCCCGGAGCTTGCGACGTGGGTCCGAGCGAACACGATCCGACCTAGAGTAGGGCGCGAACCCGGGCGCGCAACTCGGGGAGCAGCTCGGCCTCGAACCAGGGGTTGCGCCTGAGCCAGCCCGTGTTGCGCCAACTCGGATGCGGCAGCGGCAGGAACTGCGGCCCGTACGCGCTCCAGGCGCGCACCGTCTCGCTCAGGCTCGGCCGGCGCCGCGCGCCCAAATAGCGAGCCTGGGCGTAGCGGCCGACGAGCAGCGTTAGCTCGATGGCCGGCAGGGCGTTAAGCAGCGCGGGATGCCAGAGCGGCGCGCACGCGGGCCGCGGCGGCTTGTCGCCGCCGCGCGGGTCGCGCCCCGGGTAGCAAAAGCCCATGGGCACGATGGCGAAGCGGGCCGGGTCGTAGAAGGTTTCCCGCTCCACACCGAGCCAGCCGCGCAGGCGCTCGCCCGAGGGGTCGCTGAACGGGATGCCGCTGTCGTGCACCCGGACGCCGGGCGCCTGCCCGACGATGAGCAGGCGCGCCGTGGCCCCCGCCTGCAGGACCGGGCGCGGGCCCAGCGGCAGCTCCGCCTCGCACAGGCGGCAGGCGCGGGCCGCCTCGACCACGCTGCGCAGCTCGGCCTCGGCGCCCGCGGGCCGCGCCCTCACCATCCCTCGCTCAGGACCTTGTCCACGAACTCGGGAACGACCCGGCCGGCCGGGCCGTAGCGCCGCTCGGCAAACAGGCTGTGGCCCTCTGACGGCTGCAGGTTCAGTTCCACGGTATGGGCGCGGCCGCGCATCCGGACGTCCTGCACGAAGCCCGCGGCCGGGTAGACGCTCCCCGAGGTGCCGATCGAGACGAACAGGTCGCAGGTCTCCAGCGCCGTGAGGATCCGGTCCAGATCGAAGGGCATCTCGCCGAACCAGACCACGTGGACGCGCAGCCGGCCGAGCTCGCCGCAGGCCGGACAGGCCGTGCTCAGGTCGAGGTCCGCGGCCCAGGGCGTGACGTTGCCGCAGCGCAGGCAGCGCGCCTTGAGGATCTCGCCGTGCATGTGGATCAGGTTCTGCGAGCCGGCCCGCTCGTGCAGGTCGTCGATGTTCTGGGTCACCAGCAGCACCTCGCCCGGCCACTCGGCCTCGAGGCGGGCGAGCGCCTCGTGCGCGGCGTTGGGCCGGACATCGTCCGAGAGCAGCCCGCGCCGCCGCGCATTATAGAAGGCGTGGACCCGCGCCGGGTCGCGCTCGAAGGCCTCGGGCGTGGCGACGTCCTCCAGGCGCACCTGAGACCATATGCCGTCGGGATCGCGGAAGGTGTCCAGCCCGGATTCCTTCGAGATCCCGGCGCCGGTCAGGACGACGATCCTTCGCGCATCCGTTTGCAGCATGACGCGCTCGATGATAGACGAGGCAAGGTTCGGGAAGATAGGGGCTCGGGAAGAGCGGGGTCTAGGCGGGACCGAGGTCTAGGCGGAACAGGGGTCGGGGCGGGAAGGGATGAAGCCATGGCGCTCGTTCGGGTCTTGTTCGTGTGTACCGGCAACATCTGCCGTTCGCCGAGCGCCGAGGGCGTCATGCGCCTGCGCCTGGCGGAAGCCGGGCTCGACGGCCAGGTAGACGTAGACTCGGCGGGCCTCGGCGACTGGCACGTGGGCGACCCGCCGGACCCGCGCGCGCTCCACTGCGCGCGCCGGCGCGGCTACGACCTGTCGCGCCTGCGCGCGCGCCGGCTCCGCCAGGCCGACTTCGACGACTTCGCACTCGTCGTCGGCATGGACCGCGGCCACGTGCGCGAGCTCAACGCGCGCCGGCCGGACGCCGCGCCCGGCGCCGTCCACCTGTTCCTCGACTTCCTTGCGCCCGAGGACCCGCATCGCGGCCGCGACGTCCCCGACCCCTATTCCGGCCCCCTTGCCGACTACGAGCTCAGCCTCGACCTCATCGAGCACGGCGTGCCGCACCTGATCGCGGCCGTGAGGCGGGACCTCCCGTGATCGGACGCCGCGAGCCGCCCGCGCCCCTGGACCCGGCCGCGGCGATCGAGGCCGCGACCGGCAGGCGCCCGGCCGGCCTGAGACCGCTCCCGGGCGGCTGTATCGGCGAGATCTACAGGGTCGACTTCGCCGCGGGCGAGCCTCTCGTGGCCAAGGCCGCGCCGGCCGGCGGATTGGCCATCGAGGGCCTCATGCTGCGCTACCTGAAGGCGCACAGCGAGCTCCCCGTGCCGGCCGTGCTGCACTGCGAGGACCGCCTGCTGCTCATGGAGTACATCGAGACCTCGGGCCGGCTCACCGCCTCGGCCGAGGTGCACGCGGCCGAGCTGCTCGCGGCGCTGCACGGCATCACGGCCGCCGAATTCGGCTTCGAGGGCGACACCGTGATCGGCAGCCTGCGCCAGCCCAACCCCTGGACGCCCGGCTGGCGCGCCTTCTTTCGCGACCAGCGCCTGCTCTACATGGCCCGAGTCGCGTGCGAGCGCGGCAACCTGCCGCGGGCCACGTTGGCGCGGCTGGAAAAGCTGTGCGCCCGCATCGAGGATTTGATCGACGAGCCGGCGGCGCCCGCGCTCATCCACGGCGACGTCTGGGGCGGCAACGTGCTGGTGAACGAGGGACGCATCGCGGCCTTCCTCGACCCGGCGATCTACTATGCCCATCCGGAGATCGAGCTCGCCTTCTCCACCCTGTTCTCGACCTTCGGCCAGGCCTTCTTCGAGCGCTACCAGGCGCTGCGCCCGATCGCCCCCGGGTTCTTCGAGCTGCGCCGCGACCTCTACAACCTGTACCCCCTGCTCGTCCATTCGGCGCTGTTCGGCGGCCACTATCCCAACGCGGTGCACCGCATCGTGGCGCGCCATGTCTGAGCCGCCGGGCGGGACCGCGGCGGCCTCCTCGCGCCGACGGGCCCGGGCTGCCAGTCCGCAGGCGCGCTCGCCGGCCCGTTGACCTCACATCGCCCCGTTACCCCGGGCTGCCCCCATGAAACCGGACGCACGGCGCGCTACAAAACCCGGACATATCACCGGCTTCGGAGAAATTCGTGGTCGACGGTTGCCAAACGCTCCAACTTGGCCTATAAATTAAAATATCAAATTCGCGACAAAAAAATTGTCTGATTACGTCCTTTCGCCGCGCAGGACGTCGCGATGCCGGAACGCGCGGCGGGACACGCTCACGCGGTGCTGCCGCGCCCGGGGATGACGAGGCCGGCGCCGTCGGCGCACACCTCACCCGGCAACACGGCGCCAAGGGGAAAGAGCCGCCGCCGGCGTAACGTCGATCCGCCCGACGGATCCCGGCCATTGTGGTCGCGCCGTTACGGTTCCAGCCAAACCGAGCGCCTGGCGGCGGTTGCTCATTGAACGAGGCGCGGCATCCGCAGGCTCGCTCGAGACCCGGCGCGAGCCCGCGGCAGAGCGCGTCCGTGTTGCCGCCTCAGGCGGGACACGAACGGCCCCGGCGACAGCCGCCGGACGAAGACGAACGATGGAGTGCACAAACTCAAGAGGGAGGACACGTGCTAGATCAAACCTCGCAGACAAACGTCACCCCAAAAGCCTCTTTCACCTCGATCTACGACCAGGAGGATCCGGTGGCGTACTTCTCGACGCTGAGGCCGCTCGAGTATCAGGCGCCGGCCCATGCGCAAGGAATCTTCCGTCGCTGCGTGCAGGCCCTGACGCGAACGCGCGGATCGCGTCCGGTCACGGTTGCCGATCTGTGCTGCGGCTATGGCGTCAACGCCGCGCTTCTCAACCACGAACTGGTCTTGGAGGACCTTTACCGTCGCTACTCGCCCACGATCCGCTTCAGGACGCTCAAGGCCCGTATCGCAGCCGATCGCAAATTCTTTGCCGAGCGGCGCCTGCCGGGCACGCGAGCGCGCGTTCTCGGGCTCGATGTCGCCCACAACGCGCTCACCTACGCGAGCAGGGTCGGCCTGCTCGAGGAGGCCTTTACCGCCAACCTCGAGTCGGAGGAGCTGAGGCCCGCGCCCGCACGCCAAATCGCGGCGGCCGACCTCGTGACGGTGACCGGTGGCCTCAGCTACATCGGGGTAGAGACCTTTTCTCGGCTGCTCGCGGCCTTTCCGGCCGCCCGCAAGCCATGGATCTGTCTCTTTCCGCTGCGACATTCCGATATGAGCGAGCTCGTAAGGTTCCTGCGCACGCGGGGACTGGCGGTCGAGGTCTGGGCCGAACATGGCTTCGCGCATCGGCGCTTCGCCGGGCCCGAGGAGCGAAGCCGCCTTGCCGGCGCCGCCGGCCACGAGGACGACCCGGTCCGGCAGCCGCCCTCGGACAATTGGCTCGAGGCCGTGTTCTATCTCGCGCGGCCGCGCGATGAGGTCCGCTCCGCCTCGCTCCAGCATCTCGTGCAGGGGCCCCGGGCGGACCGTCTCGGCTCCTGGGCGGACCACGAAACGGTCCACCGCGGGGCAACCCTCTGACCGCGCCAAAGCGGTCCCGGGCGCGGCAGCCTCGGAGTCGCGCAGCGCGAAGCGCCGCACAAGAGAGACCGGCGGACACGGCGCGCCAGGGGCCGCAGGCATGGCCGCGCACCGCACGGGCGGTCGCGGAGGCCCGCACTCCGCCCGTCAAAGTCGGTTAGGGGACACGGCCCGCGCGGCTGCCCGCGCTTTTCTCGAAATACTGCTGATGGTAGTCCTCGGCGAGGTAGAACGGTCCGGCGGGTTCGATCTCGGTGACGATCGGTCCGCCCACCCGGCCCGAGGCCAGCAGCTTGTCCTTGGAGGCGCGCGCCGCGGCCGCTTGCGCCGGGCCGTGGTAGAAGATCGCCGAACGGTACTGCGTCCCGACGTCGGGTCCCTGGCGGTTCAGCTGGGTCGGGTCGTGCACGGCCCAGAACACCTCCAGCAGCCGCTCGTAGCCGACGCGCGCCGGATCGTAGGTCACCTCCACCGCCTCGGCGTGGCCGGTGCGGCCGGTGCAGACCTGCTCGTAGGTCGGCTCCTCGGCGCTTCCGCCGGTGTAGCCGACGCGCGTCGCGACGACGCCGGGCACGCGCCGGAAGGCGGCCTCGACGCCCCAGAAGCAGCCGGCCGCGAAGGTCGCTGTCTCCATGGTGCACCTCCCTGATCAGGGCCGAGGAGGACTGTAGCCCCGGCGCCGGGGGCGATCCAGTGGCCGAGCGCCTGGCCTCACGAAAGCGTGACCGCGCGCCGGGCGCGCCAGGGGCACGCCGGATCGGGCCGCGCGGCCCGCGGAGCGCGCACAAACGCGGGACAACCGGCTGGATGGCGCCTGCGTCCCGCGACGCGCGCGGCGGATGGACCCCAACCCTCGTGCTGCTGCCGCTGTCGCTCACCGACAGCACGACGGGCTCGCCCGGCTCGGCCCCGCCGATCCCGGCGGCGACGGCCACGTCGAGCGTGACGGCCGCGGCCTCAACGGGCAGTTGCCCGCCGCGCGACATGGCCTCACGCGCGCCCGGAGGCGAGAACCTTGCGCTCGCCCGTCTTCGCATACGTCCGCAGGTCGCTGTCGCGCCACGGGGCGACGACGTGCTACGTCTCCCGCTCCAACCGCTGGTGCTGCCGGCAGCGGCTCAGGGTGCGCATGAGATCGGCCGGGTCGATCGGCTTCCTGAGACAGTCGTCGGCGCCGTTGCGAAACGCGCGCACGGCGTGTTCGGGGCCCGCGAAGGCGCTCAAGACCACGCAGGCGAGATCGGGTCGGCCCCGCTTGAGTTCGGGGATGAGGTCGATCCCGTTGGCGGTACCCAGCTTCACATCCAGAAGCACTACATCGGGACGGAACCGCTCCGCGGCCTGGCGCGCGCCTTGCGCCTCGCTGGCGGTCGCGACCTCGTAGCCCTCAGGCTGCAGAAGATCCTGCAGCGAGCTCAGCAGGTCGCGGTCGTCATCGACCAGGAGAATCCTGCCGCGTCCCGTCGCCCGCGATCCGGCGGGTCCGGGCTCACGCCTCATGATCCTGTCTCGCCCGACGTGTTCATGACCTTCCCCCGTCTATATGTTGTCGCGGTGCCGCGCGGTTGAGTGCGTGGTCCCTCACCACCCGCACAAGATCGTTCGGGTCGAACGGCTTGAACAGGCACCCCGTGACCGATAGTGAACGCAAAGGGTTAATGTTTGATGTCCCGTGGCAGGGCGACCTGGCGACCACGACCGTCGCCATGCCCTCGACGCGCTCTTGCAGCACGAGGCAGGCCTCGAGCGCGCGCAGGACCGGGCCGTGCAGGTCGAGCACCAGAACCTCGAGCCCGTTGGCGCTCGCCTTGTCGAGCGCCTCGCGCACGCTCTCGGCGATATCGGCCTTGAGACCCTCCTCGGCGAAGCAACGGCGCAGCGACGCGCCCAGGTCCTCGCCGTCGCCGGCGACGAGGACGAGCCCGCCCGGCCCGACGCAGCGAAGGCGCTCGACGACCTGGGGCGCGGAAAACGGCTTGTTCAGCACCGCCACGCCGCCGCTCTTGGCCACGGCCGCGAGCAGATTGTCGATTCGGTAGCCGGTCATCACGACCACCCGCGCCGTCTTCTGGGTCGCCCGCAGCGCGCGCAACGCGTCGATGCCGTTCATGCCCGGCAGCTTGATGTCCAGAAAAATCATGTCGAAGGCCCGTTCCCGGGCCAGCCCGAGCGCCGCCTCGCCGCTGCTCGCCAGGGCCACGCGGTGTCCCTCGAGCTCCAGCATGTCGGCGATCCCCGAGGCGAGGTCGTGCTCGTCGTCGATCACGAGAATGTCGAGGCGTCTCATGCGGCCACGCCCTCCGTGCGGGTCGTGGCGTGGAGCCACAGGCACACGCGCGTGCCGCGCCGCGTCTCGGTCTCGATCTCGACGCCGCCGCCATGCTGCTCCATGATCTGCTTGACCACGGGCAGCCCCAGGCCGACCCCGAAGGTCTTCGTGCTGAACAACGGCTCGAATATCCTTTGTCGAACATCGGACGGAATGCCGGGCCCTTCGTCCTCGAAGATCACCTCGATGCGGCGGTTGCGGCGCCGCGTGCGCACGCTCAGCGACCGCTCCCGCCCTTGCGTTTCCTGATCCTCCCCGCTCATCGCCTGGCACGCGTTCTCGAAGACGTTGATCACCGCGCGCTCGAAGCGGTCCTGATCGAACGGCACCTGCGTCTCCGACAGGCCGAACTCCTTGCACAGGCGCACGCCTGCGGGCAGCGGCTGCTCGGCGAGCACGCCCTCCAGCCAAGCATCGATCGGCGTCGGCTCCAGCTCGATGTCGACAATCCGCGTGAAGTCGAGCAACTCGTCGATGATGCGGTCGCAGCGCACGATGCTGCGTTCGATCCGCTCCAGGGCGCGCACCCCGACAGGGTCTGCGTCGCGCAGCCTGTTCTGAAGCACGAAGGCAGAGGTGCGCACGACCCCCAGGGGGTTGCGCAGCTCATGGCTGACCGTGGCGGTCAATTGGCCGAGCGTGGCCAGACGCTCCTGGCGCAGAACATCGGCCTGCGCCGCGCGCAGCTCGGCGGTGCGTTCCTCGACGCGGCGCTCCAGCTCCTCCCGGACGCGCTCCTCCTGTCGCTTGACATCCGTGATGTCCGAGCCGATGCCGCGGTAGCCCGCGAACCTCCCTTGGGCGTCGAGAACCGGCTTGGCGCTCGCCAGGAAGTAACGGGCCTCTCCGTCCGGCCGGATCCACTTGTGCTCGAAATTGCGGAACGTCTGTCGAGACTCGAGAAGGCGGTTGTATTCCTGCCACCGGTCAAGCTCGTTCTGATCGAACTCGGCCAGGGCGCGGGCGTAAAGCTCCGGACGCGTGTGTCCGATGATGTCCTGGGCGGCCACCCCCGAGTAATACTCGTAGGACGAGGAGACGTAGGTGTAGCGAAGATCGGCGTCCATCTCCCAAACCCAGTCGTTGGTCCCTTCCGCGAAGTCCTTGAAGCGCGCCTCGCTCTCGCGCAACGCCTCCTCGGCGCGCTTGCGCTCGGTGATGTCGTATATGATCGATTGCAGGGCCGGCTGGCCGCGGAACTGGCAGGCGACGACCGACCTCTCCACGTCGATGACCGTCCCGTCCGGGCGCACGATCCTGCCTTCGACCGCCGGTTCGACCGGGTTGCCGGCGAGAACCCGACCGTTGCGCGCGCGGGCTTGCGTCCGGAAGTCGGGATGCAGGTACTCGATCAACGACCGGCCGATCAGCTCATCCCGGCTCTTGGCGCCAAGCAGCTCGACCGCTCGGTCGTTGACAAACACGATCGTGCCATCCGCGCTCCACTGCACGAAGAGTCCCACGGGCGCGAGCTGCAGGAGAGCCGCGTAAAGTTCCCGGCTCTCGCGCAGCGCCTCCTGCGTCCGTTCGCGCTCGGTGATCTCGCGGGTCAGGCGCTCGTTGGCTTGGCGCAGTTCGGCGGTCCGCTCGCGCACGCGCCGTTCCAATGTGTCACGGGCCTCGCGCAGCGCCTCCTCGGCCCGCTTGCGCTCGCTAATGTCGGTATTGACCCCTCCGATCGCCACAACGTTGCCGTCCGGGTCGAACACCGGAAACTTGATGATGATCGCGGTGCGGACGCTGCCGTCGGGATGCGGGACCTGGGCCTCCTCGGTTGTCGTCTCGCCTGATTCGAGGGTCCGCCGGTCCTGTGCGACATAGAGGGCCGTTTCCGCAGCGGGGTAGAGGTCTGCAACCGTCTTGCCGATGATCTCGCGCGCTTGGGCACCGCACCACCGCTCGAACTGCCGGTTGACCAGCAGGTACCTCCCGTCCGTGTCCTTGAGATAGATAGCGGCGGGGGAATGGTCGATGACGGCCCGGAAGCGCGCCTCGCTCTGCCGCAGCGCTCCTTCCGCTCGCTTGTGCTCGGTGATCTCCGTACTGACGAGCGCCGTGCAGCCCTCGCGCATGCGCCGTTCGTGAATCTGGTACCAGCGGCCGTTGCTGTGTTGCTGTTCGATTGGACCCGGCGTCTCGCGGTGGATGCGCAGGCGTTCGGCCAGCCATTCCTCCTCCCGCCCCACGGCGTCCGGGTAATCGCCGTGCGCCAGCCTGGCCCTCAATATCTCTTCGAAGGTCGCGCCGGATGGGATCGCCCCGCCTGCAAGGAAGGCCTGGTCCCTGTACACCTCGTTGCACAGGAGCAACCTGTCGTGGCGATCATAAAGCGCGAATCCCTCCGGCAGTCCCATGATCGCATCGGCCAGGAGCCCTTCGCCCGGCTTGGCGTGTCCGTCCGCCTCAAAGTCGGCGACCATCCCGACAATCCGCGGCAGCACCTTCGTTACGAGGTAGACGAGCCCGGCCACGGCGCCGGAAAACCCGGCGAGCACGGCCACCCGGCCCCAGCCGAGATGAAGTTCCCGCACGGCCGCCATCGTCGCGCCTTGGGACGCGAACAGCGGCATCACCAGCACGGTGGCCAGATCCGCCGCATAGAGCGCCGAAATGACGCACAGCCCCGCCACGAGACCGTGCATGGACCCCGCCATGTTCAGGCGCAGCATGGTCGACCTGTGCATCAGGACGACCCAGACCGCCGTCGCGGCGCCCAGAACCATGACGGCGTCGATGAGTGTGATCAGCAGGGTGGAGTTCCAATTCATCGCTCTGCTCCCCGTTGCCGAAATGGCTCATCTTTTGGAGCGCCCTTCTTTTCATCCGGGCCGGCTCACTCGCCATATAGTTGAACGGTCACGTCGATGGCGACCGTTCCATGCCGCCGTGTCCTCCATACCATGCACGGGGCTCGACTGGACATGCGCGTTCCCCAGTGGGGCCACGGGTGCGGGCGGCCGCAATCGGCCGGCCTCCGTCTCCTCCTCGACGTCCTGCGATGAGAGAATTTTAGCCGATCCTTTGGACACATAGGACATGTGCCCCTTCAGAACAGCGTCCATGCCCCTGCACCATCGTTGGGAAAACTGCCTTAGGCGCGACCGTAGGTTAACACGGTTCAGAAGGCATTAACTGCCTGTTTTTGCACATATAGGTAGAACCACGTACGTGCCGCGTTCGGGGCCACAAGGACCGGATGCAGTGTATGGTTGAAAAACCGTACGACGGATGGGCCGGTCCGGGGCGGCCGAGCCGGCCTCACCACGCCGCCGGCGCAGGAGGCGCGAGCGCATAGACCGCCTCGGGGGTATGGATCGCGCCGCTCTGGCTCAGGAAGCTGGAGTACAGCACGAACTCGCGCGCCTCGAAGGTCTCGCCGCGAAACAGGGCGTTGCGCGCCAGGTAGCCGTGCAGCCTGCGGCCCGGGCCGCCCTTGAAGCGCGCCAGCGTCACGTGCGGCTTGAACTTGCGACCCTCGGGCGGCAGGCCGGCCGAGCGCAGCGCCTGTTCGAGCTTATGGTAAAGGCGCTCCAGCTCCGGGTTGGGGTCGACCCCGACCCAGAGGGCGCGCAGCTTCTTGCCCTCGCCGAACGGCCCCACCCCGCAGAGCGTGACCGGGAAGCGCGCGAAGCGAACCTGCGCCAGCGCCGCGTCGATGTCGCGCGCCTGCCGGCCGTCCACCTCGCCGATGAAGCGCAGGGTCAGGTGCAGGTTCTCGGTCGCGACCCAACGCGCGCTGGGCAGGCCGTGCTGCAGCGCGGCCAAGTGCTCACGCAAGGTCTCGGGCAAGGGGAGGGCGACGAAAAGGCGCATGGCTATGGACGCTCCGGGCAGACGGACTTGCACTGGCAGCAGGTGGCGATCCTACGGATCTCCTCGCGGCTGTCGACAACCGCAGTGCGGCAGGCGCGACGACAGCCGGCTCACGCGAAGGCGACGAGCACCCCGGTATAGCCGTAAAGACGGTTGTGGCAGATCTCGCCGTTGCCGAAGAAGCCGGCCAGCGGAATGTCCAGCTCGCCGCCGACGAGCCGCAGCTCCTCCGACTCGGGTCCGAAAAGATGCGGCCCCCGCGCAACGCACGAGAAATACAAGGCGGCCCTGGGCGCCGCGCCGGCGCGCCGCTTGAGGTCGCGCAGCATGCGCAGGAGATCGGTGCGCGCGGCCTCGGGGTCGCGCCGGCAGAACATGATGCGCCGGCCCGGCTCCACCGGCTCGGCGACCGAGAGCGAGCCCTTCGCCGGGTCGATCCCGGTTAGGTTGCGAACCACGTAGTCGCCGGTGTCGCTGCCGCTGACGGGAAAGGCGGCGAAGATGTAGCCGCCGACACGCCGCAGATCGTGCGCCAGCAGCTCGCCGATCTCCTCCTTGAAGACCTTGAGGGCCGGGCGCCCGTCGATCGCCATGATCCCGCCCTCTTGCGCCGCGGTGATGGTGCGCGGGCCGCCGATCGGAGAGCAGCCCTGGCTGAGGCCCACGGCCACCGCGATTTCCGGCCCCAGCAGGACGCCGGACAGCCCCGCCTCGGTGACCCGGCCGGCCACCTGCCGATGCTGCGAGCGCGAGGCGCTCAGGCCACCCACCAGGAAGCCCGAGGCGTGCGCCGCGACGTCCTCGACGATCCGCTCGATCGCGTGGTTGCGCGGGTCGCCGTGGACGATGCCGAAGGTCGTCGCATGCTCGCTCAGCCAGGCGCCGTGCGCCGCCGTGAACGCCTCGAGCCCGCCGTCGGCGGCCGCGGCGCTCACCGGCTCGAAAACGCGAAACGCCCCCTCGGGCAGCGCCGCCAGCATGACCGACAGCGCCGGCCTGTCGTGAACCTCGATGCCGCTCGCCGCCACGCCGAAGCCGACATTGCCGACCCAGTGTTCGATGCGGGTCCGCTCGCGCAGGAAGGTGAGCACGCTGGCCAGGTCGCCGGCCAGCGCGTCCGTGGCGTAGAGCAGGCCCAGGTTGGCGCCCCGCGGCGGCTCGCCGAGCGCGTCCACGCAGGCCTTGACGCTCGAGGCCCAGTCCGCGCCGGCGCCGTGTGCGGCCTTGAAGCCGGCCGCCGTCATGGACGTGGTCCCGGCGCCGGCCGGACGTGGCCGCGCGCCCGCCGATCCGACCCGGATCGCCGGGCGCCGGGACGGAGGATCGCGCGCCGGCCTCGGGCCGGCCGGCCAACGCCGGGGCACTCTTGGTCTTGCCGCATGCAAGACCCCACATGGGAGTGCGGCGCGAACCGGTCAAGCGGGGGACCTTGCGGACGGCCGCTTCGGTGCCCCCGGCGGGGCGCAGGCGCGGTTAACCTTAACCGGCCGGGCCGGCCGGGCCAATGCGACGGCGCGGCGCGCACCGCCGCGCCCGTTCCCCGGCTAATTGGATTGGTGGGTGGATTTTGCCTTGCGTTGCGGTGCTTTTTGGATTCTACGACTTTCACCTGCTGGGTGAGAGTTGGCGAGCGGCCCGACCGGACCAACTGATCGGATGTCCACGAAAACGGGTCAAGCCCAACCCACCACGTGCTGGCCAACGAGTTGGCGGCCTCGGCCTTGCCGAGCCAGAAGTTCGGGGCGAATGCCGCCCGGTTCCGCCTCAACGTGATCCTCTGCAACCTCATGAGCGCCTTCAAGCGGCTCGCCCTGCCCGAGGAGCTGCACGCGATCCGACCCAAGCGGCTGCGCTTTCTGGTGCTCAATACGCTCGCCCGGCTGGTCTGCCACGCCCGCGAGCGATTGTTGCGCTGCGCCTCCGCCTTCGCCCGCCGGGCGCTCGACCGCTTCCGCGCCATCATCCACGCCCCGCCGCCGTCGCTCGTGCCGGCCTGAGCCAGCCCCCTCACCCGCCCGAGCCCACGCACGCCGCGGCGCCCGAGCCCCCCGATGCCCGCGTCTATCCCAGTGCACCCAATCCGCCGCGCCGCGTGCGACACGGCGCCTTCAAATCGAACCACGCTTCCCACGCCGCCCCCATCACACGCCCAAATCCCTGCCCCCCCGCCCAGACATCCCTTAGCCGGGGAATGAGGGCGCCGTGCCCGGCCGCGATAATCTATTGATTCCCGGGCTCGATGCCCCAATATTGCAAGCACCTTTTGGCTTAGGGACTTGAGAGGTTCTTTCATGGCTATTGGTCCAGACCGCAAGGTCATGACCCACGCACAGGCCGAAGCGGCCGCCGTCGACGTCGGCCTGCGCGCCTACATGCTGCGGGTCTACAACTACATGGCGCTGGGCGTTGCCGCCACGGGCGCCATCGGTATGTACGTGGCGAGCAGTCCGGCATTGGTGCAGAGCGTCGCCTCCCTGTTCTGGATCTTCTTCATCGGCATCCTTGGCCTCGGCTTCATTGGGCCGCGGATCATGATGAGCAAGTCCGTGGGCGCCGCCCAGGCCTGCTTCTGGGTCTACGCCGCTATGTGGGGCGCACTGCTCGGGCCGATGCTGGCCATTTACGCGGCCGTCGATCCCGTACTGGTGCCCCGCGCCTTCTTCATCACCGCCGCCACCTTCGCGGGCCTGAGCCTGTTCGGCTATACCACTAAGCGGAACTTGGGTCCCATCGGGGCCTTCCTCAGCATGGCGACCATCGGCATCCTGATCGCGCTGCTGGTCAATGTGTTCCTCATCCAGAGCGCCGGGTTCGATCTGATCCTGTCGCTCATCGTGGTCTTGGTCTTCTCCGGGCTCACGGCCTACGAGACCCAGATGATCAAGAACATGTACTTCGAGGCCGACAGCGGCGACGTGACCACGCGCAAGGCGATCTTCGGCGCCTTCCTGCTGTATGGCTCGTTCATCACCCTGTTCATCTGGATTCTGCACATCCTGGGCATGATGCGCGACTGAGGCACGGTGCAGCCGAGGATCGGGTAGGAGGGCGCTTTGCGGCGACCCTCCTCCCACAGCACCGTGCGTACGGTTCCGTACACGGCGGT
>JABAHQ010013031.1_pt3 | contig 19273 bp, 21 predicted proteins | sample 7062091 | NCBI WGS metagenome assembly JABAHQ01 (sample SAMN14534359, study PRJNA622989) | marine sediment metagenome | biome: marine biome [ENVO:00000428]; feature: marine pelagic biome [ENVO:01000023]; material: deep marine sediment [ENVO:00002113] | place: India: Gulf of Kutch | collected...
CATCGCAACCGAGCCTTACCGCCGCATTGAACAGCCGGGCACCATCCAGATGCAGCGCCAGGCCGCGCCGGCGTGTGAGGTCGCGAGCCGCGGCAAGATAGTCCAGCGGCAGCACCTTGCCCTGCGTGGTGTTTTCCAGCGTCAGCAGACGGCTACGGGCGAAGTGGAAGTTGTCCGGCTTGATCGCCGCTTCGACGCGGGCAAGGTCCAGCGTCCCGTCCGCCTCCATTTCGATCGGCTGCGGCTGAATCGAGCCCAGCACCGCTGCTCCGCCGCCTTCGTATTTGTAGGTGTGTGCCTGCTGGCCAACGATGTACTCGTCACCCCGCTCGCAGTGCGCCATCAGCCCCAGCAGATTGCTCATGGTCCCCGAGGGAACGAAGAGCCCTGCGGCAAGCCCCAGACTCGCAGCGAGGCGGCTCTCGAGCAGGCTGACCGTCGGGTCCTCGCTGTACACGTCATCACCGGTCGCAGCACAGCACATCACTTCACGCATTGCGCTGGAGGGCTGAGTGACGGTATCGCTGCGAAGATCGATGATGGTCACAGAAGTCTCCTCATGGGGCGGGCCGACCCTGGCGATTCGGACTCAGCGCAGCAGTCGGGTGTTGAGCGCCTTCGAGCCGCCGCCGAGCAGCGTTTCGGTTATGGTGATGAAGTCGTCCGTGCTGACGGTATCCATGCGCATCAGGCCGCGCGCGACATCGTCCAGCGAATGCCGCCCCTTGCTGCGCTGGCGGATTTCCTTGTCCAGATCCTGCAACAGCAACACGGCGCGCGCAGTAATCGGGCCGGTGGAATGCTCGGTGCGCAGGCTATCGACCTTGCGACTCCATTTGATCAGATGCTCCCGAACTGCCTGATAACGATCCTCGCTCATCCCTCCGGCACGGCGCACCAGTTCGATGGCGTAGTATTNNCGATCGGTGTCCTTGATGCGGCTGAACACGTGCACCAGTTCATGCACCAGCGAGCTTGTGCCGTTCTCGCTGACCAGCGGGCGGTCGGCATGCATGTACAGGGAATTGGGTCCGGACAGCCCACCGCGCCACATGGGATCGCCGGCGCCGACGATCAGCAGCTTCGCCGGATCGCGGGGAAAGACGTTCTGCACCTGCGGCCAGACGAAGGTAAGCATGGTCAGGATGTCCATCCGCCGCACGCCCTCGCCTACCGGCGCTGCGACGGTGACCTCGGTTTCGCCAAGCTTGGCGCGACGGGTGCCCAGTTTGCCGGCCAGCATCCAGCCGGTCGGGCGATCGAACAGACGCTCGCGGTTGTCCACGCGAAAGCGGTTCTTGCCGATCCGCGGCCAGCCGGTTTCGATGCTCTTCCAGCCTTCCGGCAGCTCGAAGCTGATGCGTGACACCAAGCTCACGCCATCGACCTGATCCAGCCGCGCCGGCGGCACCAGATCATCGCCGCGGAACAGCGCCCAATCGGGCGTCATCCGTGCATCGAAGCGCCCATTGTCACGGGGATGGCTGATGCGAACGCGATAGCTAAGGGTCGCCTTGCCGGGGGCAGGTCGCCAGGTGCCCAGTGCCGGCGACTCCTGCTGCCATTCGCCGTCCGCCTGGAAGTCGCTGTAGTAACCCTCGTCGCCCAGGTTGAACTGCAGGCTGCGGACCGCCTCGCCCTTTTCCAGGATCAGCTGCACCACTGCCTGATCTTCCGCCGGGAGGAAGCGCACGTGATAGTCAAGATCGACCCGCTTGGCCGCCTGTGCCGGGCCGACGATGAAAAGAACGAGAGCGAACAGCGACAGCAGTCGAGCAAGCATCGAAGAGAACTCCACGGAATCGGATAACGCGAGGGGTGTGCTGATCTTGAGACGATGCAATCGGCGCTTAGATTCAACCAGCACGGAAAATCAGGTGGTCTTCCCAGTGCTCCTCGGCAACGCTGCCTTCGGCGAGCATCCTGCCGGCCTGGGAAATGCGCTCGACGTGTACCGCCTCGCGGTCGCCACAGACCAGATGGTGCCAGAGCGGCAGGTCCTTGCGCTCGGCCACCAGGCGGTAGGCGCAGGTGGGCGGAAGCCACTTGAACTGTGCGGCGTCCTGGGCATTGAGCTGAATGCAGTCCGGTACGCTGGCGCGCCGATTGGGGTAATCGCTGCATTGACAGGTCTTCAAATCGAGCAAGCGGCAGGCGATGCGCGTGTAGTACACGGCGCCATGTTCCTCATCCTCGAGCTTCTGCAGGCAGCAGAGGCCGCAGCCGTCGCATAGCGACTCCCACTCGGCCGAATCGAGCTCGGCGAGGGTCTTGCGCTTCCAGAAGGGTTCGACTTTGGCCGCCATCTCTCTGTCACTACCGGGAAAAAGCGGCAAGTCTAGCCACTGCAGGATATCCGGCCAATAGCCGGCAGGCGGATCAAGGTCTGAGCCGTGGCCGCCGGCCGGAGCGGCAGGCAGCCACGCGGCGGATTACTGCTTGCCGAGCATGTCGCGATGGCTGCGCATCTGCTCGAGCATCTGTTCCATATGCTGGATGCGCATGTCGAGCATTTCCTTGGACGGTGCCGCCATCATTCGGCCGCCGCCCATTGCCCCCTGCATCGGCTTGCCGCCCTGTTTGCCCATGCCGGCACCCGGGCCGCCCATCGGGCAGCCTCCCATGGCGCCCNNCGCCCATGGTCGACTGCATGCTCTGCCAGTGTTCGTCCCGCAGCTTCTGCCGCTCTTCCGGCGTCTTCGCGGCCTGCCAGGCCTGACGATATTCCTGCATCTTCTGCCAGTGCTGCTGCCAGGCTTCGTTGTCGTAGGCCGGCGCCGGCTGCGCGCTGGCAGACATCGCCAGACCGGCAAGGATCGAACCGAGTACCCAGGAACGCGTTTTCATGAGCCGTCTCCCTATGCATGTGCGGACGACTTCAGAATAGTCCGATCCGCCGGCACGACCTTGTCCCCGGTCATGCCTGGCCGGGCACCTTCACATGGGATCGTTCATGCGCAGCAGTTCCTCGGGAAGGTGCTCGATGTACTCGTCCTCGGCCGGCGGCATCTGCAGGTGATAGCCCTGCGCCTCTATGTTGGCGAGCACCTTGTTGATGTCCTCGCGCGCCAGCTGGCGCTCCGGGGTGAGCACCAGCTCGAATGCCAGCTGCGGCGCGCCGAATGCGGCGAGCAAGCCCTCGGGCACGCGCTTGAGCGCATCGCGCTTGTCGACGTAGAGGTACATGCCGTCCTTGCGGGGGCTCTTGTAAATGGAACAGATGAGTTTCATGAGCGTTTTTCCAGAACATCCAGCAGGGCCTGCCCCATCCGCTCGCGGCGCCAGCCGCGCAGCGAATCGGGCAGTTGATAAGGGCCGTCGGGGTAACCGCTTTTCAGCAGTGCCTCCAGGGTCTTCTTGCGCAGCATCAGCTCCGGCGCGATATCCAGCGCCTTCGCCTCGCGCTGGCCGACCGCCCGCAACTTCTTCAACACGCCGGAAACTTCCAGCGGCAACGGCTCCGGCAGCGCCGCCGGCCAATCCTGTTCGGGCGTCGCGGCAGCCTCGCGGATCATCGCCAGCAAGGCTTCACCATCCTGGCGTACGGTGCGCGGATGCATCTCATCGATGCGCGCCAGCGTAACCAGATCGCGCGGCTGGGTACGCGCCAGCGGCCACAGACTGGCCTCGCGCAACACGCGATTGCGCGGCTGGTTGCGCGCCCGGGCCTGGCGCTCACGCCAGGCGGTCAGCACCTTGAGCACGGCCAGCTGTTGAGGCTTGAGGCGCCAGGCCTGCTTGACCTCTCGATAGGCCTCTTCCGGGTCGGATTCGCGCTGCAGGTTGGCGACCAGCTCGGCACCGTCCTCCAGCACCCAGGCTCGCTTGTCGTCCGACAGCTTCGGCAGCAGCGCTTCGTAGAGTTCGGCCAGGTGCTGCGCATCCTCGGCGGCGTAGCGCACCTGCATCTCGCTCAGCGGCCGCTGCAGCCAGTCCGAGCGCGTTTCGCCCTTGGGCAGTTCGATGCCAAGCACGGCCTGGACCAGCCGCGAATAGCCCATGGAAAAGCCGATGTTCAGGTAGCCGGCGGCCAACTGGGTATCGAACAGCGGCTGCGGCAGGCTGCCGGTCAGGCGCAGCAGCACTTCGAGGTCCTCGCTGCAGGCATGCAGCACCTTTACCACAGCAGCATCGTCCAGCAGTGTGGCAAACGGATGCCAATCGCGCACCGCCAGCGGGTCGATCAGATAGGCGCGCCGCCCGTCACCGACCTGCACCAGCCCGGCGATGGGATAAAAGGTGTCCACCCTCATGAATTCGGTGTCCACCGCCACAAATGGCAGTTGGCGCCATTCGGCGCAGAGGCGGGCCAGATGTGCATCATCCACGACCCATTGAGTTTCGATGGCCACACGGCCTCCTTTTCGGCTGACGACCGGCGCGCGGCCGAACGAGGCGCGCAGTATATATCGAGCATCCGACCGGCCGGGCATTCATGGCCGGCGCGCACGCTGGTAGTGTTTAGCGATGTTTCCCCGGAGGCGTACGATGCCACTTGCACAACTCATCACAGCCGAGCAACTGGCCCGGCGCCTGGACGATCCCGCGCTGCGCATTCTCGATTGCCGCTTCGCCCTGGAAGATTCCACCTACGGCGAGCGCAGCTACCGCCAGGGCCATGTTCCCGGCGCTCGGTTCGCCGACCTGGAGAAGGACCTATCCGGCGCGGTCACCCCTGGGGTCACCGGCCGGCACCCACTGCCGGATCCGGAGCGGCTGGCAGCGCGCTTGCGCCAATGGGGCCTCGATGACGACAGCGACGTGGTGCTGTACGACGACGGCCCCGGTGCCTTTGCCGCACGGGCATGGTGGCTGCTGCTCTGGCTCGGTAAACGCGACGGCATCTACCTTCTCGATGGCGGCCTCAAGGCGTGGTGCGAAGCCGGTCTACCGATGGACGAAGCGATCCCCGATACTGAGCCAGGCACCTTCAGCGGGCGCGCCGACAGCAGCCTGATCATCGATGCCTCCGCGCTTCAGGAGCGCCTCGACGATCCCCAACTGGCGCTGCTCGACGCCCGCGCGCTGCCCCGCTTTCTCGGCGAAGTCGAACCCATCGATCCGATCGCTGGGCACATCCCCAATGCCACTTGCGTTCCGTTCACCGAGAATCTCAGCGACGACGGCCGGTTTCTCCCGGTCGAACAGCTGCGCAGGCGCTTCGAACCGCTGCTGGGCAACAAGCCACCCCAACGCACCGTCGCCTACTGTGGCTCCGGCGTGACCGCCTGCCACAACCTGTTTGCCCTGTGTCTGGCTGGCTATCCGCTGGCGACGCTCTATCCCGGCTCCTGGAGCGAGTGGATCACCGACACCCGGCGGCCTTGCGCCTGAGTCCGATCACCACGCGGCGCCAGTAGGCGCCGCGTGGCTGACGAGTCACAATACGCCTCTTCGGTTTTGCCGAAGTTACATTTGTTTTCACAACCGTTAGTCGCCATCTTTACGAAAAATTGCAATTCATTGTCTTGCTACCTGTCCGAGAAAGTTGCTAGGTTCCGACCCGCTTTTATCCCGGAGTAGTACAACAATGAAAACAACATGGTTGAAGACCGCACTCGCGGTAGCCGTAGGCGCCTTGTCCAGCCAGGCAATGGCAGCCGGTTTCGCCCTCAACGAGCAAAGCATCAGCGGCATGGGCACCTCCTTCGCAGGCCGCTCATCTTCCGCCGACGACGCCACCACCCTCTTCGGCAACCCGGCCGGCATGTCCCGCCTCAAGCGTGAAGAAGTCAGCTTCGGCATGGCGGCGATCCATGCGAAGACGAAGATCAAGAACGCTTCCGCTGCGACTCCGCAAATAGACGCTCTCGGCGGTGCGCGCCTGCCGCTGGATGGCAGCAACGACGGCGATATGGTCCCGTTTACTGCCGTGCCGATGGGTTACTACGTCAACCCAATCGATGAAAAGTGGGCCGTTGGGGTCGGCCTTTATGTGCCGTTCGGCATGATCACCGACTACGAGAACGGCTTCCAGGGCCGCTACCACGGTGATTACAGCGAAGTACGCGTAGTAACCGTGCAACCAACGGTCAGCTATCGCTTCAATGAGCAGCTATCGATTGGCTTCGGTCCGACGATCAACCGCATCGACGGCCAACTTGAGAGCGCAGCGCTTAACCGTACCTCGCCAGGCACTGCCGATGGCCGTGTCAAGGTAAAAGGCGACGACACGGCGCTTGGATTCAACGCTGGCGTGCTTTACGAATTTTCCCCGCAGACCCGCGCTGGGATTACTTACCATTCGAAAGTCAAATACACGCTCGAAGGTGATACCAAGCTGTCAGGCGCTGGTTTTGCAGGCGCCACCGGCAAGTACGATGCGTCTCTTGACCTCGATACCCCTGAGTCGGTGGACGTATCGTTGACTCATGAGCTCAACGATCAGTGGACTCTTTACGCTGGCGCCATGTGGACGCGCTGGAGCCGCTTCGAAGCCATCATCATCGAAAACGAAGGCATCCCAGCACCGCTTCAGGGCAGTCTCGCACCTATTGTCGAAGATCAAGACTGGCGTGACACTTGGTCTTATGCGCTCGGCGCCGCCTACAAGCTGAACCGCGAATGGACCCTCCGTACCGGTCTAGCATTCGATCAGAGCCCGACCAATAACGTCGATCGTTCGCCTCGTATTCCAACTGGTGACCGTACCGCAGTGAGCTTCGGCTTGGGCTGGAATCCAACGGACGACATCACCGTTGACCTGGCCTATTCCTATCTGTGGGAAGAAGACACCAAGGTCCGCCGTGAACACCCAACCAAGGGTGTTTACAGCGCCGATTACGAAAACAGCGCCCACGGTTTCGGTGCCTCGCTCAGCTACCGCTTCTGATCCAAGCGCTACAAAAAAGCCCCGGTTCTCCGGGGCTTTTTCGTTTCTACCTCGCCAGCGCCTTTTCCACCGCCGCGATCAAGCGAGGATCATCCGGCTTTACCTTGCTGGAAAAATGCGCGACGACGCGCCCCTGCCGATCGACCACATACTTGTAGAAGTTCCAGCGCGGCGCCTGTCCGGCCTGCTCCGCGAGTTCGCGGAACAGCGGCGTGGCGTCACGCCCGCGGACCGCCTGGGTCTGGGTCATGGTGAAGGTCACGCCGTAGTTCACGTAGCACACCTCGGCTGTCTCGGCTTCATCGTCCGACTCCTGGAAGAAGTCGTCCGAGGGCACGCCCAGCACCTCCAAGCCGTCGTCCTTGTAGCGCTGATAGAGCGCCTCGAGGCCCTTGAACTGCGGGGTGAAACCGCAGTGGCTGGCAGTATTGACCACAACCAGCGCCTTGCCCTGGAAGGTCTGGCACAGATCGACGCTGTCCTTGGAGCGCAGCTTGGGCAACTCGTGCTGCAGCACGGCCGGACATTCGCTGGCCAGCGCGGGCGCGACGGGCATGGCGAGCGCGAGTAGCGCAACGAGCGAGCGAAGCTTCATGACTGAGCTCCTGAAATAGGGAGCTTCCACGCTACTCCGCCACCGCTCGATGGGCAATCGGCAACTTCCGACGCGCACTACCTCGACAGCGCTATATACAAGACAATATAGCGCCCGCCACAATCCCCCACCGACACGGATTCGAAGACCCGCACATGTCCGACGCCCATCAGCCACTGCGAATCGACGGCCAGCTCTGGTTCAACCGGGGCGAGAAAGGCTATCTCGGCGGCAAGCGCATCGACCTGCTGGAGCAGATCGAAGCGACTGGCTCCATCAGCCGGGCGGCCAAGGCCATCAAGCTCAGCTACAAGGCCGCCTGGGATGCGGTGGATGCCATGAACAACCTGTCTGAACGCCCACTGGTGGTCTGCTCCGCCGGCGGCGCCCAGGGCGGCGGCACACGCCTGACCGATTTCGGCCGGGAAATGCTTCACATCTGGCGGCGCATGCAGGTCGAGTACGAGCGCTTCCTCGCCCAGCTGGCCGAGGGCATCGAAGGCTTCGACGACATCGATCGACTGCTGAGGGCCATCGCCATGAAGACCAGTGCGCGCAATCAGTTCCGCGGCCGCATCACCGCTGTCAGCAAAGGCGCCGTCAATGGCAGCCTGAGCCTCGATATAGGCGCCGGCCAGACCATCACCGCCACGCTGACCAACGACAGCATCGACGAACTGCAGTTGGCGCCGGGCAAGACCGCAATCGCGCTGATCAAGGCCAGCTTCGTGCTGCTGTCCCCCGATCCGGAGGTGAAGATCAGCGCGCGCAATCGCCTCACCGGCACCATCAGCGCTCTGCTGCCCGGTGCGGTAAACAGCGAAGTGAAGCTGGCGCTGCCGGGCGAGCGTACGCTTGGCGCCGTCATCACCAATGAAAGCGCTGAAGAGCTGGGACTGGCCGTGGGTCAGCCGTGCACCGCGCTGATCAAGGCCTCCCACGTCATCATCGCCGTCGACTGAAGGACACCTCATGCACCCCATCCGTCGCCTATGCGCCGCACTGCTGCTCTGTCTACCGCTGATTGCCAGCGCAGACGACGTGCGGGTCGCGGTCGCCGCCAATTTCACTGCGCCGATGCAGAGGATCGCCGCGGCGTTCGCCCGCGACACCGGCCATCGCGCAGTGCTGGCGTTCGGCGCCACCGGCAAGTTCTATGCGCAGATCCACAACGGCGCCCCCTTCGACGTGCTGCTGTCCGCCGATGACAGCACCCCGCTGCGGCTGGAGCACGACGGCATCGGCATGGCCGGCAGCCGCTTCACCTACGCCATCGGCACCCTGGTGCTGTGGTCGCCCCGCGAGGGGTACGTCGACCCGCAAGGCAAGGTCCTGACCGGCGGCGATTTCCGTCACCTGGCCGTGGCCAATCCAAAGACGGCTCCCTATGGCGCTGCGGCGATGGCCACGCTGGACCGGCTGGGCCTGCGCGAGAAACTGCGGCCACGCTTCGTGCAGGGCGAGAACATTGCGCAAACCCACCAGTTCGTCGCCAGCGGCAATGCCGAGCTCGGTTTCGTGGCGCTGTCGCAGGTGATCGAAGACGGACGCATCGGCAAAGGCTCGGGCTGGGTGGTGCCGGTAGACCAGCACATGCCGATCCTTCAGGATGCGCTGCTGTTGCGCCATGGTGAGGGCAACCCGGCCGCGCGGGCGCTGCTAGAATACCTCAGGGGGGAAACCGCCAAGGCGCTGATCCGCGAATATGGCTATGCGGTGGAGTGAGGCAACGACATGCTCGACGGTACCGATTTCGCGGCCATCTGGCTGACGGTCAAGCTGGCCAGCGTCACCACCCTGTTACTGTTGCTGCTGGGCACACCGCTGGCCTGGTGGCTGGCGCGTACCCGCTCTCGACTGCGAGGTCCGATCGGCGCCGTGGTTGCCTTGCCGCTGGTGCTGCCACCCACCGTGCTGGGTTTCTACCTGCTGGTCGCCCTCGGGCCCAACGGCCCCATTGGACAANNTTCACCTTTGCCGGGCTGGTAGTGGGCTCGGTGCTCTACTCCATGCCCTTCGTCGTGCAGCCCTTGCAGAACGCCTTTGAGGCCATCGGCGAACGCCCGCTGGAAGCTGCCGCCACGCTGCGAGCCGGTCCGTGGGATACGTTCTTCAGTGTGGTACTGCCGCTTGCCCGCCCCGGTTTCGTCACTGCCAGCGTCCTCGGCTTCGCCCACACGGTGGGCGAGTTCGGCGTGGTGCTGATGATCNNTCGGTGCAGATCTACGATCACGTCGAGGCCATGGAGTACGCCCAGGCCCATTGGCTGGCCGGCGGCATGCTGCTGTTCTCCTTCCTTGTGCTGCTGATGCTTTACGGCAGCCGATTCAGACAAGGGTGGCGCGGATGAGCGGGTACACCTACGACAATGCGATCCACGCACGCTTTCGCCTGGACTATGCCGAATTCAGCCTGGACGTCGACCTGGAGCTGCCCGGCCGTGGTGTCACCGCGCTGTTCGGCCATTCAGGCTCCGGCAAGACCACCCTGTTGCGCTGCGTCGCCGGCCTGGAACGCTCTGGCCGCGGCCAGCTGAGCGTCAACGGCGAGCACTGGCAGGACTGCGCGCGCAAGCTGTTCGTACCACCGCATCAGCGCGCGATCGGTTACGTGTTCCAGGACGCCAACCTGTTCGCGCACCTGTCGGTGCGACGCAATCTCGAGTTCGGCATGCGCCGTGTGGCCGCCAGCGTTCGGCGCGTGGCCCTGGAGCAGGCGGTGGAACTGCTGGGCATCGCTCACCTGCTCGAACGCATGCCGGATCGGCTGTCCGGCGGCGAGCGCCAGCGTGTCGGCATCGCCCGCGCGCNNCCGCGCCTGCTGCTGATGGACGAGCCGCTGGCGGCGCTGGACCTCAAGCGCAAGAACGAAATCCTGCCCTACCTGGAGCGCCTGCACGACGAGCTGGATATCCCCGTGCTCTACGTCAGCCACTCGCCGGACGAAGTGGCGCGGCTGGCCGACCACGTGGTGCTGCTGGAGCAGGGCCGAGCCATCGCCCAGGGCGAACTGCGCGAGACCCTGGCACGGCTGGACCTGCCCACCGCCTTCAGCGAGGACGCCGGCGTGGTGGTCGAGGCCGAAGTCGCCGGGCACGACGTCCACTACCATCTGACCCGACTGACCTTCCCCGGTGGCGAAGTGCTGGTTTCGCAGCGCCCGGAAGCACCGGGGCAGCGCCTGCGCTTTCGTGTGCATGCGCGGGACGTAAGCCTGGCCTTGCAGCGCGCCGAAGGCAGCAGCATCACCAACCTGCTGCCGGCGCGCGTCGCAGCCGTGGTAGCGGCCGATACTCCCGCGCACGTGCTGGTGCGCCTGGATGCCGGAGGCACGCCGCTGCTGGCGCGGATCACCCGGCGGTCGGCGGATCAGCTGGCGATCGCCCCTGGCCAGCAGCTGTGGGCACAGATCAAGACTGTCGCCTTGCTGGGTTGAACGTCGCGGCCGCTCAGGCCGCATCTGGCAGCCTGGCGATGACCTTGATCTCGAACTGAAAGCCATAGAGCCAGGTCACGCCCACGGCGGTAACCGTCGGATGCGGTGCCTGCCCCCAGTACTCGGACACCACCAGGTTCCAGACCCGCTCGAAGATCGCCTGCGGATCGACCATGAACACCGTGACGTCGATGACATCCTCAAAGGTGCAGCCTGCAGCCTCGAGAATCGCATTCAGGTTGTCGAAGGCGCGCCGGACCTGTGCCTCCAGCTCAGGCTCTGGCGAGCCATCCTCGCGGCTGCCGACCTGCCCGGAGACGAACAGCAGGCCATTGGCACGGATGGCCGGTGAATAGCGGTTGTGCTCGTAGAGTGCCTGGCCTCCCGGCGGAAAAACAACGTCACGCTGTGTCATGTGCAAACCTCCAGCAAGGGTCGAGGCGACCCGTTCAAGTGAGAATTCACTGTAAAACTCGACGAACACTGGATAAACGCGCGAGTGCGCTCAACACTGTTTGCTCAAACCAAACAATCCTGGAGTGACGATGGACCGTTTCGATGCGATGCAGGCCTTCGTTCGCGTAGTGGAAACCGGCAGCTTCACCAAGGTTGCGGAAACGTTGCGCATCAGCAAAACCAGCGTGACCCAGCAGGTCCAGCAACTGGAGGCCCGGCTTCGTGTCCGCCTGCTCAACCGCACCACGCGCAGGGTCAACGTCACCGCCGATGGCGCCGCCTTTTACGAACGGGCGCTGCGCCTGCTGGCGGACCTGGACGACGCCGAGACCGGCCTGTCCGCCGCTGCGGCGTTGCCGAGGGGACGCCTGCGCGTCGACGTGCCCAGCCCGTTGGCACGCATGATCCTGATACCGGCGTTACCGGCGTTTCATGCCCGGTACCCGGACATCCAGCTGGACATGGGCGTCAGCGATCGGCGGGTGGACCTGATCGGCGAGAACGTGGACTGCGTCGTGCGCGGCGGCGAACTCACCGACCAGTCGTTGATCGCCCGCCGCGTCGGCGACCTAAGCCTGGGCGTGTACGCGGCGCCGAGTTACCTGGCGCGTGCCGGGGTACCGGGCCACCCAAGCGAACTGGAAAACAGCCATCACCGCGTGGTCGGCTTTCTCTGGGGACGCACCGGCAAGCCCACGCCGTACGTCATGCAGCGGCAGCACGAGCGCATCCGGGTACATGGCCGCTACGTGCTCGCGGTGGACGATGGCAACGCCTGTCTGGCCGCGGGGCTGGCCGGGTTGGGCGTGCTCTGGTTGCCGCATTACATGGTGAAGACGCATCTGGCCAATGGCGAGCTGGTGCCGTTGCTGGAGGACTGGCAACTCGATGCGATGCCGCTGTACCTGGCGTTTCCGCCGAATCGCCATGTCAGCGCCAAGCTGCGGGTGTTCATCGACTGGGTCGTCGAGCTGATGGCCCAGCATGCTCCCGTGCTCGACCGTCGCGCGACGGTCGAGGGCTAAAGCTGCAACGCCAACCCGACCAGCACGGCGCATTCCACCAGCTCCAGCAGCGCACCAGCCGTATCGCCCGTGGTGCCACCGAGGCGGCGGAGCATGGCGCGACGCGCCAGCAGGAAGGTCACGCCGACCAGCGTCAGGGCCAGCAAGCCGGTGGCGCCGAGCAGCACGCAACCCATAACGACCAGTGCCAGCACGATCAAGGCCCCGCTGCGCGGCAGGTTCGCCGCCAGTGCCTGGCCGAGGCCATTCGGACGCACATAAGGGGTGCAGAGAAACAGCGCCAGCAGCGCCGCGCGCCCGAGCAGGGGCGCCAGGACCAGCGCGGCGGGCTGCTGCGCCTGCAGCACCACCAGCAGGGCGCTGAACTTGAGCAACAGCAGCAGCACCAGCACCACCACGGCCACCGGGCCGCTGCGCGGGTCCTTCATGATCTCCAGAGTACGCGCCGGGTCGCCGAAGCCGCCGAGCCAGGCGTCCGCACTGTCAGCCAGACCATCGAGGTGCAGTGCGCCGGTCAATGCGACCCACAGCGCCAGCAGCAATGCCGCCTGCAGCAGCGGCGATGCACCTTCCAGCAGCAGCGCCGCCAGCCAGAGCAGCGCGCCAAGAAACAGGCCCACCGCGGGATAATGCAGCAACGAACGGCCCTGCTGCCGCGGCGTAGGCATGGCAGGCAGCCGGATTGGCAGGCTGGTGAGAAATTGCAGGGCGATCAACAGCGGCAGCATCGACACACCTATTCGTCCAGGGCTGCGGGTTCGCCCGCCGGACAAGGACTGAGCGGCAGCAATTCGCCGTGGGCCACGTTCACTTCCAGCAGCCGCTCCCGCGGCAATCCCCGCCCCTGCGCCAGCAGCAGGCGCATCACCCCGGCGTGACCGATGACCAGCACGCGTCGGCCGGCAAAATGCAGGCGCACACGCTCGATGGCCGCCAGTACGCGCGCTTCGAACCGCAGCAGCGGCTCGCCACCAGGCGGCGTGAAACCGTAGGGATCGGCCCAAAAGCGTCCCAGCGCCTCGGCATCCGTGCTCATCAGCTCGGCGGCGCTGCGCCCTTCCCAGGCACCGAAATGCAGCTCGCGCAACTCAGGCTCGATGCGGAGCGGCAGCCTACGTTCGGCGGCAAGCTCGCGGGCGAAAGCTGCGCAGCGTTGCAGCGGCGAGCTGACCAGCACGTCCCAGGGGCCGGCAAGCGCCACCGCATCGCGCATCTGTTGCCAGCCGTGAGCGGTCAGGGCGTCGTCAAGGCTGCCGCGAAAGCCGCCGCCCCGCTCGGTCTCGCCATGACGCAGCAGGTCGATGCGCGTGCTCATGCCGGCCGGTCCGCCACCGCCGCCTCGGCGAAGGTGGCCATCTCGTTGTGCAATGCGCACGCCTGCTGGAGCAGCGGTACCGCCAGCGCCGCACCGCTGCCCTCCCCCAGACGCAGCCCCAGATCGAGCAGCGGCGCCGCTTCGAGCGCCTCCAGCACAGCCAGGTGCCCCGGTTCGGCGGAGCGATGGGCGAACAGCAGCCAGGCCCGACACGCCGGGTTCAGGCGCACCGCGCAAAGCGCCGCGACGCTGCAGATGTAGCCGTCCACCAGCGTCGGGATACCCTGCTGAGCACAGGCGAGATAGGCGCCGGTCAACGCCGCCACTTCGAAGCCGCCAAGCCGGCGCAGGGCTTCCAGCGGCACGCCGCAATGCCCGGCATGCAGCCGCACGGCGCTCTGGACGACCTGTTCCTTGTGTCGAACGCCGGGCACATCCAAGCCCGTCCCCGGCCCGACCAGGGTCAGCGGTGAGCGCGGCAACAGCACCGCGGCCAGGGCACTGGCGCTGCTGGTGTTGCCGATCCCCATCTCGCCGCCGATGAACAGCTGCACGCCATTCGCCGCTGCGCGCTGGACGCTGCTCCGCCCCGCCGCCAGCGCCTGATTCAGCTGTGCCTCGCTCATGGCCGGCTCGCGGGTGAAGTTAGCCGTGCCCGGCCCCAATCGCAGATGAGTGACACCGGCCAGTTCCAGCGGCTCCACGGTGCCGAGGTCTATCACCTCCAGCACTGCGCCGAGCCGGCGCGCCAGCACGGAGAGTGCCGCACCACCGGCGACGAAGTTGTGCAACATCTGCCCGGTGACCGCCTGCGGATAGGCGGAAACGCCCTCCTCGACCACGCCGTGGTCACCGGCGAAGACGCACAGGTGCAGCCGCTCGACGGCGGGCCGGTCGCATGCCTGCAGCGCCGCCAGGTTCACCGCCAGCGCCTCGAGCTGGCCCAGCGCGCCGCGCGGTTTGGTCAGCTGATCCTGGCGCGCCAGGGCACGGATACGCGCGGCTTCGTCCGGCTGCCGGCAGGGTTCGTTCCACCACTCTTGCATCACTGTGCTCCCTTCAGGGTCATGGGCAGCCCGGCGACCATGAAGGTCACCCGCTGCGCCCGATCCGCCACCGCCTGGTGCAGCCAGCCGGCCTCGTCCACGTAACGACGGGTCAGCTCGCCCAGCGGCACCACGCCGAGGCCCGTCTCGTTGCTGACCAGGATGATCCGCCCCGGTAGCTCAGGCAGACATTCGAGCAGCGCATCACGCGCCTCCGCGAGGCGCGCCGCGTCCTCCAGCATCAGCAGGTTGGTCAGCCAGAGAGTCAGGCAGTCGACCAGCAGACAGCGCTGCGGCGCGGCCTGCTCGCGCAGCACCCGCGCCAGCTGCAGCGGTTCCTCCACCAGCGACCAGTGCACCGGGCGCCGTTGCCGATGATGGGCGATGCGCGCGCTCATCTCCCCATCCAGCGCCTGGCTGGTGGCGATATAGGTGACCGCCAGGCCGCTTTCGGCAGCCAGACGTTCGGCAAAACGGCTTTTGCCCGAGCGGGCACCACCTAGGATCAGTTCCAGCATCGTCAGCCTTCCAGCGCGCAGAGTCGGCGCAGCTTCGCGGTGTCCAGATGCGTCTCGACCAGATCGGCCAGCCGCTCGATGTCGCGCTCACGCAGCGCGTGGTAGTCGACCTGCTGCACTGCTTCGAGCCCAGCCCAGCGCAACAGCGCCGCGCAGGCATCGGGACTTTCGAACAGGCCGTGCAGGTATGTGCCGAGGATCTGCCCATCGGCGCTGATGGCGCCATCTCCGCGCCCGTCATCCAGCTGCACCGCGGGCCAGGCGAGGGCCGAGCCAGTGCTGACGCCGGCATGGATCTCGTAGCCGGTGACTGGCACAGCTTCCGGCAGCAGCCGGCCCTGCACGGTACGCAGCTGCTTGTCGGCTTCGAGCACGGTGGCGAAGTCCAGCAGACCAAGCCCAGCACTTTCTCCCGCTGCGCCTTCCAGCCCGAGCGGATCGGCAATACGCGTGCCGAGCATCTGCAGGCCACCGCAGATGCCAAGCAGCTTGCCGCCGTAGCGCAGGTGCTTCTGGATCGCCGCCTCCCAGCCGTTGGCACGCAGCCAGGCGAGGTCGGCACGCACGCTTTTCGAACCGGGCAGGATGACCAGGTCCGCGGAGGGAACGGGCTGGCCGGGTCCGACGAANNGACGAATTGCAGATCGACCTGCGGATGCAGGCGCAGCGGATCGAAGTCGGTATGGTTGCTGATCCGCGGCAACACCGGCACCACCACCTTCAGGACCTCGGCGGATTTGCCGGCCTGGCGCACATCGATGGCATCTTCGGCCTCCAGGTGCAGATCCATCAGGTACGGCAGCACGCCCAGTACCGGCTTGCCGGTGCGCTGCTCCAGCCAGTCCAGCCCCGGTTGCAGCAGCGCGATATCGCCGCGAAAACGGTTGATGACGAAGCCCTGCACGCGCGCCTGCTCGCTTTCCGAGAGCAACGCCAGGGTCCCGACCAAGTGTGCGAACACGCCACCCTTGTCGATATCAGCGATCAGGATCACCGGGCAGTCCACCGCCTCGGCGAAGCCCATGTTGGCGATATCACCGGCGCGCAGATTGATCTCCGCAGGCGAGCCTGCGCCCTCGACCATCACCACGCGATACGCAGCGGACAGCCGCCGGTGCGAGTCGAGCACGGCCTGCAACGCGACGCGTTTGTAGTCGTGGTAGGCAGCGGCATCCATGCTGGTCACCGCGCGGCCATGGACGATCACCTGGGCCCCGATGTCGCTGTTGGGCTTCAGGAGCACCGGGTTCATGTCGGTGTGCGGCGCAAGGTTGGCGGCCTGCGCCTGTACCGCCTGGGCACGGCCGATTTCGCCGCCGTCGGCGGTCACCGCGCTGTTGAGCGCCATGTTCTGCGGCTTGAACGGCGCCACCGCGACACCCTGGCGCGCCAGCCAGCGGCACAGCGCGGTCACCAGCGTGCTCTTGCCAGCGTCGGACGTGGTGCCCTGCACCATCAGCGTGGTCATGGATGTTGCTCCCGATAGGCCTGCAGTGCGTGGTCCAGACGTTGCCAACCGGCGTCGGTCGGCAGCCCGAAACGCAGGCTGGATGGCTGCGCGAACAGCCGGGTGAGGATGCCGCGGCGGGCGAGAAATTCGTGCAACTGCGCGGCTTCGGCAGCGACCCACCACTGAAACAGGGCGCAGCCTCCCAGCGGAGTCAGCGCATGTCGCCGCAGCAGCTCGGCCAGGCGCTGGCCATCGCCGTGCAGGCGCTCACGCTGCCGTTGCTGCCCGGTCTGGTCGGCCAGCAGCTGGCGGCCGAGCTGACGCGTCGGGCCGTTCACCGTCCAGGGGCCAAGCAGTTCGGCGAGCGCACGCAGGACACCGGCATGGGCCAGCACGAAGCCCAATCGCGCACCCGCCAGGCCGAAGAACTTGCCGAACGAGCGCAGCACCACTAGCCCCGGCAGATGGCTGTGCGCGGCCAGGCTGTGCTCGGGCGTGCAGTCCATGAACGCTTCGTCCACCACCAGCCAGCCCCCGTAGGTCGCCAGTGCGCTGCGCCATTGCAGCAGGCGCTGCGCTGCGATCAGCTGCCCGGTTGGGTTGTTCGGATTGACCACCAACAGCACGTCCAACTGATCCAGCGCCCGTGACACGCTGGCTTCGCACAGCTCGACGACTCGGTGACCGGCACGCCGCCAGGCCTTGGCGTGTTCGGCGTAACAGGGCGAGACGATGCCGACCCGCGCCGGCCCGCGCAGGCGCGGCAAGGCCTGGATGGCACTTTGCGAGCCGGCTACCGGCAGCACCGCGCGTGCCCCGTAGTATTGCTGCGCCGCCGCGTCCAACCCATCATCGGGCTCCGGCAGGCGTGCCCAGGCATCGCTGGTGATGGTCGGCAGATCCGGGTGATAGGGCGCCACGCCGGTGGACAGGTCCAGCCAGTCCGACAACGGGATTCCGTGGCGCTGCGCGGCCAGCCGCAGCCGACCGCCGTGCTCAAGCATAGAGCCAGCCTCCGAACAGCAGCACCAGCAGCCAGACGCCTACACCTGCCCAGACCAGATCCAGCGCATGTTCGATATGCCGCGCCTGCGGGGCACTGCCCCGGCCCAGCTCCGGCCGGGCATGCAGTTCCCCGTGATAGATCGCCGCGCCGCCCAGCACCACGCCCAGCGCACCGGCCCCTGCCGCCATCACCGGGCCGGCATTGGGGCTGTCCCACAAGGGCGCCTGGGTACGCCAGCAACGCAGCGCGCGATGGGTCCGGCCGAGCGAGGCATAGGTCAGGGCGACCAGCCGTGCCGGCACGTAATTGAGCAGATCGTCGATGCGCGCCGCGGCCCAGCCAAAGCGCTCGAAGCGCGCGTTGCGATAGCCCCACATGGCGTCCAGCGTGTTGCTCAGTCGGTACAGCACCACACCCGGCGCACCCGCGACGATGAACCAGAACAGCGCGGCGAACACCGCATCGCTGCCGTTCTCCAGCACCGACTCGGTGGCAGCACGGGCCACGCCCTCTTCATCCAGCTGGCTGGTGTCTCGGCTGACGATGCAGGCCACCCGCCGACGCGCCTCGGGCAGGTCGTGGCGCCACAACGCCTGGGCCACCGGCAGCGCATGCTCGCCCAGGCTGCGCAGGCCGAGGGCCAGATAGAGCAGCACGATCTCAGCCAGCCAGCCGATGCCCGGCAACAGGCTGAGCAGCCAGGCCAGCAGCGTCAGCGGCAGCACGGCCAGGCACCAGGCTGTCACCCCATGGCTGCGCCAGCCACGGCCCGCAGCACCGTTGAAATGCTGCTCCAGGCGGTCGGCCAGGCGTCCGAAGGCCACTAGCGGATGGGCCCGCTTCGGCTCACCCAGCAGCGTATCCAGCAGCAGCGCCGCGATGACGCTGAGGAACAAGCTCACTCAGGGCGCTCCGCACACGCGCGAATCAGGGCATGCAGCTGCCGCACGCCATCGGTCAGCACCGCCGGGCCGGGGTTGAGGATGTCCGGCGACTTGATCTCGTGCAGCTGGCCATCGCGTACCGCCGGGATCGCCTGCCAGCCCGGTCGGGCCGCCACCTGTTCCGGGCGGAAACGGCGGCCGCACCAGGAGCCGACGATCAGCTCCGGCGCGCGCCGCACCACGTCCTGCGGATCCTCGATGATGCGTTGCTTGGCGCGCTTGAACGGCGCCAGCTCGGCGAAGCAGTCCTCGCCGCCGGCCAGCTCGATCAGTTCGCTGACCCAGCCGATGCCGGAAATCAGCGGCTCGTTCCACTCCTCGAAATACACCCGCGGCCGGCGAGGCAAGCTGGCCGCGCTGGCGCGGATGACGTCCAGCCCGGCCTGGAGCTCGGCGGTCAGCGCCCGCGCGCGCTCGCTGGCGTGCACCAGTGCGCCGAGCGTCTCGATCATGCGCAGGATGCCGGCAATGTCGCGCTGGTTGAACAGATGCACCTCCAGCCCCTCGCGGGCCAGCTCGGCGAGCATGTCGGCCTGCAGATCGCAGTAGCCCAGTACCAGGTCCGGTTTCAGGGCCAGGATCTGCTCGTGCTTGACGCTGGTGAAGCCGCTGACCTTGGGCTTTTCCTTGCGCGCCTGCGGCGGGCGCACG
>JABAHQ010014575.1_pt1 | contig 19266 bp, 24 predicted proteins | sample 7062091 | NCBI WGS metagenome assembly JABAHQ01 (sample SAMN14534359, study PRJNA622989) | marine sediment metagenome | biome: marine biome [ENVO:00000428]; feature: marine pelagic biome [ENVO:01000023]; material: deep marine sediment [ENVO:00002113] | place: India: Gulf of Kutch | collected...
AAAAAGTCAGCTAAAAAAGAAGAACCAGCAAAGGAAGAAAAGACTCCAGAAGAAGAATTAGAAGAACAACTTTCTGATGAAGAGATTGAAAATTTTCAGATAGAAAAAGTTGACATGGAACGTCTCACAAACAAAGTTTGTGAAATTCTAGCAGAACGAGAATCTGAGGGTATGTTTCAAAGTGACTTGTGGAAGAAGCTTAAATTAACAAGTAGAGACGGCTCAAGATTAGCTCTCAAATTAGAAAGAAGGGGAATTATTACTCGTGAAAAGATACTTGAGAAAGGAAGATGGACTTACAAATTAATTCTAAAAAAGACACCTATCAGTACCCAATCAATAGAAAACGCGCCGTGTTTAGTGTGTCCTGTGGAACAAAAATGTACTCTGGAAGGAGAAGTAAGCCCTAGAACATGTCAGTGGATTGAGGACTGGGTTTTAGCAGAGGTAAAAAAACCAAAGAAAGTAAAATGAAATTAATCGATGCAAGACGTGATCAATACAGAAAGCTTGCACACGAACAAGGTTATCGTAGTCGTGCAGCTTACAAATTAAAAGAACTTAACAAAGCGTATAGAATACTTGGACCAGGGTTTTATGTTTTAGACTTGGGGTGTGCGCCTGGTGGCTGGACTCAAATGGCTTTAAGATTAGTAGGAAACCAAGGTAAAGTAATGGGAATAGATTCTGCATATGTTGAAGATATATCTGGGGCTTATTTGCTCAAAGGTGACATCGAAGATGAATCCATAATTGATGAGATATTTTCTTACTTTGACAAGAAGGTTGACGCTGTAATATGTGATTTGTCTCCTCAAGTAATCGGGAACTGGACAGTTGATCATTCCAGGCAAATCTCTCTAAATTACGAGGCTGCAAAAATAATGGATAAGGTTTTATCAAAGAAGGGAAATGCATTGTTCAAAGTTTTTGATGGGGAATTTTCAAATGAATTCCGTGATTACCTAAAAGCAAAGTTTTCTAAATTGAGGGCAACAAAACCCAAAGCAAGTAGAAAACCAAGTAGTGAACTTTATTTTGTTTGTTTAGGGTACAAAGGCTAGACAAACAACTCTCTAATCACATTAATTTTTGCATCAGTTCTAAATCCTGTTGGATTTAATGAAGTAGGACTAGCAGAGTAACCGTTATTTTTTAATCTCTCTAAAAAATTATGTAACTTTGGTGGTGAACATTTTTTCATAGCTGCAATTTCATCCAACGTATAGTAAAGCGCAGGCTTGTCGGATTCATAAATTGATTTCTTGATTATACTCTCACATCTTTTGTCAACTGCGTGTTCTTCGAGTTGTTTAGAAACATTTTGAACAAATTCTTTTTCAAATAGTTGACCAATCCACATAGGACCAGCTACCTTCCATGGTTGCTTACAGTGATTACATTGTACTTGATTCTCTTCCAATACTTGCCTATTACCACACTCAAAACAATGACCTACAAACCCAAACATATTGTCAAAGTTTGATTTGTTTACCACTCTAACATAGGTTCTGTAGTAATGCATATCGCTTTCAACAAAGATGGGTTCAATACCTGTATCAAGTCTCCCTGCAACAGATAATATGCAACCCAAAATTAGTCTGATTGCTATCTCGTTTCCATATTCTGTCTTTATTGGAATACCTCCATACTTTCTTTTACATGCTTTAGGAAAAATTCCACGTAGAACTTGGAGATCTGTAGCAGTACAAGAAAAAATGCCATTTCTTGCAGTAGCTCTCAAAGCACAGTCAAGATACTTGACTGGGGAACCAAAAGGATCTAAATCAACTATAGATCCTCTTGAACCTCTTTTTGAAAAATTACTAAAAAAACAGCATACCTCCTTTTCAGAAAGTTCCATGTTTGTGATTTTATTTAGTAGGCTTGATCGTTTGGCAAACTCCAATGCATTTGGATTTAGGTCATTAGCAACTACCTTTTCTATTCCTTTAATCTCATTTGCTACTCTAACACCTCTAGCGCCAATTCCTGAAAACCCCTCCAAGAAAATTTTAGGTCCTTCAAAATCTTGAGCAAATGCAGAATAGATTAGAATAGAGAGATCTCTGTTTAGTTTTGCTTTTGTATTAAAAAAAGCAGGCTGTCTTGGAGGGTATTGATCCTCAATGGACCTTCTAGGTATCAGTAACAACGAATTACCCTCTTTAATCTCTAGTAGATCATGAGATGATAGCAACGTTTACTCAAAACTTTTTGCACCTATAACGATTTAATATTTGCACATCTAGGTTTCGATGTGACTATCTGCGGAGTCGATGATGCAGGCAGGGGTTCATTACTGGGACCCTTGGTAATAGCTGGGATTACCGCAAAGAAATCTACAATCAAAGAGTTTTCGAGATTAGGAGTAAAAGATTCCAAATTACTAAGTCCAGAGGTTAGAGAAAAACTTTACAAAAAAATCATAAAATTGGCTGACGATTATGCTGTTGTACGAATTAGCCCTTCTATTATAGATAGAAGCGTAAAAAATCATAGATTAAATTATCTTGAGGCCAAGTACATGGCAAAAGTTATGTCAAAACTTGATTTTAATATTTCATTAGTAGATGCATGCGATGTAAATATTAACAGGTTTGGGAATATGATCAAAAAATATGCTGACAATAAAGCAATAAAGTGTTTTCACAAGGCAGATCAAAGATTTGTAATTGTTTCCGCAGCATCTATTGTTGCCAAAGTGACTAGGGATCGAGCAATGGCAAGGATTCGTAAAGACCATGACTTGGGCAGTGGATATCCATCTGATAAAAGAACCAGAAGTTTCGTAAGGAAAACTGTTGAATCCAAAATAGAGCTGCCAAAATTTGTTCGAACTAGTTGGAAAACTATTCAAACTTTACAATTAATTGATTAGGTTTCATGATACTTTGATACGACCAATGCATGATCCTTATCATAAGGATACAAATTAATTGTCTGTAATACCTCAAAGTTTTGTTTTAATTTACTGATTTCTTGTTCGATAATCTGTCTTGGTGACTTTGTAACATCAATACTACGTGTTTTGATTATGAGAAATAAATATCCAGATTTTTTTAGATAGTGTTTACAATTCTCTATTGCAATTTTTGTCTGCTCTGGTTGTGCTATATCTACATAAACAACATCAACTTTACCAAATACAGAAAAGTATTCTTTTGGTTTACGAGCATCTTGCATTATGGGTATTATGTTTGACCTGTGTGATGCAACTCGATCGATAAAGTCCCTAGCAACTCTACTGGCATGCTCTACGCCAAAAATAATGCCTCCCGGTCCTACAATATCTGAAATATGACTGATCGTGGTTCCTGTGGATACACCAAGGTATAGAACAGTAGTTTTTTCTTCAAAGGGAAAAACCTCTAGACCATTCATAATTGCACCTGCCAACTTACTCCTAAATGGGTCCCACACTCTATACTCTATCTTGTTTTTTTTAACTAGTCGTTCCCTATACACTTGACCGCCTTGGACTAGATTTTCAGTTGCAAGCCTTTCTTCGCCATCGGCTCGAACCCAAACAAATGGCTTATCTTTTACCAAATTTCTTTCTCTTTTTTGACTTTGATTTTTTTGATTTTGATTTCTTTCTACTCTTATCCCTTTTTTGTGGTTTTTCTTTTATGGTTGGTTTTTCGTATTTTTTACCAATCTCATCGACTCTAACGTTTAGTTTTTCAAGCAAGGTTTTGTTTAATCCACCTCCATAAACATCAACTCTTGAGGCAATTGCGGCTTTTGCCGCTATGGCTCGAGCTATTTTACCACGCTGCCATCTAGGTGCAGCGTGTACAAGAGAATGTTGAAACAACAAACCGTGTTTTGGAGGTTGCGAACCTGTCTTGAGAGATCTGAAAAGAGCCTTTTCTGCTCCAAGAACTTGGATAGTACTAGCAGGAAGTGAAGCTAGTTTCTTAAGACTACCTGCTTTTGCCAAAGTTCTTGCTCCAACTGAGGTTCCCAAAATAGCTGACAAGTTAGGAGCAATTGAATCCATTTGAGATTCAATGTGGGTCTCAAGTATTTTTCTAAGCTCATACAAATCTACAATCTGTTTTGCCATTGTTTGAACTATAGAAAGATTTTCTTGGGAAATTTCTCCTCCTCTACTTCTGTCTTGAGCTACGGACAACATATCGATTTTGGATTCAGGGAATCCTGCATCTTCATAGGTCGTTTTATCCATGTCTTGTCTTTTACCTGCCAATACGATCTGACAATATCCTTGAATACTATCAACAATATTGTCTAATTCTGGAAAATGTAATCCATACCATTCCCGTAATCTGGAACTTAGAGAATTAATTATCTTATCCATCTCGTCAAGTGAGTTTATAGCTTGAATAATGTGAAGGTCAGGACTTTGAGAGACTTCAGTTACTTTTGATGATGATAAATTCATTGCAAAGTTTCTTAGTTGCTTCATTGCATCTGGAATATCTTTAGCTAAATTTGATTCAACTAGAATCTGTGGTTTTGTTGTTTGTATGTTTTCCACTTCTTCTTCACTCATTAACTGTGTGTCTATGGAATTTTTCTTTAGAATCGAAGCTAACGAAGAATCGTTAACTAAAACACTTGATTCTTGTTTATTTAAAAAATCAATTAAACTTTTATCATTAAAATCTCGTTCTTTTACTGCTAGATAATCTTTTACTGAATCTTTGAAACTAAATGACCTAACAAAGGTTTTATCATCATAAATTGATATCCCTAATTCTGTAAGAATAATCGAATACATGACTAGATGAATTCTAAACCCTCCATTAAAAAAGGTATAATCTATGAATCAACTATTATATTCTAACAAATAACAAATTTTCAAAGTGGACGCAAGCATCGAAACTTCAATCGGCCCCATTAGATTACAGAATCCTACAATGCTTGCATCTGGCATACTTGGCATCTCCATGGATGTATTTCGTAGAATTCATAGAGCTGGGGCAGGCGCAATAGTTACAAAATCATTGAGTAAAGAACCATGGGAGGGATATGCAAATCCTACCATTTTCAGTGTCAATGGTAATGGCTGGCTAAATGCTGTTGGATTATCAAATCCGGGTGCCCAAAATTTTTCAAAAATTATAGCATCTAATAAAGACGTACCAATCATAGTTAGCTTGGTTGGGTCCTTAGAAGAAGATTTTGAATTTATGATTAGACAGTTTGAAAATTGTTCTATCACAGCTTATGAATTGAATTTATCATGTCCTCATGTTGAGAAGGTAGGGTTAGAAGTAGGTGATGATCCAGAACTAGTAAGGAAGATAATAACAGCGGTAAAAAAATCAACAAAGGTTCCTATAATAGCCAAGGTTGGATTGGGTAAAAGAGACTATTTAGATACTGTAAAGACAGCAGTAGAATCAGGCATTGATGCAATAACTGCCATAAACACAGTCAGAGCTATGGCAATAGATATTGAAACAGAATATCCAATACTTAGTAACAAAATAGGTGGGCTTTCTGGAAATCCTATTAAACCAATTGCTGTAAGATGTGTGTATGAAATTTCTTCGCAGTATGATATTCCAATTATTGGTTGTGGCGGCGTCTCTAGTTGGCAAGACGCGGTTGAATTTATTTTGGCAGGAGCATCAGCTATACAAATCGGAAGTGCAGTAGCTAACAGTTGGCTTGAAATATTTGATGATGTAAACCAAGGAATTTTAAATTATATGCAAGAAAAAAAATTTACTAACATTGGTGAGATGATAGGCCGTGCAAAGAAACTATAATAGACATACGATACGCAAAATAAAAAAAGTAATTGATGAAACACCTACTATACGTACCCTAATATTTTCAGATGACGTGATGTCAAAAGTTTTGCCAGCACAATTTGCAATGGTTTGGATACCTGGAATTAATGAGCTTCCTATGAGTGTGATGGTTTCAGAGTATGCAGGAGAGGCTGCCTTTACAGTCAGAAAACATGGACATGCATCGACGGGATTGTACAATGTCAAAGTAGGAGAAAATATTGGTATAAGAGGTCCATATGGTAATTCCTTTGATATACAGAATGGTAATATCCTTTTAGTTGGTGGTGGAACAGGATTGGTCCCTCTTGTTAGGTTAATGAAATTTCTAAAACCAACAGACAATGTAACTGTCTTGATTGGAGCAAAAACAAAAGACGAAGTATTTTTTGAAAACACTGCAGAACGATTTTTGGAAAATATACCTCACCAAATTATAGTGACCACAGAAGATGGTTCCTATGGTGAAGAGGGTTTGGTCACTGATATGGCTGAAAATCAAATCGAGAAAACCAAATTTAATAGTGTATATACATGCGGCCCAGAGCTTATGATGCATAAAATTGTTGAAATGGCACACAAAAAGGAAATTTTTGTCCAAGCTAGCCTTGAAAGGATGATGAAATGTGGAATGGGTATTTGCGGTAGTTGTTGCATGGGAGAAGAACTAGTGTGCAAAGACGGCACGGTCTTCGATGGGGATCGACTCCTCACAAACAGGGAATTTGGTAAAATGTACCATAACAAGGCTGGGATACCTGAAAATTTTTAGGATTAGCCAGCAAGATTTAAAATAAATCAAAGGAGTACTGCGGTAGGAGTAAAATGGGGTATCCAAAGGTTGTTCTAACGGCAGATCGAACATTGATGTCACCTTATAGGAACCTATCTCTAGCCACCTTCTTTGGTTGTGCTCCGGCCCTTGACCCTCACCGAGATAAGAATAGTATTTGGTACAAGCTTCTAAAAAATCAAGTTACACCAAAAGCCCTTTTTGATTTCATCTGCAACCCTATATCACACCATAATGGTGTAGCAGATTATGCTCCTTATGGGTTGAGAAAGGTTGAAGCTGGATTACTGCGTGATGGGTTTAGACGTGAAGATGTAGTTGTTGCTCACCCTGATCATATTGAAAAATTCATTGGTCCTGAAACCCAAGTAATTGGAACATACGAGATGGATCCTTTGGGAATGGGACCAGTAACTATGACTTTCACTTATGGAAGAAAACAAATCTCTTATGATGAATACTATTGTAGAGATCTTCACATGAAAATTAACGAAGCTAAAAAGAAGAATGGCAGTAAAGCCAAGGTATTGGCAGGGGCCTCTGGTACCTGGCAATACAACTATGATCCTGAAAAAATTGAAGAATATGGTTTGTATGCTGTTTTGGAAGGTGAACTTGGCGGTATAGGTCCAGAGATTGATGGACATGCAGGACGCTTTTTCAATTATTTGATAAATGGAGATTTTGAAAATATGAATCCATTTCGAAAACGAAGTGACTTCAAGGTTGACATTAAAGAATTTGATAGAGGGGGAAAAACAATTCATGGTAGATTTGTAAACTTTTGGGACCGACCTGAACTTGATGAGATTCCAGAAATTGTTGAACCAAGCATGCATGGAATGGTTGAAGTGATGAGAGGTTGTGGACGTGGCTGTAAGTTTTGTGATGTAACCCTAAGATCTCTCAGATATTATCCTCCAGAGAAAGTAAAACGAGAAGTAGAAGTCAATCTCAAGAAAGGCGGTTCCACCTCTGCTTGGGTTCACAGTGATGACATCTTTGTTTATGGAATGGATCCACGAACAAGCAAAGGAATGGAACCAAACAGAGAGGCATTAGAGGAACTGTTTGCAGCCATAATGTCTACAGGAGTTAAGCATTCAAATCCTACTCATGGTACACTCGCAGGAGCCATAGCTGATGAAAAACTAATTCCAAACATTTCAAAAATAATTCGTTCCGGACCTGATAATATGACCGGAATTCAATGTGGATTCGAAACTGGAAGTTTGAGATTAATCGACAAGTACGCTGATAGGAAACTTGCACCATATCAACCAGAGGAGTGGCATTGGGTAGTAAAAGAGTCTGTTAAAACCTTAAACGAGCATTATTGGGTGCCTGCATTTACACTAATAATGGGATTAGACAACGATGAAACCCCAGAAGATTCTTGGGAAACTATCAGGATAATTAACGAATTGGAAAGAGAGCAACCAGAATCAATGTTTACTACTACGCCCTTGACATTTGTACCCATTGGTCTGTTGGAAAAATCCCAGTTCTTTAACATTGGAAATGAAATGGATCCAGCACAGCTAGGCGTTATGTACAAGACATGGCAACACAACTTCAAGTACGGAATTAAAAAATTCATGACAAAAACTGGAAGCGGAAATCCGATCAGGAAGTTCTTTTTCAACAGCTTGGCAAGGGGCTTAGGCGGTGTACCACTCAGTGCCATGGAAAAATACGCACGAAGAAAGAGTAGAGAGCACGAGAGAGTTATTGAGACAATAAAGGCAAAATACTGGTAAACCAAATGTATAAATCACATCTTGGGGCACCTTAATTATGGCAACTCATGGATCGCTTACCAAAGCTGGTAAGGTTAGAGGGCAAACCCCAAAAGTAGAGGGCAGAAAACGTGAAGGTAGTAACGCTAAAGTAAGTAACAGAAGTAACTTTCGTAAGAGGTTCTCTTTAAATCGTGTACCTGGTCAGAATAAACCTGGGCAAAGACGTAAGAGACGTTAAATTAAAAACAATTAACAAAAAGAGATCCTTTTGATTCAATTCATTAAATGGGCCTAAAGTCTTAGGCGAAAAAATTAGTTGGTTTAAACCAAATTAAATAATATGATCTTGTTTTTTTAGACAGGATGATTGAGACAATCATTAGAAATCATACTCTCCTCTTGCAGTGTATAATAACAGTTCTTGCAGTGTGGTAGTTTAATCCACCATCGCATCTACTCTATTTTTCGTCAAAGCCAAATTACTAAACTTCAAGAAACCTTTGATAAAATTAGAGAATCAAATAAAGAATACTAAAAATTCTGAAGATGACGATAGTTTACTTAAATTAGAGGTTCAAAATCTTAAAGAATTACTTCGGCTAAAGGATCTTAACAATGAACTACTTGAAATCCATTATTCACTCCTTGAAAGATTGGTTAAACTCTACAAAAAGGAAGGGCGGATCATAGAACCTGAAATTGAGGCGTTGTTGGAAAGAACTAGACATATTTTTGAGAGATATTCAAGAACCTACCACCAACCGACAGGCAACAGGTCAAATTATCTACCGAAAAGGCAACAGAACCCTTAAACGCTATCCTTATAAAGTACTGGTACCGTACCATACGGTATGGTAGAAGATTTAAGATTAGATAGTTTGGAAGGCGTAGGTCCAGTAACTACACGAAAGCTTGTAGATGCTGGGGTTCACAATATAATGGATCTAATTGTACGCGGTCCAGTTGATATTTCAGATATTACTGGGATGGAAAGAGATACAGCAGAAAAAATTGTAAACAAAGCTCGTCAACAACTGATAGAAGGAGGTTTAATCGCAAAAGACTTTGTAAGTGCCACTGACATATACAAGAGAAGGCAAGAAATTGGAAAAATTGCAACCGGTACAAACTGTTTAGACTCTCTCCTTGACGGCGGTATTGAAACGCAAGCTCTTACAGAAGTATATGGAGAATTTGGTTGTGGCAAGACGCAATTCTGTCATACTATGTGTGTAATGGTTCAAAAACCAAAGGAAGAAGGAGGATTAGAAGGTGGCGCTTTGTATATTGATTCTGAAAACACATTTAGACCAGAAAGAATTGTTTCAATTGCTAAAGCACATGGAATGGATCCTGAAAAAGTTCTAGATAATATAGTTGTAGCACGTGCATACAACAGTTCTCACCAAACATTAATTCTTGAAGAGGCAGGATCTATAATAGAAGAAAACAAAATCAAGTTGATTATATCAGACTCCGCTGTAGGACTATTCAGATCTGAATATCTTGGACGAGGAACACTATCATCTAGACAACAAAAAATTAATCATTTTGTTCATCTTCTAGTTAGGATTGCTGAAACCTATAACTGTGCAGCAATTGCCACCAATCAAGTAATGGCATCTCCTGATGTGTTCTTTGGAGATCCAACTAGACCTATCGGAGGAAATGTAGTAGCTCATACGAGCACATACAGAATTTACTTCAAGAAATCTGGCAAGAAAAGAATTGCAAGAATGGTTGATAGTCCACATCATCCAGAAGAGGAAGTAATATTTGCACTAGGTGAAGCTGGAGTAATAGATCCTGAAGGCGATGTAAAGAAAACAAAAAAATCTACTAAAAAGACTAAACAAGAAGAATTAGAAGAACCGCCTAAAGAAGCAGAAATTCAAAAAACAGAAGAACCTACATCCAACTCTGAGTAAGTGTTAAAATAGGGCTATCGGCACTTCTAGTCAGAAAATGACTACGAAGAAGCCTTCGGGTAGCTCTTATGGATTTAGGCATAAGACTAGGTCGATCCTTAAGAAGACACAACCTAGGGGGGTTGCCTTTTTACTTCGAGAATACAATATTGGAGATCGAGCTCTGGTCATTATAGATTCAAGACAGCACAAGGCAATGCCGCATAAAAGATATCATGGCAAAGTAGGAACAGTAAAGGATGTAGGTAAAAGAACGGTATCTTTGGATGTAAAACTTGGAAACAAGACAAAAACTTTAATCACTAGATTTGACCATATCAAACCGTTTGGGGTAGTTTAGATGGAAGAGATAAAAAAGAAGCAAGGTATTTCAGTTTCTGAAGTTAAAGAAATCTTGGGTAAAGTTGATCCTGATCAAATGGATCAAATTCAACGCTGGACATATGATTATGTTTCAAAGTTTTCAAAAGTAGATCCTAAAGATGCAAAAAAAATGAAACAAGAACTTGTAAAAGAGTGTGATCTTACGGAAGAAGAAGCAGTAGAAATAATTAACATTATGCCAACAACTTTGGCAGAACTTCGTTCTTTTACATTTGGTTGGAAGAAACTCATTCTCGCTGAAACCCTTGAAAAAATGTTAAAAATAATCAAGGAGTATTCACAGTAATTTCTGGAGGTTTTAATCCATTTTGTCAAGTGGACAGCAACCAACTAGAAAGTATGAAGAGCATGCATACGTTCTTGATTTCAATCCTAGAGGAAAATCTACAACAGTAAAAGGTAGAGAGGGAATTATTGTGACGGCTATAGGAGAAGACAGGCTTACGCTGCTTGAAATCTTAGGAGTACCAAATTCATCTTTTGATGTTGGTGAGCGCATATACATTGGAAAGGAAGGTAGGACTAAGGTTTTGTCAGTCTTGGGAAAGATGGAATATGATCGAATCTCAACATCAGCACAAAGTGAATTGCAAGCAGTAATCGAAAAAATTGTAATAGAAAATGAGAGCAAGTTTGTTGCATATCTAAATAATGCAAGACCCTTAACACCAAGAATTCATGCATTGGAATTAATTCCAGGAATAGGAAAAACCTACATGAAATCAATACTTGAAGAAAGAGACAAGAAAAAGTTTGAAAGTTACAATGATTTGCAGGAAAGAATTGGAGTCAAAGAGCTGGCCAAATTGATTGCTCAAAGGATAATGGATGAAATCACTGGGGAAAGTAGAATGAATCTCTTTGTAAAGAGATGAGAAAAAGACAATATCTTGGTCAACACTTTCTAAAATCAATAAAAATAGCAAGAAAAATAGCAGAATCTACTGACATTAAACCATCTGACGTTGTATTGGAGATTGGTTCTGGTAAGGGTATTCTGATACCACTTTTGTGTGAAAAAGCAAAGAGAGTGTTAGCGTATGAAAAGGATCCAAGAATCTATGTCATTTTACAGTCAAAATTCAAACATCTAGGAAATTTGGAACTAATTTGTGGTGATGGTTTCAAAACGAAAAAAAAGTTTACCAAATTTGTATCCAATCTTCCATACTCAAAAAGTCGAAAAGCAATAGAGTGGATAGCACAACAAAAATTTTCAAAAGCCGTAATCATGGTACAACGAGAATTTGGAGACAAATTGTTTGCCTCAGATCCAAAGGAACGAAAAGCCATATCCGTTGTAGCAAGCTATTGCCTTAACATCAAAAAAATCTCAAATGTTGATAAAAGTGAATTTGAGCCCCCGCCACAGATCAGCTCCATCATACTAGAAATTACAAAGACGAGTAATCTAAGTGCAGATCTGATAAAAACTGTAAATAACATATTTTCATACAGAAGGAAAAAGATTTCAAACATTTTATCCCAATTTGGGATAAAATCACATGATCAAGAAAGATTAGATAGCCTATCTTCTGAAGAAATTATCAATCTTGCAAAAAGAATTCAAAATAAAAAATGAAGAATATTATCCAGCAGAGGATACTAATTTTTTAGCTGAATACATACAAAATGAGAAAGGGATTTCTGCATTAGATATTGGTAGTGGTTCAGGCTATCTGACCAAATTACTTGAAAAATCTTTCTCTTTTGTAGTTGGAACAGACATTGATTTTCAAGTCTTAGCCAATCAAACTTACAAGACAGATAATCTTGTATGTTGTAATGCAGCTGATCCCTTAAATCTGGAATTTGATCTGGTTGTGTGTAATTTGCCGTACCTTGCCACCAATGAAATTCTTGATATTTCTACAGATGGGGGTAAAGAAGGATTGGAGATCCCAACAAAGATAATCTCTTCGGCACAAAAATATGTAGGTAAGAAGGGAAAATTCCTGTTTGTAACATCTTCCTTATCCAACTATAATAAACTTGTACGATTTACAGAGAACTTGGGATTTACAGTACGTATTGTTGCAACAAAGAAACTATTTTTTGAAGAACTTGTTCTAGTTGAAGCAAAATGGGAATAATTATTTCCTAAGGTTTTGGTTTGCAATCTTTATTATTTCATTAGTCATTTGTAAAGTTGTAGAATTTCCACCAATATCAAAAGTTACTGTTTTTCCTTCATTAACGACTTGCTCTGTTGCAGAAAATATTGCATCCCTTATGTGTTTTTCACCAAGATACTCTGCCATCCATGCACCAGAAAGGATTGTTGCAGTTGGGTTTACCTTGTTTTGTCCAGCAATATCTGGTGCGCTGCCATGAGCAGCCTCAAACATTGCAAAATCATCCCCTATATTTGCTGAATAAATCAACCCAATAGATCCAATCAAGCCAGATGCTAGCTCTGAAATGATATCCATGAACAAGTTTGTACTAATTAATACGCTGCCATTAAATTGTTCAGGATTTATGACCATCTGTTGAGCCATGTTGTCAATATAGATCTCTCTTAATTGGTAATCTGGTTTTGATTCCGTAGACCTTTTCAGTTCATCCCAAAATATTCCATCTGTCTCTTTGAGGATGTTTCGCTTGGTGATGCCAACAATTTTTTTCATATCGTATCTTTCTGCCCATTCCAAAGCAGAATTGATTAATCTACGACATCCATTTCTGGTTATTTTTCGGATTGCAATTGCAGCATCATCAGTAATTTTGACTTCTACACCTGTATAGAGGCCTTCTGTAGCCTCCCTAAAGCAAACACAATCAAGTTTTATGTTTGGAGTTATTCTTTCAAAAGTCTTGCATGGTCTAATGTTAGCATACAGATTGAATTTTTGTCTAAGACTTACTGCAACACTTCTGGGAGCTCCGGCTACTGGCAAAGTTGTTGTTGGTCCTTTATAGCAAGCATCTGACTCTTCAAGAACCTGCATTGTAGAATTTGGAATGTACGAGTCGTCTTTTCTACCATTCTTATCCCATTGTTCTGAACCTGCTTCACACAAAACTAGCTCAGATTGCAAGTTACATTCCCTCAAAACCTTGAGGAGGCAATCTACAACTTCTGGACCAACACCATCTCCTCTAATAATGGCTGCCTTTTTTGTCAATTTTGGCTTGGCTTAATACATTTATTATTTAATTCTACCTTGAAAAATTAAAACTAATATGGAAATAATTAGATGAACAGATAAATGTTGCTTGTTCAGCTATCTGACCTACATGTAGGTTCTCAGTTCCAAGGGAACGTTTTTGATACTGTTGTGCAAGAAGTAAACGAACTAAAGCCTGACGCAATTATCATTAGTGGAGATCTTACCAATGAAGGTCTTTTCAAAGAATACGAACAATGCAAACAACTAATCTCAAGATTTGAAACAAAAAAAATAATCTGCATAAGTGGAAACCATGATTATAGAAATAGCGGTTACCTGATTTTCAAAAAATTTTTTCCTCTTGAAACTATAACCGAATTAGACAAGGATACTGTCTTAGTAACTCTTGGAACAGCAAGACCTGATAGAAATGAGGGCGAAGTAGGTTACAGACAAAATCTTTGGCTAGAAAGGACCATGAGAAAATACAAAGACAGAATAAAAATTGTTGCCATGCATCATCATCTGATAGGAATACCCGACACTGGATCTGATTGGGTAACTGTAATTGATGCAGGAGATGTTCTAAGAACTATACTTGATAATGGCGTAGATCTAATTCTATGTGGTCATCGACACAGACCATGGATGTGGAATTTAGGGAATCTCATAATTGTAAATGCTGGAACTGCAAGCTCTGATAGAGCAAGAGGTCTCTTTGAAAATACTTACAATATCATTGAAATCAACGACAAAAAGATTAAAGTTGATTTGAAAACAGTAGGCGGAAAACGTAGACCAATTGAGGATCTCGTTAAAAATTACACTACACCAAACGAAGAATGAATTTATTTACAGATCAAGTTTAGCAAAGCCAGTGCGGAGATCGCCTAGCCTGGTAGGGCGTGGGATTGCTAATCCCATGTCCGCAAGGACTCGGGGGTTCAAATCCCCCTCTCCGCGCTTTACACAAAACTTAGACTTAATAGTCCGCTGTGTGCAGTTTACAATAATGGGAAGAAGGAAAACTCAAAAAATCATTCGTACTGCTCCAAAAAATGTTACCACGGGAATGTGCCCATTATGCCAAACAATCGGCCGCATCTATGTTATAGGCAAGACAGGCGAAGAAAAGGGAAAATGTCCTGCCTGCAACCAAGAATTTGAACTCTAAAACTAAAAAATATCATCTAGAACACCCATAACTTTTTAAGGAATTTTTTTATCTCAGTTGAATATGAGTTCTGAAGAAGCCGAGACAATTTATGAACGAGTCGCACGATTAGAAGACGAGGTTGCCTCTTTGAGAGAGGAAATCAATATAATAAAAATGGCACTTAGAAACAAAATTGCAAGACACGAAATATCAATGATAAAGCGAGGCAAAGACGTAAGCTCTATTATTGATTAATTTAACTCTCTTTTTCGTTACTGTTATTGCGAATGTCTCTGATCATTTCTAGAACAAAATCTACATCATTTGCATTTGGACTCAATTCTAGGTATCTGTTTAGATATGTTAGTGCATTTTGGTGATTCATTAAGCGTTCCTCCAAGAAACCTTTGTCTCTAACATCTTCTGGGGAATCAGGTTCAACAGTCAAAACCATATTGACACACCTCATTGCCTTATCATAATCGTATGACTGTGTATAGGAATTTTTTAGATTTCTGGTGATTCTAACTAGTATTTTTTCATCAGGGATTTCGTTTAGAAAATCTGGTGAAAATTTTAATAATCCACCAAAATTAGCATCAAGGATGTTTTGCAGATCCTCCATTTTTAAAAGCCTACCTGAATAGAATGGATCTACTATGAGATTCTCATCATATTTTACAATAATGTGGCCTGGAAAGCCAACAATCTTAAGGTCTAATCCTACATGTTTTGCAACTTGGAGGTATAGAATTGATAGTGTGATCGGCAGTCCACACCTTCTATCTATTACTTCATTTAAGAAATTATTTTTTGGGTTATAGTAGTCCTCTTCATCCCCATGAAAACCAAGATTGTCAAATAGGTGTTGATTTAAAATAGAAATTAGAAATGTCGGAGTTTTTTCTTGGATTTTTTCTTCAGAGACTGTGGTCAGGATTGTCTCCTTGAGTGATTCACCAATATCATTTATTTTTTGAATATATTCCTCAACTCTAAGATTTGGATATTCTAAAATTTGTGATAATTTTAGACACTTCTCAACCAAGTTAAACTTGGGATTATTAGCAAATACTGTCCATTCTGCTACAAAGGGATCAAAATTACTAATCATTTTGAGAGTATAGCCTTATTCTAATTTATCCAGATATGTTGATGGATCCTTCAGCTCCTTAGTGCTTGGAGGGTATTCAAGCAGTCTTTCAAATGTTTCATTTCCCAATCGTTTAAAAACAACCTTGACAAAATCCATCCCCATATTCTTGCGTACTTGATATGAAGAAATATCCATTCCTTCAAAAGTTGTTAAATAGTTTTGAAAATCCTCATCATCTTTGAGTATATTCTGGACAGAAAATTCCGCTAGACCTTCCATTGTGGTAAATGCTGCATGATGTGCTTGAATTGGCTTGAGCCATCTTTGATAAATATCTGCTAATTGAGGTACCATCTGAGATATTTTAGGGTCAATCTCTACTTTTGTATAAGTCATGACATCTGGTCCTAAAACATTGACAATAAAATTATCTGGATTTAACATAAAGAATAGGTTTGCTCTCTTTGCTAATGGAAAATCATCAGGAACTGGTTGCAGCTGAAGATAATCTGATAGATTCTTTACAGTTTCATTATCAAGTTCTAGAATTATCTTTGCAAGTTCTTCATTGATTGCATTCACTTCAATGACTGCACTTTTATTTTTTTGATGTAATCTATCCTGTAGTGAATGTATCTGTTCTTCAATTATTGTCATTTTTAGAGCTCCATGATAACCTGATCTTACTAAGTTTGCCCTAGATTCGTATGGTTGACCTTGTTTGTAGAGAATAATTTGGGGATAATTGGAAAGGACAAATTTGTTTAGATAGATCACCGAATCAAGATAATCTCCATAGGTAGTTGTGATTTTAGAAATGTAGGCTTTTGCATATGTTGAATAAACTAAATAACGAACAGAGTCTTTTTTGATAAGTTCTATTATGGCATCCTTGTCTTGTTTTGATACTGCCTCAAAAAGTTCATCTACATACTGCCGTGAGGGTTCTGTTGCAAAAACCTTGTTTGCTTTTAATTTCTTAAACCCCTCCAATTCCGGATAGCTTAATTTAACATCAGATAGGGTAATTCCCCAAAAATCTTTGATCTTTTCTTTTACTTTTGGAAACAATCTCTCTGAAATGTCTTCTAATGATTCAAATTCTACCTTAAATGATGAATCCTCTTTGATTTTAGTTGAAAGTTCTTGTATTTCCTTTTCTTCATTAAATTCTACAGATAACTGATCCAGTAGTGCTTCGGCAAACTCTTCGAGCTCAGGCATTTGAAAAACTCTGTTTCTGACTACATTTAACAGTACCTTGATTACGAAATATTTTCTGTTGTTAAAGATTAACTATTAATTCATAGATATTTTTTCTAATCACAAATTGTTCGAATCAAGCTTGGAATATCTTCATTGTGTAAATTGTAATAATAAACCTTTGAAACTGGATGTTCTTAAAAAAGAAGGAAGTGAAATTGTTGAGGGTTTTATTGTTTGTAAAAAATGTCTTATCAAGTATCCAATTATCAAAAAGGTACCGATCTTATGGAGTGATTTTACATCCTACCTTATTACCAGACCATCGCTTGGTGGATTATTTCTAACAAGATATGCCGAAACCCAAGAGGTAAGATCATTTATTAAAAAATCCTTAAACAAAATAAACAAACATGTTGAGGATCGATATAAAATTGAAAAACGATGGGTAGAAATATATGAGAACAGCAAAAACTCTAGTTTTTATAGTTTTTTAAAGTCGTACCTACAAAAACTTCCAAAACAAAAACTTGTAATAGAACATGGTTGTTCTATTGGTTTAATCACAAATTATGTTTCCAAATTTAGCGAAATTGTTTTTGGTATTGATACGTCTTTTAGTGCCATACTAACTGCAAAAAAGAATCAAGGTAAAAAAACAGAATACTTGGTAACAGATTCAATATTTCATCCATTTGGAAGTCAATTATTTGATTTAGTAATTGGGCTCAACATTTTAGATATAATAGAACCTAGAGATCTACTTTCAGTTTTATCATATCAAACAAAAAAGAATGGCTTTCTAGTATTATCCGACCCATATGACTACAAAAGGGGTGCACCTTTTGTAAGAAAACCTATAACTGAAACCAATCTACGAAATCATTTACGTTCCCTAGGATTTGGAATAAGATTTGGAACACAAAAGCCTTCATTTTTGAAATGGAGCCTTAATCTTAACCGTAGAGCTAAGCTAGAATACAAATCGGATGTAGTGATTGGTAAAAAATTAAGATAGCTAATGAAGGTACCTAGGTAACCTCTTGATTATTTGGGCCAATGATATCCTACCAGGGCCTGCAACAATGATAACCAGGTTAGACGCAAGCAATATCAAATCAAGCTCAAACCCTCTGTCACCTGTAAGATTTGATGCCTGTTTTACATAGAATATGGCACCTAACATGACTATTGATAATAGCGACGACGAGATTCGTGAAAGTACACCAACAAGCAGCAAAATTCCAGGAATTGTTTCTGCTAGGGCTATAGGTATCTGCATTTCTGGTTGAATAGAAATATTGTTTAAAAAGCCCACAAAGCCAGGATTAAATTTACCAGTTCCGTGAACAATAAAGATTACTCCAATGGTAGCGCGAAGACCCATAAAGACAATGTCGTTTAGTTTACTGGATCTTAATTCTGCCTGAACCATACACCAAGGTCATTTGTAGATTATTTATGTTGTATGAGGGCGGATTAGATATACTACTAATTATCTTGTATTAATTAAAGAAATATTGTTCGTTCCTTGAATACAAATTTTTGAAAACCGATACCTAACTCTTTTTAAAATCCAAGAAACGGTTAATCAAAATTAACATTTTTGTAGGAAATTAACCTATACATCAATTTAGATGTCAGCAGCATTTGTTTTAGTTAACTGTGATCCAAATTATCAAGAACTAGTAATAAAACAAATAGCTACAATGCCAGAAGTAACAGAGGCCGCTCCTTTGTATGGTGCCTATGAATGTATAGTTAAAGTTAAAAATCTTAAGCAGAACCAAATCAGAAAATTTGTAAAAGACAAAATTCGGAAACTAAACAAGGTAAGGTCTGCATTCACACTCTATCTAAAAGATGATCTAATAGGCAATTTTGGTTATAGAACAAAAAAATGCCCCAAGTGCCATTCAATGGACATTATTATAGACAAGAACAACGGAGAAAAATTATGTGAAGAATGTGGATTTGTGGTATCTGAAAGACTAAGTGAAAATGCCCTTTGAATACACTGAAGTTCCATACATCTTTAGTTCAACTCTACCCATGGGTTGCACCTCTGTCAGTAATCATG
>JABAHQ010024325.1_pt2 | contig 19262 bp, 23 predicted proteins | sample 7062091 | NCBI WGS metagenome assembly JABAHQ01 (sample SAMN14534359, study PRJNA622989) | marine sediment metagenome | biome: marine biome [ENVO:00000428]; feature: marine pelagic biome [ENVO:01000023]; material: deep marine sediment [ENVO:00002113] | place: India: Gulf of Kutch | collected...
ACAGCAACTGGCGGCGCAGGGCCGTTGGCCCGGTGACTGGGCGGCACCACCGCAGCCCCAGACCCTGCGCGGCGTCGAGCTCATGGGCCGCGACGTGGACCGCGCGTCGCGGGCCTTTGGCGCCACGCACCCGGTGGTGCGCATCGAGCTCGGCGACATGACGCGCGCCGAGCTCGGCCGGCCGGACGCCATCACCATCCTTGACGCACTGCACTATGTGGACCACCAGCGCCAGAGCGAATTGCTCGCGCGCATCCGCGACGCCCTGCCCAGCGGCGGCGTGTTTCTCACGCGCATCGGCGACGCCTCGGCGGGCTGGCGCTACCACGTGGGCCTGAACATCGACCGAGCGGTCACCTTCGCGCGCGGGCACCGGCTGTCCCGCTTGTACGCCCGATCACTGGCCGACTGGCGCGCCGAGCTGGAATCGCTGGGCTTCGAGGTGGACAGCCGGGACATGAGCGGCAACAAACCTTTGGCGAATGTGATGTTGTATTGCCGTGTGCGCTGAACGCGCCGTTTCGCCGCCACACTCCGCGCCATGCCAGCCGTTTCCCTCACCGCCCATACCGCCACGTCCTGCCTGGGGCGTGGCGTCGCCGCGCACGCGCTCGCGCTGCGCGAATCGCGCAGTGGCCTCACGCCCTGCCGTTTCGAAACCGTGAACCTGCCCACCTGGATCGGCGAAGTCGCCGGTGTCGACGAGGTGGCGCTGCCCGACGATCTGCGCGCCTTCGACTGCCGCAACAACCGCCTGGCCTGGCTGGGCCTTCAGCAGGACGGCTTTGCCGAACGTGTGCGCGAGGCCATCGCGCGCCATGGCGCCGCTCGCGTGGGCGTGTTCATCGGCACCAGCACCTCGGGGGTGCTGCAGACCGAACTGGCCTACCGCGAGCGCGACCCGGTCACGGGTGCGCTGCCCGCATGGTTCCGTTACGAGCACACCCACAACATCCACTCGGTCAGCGCTTTCGTGCGCGAAGCCTTCGGCATCGAGGGCATGGCCATGAGCCTGTCCAGTGCCTGCTCGTCCAGCGCCAAGGTGTTCGCCGCAGCGGCGCGCCAGTTGCAACTCGGCACCATCGACGCCGCCGTAGTCGGCGGGGTCGACTCCCTGTGCCTCACCACGCTGTACGGCTTCGCCTCGCTGCAGCTCACCTCGCCCGAACCCTGTCGCCCGGGCGATGCGCGGCGCGACGGCATCTCCGTCGGCGAGGCCGCGGCCTTCGCGCTGCTCGAGCGTGGCGACGCGCCGGCGGACGTCCGGCTGCTCGGTGCCGGCGAATCGAGCGACGCGCACCACATGTCGGCGCCGCACCCGCAAGGGCTGGGCGCGCAGCGCGCCATGGCCGCGGCGCTGCGCTCGGCCGGCCTGAGGGCCGCGGACATCGGCTACATCAACCTGCACGGCACCGGCACGCCCGCCAACGACGCCGCCGAGGGACAGGCCGTGGCCGCGCTGTTCGGGCGCGGCGTGCCGTGTTCGTCCACCAAGGGCGCCACGGGGCACACGCTGGGTGCGGCGGGCGCACTGGAAGCCGTGGTCTGCGCCATCGCCCTGGGCGAGTCCCGGGTGCCCGGCAGCCCCGGCACACAGACGCCCGACCCGGCGATCGAGGTGGACTACCGCCTGCGGGGTGCCCCAGCACCCGGGCTGCGGTACGCGCTGTCCAACTCTTTCGGTTTTGGCGGCAGCAATTGCAGCCTGGTGTTCGGCAAGGGGGACGCATGAGCAGCGACAAGCTCTGGCTGCACGGTCTGGCGGTCATCGCCCCCGGTCTGCCCGACTGGGCGCAGGCGGCGCCCGTGCTGCGCGGTGAACAGGCCTGGGTCCAGGCGCCGTCGGTGCTGCCGCCGGCCGAGGCCTTGCCCGCCGCCGAACGCCGGCGCGCCAGCCGCACGGTGCGCGTGGCCCTTGCCCTGGGCCTGGGCGCGCTGAAGGGGCACGACGCGAGCGACATCGCCACGGTGTTCACCTCATCGGGCGCGGACGGCCACAACTGCCACGCGCTGTGCGAGCAGCTCGCGGGCGAGGACCGCGCCATTTCCCCCACGCGCTTCCACAACTCGGTGCACAACGCGGCGGCCGGGTACTGGGGCATTGCCACCCGCTCCATGGCGCCCAGCCAGGTGCTCTGCGCGCACGACGCGAGTTTTGGCGCCGGCTGGATCGACGCGCTGGGCCAGCTCGCCTGCGACGGTGGCGAGTTGCTGCTGGTGGCCTACGACAGCGAATACCCCGAGCCCTTGCACAGCTGCCGCCCCATGCCCGACGCCGCGGGCGTGGCGTTCTGGCTGGGCCGCGAGCCCCGCGGGCACAGCCTGGGCACGCTGCGCACCGCGGTGGTCCCCGACGCACCCGAAGCCATGTCGCAGGCGCCACTCGACGCCCTGCGCACCGACTTCCCCGCCTTGCGCTGCCTGCCCTTGCTGGAACGCATTGCACGGCGCGACGAGCGCCCCGTGGTCATCGACTACCTCACCCCTCAGCGGCTGCGTGTACAGTTCACGCCCGCTGACCATGACCACCCCTGACCTGACCCCGCACGCGCCGCTTGACCGCGCGTGGATCGCCCGGCGCATCCCTCACCAGTTCGACATGTGCCTGCTCGACGCCGTGCGGCATTGGTCGCCCGAGGCGATCGAGTGCGAAGCGCGGCTTGAAGGCCTGGGCGCGCACCCGCTGCGCGCGGCCGATGGCGGCCTGGGCGCGGTGAACGCCGTCGAATACGCCGCGCAGGCCATGGCGGTGCACGGCGCCCTGGTGGCGGGCATGAACGAAGCGCCGAAAGCCGGCTACCTGGCCAGCGTGCGCGGCGTGAACCTGCACCTGGACACCATCACCGCCAGCGACGCACCGCTGCGTGTGCACGCCGAGCGCCTGTCGGGCGATGCCCGCAACGTGCTCTATGCCTTCCGCGTCGACGGCGCACGCGGCGCGGTGGCCGATGGCCGCGCGGCGGTTGTGCTCGATGCCGGCGAGGCCCGGCCATGAAGCGCGCGCTTGTCACGGGGGGCAGCGGTGGCCTGGGATCGGCCATCGCGCAGCGCCTGGCGCAGGACGGGCTGGAGGTGCTGGTGCACGCCAACCAGGGCCTGGAACGCGCCCAGGCGGTGGTTGACCGCATCCGCGCCGCGGGCGGCCAGGCGCGCGCCTTGCGCTTCGACGTGACCGACCGCGCCGCCTGCGCCGCGGCCCTGGCGGAATTGACCGAGCAGGGCACCGTGCAGGTGCTGGTGAACAACGCCGGCGTGCACGACGACGCCGTCTTTCCCGGCATGACGGGCGATCAGTGGGACCGCGTGCTCGACGTCTCGCTCAACGGCTTCTTCAACGTCACGCAGCCGCTCATGTTGCCCATGATCCGCACGCGCTGGGGGCGGGTGATCAACATCACCTCGGTCGCGGGCGTGCTGGGCAACCGTGGGCAGGTCAACTACTCGGCGGCCAAGGCCGCGCTGCACGCCGCGGGCCGCTCGCTCGCGCTGGAGGTGGCCGCGCGGGGCATCACCGTCAACGCGGTGGCGCCGGGCCTCATCGACAGCGGCATGGCCGAAGGCCAGTTCGACGCCGCCGCCGTGAAGCAACTGGTACCCATGCAGCGCGCGGGCCGCGCCGACGAAGTGGCCGAGCTCGTGGCCTTCCTCGCGTCCGAGCGCGCGGGCTACATCAGCGGGCAGGTGATCGGCATCAACGGCGCGATGGCCTGAGCCGGCGCGCCAGCAGCATCGGCAGACGGAAGACGAAGCCCCACCACAGGCGGCTGTGCATCCACGTCAGCAGCAGGTTGTCGCGCACGTACTTGAAGTGGGACACGCCGCCTTCGTCGGGCGCGAGGTAGCGCACCGGTGCGTCCACGTTGATCGGGCGCACGCCCGCCCAGCACAGGCGCACCACGGCCTCGGGGTCGAAGTCGAAGCGGCGCATGAAGCGCGTGGACCGCATCACGTCGATCAGCGCGCGCACCGGGTACACGCGAAAGCCGTAGAGCGAATCGCCGATGCCCATGCCCAGGGTTTCCATGTCGGCCCAGGCGTTGGAGATGCGGCGCCCCTGCACGCGCAGCGCAGGGGCCTCCGGGCCGAACACGGGCCTGCCCAGCACCATGGCATCGGGACTGGCGACCGATGTGGCCATGAACGACGGGATCAACTCGGCCGGGTGTTGGCCGTCGGCGTCCATGGTGAGCGCGTGGGTGAAGCCGGACCTGGCCGCGGCCTCGAGGCCCTCGAGCACGGCCGCGCCCTTGCCCTGGTTGCTCGGCAGCACGATCACGCGCAGGTGCGGGTCCTGCGCGGCCATGGCCTGCACGGTGGCGGTCGAGCCGTCGGTGCTGCCATCGACCACGACCCACACGGGTGCCCATTGGGCCCGCGCGGCGCGCACCGTGCGGGCGAGCAGCTCGCCCGGGTTGTAGGCCGGGATCAGGACGAGGTGGGTGCTGGAGGCTTGGGGCATGGATTCGGGCAAGAAGGCTGGGCGCTCAGGGCCTGGTCGAAGTGGCGCTGCAGTTCGTCGGTGAAGGCCTGGGCGTCGCTGGGCGGCTCGAAGCGCCGGCCCAGCCGCGCGCGCACCTGCAGGGGCAGATCCGGACGGCGCCACAGCGGCCAGGCCTTGCCGAGGTAGGGACTGGAGTAGTCGAGCAGCACCGTCTGCACGGGCATCTGCGCGCGCACCGCCAGCAGGCCGATGGAGACGGGGATGCGGTTCATCGGAGCCTCGGTGGTGCGGGTGCCTTCCGGAAACACGATGACGTGCGCGCCTTCGCGCACGGCCGCGCGGCAGTGCAGGATCACGTGCAGCAGGCTGTCGTTGCGAATGTAGCCCGCCAGCCGGGCGCCCGCGCCGAACATCGGGTTGTCCATGAGGCCGGCCTTCATGATGCAGACCGCATGGGGCAGGCGCGAAATCAGCAGCAGGGCGTCGAGCAGGCTGGGGTGGTTGGCCACGATGACCGCTGGCCCGCGCGTGGCCAGTTCGTCGAGCGCGTCCAGGTCGAAGCGGCAGCCGCAGGCCACGCGCAGCACGCCCAGGTAGAAGCGGAAGCACCGCGTGGCCACCTGGCGCCCCAGGGGCTGGCCCCAGCGGCGGGGCAGTGCGCGGTACAGGAGCAGGGCGATCGGCGACCAGCTCAGGCACAGCAGCGCAAGCGTGCCCAGGCCGATCCCCATGGCGATGTGCTCGCGCAGCGCCTGTAGCGCCTGGGCCGTCCGTGGCAGGGCGAGCCGCATCAAGTCAGCAGGCGACCATGGGCCACGGACTCCACCTCGACCAGCAGGTCGGGGCGGCAGATGTCGGCCTGCACGAGCGTGAGGCCCGCGCCACCCAGGCAGCGCTCCAGGGCGCGGCGCACCACGGGGAAGTCGGCCGCGTGGCGCACGTACACACGGTGGGTCAGCGCCTCGGGGCGGTGGCCGGCCGTGCGCGTCGTGCGGTTGGCCTGTTCCAGCACCGCCAGCACGTTGCGGGCGGATTCTTCGCATTGCGCGACCACGTCGCCCGGGTGCACGGTCCGGTGACCCACGATGCTGGCCGTGCCCGACACGAACAGCCATTCGCCGCTCCCCGATTCGGCCAGCGCCGCACGCGCGAACAGCGGGGGGCGCGGCCCGTAGTCGCCGGGGTAGTGAAAGGCGCTCACTTGGCGCGGGTTCTCGATCGGGCGCGGGGGCACGCGCCCGGCGAGAAAGGCGATTGACAACGGCCCCCGGGCCCAACCGAGGGCGCTGGCCGCCGGCATCTGGGCGGCGCTGGCGGCACCGACGGCCGAGCAGGCGTCGTGCCGGCCCAGGTTGAACCAGCGGTAACGCTCCAGGCCCTCTTCGTCGCGGTTGATGTCGGCCATGAAGTTCCACACGCGCCAGAGGTGTGGCGTGCCCTGATCGCTCAACAGGGCGAACAGGCGCAGGTAGGCCTCGCGCGTGCGCTCGCGCAGGTGCTTGCCCCGTTCGGGCGCATCGGGCGCAGGTTCGTCGAGTTCGATCAGACCGTACAGCAGGTCGCGGCCGCAGCGCCATTGCAGACCCGGGGCCTGTCCTTGTCGCAGGGGGCCGTCGGTGCACCAGGCTTCACGCCAGGTCGCGTCGCTGCCGCCCTCGACGGCCATGCGCAAGCGCTGTTCGGGCCAGCCCGGCGTGCCTTGCGCGTCGGGCAGGGCCGCGCCGCCCAGCACGGTGTGCGTGGTCGACGCCTCGACCACGCGCAGCGTGAGCCATTGCAAGCCGCTCATGGGTTCGAGCGGGCGTTGGCCGTCGGCATGGGCCGGATGTTGCGCCGGCGTTGCCGCCAGGCCCGCCAGGTTCGCAGGGGGTTGCCCAGGTTGACCGCGAAATACAGGCCCTTGAAGGCCCACAGAGAAGGCCAGATCGGCGTGCGCCCGAACAGGTCGCCGGCCAGCACCGACAGCAGCGCCTCTTTCATGCGCAAAGGGTTGTGCGGATCCATGAAGAAGCCGCGCATGGTGGGGTTGGTCATGCGGTAGATGAACCAGGAAAACTCGCGTGGGCCATGGCGCATGTGCCGATCGAACAGGCGCCGGGCCTGCGGCGCGCACGCGGGCTCGCGCAGGCAGGTGTCGACCGTGCGGGCCCCGATTTCGGCGCTGCTCATGGCCAGCCAGACGCCCGAGGAGAACACCGGGTCGATGAAGGCGTAAGCGTCGCCCAGCAGCAGGAAGCCTTCGCCATGGCTCAGCGTGGAGCGGTAGGAGTAGTTGCCCGTGGCCTCGGCGGCGGTGATGGGCTCGGCCTCGGCCAGGCGCTCGGCCAACGCCGGGCAGCTGCGGATGTTGTCGAGCAGGAACGCCTGCAGATCGCGACCACCCCGGGTCTTCATGTGGTACGGCCAGGTGACCATGCCCACGCTCGTTGCACCGTCGTTCAGCGGAATGAACCAGAACCAGCCGTGGTCGAACCAGAAGACGGTGATGTTGCCTTCGTCGGCGCCTGTCAGCCGGCGCGCGCCCTGGAAGTGCGCGTACACCGCGGCGCTGTTGTGGTCGGGGTTCTTTTCCTTGCTCTTGAGCCGGCCGGCCAGAAAGGTGTCGCGTCCCGAGGCATCCACCAGAAAGCGGGGCCGCCATTGCGTGACGCGGCCGCGCTCGTCCACCGAGGTGACCGATTCGGCACGCTGGGCATCGGTCGACCAGCGCAGGTCCCGGGCCAACGTGGCCTCGTGCACCTCCACGCCGTGGTCGGCGGCGTTGCGCAGCAGCACAGCGTCGAAGGGCGCGCGCTCGACCTGGTAGGCCGCGGGCAGGGACTTGTCCCAGGCGTCGGCAAAGTGGTAGACCCGCGCACGGCTGTGGTCGGGAGAGACGAATTCCGCTCCGGGCTTGTGCATGCCGATGGCCCGGATCGCGTCGCCCACACCCAGCCGTTCCAGCNNCCAGCAAGGGCAGATTGGCCGGCAGCAGCGACTCTCCGATGTGAAAGCGGGGGTGCCGGTCCTTGTCCAGCAGCACCACATGGTGCCCCTGGCGCGCCAGCAGCGTGGAGACCGTGGAGCCCGCGGGCCCGCCGCCGATCACCAGAACATCGCAGTCGCGCTGCGTGACACCCGCCTCTTGCATGGAACCTCGTTGTTCATCGAGCGCGCCGTCCGCGGTCGCGTGGCGCTCGGTCCCAGGCATTCTAGGAGGCCCGTCCCGGGGCTTCACCCGGGGGCATGTAACCAAAAAAAAGCCCTCACCGTGTGGTGAGGGCATTGAAGGGTCCGATGAAACCGAATTTCGAAAAGGACCCGAGGAGACAACCAGAAAAAACCGATGACAGCAAAACCTTGGGCGCTCAGGCTAAAACTGTCTTGTTGATCCAATTGTGGGCGGGCGACGAAATGTCAAGTCCCGCGATCAACGGCAGCAAGCTTGTGCTATTTCAGCGCTTCTTGGCGGCGGTCTTGGTGGCGTTCACGGCGGTGGCGGCCACGGTGTTGAAGTTGGCTTCGGCCATGTCGGTGGCTTGCTTGACAGCCTTCTGCACCGATTCGATGGCGTTGTTGGCAGCGGAGACGGCACTCTTCATCACGGCCACGGCGGTTTCGGAGCCGGCGGGGGCGTTCTTGGAAGCGTTGTCGACGACGGCCATGAATTTCTTCTGTGCGTCACTGGCGGTGGCTTCGGCGGCCTTGCTGAACTCGGCGCCGGTGCCGGAGGCGATGTCGTACAGGTGGCGGCTGTAGGCCACGGTCTTCTCGGCCAGGGGCTGCACCATGCTGGCTTGCAGGTTCAGCAGTTCCTGGGCGTCCTTGACGCTCAGCAGGGCCTGGGCGTTGTTGGCGGACTCGGACAGCGCGGCCTTGGTGGCTTGCAGGTTGAGTTCAACCAGTTTCTCGACGCCTTCGAAAGCCTTCTGGGTCAGGCCGAAGAGGGTGTCCATCTGGGACTTCTGGGCGGCGACGATTTGTTCGGCGGTCAGCATGAGGATTCTCCTGAGGGGTGGATGAGGGACAACAGCGGTTGCGGCGTGGGGGGCTGAGGCCCCGTTCGAGCGGTGCTCCCGCTCGTTATGCTGCGCTGCAACATGGGTCGGATTATTCAGGACCCGGCGCAGGAGCGCAAGCCCTTTTTGCTGCGCCGCAACAATTTGGAGAGGGCTTTCTAAATCCGGCGGTTGTGCTGCGGCTTCGAACCCCGCCCACAATGCGCCGCAGCCTTCCCGACCGCCCCGTGCACGCCTTCTACGCCGACCATTTCGTGCTGCCCCTGCCCAGCGGGCACCGCTTTCCCATGGCCAAGTACGCCCGTCTGCGCGAACGACTGGCCCGGGAGCTGCCCGAGGTGGAGATGCACGAGGCGCTGCCTGCCAGCGACGACGAGCTGGCGCTCGTGCACACACCGGCCTACATCGACGCCGTGGCCAGCGGCGCGCTGAGCCCGCTGCTGCAGCGCGAAATCGGTTTTCCCTGGAGCCCGGCCATGGCCGAGCGCGCGCGCCGCTCGGTGGGCGCGACGCTGCAGGCCGCTCGACGGGTGATGGGGCAGGGCGGCGGCCTGGCGGCCAATCTCGCGGGGGGCACGCACCACGCTTATGCCGACAAGGGCGGCGGCTTCTGCGTCTTCAACGACTTCGCCGTCGCGGCACGGCTCATGCAGGCCGAGCACGCCAGCCGCCACGGCATACACCAGCCGCTGCGCGTGGCCATCATCGACCTGGACGTGCACCAGGGCAACGGCACGGCGCGCATCTTCGCGGGCGATGCCAGCGTGTTCACGCTGTCGCTGCATGGCGCGAAGAACTTTCCCTTCCGCAAGGAGCCGAGCGACCTCGATGTGGAGTTGCCCGATGGTTGCGCAGACGATGACTACCTCCACGCACTGGAACTGGCACTGGACGAACTGGACCACCGCTTCGAGCCCGAGCTGGTGCTCTACCTGGCCGGCGCCGACCCGCACGAGGGCGATCGGCTCGGACGCCTGAAATTGAGCTTCGATGGCCTGGAGGCGCGCGACCGGCGCGTCATGGAGTGGGCCTGGTCGCGCCGCCTGCCCTTGGTCTTTGCCATGGGCGGCGGCTATGGCCACGACATGGAGGCCACCCTGCAGGTGCAAGTCAACACCTATCGCACCGCGCTGACGTTCGAGCGCCGATGGCAGGGCCAGGCACTCGCGGCCGAGGCCGCGGCCACCCCCCTGGGTACGCGCTGGCACAATCCGGCGCCATGACCGCACCGGCTTCCCGACCCCAGGCCCGGCCCCGCAGCGACTACCGTGTCTTCCGGGCCATCGGCACGCGCTGGGCCGACAACGACATCTATGGCCACGTCAACAACGTCGTCTACTACGGCTGGTTCGACACGGCCGTCAATGCGCACCTGATCGAGTCGGGCGCACTGGACATTCACGCGGGCGGCGTGATCGGCCTGGTGGTGGAGACGCAGTGCCACTATTTCGAACCGCTGGCCTTCCCACAGACCGTGTGGGCCGGCCTGCGCGTGGCGCACCTCGGGAACTCCAGCGTGCGCTACGAGGTCGGGCTGTTCGCCGAGGGTGCCGAGCGCACCGCGGCGCACGGCCATTTCGTTCACGTCTATGTGGACCGCGCCAGCCGCCGGCCCGTGCCCCTGCCGGATGCCTTGAAGAAGACCCTGGAGACCCTTCGATGAACCTTGCCGAGCCCGTGTCGATCGACCCCGCGAGCGTCGATGCCGCCATCACCAGCCGCATGTCCACGCGCGCCTTCCTGCCCACGCCGGTGCCGCGCGAGTCCATCGAGCACATCCTGCAGGTGGCGAGCCGCGCGCCCTCGGGCACCAACACCCAGCCCTGGCGCGTGTATGTGCTGCAGAACGCCTCGCGAGACGACCTGGTGGCCAAGGTCTGCGCTGCGCACGATGCGATTTACGCCAACCCCGCGCTGGCCGCCGACTACCGCGAGGAATACGACTACTACCCCGAGAAATGGGTCAGCCCCTACATCGACCGCCGCCGCGAAAACGGCTGGGGCCTGTATGGTCTGCTGGGCATCGCCAAGGGCGAGAAAGACAAGATGCATGCCCAGCACCACCGCAACTTCCGCTTCTTCGACGCACCTGTGGGCCTGATGTTCACCCTGGACCGTGTGATGGGGCGCGGGTCCCTCGTGGACTACGGCATGTTCATGCAGAACATCATGGTCGCCGCGCGCGGCCAGGGTCTTCACACCTGCCCCCAGGCGGCCTGGAACGGCTTCGCGAAGATCATCCTGCCGCACATCGGTGCGGGCGCCGACGAGATGCTGGTCTGCGGCATGGCGCTGGGCTTCGCCGACCCCGACGCGCCCGTCAACGGGTTCCACACGCCGCGCGAGCCGGTGTCGGCGTTCACGCGCTGGCTGGGTTGAAGCGCCTTCTTCCTTTTCTTTTTCAGGAGACACCCATGATCACCACCCCGAGCGGCCTGCAATACGAAGACACCACGGTCGGCCAGGGCGACGAAGCCCAGGCGGGCCGGCCCGTGCAGGTGCACTACACCGGCTGGCTGTTCGTCAACGGCGCGGCCGGCAGCAAGTTCGACTCCAGCAAGGACCGCGGCCAGCCGTTCGAATTCCCGCTCGGCATGGGTCACGTCATCCGCGGCTGGGACGAGGGCGTGCAGGGCATGAAAGTGGGCGGCACGCGCCGCCTGGTGATCCCGCCCGAGCTGGGCTACGGCGCGCGCGGTGCCGGTGGCGTGATCCCGCCGAACGCGACGCTGCTGTTCGAAGTCGATCTGCTGGCCGTCTGATCAAGGAGCACCGCGTGAGACTTCAATGGACCAGGGCGCTGACCCTGTTCACCCTTCTGTTGCCCGGCCTGGCCGCCGCAGCCGACCTGGACGGCAGCCAGCTGTCGGTGTTGTGGGGCGTGCCGTTCGCCGGTGTGCTGCTGTCCATCGCCATCCTGCCGCTGGTGGCGCCGGTGTTCTGGCACCACCACTTCGGCAAGGTGTCGGCCGCCTGGGCGCTGGTCTTCCTGGTGCCCTTCGCCATCACCTTCGGCGCCGGGGCCACGGGCGCCGCGGTGGTGCACGCGGCCCTGGCCGAGTACATCCCTTTCATCATCCTGCTCACGGCCCTGTTCACCGTGGCCGGTGGCATCTTCGTGCGCGGCAACCTGCACGGCAGCCCGGCCCTCAACACCGGCATCCTCGCCATCGGCGCGGTGCTGGCCAGCTTCATGGGCACGACGGGTGCCTCGATGCTGCTGATCCGCCCACTGATCCGTGCCAACGACAACCGCAAGCACCAGGTGCATGTGGTGGTGTTCTTCATCTTCATCGTGTCCAACGCAGGCGGCGCGCTCACGCCGCTGGGCGACCCACCACTGTTCCTGGGCTTCCTCAAAGGCGTCGGCTTCTTCTGGACGCTGGAGCACCTGTGGGCCAAGACCGGCTTCATCGTCGGCGCGCTGCTGCTGCTGTTCTACCTGCTGGACAGCTGGTTCTATCGCACCCGCGAAGAGATCCGCGCGCCCGACCCGACCCCGGACACGCCGCGCCTGGGCTTCGACGGCGCAGCCAACTTCGCCCTGCTGGGCGTGGTGGTGGTGCTGGTGCTCATGAGCGGCCTGTGGAAGTCGTCGGTGGTGTTCAACATCGCCGGCACCGAGGTCGGCCTGCCCGGCATCGTGCGCGACGTCGGTCTGGTCATCGTCACACTGATTTCGCTGCGCATCACGCCGGAGAGCGCGCACGAGGGCAACCAGTTCAACTGGGGCCCGATGCTCGAAGTGGCCAAACTGTTCGCGGCCATCTTCCTCACCATCATCCCCGTCATTGCCATGCTCAAGGCAGGCGTCGAAGGCCCGTTCGCGTCAGTGATCCGCGCGGTCACGCACACCGATGGCTCGCCGAACAACGCCATGTACTTCTGGGCCACGGGTGTGCTGAGCTCCTTCCTGGACAACGCGCCGACCTACCTGGTGTTCTTCAACACCGCCGGTGGCGATGCGCAGGTGCTGATGACCACGCTGGGCCCGACCCTGGTGGCCATTTCGGCCGGCGCGGTCTTCATGGGCGCCAACACCTACATCGGCAACGCCCCCAACTTCATGGTCAAGGCCATCGCCGAGGACCGGGGCGTGAGGATGCCCAGCTTCTTCGGTTACATGGCCTGGTCTGTCGGCATCCTCACGCCGCTGTTCCTGATCGTCACCTGGATCTGGTTCGTCTGACCCGCGTCCGCACAACACCCGAACAACACCCGAAGAAGGAGACCCGCCGCATGGCCGCCAAGCCCGCCATCCTGATCAGCCGCAAGATCTTTCCCGACGTCGTTGACCACCTGCGCCAGCACTTCGAGGTCGACCACAACGACACCGATGGCGTGCTCGCGCCGGCCCAGCTCATCGAGCGCCTGCAGGGCAAGGTGGGCGCGCTCACCACCGGCAGCGAGCGCATCGACGGCGCGATCGTGCAGGCCGCGCCCTCGTTGCGCATCGTGGCCAACATCGCGGTGGGCTACAACAACTTCGACGTGCCCGCGCTGAGCGCGGCCGGCGTGCTGGCCACCAACACGCCCGACGTGCTCACCGAGACCACGGCCGACTTCGGCTTCGCGCTGCTCATGGCCACCGCCCGCCGGCTCACCGAAAGCGAGCATTTCCTGCGCGCCGGACAGTGGAACCGCTGGGCCCTGGACATGTTTGCCGGCGCCGAGGTGCACGGCAGCACGCTGGGCATTCTGGGCATGGGCCGCATCGGCCAGGCCATCGCGCGCCGCGGCGCGCTGGGCTTCGGCATGAAGGTGATCTACCACAACCGCTCGCGCCTGGACGCGACCACCGAAGCCGAGTGCAAGGCGAGCTACGTGGACAAGGCCACGCTGCTGCGCGAGGCCGACCACCTCATCCTCGTGCTGCCTTACAGCAAGGAGAGCCACCACGCCATCGGCGCGGCCGAGATCGCGCAGATGAAGCCAACGGCCACCCTGGTCAACATCGCGCGCGGCGGCATCGTCGATGATGCGGCGCTGGCCAAGGCGCTGAAAGAGCGGCGCATCGCCGCCGCAGGGCTGGACGTGTTCGAGGGCGAGCCCAAGGTGCACCCCGACCTGCTCACCGTGCCCAACGTCGTGCTCACGCCGCACATCGCCAGCGCCACCATCCAGACGCGCCGTGCCATGGCGATGCTGGCGGCGGACAACGTGATCGACTACCTCACCACCGGAAAGCCCCGCACGCCGCTCAACGCCGAGATCATCGGAAAGGGTGCGCGAACCTGATCATGGACACCTGGCTGCTCATTGCACTGCTGGCGCTGGCCGGCGTGGGCGTGCTGCTGCAGCTCTTGCTGTGGTGGCGCAAACCCGCACCCGCGGCGCCCACACTGGACGAGATCGCCCACCGCCAGACCGTGCTGGCGCAGTTGCACCAGATCACCCAGCGCGTGGAGCACGTCGAGGGCGAGCTGCGCCGTGAGGTGGCCGACAACGCGCGCCACGCGCGCCTGGAGCAGCAGCAAAGCCTGAATCACTTCCAGGAGTCGCTCACCGCGCAGTCGGCGGAGACCACACGCACGCAGAACGCGCAGCTCGACGGCTTTGCCCAGCAGCTCGTGCAGTTGCGCGGCGCGCTGGGCGACGCACTCACGCGCCAGCTGCAGGACATGAGCGAGGCCAATGCGCGCCGCCTGGCCGAGATCCGCACCACGCTGGACGCGCAGCTCACGCAACTGCAGCAGGGCAACGCGGCCAAGCTCGACGAGATGCGCGCCGTGGTGGACGAGAAGCTGCAGAGCACCCTGCAGGCGCGCCTGGGCGAGAGCTTCAAGCAGGTGGCCGACCGCCTGGAGCAGGTGCACAAGGGCCTGGGCGAGATGCAGACCCTGGCGCAAGGCGTGGGGGACCTCAAGCACCTGCTCACCAACGTGAAGACGCGCGGCATGTTCGGCGAAGCGCAACTCGCCGCGCTGCTGGAGCAGGTGTTCGCGCCCGACCAGTACGCGGCTCAGGTGAGCACGCGCCCCGGCTCGCGCAACGCGGTCGACTTCGCGGTGCGCCTGCCGGGCCGTGGAGACGACGGCGCGCCGTGCTGGCTGCCGATCGACGCCAAGTTTCCCAATGAGGACTACGAGCGCCTGCTCGATGCGCAACAGCGCGCCGACGTGGACGGTGCCGAGGCAGCCGCGCGCGCGCTGGAGCAGCGCATCCGCCTCGAAGCCAGGTCCATGGCCGAGAAGTACCTGGAGCCGCCGCACACCACCGACTTCGCCATCCTGTTCCTGCCCACCGAAGGTCTGTACGCCGAGGTGCTGCGCCGCCCGGGCCTGATGGAGCTGCTGCAACGCGAGCACCGCGTCACCCTGGCCGGGCCCACCACGTTGATGGCCATGCTCAACTCGCTGCAGATGGGCTTTCGCACGCTGGCGCTGGAAAAACGCAGCAGCGAGGTCTGGCAGGTGCTGGGTGCGGTCAAGACCGAGTTCGGCAAGTTTGGCGACACGCTCGCGCGCGTGAAGAGCCAGACGCAAACGGTGCTCAACACACTGGACCAGGCCGAAGTGCGCAGCCGCGCCATGGGCCGCGCGCTCAAGACCGTGGAGGCGTTGCCGCAGGACCGCAGCAGTGCGCTGCTGCCGCTGGACAGCGACCCCATCGAGCCCGAGGGCAAGTGAACCCCCGCTTGCGTGTCGATCTCGCGCGGCTGATCGCCTCGCAGATCAGCGTGCACGCCTGCATGACGGGCTTTCGCATGGCCGCGCCGCTGATGGCGCTGCGCGAGGGCCACAGCGCCTGGTCGGTGGGTGTGCTGCTCGCCTTGTTCGCGCTGGCACCCGTGTTCCTGGCGCTGCCGGCCGGCCGCTTCGCCGACCGCCACGGCCTGCAGCGCCCGGTGCGCCTGGCTGTCACCGTGGCCAGCGTGGGTGCGTTGGCGGCCGTGGCCTGGCCCGCATTCTGGGTGCTGTGCCTGTCGGCCATCACCTGTGGCGCGGCCAGCGGCCTGGCGATGATCGCGCTGCAGCGCCACGTCGGCCGGCTGGCGCACGACGCCACCGAGCTGCGCCAGGTCTTCAGCTGGATGGCCGTGGGTCCTTCCATCTCCAACTTCCTGGGGCCGGTGCTGGCCGGCTTCGTCATCGACCACGCGGGGTTCCGCTGGGCCTACCTGGTGCTGGCGCTGCTGCCCTGGCTGGCCTGGTGGTGGGTGCGGCGCACGCAGGAACTGCCGCGTGAGCCCGGGCCCGAGGGCGCGAAGCGCGGATCGTCCTGGGACCTGCTGCGCGAGCCCGATTTCCGCCGCCTGATGGCGCTGAACTGGATGCTCTCGTCCTGCTGGGACGTGCACACCTTCCTGGTGCCGGTGCTGGGCCACGAGCGCGGCCTGAGCGCCACCGCCATCGGTGCCATCCTGGGCGGCTTCGCGCTCGCGGCCACGGCCATCCGCCTGCTGATGCCCTGGATTGCAGCGCGCCTGCGCGAGTCGGCCGTGATCGCCTCGGCCATGTGCGCCACCGCCGCCCTGTTCGCCATCTACCCGTTCGCCCACGCCGCGGGTGCCATGGCCGCGCTGTCGGTGCTGCTGGGATTCGCGCTGGGTTCGGTGCAGCCCATGATCATGAGCATGCTGCACCAGATGACACCGCCCCACCGCCACGGCGAGGCCCTGGGCCTGCGCTCCATGGCCATCAACGGCTCCAGCGTGTTGATGCCGCTGCTGTTCGGCTCGGNNGCTCGGCAGGCGCCGCGGTGGGCGTGGCCTACGTGTTCTGGGCCGTGGGGGGCGTGGTGGGCGTGGCATCGCCCATGGCCTGGCGCCTGCGGCCGGTGCTGCCTGCGCCGCTCGAACGCACCCGCTTCTGAGCCGTGCGCGCGCTGGCGCGGCGCGCCCAGGGCAGTTCGAAACCCAGCCCGCGCAAATACGCGTCCAGGGTCTGCCGCCCGATGCGCGCGAGCTCGAATGCCTGCGGGTCGAGCAACCAGTTGTGGATCAGGCCATCGATCAGCGCGTGCAGGCCCAATGTGGCGGCCGGCAGGGAAATGGACAGCGCGCCACCCTGGCGGTGCACGGCCTCGCGCAGGGCCGTGCGCGTCAGCGCCTGGCACTCATTGAGCACTTGCACGTGCCGCTCGTGCACGGCGCGCATCTCATCGGTGCGCTCCACCTTCTGCATCGCCACCTCGAACACGCGCCGGGTGCGCTCGTCGTGCGCAATCTGGTGCAGGGCGTGCAGCATCACCTGGCGCAGGGATTGCAAGGGGTCTTGCTGCTCCCCCGCGTCCTTTGCCATTTCGGCCAGCGCGTCCTCCATGGGCAGCGTCACGCGCTCCATCATGGCGTTGAACAGGTCCGCCTTGTCCTTGAAGTGGTGGTAGACCGCGCCGCGCGTGGTGCCAGCGGCGGTGGCGATGTCGCCCAGCGTGGTGCTGGTCACGCCCTTGGCCTGGAACAGGCGCTCGGCCGCGTCCAGCAGCCGGTTGCGTGTCTCCAGTGCTTCGACTTTGGTGCGTCGTGCCATGAATGGGCCGTGAAAAGGTGGGGGCTTCGATTACAAGATCGTCACTATACATACATTCACGTATGTATACTCGTCGCTTTCGTGCCTGGCCCGACGTTCCTCGAGGTTATTCCATGCCCAGTTCGCTCCCGCTGCCGCGTTCCCGCGCGGCCAAGACCCTTGTTGCCATCGCCCTGGCCGCCCTGATCGCCGCCTGCGGCCAGAAGGACGGTGCGGCGCCGGCCGCCGGCGCCGGCGCGCCGCCGCCGCCCGAANNACCGTGGCCCTGGGCGACGTCGGCCTCGTGAATGAACTGCCTGGCCGGCTGGAGGCCTCGCGCGTGGCCGAGGTGCGCGCGCGCGCCGCCGGCATCCTTCAGCAGCGTCTCTTCCGCGAGGGCAGCGAGGTCAAGGCCGGCCAGCGACTGTTCCAGATCGACCCTGCGCCTTACAACGCCGCGCTGCAGAGTGCGCGCGCCACGCTGGCGCGCGCCGAGGCCAACCTCACGCAGGCCAAGGCCCTGGCCGACCGCTACGGCCCGCTGGTGAAGGAAAACGCCATCAGCCAGCAGGAATACGCCAACGCCCAGGCCGCGCAGAAGCAGGCCGAGGCCGACGTGGCCGCCGGCCGCGCCGCGGTGCAGACCGCCAGCATCAACCTGGGCTACGCCAACGTCACCGCGCCCATCAGCGGGCGCATCGGCCGCGCGCTGGTGACCGAGGGCGCGCTGGTGGGGCAGGGCGAGCCCACACCGCTGGCCGTCATCCAGCAGATCAACCCCATGTACGTGAACTTCACGCAGTCGGCCTCCGAGGTCTACCGCCTGCGCCGCGCGTTCCAGAGCGGCTCGCTCAAGGGCGCGGGCGACCAGGTCGCGCACGTGAAGATTGTTCTGGAAGACGGTTCCGTCTACGGCCGCGATGGGCGCCTGCTGTTCTCCGACCTCACGGTCGACAGCGCCACCGGCCAGGTGACGCTGCGCGCCGAGGTGCCCAACCCCGATGGCGTGCTGCTGCCCGGCCTGTACGTGCGCGTGCGCATCGAGCAGGCCACGGCCGGCAACGCCGTGCTGCTGCCGCAGCAGGCCGTCACGCGCACCGCGCAGGGCGATTCGGTGAGGGTGGTCGACGGCGAAGGCAAGGTCGCGCCGCGCAACGTCACCGTGCGCGGCGAGCAGGACGGCCAGTGGGTCGTGACCGATGGCCTCAAGACCGGCGAGCAGGTCATGGTCGATGGCTTCCAGAAGCTGCAACCGGGTGGCACCGTCAAGCCCGTGCCATGGCAGAAGCCGGGTGACAAGAAATCCGGCGGTGCCACGCCGTCCAAGGCGAGCTGAGCGAGGCGCTGGCACATGGCGAAGTTCTTCATCGACCGGCCCATCTTCGCGTGGGTGATCGCGCTGTTCATCATCGTGTTGGGCGCGGTCTCCATCACGCAGCTCCCCATCGCGCAGTACCCGCCGGTGGCACCACCCTCCATCACGATCAACGCCACCTACCCCGGCGCGTCGGCCAAGACGCTCGAGGACTCGGTGCTGTCCATCATCGAGCAGGAGATGAACGGCTCGCCCGGCCTGATCTACATGGAGTCGGTGGCGCAGGCCAACGGCACCGGCTCGATCACGCTGAGCTTTCAGCCCGGCACCAACGCCGACCTGGCGCAGGTGGACGTGCAGAACCGGCTCTCGCGCGCCTCGCCGCGCCTGCCGGCGGCCGTGACGCAGCAGGGCGTGCGCGTGGACAAGGCGCGCAGCAACTTCCTGCTGTTCACCATCCTCACCAGCGACGACCCCAAGTGGGACCCGGTGGCGCTGGGCGACTACGCCACGCGCAGCGTGCTGCCCGAGATCCAGCGCGTGCCCGGCGTGGGCCAGGCCCAGCTGTTCGGCACCGAACGCGCCATGCGCATCTGGATCGACCCGGCCAAGCTGCTCGGCTTCAACCTCAGCGCGGCCGACGTGAACGCCGCGATCCGCGCGCAGAACGCGCAGGTGTCGGCCGGCGAGATCGGCGCGCTGCCCAACGTGGCGGGCCAGGGCATCTCGGCCACCGTGGTGGTCAATGGCCAGCTCAGTTCGGTCGAGCAGTTCGGCAACATCGTGCTGCGCGCCGACCCGGGCGGCGCCACCGTGCGCCTGAAGGACGTCGCCCGCATCGAGCTCGGCGCCCAGGCCTACGCCACCTCGGCGCGCCTGAACGGCAAGCCGTCCACCGGCATCGGCGTGCAACTCTCCCCCAGCGGCAACGCGCTGGCCACCGCCGACGCGGTGCGCGCGCGCCTGACCGAGCTGGAGCGCTTCTTCCCCGAAGGCATGAGCTGGGTCATTCCCTACGACAGTTCGCGCTTCGTGCGGATCTCGATCTCGCAAGTGGC
>JABAHQ010004315.1_pt4 | contig 19259 bp, 20 predicted proteins | sample 7062091 | NCBI WGS metagenome assembly JABAHQ01 (sample SAMN14534359, study PRJNA622989) | marine sediment metagenome | biome: marine biome [ENVO:00000428]; feature: marine pelagic biome [ENVO:01000023]; material: deep marine sediment [ENVO:00002113] | place: India: Gulf of Kutch | collected...
GGAACCTTTGCTAACCGCAGCGCAAATTTCGGCGGATCAATTGGAGCGAGTGAACGAAGTGCAAGTTAAGCAAAACGATAATTTCTCAACCGTACATGCGACAAAGGTCGTTTTAGTCGGGGTCGTGGTACTGCTGTTGCTGGCTGGAGGATATCGCTCCGGAATAAGGAAAGGAGACAAGTAATGTCGAATGGTATGGCCTTTGATATCTTACATGCTATTGTGACCTGGCTGGAAACGCCGGTGATTTTTTTGCTGCTGGGGGTTGTTGCGTTCACGATCTGGGAAATCGGGGTTTCCTGTGGAGAATATTGGCGTGGCCTGAAAGAGTTTGCCCAACATACGAGTCTAGACCAGATCGAGAAAACAGGCGGCAGAGGATCGAAAAAGCGGATGTCATCGCGCGAATCGGTCCGATGCTTGGTTTGATGGGCACCCTGATTCCTTTGGGACCCGGCATTGCGGGACTTAATCGCGGTGAATTCGATGTGCTGGCGACAGCCGTGATGACGGCATTTGATACGACGGTTTTGGGCTTGTTTGCCGTGGTCGTCGGTTTTGTGCTTGGCAGACTACGCAGGCGATGGTACGACAACCTGCTCGATGAAATGGAGGTGCAAAGTGGCGCGTAGAGAATGGCCAATCTTCACGTTTCGACCATGAATCCGGGGGAACAGAGGCACCGCTGGCAAATTTGCTTGACATTATGCTCGTATTTGCTTGCGGCTTAATTGCGGTGCTTTTTGCCCAAAACAGTGATATGACGGATGCCGCTAGAAAACAGCCGCAGCAGCTGGACGTAGAAATTGAGCGTGAGTCGCCGGAATTGCCCGAAGGCATTCGAAATGAAGGGCAAGGCTTTGAGCCGGTCGGACTGGTGTATTTGGATCCAAAGACCGGCAAGATGTTTTCTCATCGAAGAGAGAAATAAGGACTGACAGAATGGCCAAGCCCCTAACCGTTACGCTGGATTTGGAAAGTGTTCTCATACCTGAAATCTGGCAGGCTGTCGCGGAAGCCACAGGGTTGCCTGACTTAGCAGTTACGACTTGCGACATTGCTGACTACGGTAATCTGATGGCCATGAGAATCACATGTCTACGTGAGAATAAGATCGAGTTGCTTGATATATCACAAACAATTCAGGCAATCGAACCGCTGCCTGGGGCGGCTAAATTTCTCTACTGGTTGAGAGCCCGAACACAGGCAATTATCGTATCCGACACTTTCTACGAGTTTGCCGTACCCTTGATGATGAAACTGGATTACCCAAGCCTTTTTTGCAATTCCTTAATCCTTGACGCGCACGGGTATATTTCAGACTACAGGCTAAGACACAAAGCCGGCAAGCGGAACGCCGTCGAGAACCTGCAAAACATGGGATTTCGCGTTTTTGCTGTAGGGGATTCTTACAATGATTTAGAGATGCTAAACGCGGCTGACTTCGGCGTTTTGTTCCGTCCCGCCAAATCTCTGGTGGCGGAGTGCCCGAAATTTCAGATTTTCAACGAGTATTCTGAACTCAAGAATTGCTTGTCTCAGATACTCTCAGGTGAAAAATGCTAACAGGACACGGGGGCAATCTCAGTGAGATCGCAAGAGAATTCGGCCTGGCGCCGGACAAGATTATCGATTTTAGCTCAAACGTCAATCCGTTCGATTACCCGCCCGAACTTGAGCAATATTTGGCGTCAAATCTCAATGCAATCCGCCGGTTTCCGGAGACAAACAGCCAATACCTTGGTCGGAAACTCAGCGAAATTCATAACTGTGCACCTGAACAAATTCTGGTTGGCAACGGCTCAACCGAAATCATTTATTTGATTCCCCGGGCATTTTCAGCAAAGTGGACTCTGATCGTGGCCCCAACTTATGCTGACTACGCAGATGCGGTTTTATTTGCCGGCGGCCGGGTCGACTATTTTTTTGCCAAAAGACAACAGGCCTTTCAGCCGGATCTTCCGGAACTTGAAAAGCGAATTGACGGGCACGATCTTGTCTTTCTCTGCAACCCCAATAACCCGACGGGGCGGTTGCTGGAGCCTGAACTTTTGAGAAAAGTGATGCGCCGGTTTCCGGCAGTCACCTTTGTCCTCGACGCGACCTATTCTGAATTTGTTGGCGTTCAGACGTCCAGGCAGGCTTTATTTGATTTGGGCAATGTCATTGAGCTGCACTCGCTGGGTAAAATATTTGCGGTCCCTGGCCTGCGTCTCGGTTACTCGATTTGCTCCGGCGAACTAAACCGGCGTATGCTGAAATACAAGGAGCCGTGGACGGTCAACACGCTGGCGCAGCTGGCGGGCGAGTTTCTCCTGCGAAAAAAGTCCTGGGTGACAGAGAGTCGCCGCGCGATCGCAGAGGAAATGGACTTTCTGAGGAAGTCGGTGTCTGAAATCAGCAGCCTGCACCTGTTTGACTCTCAAACGAATTTCTGTCTGTTTGAAATTCTGAATCCTGAAGTTGACGCCACTTTTTTGAAAGACATGCTTTTGCAAAAAAATATGCTGATTCGCGACTGTTCGAATTTTGCGGGTTTAAGTGATCGCTTTTTTAGAATTGCTGTTCAGAAACGCGAAAAAAACCAAATGTTACTCGCCGCGCTGCGTGAAATCTTGGAGGAGAACTGAGTGGCCACCAAAACACTCATGATTCAGGGCACGGGCTCCGGCGTGGGCAAGAGCGTTCTGGTTGCGGGCTTGTGTCGAATTCTGAAGCAAGACGGTTACCGGGTTGCGCCGTTTAAGTCCCAGAACATGGCGCTCAACTCTTTTGTCACATCCGACGGTCTGGAAATCGGCCGGGCACAGGCTTACCAGGCAGAAGCCGCAGGTCTCGAGCCGGCCATCGAAATGAACCCCGTGCTGCTGAAACCGTCAGGGGACACCAACTCGCAGGTCGTTTTGATGGGCAAACCGATCGGCAATCGCAATGCGAAATCATACTACCGCGAGGATCTCCGGCAGCATGTCCTGGATGCTTTTAGTAAACTGAGCGAGCGGTTTGACGTCATTGTTCTGGAAGGGGCTGGCAGTCCGGCAGAAATCAATTTGCGAGAAAAAGACTTCGTCAACATGTGGATGGCCCAGCAAGCCAAGGCACCGGTTATTATCGTCGGCGATATCGACAAAGGGGGCGTGTTTGCCTGGATGAAAGGGACGTTTGATTTGCTCACAGAATTTGAACAGCAGAGAGTGAAAGGCTTTATCATCAACAAATTCCGAGGCGACCTCGAGCTGCTGCGGCCGGGCATCGCCATGTTTGAAGCCATGGTGGGGCGGCCGGTTTTGGGCACCATCCCGTACTTTCGCGACGTTTACGTGGACGAAGAAGATGGTTTGACTCTGCAACCGGAATTCGGAATCACGCCTTCAGAATCCACCGTCGATATTGCGGTGATTGTTTTGCCGCGCATGTCCAATTTTACCGACTTTGTGAGTTTGCAGCACGAAACGGGCGTACATTTAAGATATGCGTATTCCCCCAACGAACTCGGGTGCCCGGACGCTGTGATTATTCCCGGCACAAAAAACACCATCGAGGATTTTCTGTACTTAAGAAGCAAAGGGTGGGTCGAGAAAATTAAGTCGCTGGTGGCAGAGGGAAAGATGCTCGTGGGCATTTGTGGTGGCTTTCAAATGCTGGGAACATCCATTCGCGATCCCCACCATGTTGAATCAAATATCGCCCAGATCGAGGGACTTGGTTTTTTCCAAATAAAAACGGAAATGAGTCACGAAAAAACTACTCGTCAGCGGTCTCTGAATCTTATTGCCAACAATTTTATCAATCAAGAAATCCAGGTCCAGGGTTACCAGATTCACATGGGAGAGACCGTTTTGCAAGAGAGCTATCACGCTTTATTCCGGGAGTCGCCTGCACTCGGCATCATTTCGGAAGACTGTGGTATTTGGGGCACCTATCTCCACGGAATTTTTGATAACGACGACTTTCGTTTGGTGTTTGTGAACCATCTTCGACAGCGTAAAGGGTTGTCGATATTGACGAAAGGTTTGAATTATGCTGAATTCCGACAAAAGCAGTTTAATAAATTGGCTGAAATTCTACACGAAAGCTTGGATTTAAATCGAATTTATGATGTCCTCTTTAAGTGTCTTTAGCGTCCCCATCGCCTTTATCCTCGATTTGATACTGGGCGATCCACACTGGTTTCCGCATCCCGTCAAGGCGATCGGATTCACCATCTTTAAATTAGAATTCATTTTTCGAAAATGGGTTGTAAACGAAACAGTGGCAGGCGGCCTTTTAACTGTTACCGTTGTAGCTTTGACGTATGGGATCACGTGGATCCTGCTTAACCAATTGTTGACGCTGAATGAAACAGTGGGACATGCAGCCAATATCTTCATAATCTACACCACTTTTTCGGTGCGTTCTCTTGCGGTTGAAAGCAGCGGCGTATTGAAATACTTGGAAGCTAATAATTTGCAGAAAGCCAGACAACAACTCGGCACGATTGTGGGCCGTGACACAGAGAATTTGGAGCCAAAAGACATCATCCGCGGTACTGTGGAAACCATTGCCGAAAACACGGTCGACGGCGTTATTTCACCCATGTTTTTTGCTTTTCTGGGGGGCGCACCCTTCGCTCTAACCTACAAAGTGATCAATACTCTGGATTCCATGATTGGCCACAAAAATGTCCGATACCGTCACTTTGGTAAGTTTGCGGCGCGTCTGGATGATGCGGCCAATTTCATTCCGGCTCGAATGTCTGTCCCTGCTATCGGATTCGCTGCTTTTTTGGTGGGCTTGAATTTTAAACGAACCATTGCAATCACCTTTCGGGATGGCGGTAAGCATCCGAGTCCAAATGCCGGCATTCCGGAGGCAGCGTTCGCGGGTGCGCTTTCAATTCAATTAGGTGGTTTAAACTCTTATCAAGGCGTCGCGTCACCCAAACGTACACTTGGGGATGCTCGACTTCCATTGGAGCTGATTCATATTAAAAAAGCTGAACAACTGATGTTTATGACTTCAATTATCAGTTTGTCGGTATTCTCTGCACTTTTGTTATTAATTGGAAAATTTTTGTAATCAAACGGAGATTTGAACTTGCATGAATTAAAAGATATATTCAAGCATATTTCACCAATCGATTCAAAATACATCAAATTGGCGCAACAACATCTCGATCAGCTCACCAAACCAAAAAGGAGTTTAGGGCGGTTGGAAGACATCGCCTGTCAGGTTGTGGCAATCACGGAAAATCTCAAACCTTCGGTCGACAAGAAAGTCATATTCGTTTTTGCTGCAGATCATGGTATCGCCACCGAAGGGGTCAGTGCCTATCCGCCGGACGTGACAGCTCAAATGGTCCGGAATTTTTTGCGAGGTGGCGCCGGAATTAATGTGCTGGCACGGCATATCGGGGCAGAAGTAAGAGTTATTGATATCGGTGTGGACTATGATTTTGAATCCCTACAAGGACTGCACCCAGGCAAAATACGTAAGGGCACCCGCAATATGTTGAACGGTCCGGCGATGACTCATGAAGAGGCTTTCGCCGCCATTCAGGTTGGATTGGAAGTGGCAAAACTGGCAAAAAAAGAAAACGTCAATGTGGTCGGCGCAGGCGAGATGGGGATCGGAAATACGACTGCCAGCAGTGCTATTTTGTCGGTCGTAATCGATTGTGAGGAGGAGTTAGTGACCGGCTTTGGGGCGGGTTTAACATCAGAGCAAAGGCAGCACAAGGTTGATATCATCAAAAGGGCGATTGAAGTAAATCGGGACCGGCTGACCGATCCCCTATCGGTTCTGGCTGCTCTCGGCGGATTCGAGATCGCCGGTCTGTGTGGCTTCATCCTCGGCTGTGCAAAAGAACGGTTGCCAGTGGCTGTCGATGGATTTATCTCTTCAGTCGCGGCTTTGGTTGCTGTGGAGTTGCATCCTACTGTGAAGGATTATTTATTTTTTTCGCATCTTTCGAACGAGCAGGGTCATACAAGCCTATTAAACCATCTGAATGTCGTGCCTCTTTTGAATCTCGCTATGGGTTTGGGTGAGGGAACCGGCGCAGCGTTGGCGATGCATCTTGTGGAAGGCGCGATTAAACTGTATAATGAGATGGCGACGTTCGATGAAGCGCAGGTTTCAAAAAGACTCGAAACATGAAGAGTTTGGTCCTGGCTTTCCAATTTTTGACCATTTGCCCGTTGCCTCAGGTGCAAGTTGAGCCAAAACATTTCGGTCAATCGATGATGTTTTTTCCGCTGGTTGGCCTCACTTTAGGTGCCTGCCTTTATTCTTTGCATCTGATCGCAAAGAGTTGGCGAACTTTTTTTCCCCTGGAGTTGGAAGCTTTTTTGCTCCTGCTTTTGTTAACCGTTTTAACGCGCGGTCTGCACCTGGAAGGCTTTGCCGATTTTCTAGACGGATTTTTGGGCGGGAGAGACAGGGAACGTATTTTAAGTATCATAAAAGACAGCCGAGCCGGAGTGTTCGCCGTGATCGGGTTGATTTTTCTAATACTCGGGAAGATATTTTTCGTGTATCAAATCTTGCAGCAGGGAAAAGTCCTGGTTGTTTTGGTATTTCCTGTAATCTCTCGTTGGAGTATGGTGCTGCTGTGTCTGGGAGCCCATGATCCTCGACCGGAGAAAGGGTTAGCAACAACATTCGTAGATTCACTACGTTTTCCGCATTTTGTAATAGCAAGCGTTTTTGCTTTTTCCGTCATGATTTTTGTTCCATTTATGTCTTCAATTTTTTATTTTATATTTACTATCTTTTTTGTCGTTCTGATCCGAATACTTTCCACCGCAAAAATTGATGGAATTACCGGGGATGTCATAGGCGCCACCTCTGAAATCGTGGAATTTACTACGCTATATTTGGGAGTTGTTTTGTAATGAAAATCGTTTCCCTCCTTCCCAGCGCCACGGAAATCGTCTACGCTCTCAATCTCGACGACCAGTTGGCGGCGGTCACCCACGAGTGCGATTATCCGCCTGAAGCAACAGAAAAACCGGTGATAACGTCGAGTGTTTTGGATCACAATCATAGTTCCAGTTTGGGCATTCACAAAGGCATCACCGGATTGGTGCACAAGGGACGAAGCATCTACCATCTGAACGAAGAGTTGCTAGCTGAATTGAAACCCGACTTGATTCTGACTCAAGAACTGTGCGAGGTTTGTGCGGTTTCTTATGACATCGTTGAAAAAGCGGCTAGAATCCTGAAGGGAGAACGGGAAATCATCTCGCTCGAGCCAAATTCAATTTGGGATATCCTTGAGAATATTCGTTTGGTTGGTCAGAAGACCGGTAGAGTGCGGGAGGCAGAAAAATTAGTTGAGAAATACAACGGACGCATTGATTCAATTGTGACCGCAACCGCCGAAATTGAAAAGTGGCCAAGAGTGTATTGCATGGAGTGGATAGAACCACCCTTTGCTGCCGGCCACTGGATTTCTGAAATGGTTGCGATGGCAGGAGGTTATGAAGGGTTGGCCTTAGCCGGCCAGCCCTCTGCCCAAATAGACTGGTCGGATGTTTTGGAATTTGCGCCGGAAATAATCATCCTCATGCCATGTGGATTCGGTTTGACAAAAACCATCGAGGAATCCAACAAACTCGGCACTTATCCCGGCTGGTCTGACCTTCCGGCTGTTAAGCAAGGCCAGGTGTTTGCGGTCGATGGCTCCTCCTACTTTAATCGGCCTGGACCAAGAATCGTCGACGGTTTAGAGATACTCGCCCAGATTATCCATCCAGAGCTTTTCGCTCCTACATTCCATCACAGAGCTTATGCGCAATTGACGGATTTGAGGTAGCAACCTGGTGGTGGTCGAAAATGCCGCTGATCGAACTTTTATCAGCAGAGTGTAAATTCTAAACGTAACATCGCCTCCACATGACAAGTGGTGGGATCGTAGCCATCTCTGCGGGAAAATACTACGCAGGTCCGTATTTTTTTGCGTTAATTATGGTAACTGTGCTACATTTGTTAAGATACTTTAACCGTGATTTAACAAATATTTCTTGACAAAAGAAGGAAGAAATTGTATTTTTATTTTCAAATTGAACGATTTTTGACCAGTCTATTCTTTGTTTTGATGCATCATAATGTTTTCCAAACTTCGTGTAAAATCTTTTTTGAGCAGCAAGACGAGTTTTCTGAACCCACCATTCGTTTTCCGCAGGCTCGTTGAGACGCCGAAGCAGGCGCCCACCAGAATAAATTCAGACAAAAAAATGACAGGTAGTGAAGATTACGGTTTTTAATTATCGAAGGAGCATACTTAGCACAACACCATGGCACAGAACTCCAAAACCATTTTGGTTGTAGATGATGTTCCGGTAAATGTTCATTTATTGACCACATATCTATCTTCAGAGGGATACACCATCGTGTCGGCAAAAGACGGAGAAGAGGCGATAGAGCAAGTTCGTAAATATCATCCTGATCTGGTCTTGCTCGATGTGATGATGCCCAAATTGAATGGTTTTGAAGTATGTAAAGTCATTAAGAACGATAAGGAGACGAATTTCATTCCGGTCATCATGGTGACAGCTTTAAATGAGCTGGAGGATAAGGTGAAAGGCATGGATGCCGGTGCGGATGATTTTATCAGCAAACCGTTTAACAAACTTGAACTACTTGTTCGCGTTAGGTCGCTTCTGCGCATAAAATATTTGAATGATACACTTAACGAAAAACTTATCGAATTACAAAAAGCTAAAGAGGAGCTGCGTCAATTAGCTATCACCGATGGCTTGACGGGGTTGTACAACTATCGATATTTTAAAGACCAGTTGTTGCAGGAGTTGAATCGAGCACGTCGCCACAATTTAAACGTGTCTGTTTTCATGATTGACATCGACCATTTCAAACAATACAACGACAGAAATGGCCATCCCGCCGGGGATACCGTTCTGAAGACGATTGCACGTCTCCTTAAGGATAATGTCCGAAACATCGACATTGCCGCAAGGTACGGAGGTGAGGAGTTTGCTTTGGTTCTTATTGAGACAGGAAAATCCGCTGCTAAGATTGTGGCCGAAAAAATTCGCAAACTCGTCGAAAACCACAGTTTTGCTCACGAAGCCTTCCAACCGAATGGTAAGATCACAATTAGCGTAGGTGTGGCAACCTTTCCCGAAGACGGACAGGACTTTGACAAAATAGTCAACATGGCGGACCAGCGCTTATATCGCGCCAAGCAATCGGGTCGAAATACCATCTGCGCAGAATCAAATAGCAAAGAGGGCAGTTCATGAGGTTCCCAGAGTTTATCGGCAATTCCATTTTCAAGAAACTGATGTTTCTTATATTTGTCGTCGCCAGCGTACCCATCGGTTTTTCTCTCATTTATTTCATCTACCTGGGAAATGGTGAGGCTCAAAGCGCTGACAGCAATTTGTCTCTTGTTTATTATGGTTTATTTCTTCTAACCATCCTTGCGGCAGCACTGGGCGCATATGTTTTCAGCAAGAAAATTAGCCGACCCATTACTCACTTTATTGAGAGTGCCAGAGAAATCGCGCGCGGCAACTTTTCGCATAAAGTCTCGGTTGAATCAAGAGATGAAATCGGACGGCTGGCCAAAATATTCAACTACATGACTACGGAACTCAGACGTCTGGATGAAATGAACTTGAATAAGATTATAAATGAGAAGAACAAGACCGAGACCATTCTAAGAAATATTGCTGATGGTGTGATCGTGACAGATCCCGAAAATAGAATTTTGTTGATCAATTCGGTGGCCGAAAGGTGGTTTGGTATCACAGTTACAAACGTCGAAGATAAACCTTGTGAAGAATTCGTCAGAGATCGCAAATTAATTCAGTTTATTCAGGATATCTCGTCAAACGGCGAAAGAAATTCAGAAAACATTGAAGTCACTTTGAAGCCAAACGATGGCTTTACGGAGGTGGTGTTGCAAGCACGCGCGGCGAGAATCTTGAGTGAAAAAGACGATCTGGTGGGAGTGGTAACCGTCTTGAGGGACATCACACGAGAAAAAGAAATCGATCGCATGAAAACTGAGCTGGTTTCGATGGTGGCGCATGAACTTCGGTCTCCGCTAACGTGCATCTCCGGGTTTAGTGAGCTTCTTCTGGACGATACCATTAACCGGGAGCAGTCCGAAGAATATGCTTCGATTATATTAAAAGAAACCAATCGCTTAAGTGAGCTCATTAACAAATTCCTAGACATTTCCAAAATTGAATCCGGTAGAAGCCAGGTTCAAAGGACTCCTGTGGACTTGAAAATGCTGATTGAGAAAGTGGTTGATTTCAATGGTCAGTTAGCGGAGAAAAAGAAGATTGCCGTTAAATTGGAAACTCCTCAGGAAGTCTCGCTTATCCAGGCTGACCGAGATATGATGGAGCAGGTTTTCCTGAATTTGTTTTCTAACGCGGTTAAATACAGCCCGGAGAACGCCAATGTTACCATTCGAATACATGAAAATGATGATGAAATGACCGTTGAGGTAGAGGATACGGGTTACGGGATATCTGAGAAAGCATTGCCGCACATCTTTGATAAGTTTTACCGCATTACGGATAACGAAGAGGTGTCTGAGGTTACCGGATCGGGTCTCGGACTTTCGCTTGTAAAACAAATTATTGAAATTCATGGGGGTAAGATTAAGGTCCAAAGTAAATTGGGAGAGGGTTCCAACTTCATCGTTACACTTCCAAAAGCAGATCAAATCCTGGAAGAGCAACCCGAAGAAGAGCTTGTTCTGTAGTTGACAAACATTGATGACTGAGAACAGCAGAAGTTTTTTGGAAAAAGAACGCACAATCCTGTTTATTGATGACGATCCTGAAATGCTGGAAGTTGGGGGACTGATCCTGCGCAGGGCTGGTTATTCCTATCTCACGGCCACCTCAGGAGAGGCCGGGCTAAGCTCCCTTTTGGAAAATCGCCCTGACTTGATAATCTTGGACTATATGATGCCGAATCTGAACGGCTATGAGTTTCTCAGTGAAATGATGAAAAACTCAAAGTACAAGGCGGTCCGTGACATTCCGGTGATTTTGCTCACCGCTGCTTCTCAGGAGGATATCGAACGCAACGAGTTGTTTGAGATGGGCTTAAGTGCCTGTTTGCTAAAACCGTTTGGCAACCGGGAGCTTCTGAACGTCATTGACAATGTCTTCATCTTGCATGAAATGCGCTTGAAGAACAAAGAATTGCGGCAAAAGGTCAAGCGCACCGAGTACAAATATCAGGATTTGATTGAAAACGCCAGTGATTTGATCTTTACTTTAAACCCCGAAGGTAAGTTCATTTTCATCAACAGACGTTTGCCAATCATTACTGGTTATGAGCGAGAGCGGTGGGTTGGCAAAGACTTCATTGACCTGGTGATCATTGAGGACCGAGATTACACGAGAAAGAACCTTCAAACGACTATCACCGGGAAATCGAGTATTTTCGAAGTTAGAGTTATTCACAATAACGGAAAGTTCATCCATCTTTCGATCAACATCAACCCCATATTTGAGCGTGGTCAAGTTGTCGGCTGTGTTGGCATCGCCCGGGACATAACAGAAAAGAAGCAACTAGAACGAGAAATTATCGATTTGAAGAACTTTAATGAAAGCATTATCCAAAGCATGGGGTCTGGATTGATTACGCTGGATCTGGATAAGAAAATTACTTCGTTCAACAATAGCGCTGAAGAGTTGTTGGGATACTCAGAGAAAGATGTGATTGGCCAACCTCTGCGAGAGATCTTTTCAGAGGAAGACTGCAATAAGTTGTTTCCCGTCATTGAAAATCCCGAGCGGGGAATACTTAATCGCGAAATGCAACTGCTCACGAAGGACAACAATTCTGTTTATGTTGGATTTACGGTAACGCCGCGATTCGATGCGCAAAAACGTCGAGTGGGCACGATCATCGCATTTAAGGATATCACTCAGATAAAGCAGATGCAAGTTGAAGTGCAGCGGATGGATCGTCTGGCTTCTATGGGAGTTTTGGCTTCGGGTATCGCCCACGAGATCCGGAATCCGCTCGCCGGGATTAAGACCATCGCCCAAACTATGGAGGAAGAAATTGATTTGGAGGATCCGAAGCACGAGTATTTGTCTCGCATCGTTCGACAAGTCAATCGCATGGATGATCTACTGAAGACCATATTCTCCTATGCCAAACCTCGACAGCCAAAGAGAAAGTATCATCGGTTTCAGGAGATTGCACAAGAGGTGGTTGCCTTGCTGGACAACCGGATGAAGAGTCAGTCAGTTAAGTATTCTGAGTGCTATCATTCCGAACTCCCGCTGATTTATGTTGATTTTTATCAGATTCAGCAGGTTTTGGTTAATCTCTTTCTCAACGCACTGGATGCCATGCCGGAGGGTGGCGACTTGACTCTGGAAGCGCATCCTAAAATCACCACCTTGCACCGTGTGGATCGCCGAGGTCGACCCTTTCCGGTACAGAATAAAAGCGCGCTTTACGCAGAGGTAAGCTTGAAGGATTCGGGTCTCGGCATTAAACCGGAAGCGCTGTCGTCAATTTTCAATCCCTTTTTTACCACGAAACCCCAGGGGGCAGGTTTAGGCCTTTCCATTGTCTACCGGATCATGGCTGAACATGAAGGGGACATCCAGGTGGAAAGCGTGGTAAATTCTGGTACAATTTTTAAACTGCTATTGCCCACTGAGGAGTGACATCTATGACGAAAGCGAATATTCTAATCATTGAAGACAATAAAGATTTGTGCCAAACGTTGGCAGATGTTTTGAGGAAAGAGGGTCACAAAATACGGACGTCTTTTGCAGGCGAGCATTCTCTTTCCATACTCAAGAAGGATATCATCGACTTGGTTTTATTGGATATAAAACTTCCCGATTACAACGGCATCGATATTTTGAGAACGGTCAAAGAGATGGACCCGGATATTCTGGTGATCGTAATTACGGCTCTCACCGATGCGAAACCCGCCGTGGATGCAATGAAAATGGGCGCGTATGATTACCTCATGAAGCCCTTTGAATTGGACGAGCTGAAGTTGGTGGTGGCAAAGGCTCTCGAGACACAGGAGTTAAAAAGGGAAGTGACTCGCCTGAAGCATCAACATAGGGAGCATTTCCCGGACACAGACCTTTACGGAAATTCCAAGCCCATGCGAGAGTTGAAAAAACTCATCAAGATTGTTGCCGATACACCCAAAACTTCGGTTCTTATTCAGGGCGAAAGTGGTACCGGTAAGGAATTGGTTGCAAATGCCATTCACGATTTGAGTTCCAGGGCTGACAAGCCTTTGATAAAAATCAATTGCAGTGCAATCCCTGAAAATCTTCTGGAAAGCGAGCTGTTCGGACATGAGAAAGGGGCTTTCACAGATGCCAAAAATCTCAAAAAGGGCATTTTTGAAACCGCGAACAACGGTACGATTTTTCTGGATGAGATTTCCAGTATGCAGATGTCCATTCAGCCTAAGTTTTTGAGAGTGCTCGAGACGCAGTCGTTTCGTAGAATTGGAGGCACGTCAGACATCACAATCGACGTGAGAATTATTGCAGCCACGAATCGCAACTTAGAGGAATGCGTGGAACAGCAAACTTTTCGTGAGGATTTGTACTATCGTCTCAAAGTGATGGTGATTAACATCCCGCCATTGCGTGAACGACCGGAGGATATCCTGCCGCTTGCCATGCTTTTTATCGATAGGAACAACAAGGACTTTGGCAAAGAGACTAAAGGAATTTCGAAAGAAGCTCAAGAACGTTTGATAAAATACCATTGGCCCGGCAATGTGCGGGAGCTTAAGAATGTCATTGAGAGAGCCGTGATTCTCTGTAACGAAGCTGAATTGCAGGCAGACCATCTCCCGCTGGAGATTCAAGATGGATATTCAAGACTTGGCAGCACTTCAGAATTTTCGCCACCCTCTTTGTCTTACGGTGAATCTTTAGAGGACATGGAAAAACGCCATATAATGAACATCTTAAAGAAATACGATGGCAACAAATCGAAAACCGCCAGAGTACTCAATATTTCTCGTTCCACCCTGCGGGAAAAAATGAAAAACTATGGCATTGCATAACTGGTCAAAAATTGACCAGTGGAGTATATATTTACTACATTTTGCCTCATCGTTATTCCTTCCTTCATTTTTTTCTACACTTTAAAAATATCATGACAACTGACGAAATGGCCTTAAGGTTTTGATTTTTTGTGACGAATACCAAAAATAGGTGCCGCATATTAGACTCCAGGTGATGTGCAGAAATCGTCTTTCTGGTGGCATAGGATTTGCGCCAGGCCAATAAAGCTTAGTCTAAAGGAGTCGCAAGATGGTACAGAAAAGCGTCCTAATTGTGGACGATGAAGAAGACATCACCTGGGGCATATCGCGAAGTTTAGCCAAAACGTATGATTTGAAAATCCATTGCGTCCATTCCGGCGATGAGGCTTCGAAAGCCTTGAAGAAAACTAAGTTTGATTTGGTCGTGTCAGACATACATATGCCGGGACGGAGTGGTTTGCAATTGTTGTTGGATATCCGCAAGAATTATCCTGGTACAAAAATCATCATGATGACCGCTTACGTTTCACAAGAGATCAAACAACAAATAGAGAGTCGAGGAGGTTTCTTTTACATCGAGAAGCCGTTTGACATCGGATATTTAAGAGAAATTATTTTAGAAGCTTTAGAGACCGACGATAATGGCTTTAATGGATACATCGATCGGTCCGGAATTCGAGAATTGCTGGAATTCAGTTGCGCCAGAAAGCGCGACTTCTCCTTGCTTCTGGCAGGAAATGGGGAACAAGGAACGATCTGTTTTAAGAACGGCGATATCATACATGCTGAATGTGGGGATTTGATCGGTGAACGAGCGCTGTTTAATATTCTGAATTGGGGGAGTGGCACTTTCAAAATTGAACCACGCCTGATCAAGAAAGATCGGACAATTTTACGAGATTGGAAAACGTTGTTGCATTAGAGCATCTAATCCCCCGTGATTTATGTTAGGGATAGGAACATACCTATGGGAGAAGTTATAGCCAGTTGCCAGTCAAAAGGGAGGTGTTGGAAAAACGACAACAGTGGTGAACCTGAGCGCGAGTCTGGTTTTTGGGGAGGTCGTGCACTCCTGATCGATATGGGCCCTAAAAATGCTTCACCACGATATTTGGATTGACCGATTTGACTCGAAAGCAGGCATTCTAGATATTTTTACGAAAGACATCCCGATTTCCGAAGCACTCCACTCAACCAGAATGCACAGTTCTGATTTCATGCCAACCAATCTCTCAGACGAAGGTGAAAAACCAAAACTCATTGTCTGGCTGAAAGGATAAAGCTCAAAGAGGCCATTGAACGATTAGACCGAACCGTAAGTAGAGCTGGAATCCGATGTTGAACTTTCAGACTTGGGCAGTGAGGAAAGGGAGTTTCCTCACGACGAGAAGGATGGTAGGGATGCTTAACCGATGGTGGATGTGGGTTCGATTTGTCGGAAGCAAGTGGCTCTCCTGAAATCAACTCTGAGAGTTTAAGTGATGAACCCGAGAGCCTCAGCGGTGCATTCAAGGTAGAGATGACACGCCAGGTTCGTCAGCTCAAAGATTTGATTTACGTCATTGGAACTGATTCGCGAAATCGTAACCTTGGCATGATTGCGACGAGATATTTGACACCATCGCTGGCACGGTCATGATCGATGGCTTCGAACCATTTGAGCAAATTGCTCTAAAATTCAGAAAGTTTCTCGAATCGATTGATTCAGATTTGAACAAATACTCCGACTATGCCCTGGAAGTTTTGAAAGAAACACAGTTGGCCCCCATCGAATCTAGCTAGTAGATGCAGACCTGGATGCCGTGAGGAGACTGCACTTGAAAATGTCGCCGAGAAGATGAAAAAGCCAAGTGATGAATTATCGAAAAAAGACCAGAATTCTGGAGTCAAGAACAAAGTCAAGCCAAAAGAAGAGGTGAAACCAAACTCTGATAACGGACACTCAGAAGCAAAAAAAGAAAACCAGTGAGACCACAGACTTAGATCTGACGGAACGAACACCTTCGCAAAGAAGAGCCGGGTTCAAATTGCCCGGTGAAGATGATGAAGAAATCGTTCGATTGGTTAATGAAATGACCGCTAACTATCCACATGAAAATCGACAATTCAGCGATACCTTTCATTTGAGTCCCACGACCGAATAGATTCGGAACGGATGTGTTTTCAGACACTCAATTTTCAGAAAGTCCGGAGCCCAAAGCTGTTGACCATTTGACAGACGAGCTGATACATTTGTTCAAAGGACAGGCCGAGTTTTATTTCAATGTCGAGGACACACTTGCGAAACTAAAAAATGAGTCGCGAAGTCGGCTTCCTCCGATGTTCCAACGTTGACTCTTTTGTTTCTTTTTCTTGTCCCCATTCTTTTGACTCAACTTTGACTCCAAAAATGTGTTGCTTATTGTCCAAAATATTACTAAAATTTAGTAAAGAATGAATGAAGGCGGAGAGAAATATGAGGAATAAAATCATTGGCGAAGCACTAACCTTTGATGACGTTCTGTTGGTGCCAGCCTACTCAGAAGTCTTGCCAAAGGAAACAAATACAAAGACCAGGTTCACCAGGAACATCGAATTGAATGTACCGTTGTTGGCAGCGGCTATGGATACGGTGACCGAATCGGAGTTGGCAATTGCCATAGCTCGAGAAGGTGGGATTGGCATGATTCACAAGAATATGCCCGTTCAGAAGCAAGCTGAAGAAGTGGACCGGGTTAAACGTTCCGAAAGTGGGATGATATATAATCCGATTACATTGAGAGCGGATAGCCAGATCCGAGAAGCTTTGACGTTGATGAGGCGTTTCAAAATTTCGGGGATTCCCATTGTGGACGGACAGAAACTCGTGGGTATCCTGACGAATCGAGATTTGAGATTTCAGGTTAATGCGGAAATGGAAGTCAAAGAGGTCATGACTCGCGAAAATTTGATCACCGCACAGGTTGGGACGACCCTGGAACAAGCCGAAAAGATATTGCAGGAACATCGGATAGAGAAATTGCCTGTCGTCGACGATAGAGGCAATTTGGAGGGCTTAATCACGGTAAAAGATATTCAGAAAAAGCGCAAATTCCCCATGGCTACAAAAGACGAACACGGAAGGCTGCGTGTGGGCGCTGCTGTTGGGATTGGCGAGGATACAAGCGAGCGAGTGCATGCACTGGTTGAGGCCCTCGTGGACGTGATCGTGGTTGACACAGCTCACGGTCATTCGAGGGGTGTACTGCAAACTCTGCGTTCACTCAAAGAGAAGTTTTCAGACTTGGAGCTCATCGCCGGAAATGTGGCCACGGCGGAAGCAGCAGAACAACTTATTCAAGCCGGAGCTGACGGAGTTAAAGTCGGCATGGGGCCGGGCACAATCTGTACGACGCGCGTTGTGGCTGGAATCGGTATGCCCCAAATTACCGCGATCATGAACTGCGCAGAAGCGTGTCAAAAGCATAGTGTGCCATTGATATCGGATGGTGGTATCAAGCAAAGTGGCGATATCCCGAAAGCTATTGCTGCTGGGGCGGACAGCGTCATGATAGGCAGCTTATTTGCAGGAACCGAAGAAAGTCCGGGAGAGAAAGTTTACATGGATGGTCGGATTTTCAAAGTCTATCGCGGTATGGGTTCGATATCCGCGATGCAGCGCGGAAGCAGCGATCGCTATTTTCAGGAACCTGAGACACAATTGAATAAATTTGTCCCGGAAGGAATCGAGGGCCGTGTGCCTTATCGCGGCAATTTAGGTGAAGTCGTTTATCAGCTCGTTGGCGGATTGAAAGCTGCTATGGGCTATTGCGGCACCAGAGACATTCCGTCCCTCAAATCTGACAGCAAGTTTGTGAAGGTTAGCCCGGCAGGTTTAATGGAGAGCCATCCGCATGATGTGGTCATCACCCAGGAAGCCCCAAATTACAAGGTGATGAAATAAAAAAAGAAACCGGGCTGGCTCGTCTTGACCGGAATTAGGGGGAGTTACCGATACATTGACTCGCGCGCCCGGTTTCAAACTCGGGATACGATCAATTACAACTGATTTACATGGCGCGTCAATCGAGATTTTTGATTTGCAGCTTTGTTTCTGTGTATAATGCCTTTGGACACTAATTTGTCTAAAATCGAAATGCTTTTCGGTAGCCTTTGGGCTGCAGTTTCTTTGTCTTCGGCAGTTAGAACACGTTTGATTGCCGTCTTCATCAAGCTTCTATACACCTTATTGCGTTCGTAAGCTTTCGCGCTCTTTCGTATCCGTCTGATCGATGATGGATAATTGGCCATTCTTTTGTTTTTCCGTCCTTATTTAATCCTCTTAATTACAAGAGAAATATACAAAAATAGATGTTTATTGTCAATAGAAAAAAGGGCTTAAGAAAAGTGAAACGATTGATTGCCTCAAATACACGACTGATTCGCTTGTCGGGTTTTTTGTCTTTATGCAGGCATCCGTAAGCCCAAGCCGCCCCAAACTTTTTCTTGACTTTTAGGCTGTTTTATCTTATTATAACACGAACCTTTAGCGTGTAAACTCGCTTTGTTGCAATTTTAAGGAGGGATCATGAACATCAAAGAGAGACGGGTCGGGGATGTTGCGATTTTAGATATTAAAGGAAAACTCCTCGGAGGCCCGGAAAATGCTCAGCGATTTAAAGATGCAATTTATGGCCTGATTGATCAAGGTGTGACCGAGGTAGTGGTGAACTTGGCCGACGTGAAGCGGATGAATAGTTCTGGGCTGGGAATCTTAATCTCTGCGCTCACTTCTTTAAAAAACAAAAATGGAATATTGAAGCTAGCTGGTGTCAATGAGAACATGGAAGGGATATTGATCATGACTAAATTAAATACGATTTTTGAAACGTACGATACTGCCGAGGGTGCAGCACAGAGTTTTCGCTAAGTCCATATCATGGCCAAGACACTCGACTTGTTGTCTCGCTTTGGGAAGGGGGAAAAAACTTGTAGTATTTGAGATCTAACCGAGGATTCCGTCGACAATTCTCATATATGTTTGAGCAAGAATTATATCAAACGTTTGAAACATCCGCACATAGATTTGGCCCCAAGATCGCCATCATTTTCGGGACTCACCACATAAGTTATCAAAGATTATTAGACGCCGTCGAGCGTCTCGCCAATGGTTTGGCGAATTTGGGAATTTCGAAAGGCGATACATGTGTAATCATGCTCCCGAATTTGCCGCAATTTGCGATCAGTTATTATGCACTGCTTAAGTTGGGCACAACCG
>JABAHQ010020236.1_pt4 | contig 19258 bp, 20 predicted proteins | sample 7062091 | NCBI WGS metagenome assembly JABAHQ01 (sample SAMN14534359, study PRJNA622989) | marine sediment metagenome | biome: marine biome [ENVO:00000428]; feature: marine pelagic biome [ENVO:01000023]; material: deep marine sediment [ENVO:00002113] | place: India: Gulf of Kutch | collected...
CATGTCGGGCCGGCCCCAGGGGCCGTAGACGGTGAAGAAGCGCAGCCCGGTGGACGGCAGGCCGTAGAGGTGGCTGTAGGTGTGGGCCATCAGCTCGTTGGCCTTCTTGGTGGCGGCGTAGAGGCTCACCGGGTGGTCGACCGGGTCGCTCTCCTCGAAGGGCATCTTGGTGTTGCCGCCGTACACGCTGGAGCTGGAGGCGTAGACCAGGTGCCCCACGCCCTGCGCGCGGCAACCCTCGAGCACGTGGCCGAAGCCGGTGAGGTTGCTCTCGAGGTAGGCGTGCGGGTGGGAGATGGAGTAGCGCACGCCGGCCTGCGCGGCCAGGTGCACCACGGCGTCGAAGCGCTCGCGCGCGAACAGCGCCTCCATGCCCGCGCGGTCGGCCACGTCCAGCCGCTCGAATCGAAAACCCGGCAGCCCTTGCAACTGTGCGAGCCGCGCCTGCTTGAGCGCGGGGTCGTAGTAGTCGTTGAGGTTGTCGATGCCGATGACGGTCTCGCCGCGCGCCAGCAGACGCTGCGCGGTGTGCATGCCGATGAAGCCGGCCGCGCCGGTGAGCAGGATGTGCATGCTCGGATGTTAGCGGCATGGCTGCGAGCGAGCGCGCGACTCGGGGGCGCCGCGGAACCGGCTTTGCCGGGCCGCAGGCGCCGCCCCCTCGAGGGGGACGCGCGCAGCGCGGCGGGGGTGGTCCTGCTAATCGGCCCACAACACGGGCCGGCCCGTGGTCTCCCAGTTCTCGTAGTTGCGCGCGTACACATCCTCGATGCGGTTGCGCTTGACCTTGAAGGTGGGCGTGATCATGTCGTTGTCCACCGTCCAGGGCGTGGACACCACCACCAGGCACTGCAACTGCTCGTGCGGGTCCAGCGTGGCGTTGATGGCGGCGCGGTGGTCGGCCAGCGAGCGCTCCAGCGCGGCGCGCTCGTCGGGGTTCTTCGCCTTCTCGGCCGCGTCGGGGCTCAACATGCAGATGCCCAGCGGCTGGCCCAGATTGGCGCCGGTGACCACACAGGCCTCGATGGCCTCGTGCATGACCAGCTTGTCTTCGATGGGGGCGGGCGCCACGTACTTGCCCTTGCCGGTCTTGAACAGGTCCTTCACGCGGCCGGTGATGCGCAGCAGGCCACCGGCGTCGATGCTGCCCTTGTCGCCGGTCTTGAGCCAGCCATCCTCGGTGAAGGCCTCGCGGCTCTTCTCGGGCTCCTTGTAGTAGCCCTGCATCAGCGCCTGGCTGCGCATCTGGATCTCGCCGGTCTGCGGGTCGATGCGTTGCTCCACGCCGGGGTAGGTGGGGCCCACGCTGCCCTGCTGGTTCTTGCCCGCTTCGGTGATGTGCGAGAGCGCGAGGTTCTCGGTCATGCCGTAGCCCTCGTTGATGGGGATGCCCAGCTTCGCGTACCACTGCAGCAGCGCGGGCGGCATGGGCGCGGCACCGCCGGCGGCGAACCGGCACTGGTCCAGGCCCAGGGCCTTCTGGATCTTGCGGCGCACGATGCCGCCCAGGATGGGGATGCCCAACAGGCGCTCCAGCTTGGCCGGCGGCATCTTGGCGTGGATGCCCTGCTGGAACTTGACCCACAGGCGCGGGACCGAGAAGAACACCGTGGGCCGCGCGCGCTGCAGGTCGGCCGCGAAAGTGTCCAGCGACTCGGCGAAGAACACGTGCATGCCCGTGCGCAGCCAGCCGTGCTCCACCAGCATGCGCTCCACCACGTGGGCCAGCGGCAGGTAGCTCAGCATGCGGTCGTTCTGCGTGAGGGGAATGCGCGCCAGGCCCTTGTCCAGCGCCCAGGCGAAGTTGCCGAAGCTGTGCATCACGCCCTTGGGCAGGCCGGTGGTGCNNACCGGGTGGCCTTTCAAGGGTTCGGTGCGCGCGCAGATCGCGTCCCAGCCGTCGTAGGCCTGGATCGCGTCCACCGGCGACAGCGGGTAGCTGATGCAGGGCAGGTCGGCGGGCACGCCGGGCTTCATGCCCTCCCACCCGTCGAGCTTGCCCACGAACAGGGCCTTCGACTCGCTGTGCGCGAGGATCTGGCGGATGGTCTCGGGCGCGAGCGTGGGGTACAGCGGCACCGACACGTAACCCGCCATCCAGATGGCCAGGTCGCTCATCATCCACCAGGCGCAGTTCTTGGACAGGATGGCCACCTTGCTGCCCGGCGCCCAGCCCTGGGCCTGCAGGTGCGCGGCCATGCGGCGCGTCTGGTCGGCCACCTGGCCCCAGGTGAAGTCGTGCACCACGCCTGCGCCCATGGGCTGCGTCAGCGCCACGCGCGCGGGGGCCTTCTTCTCCCAGTCGTACAGGCGTTGCAGGGCCAGCAGGTCGTCGGCGATCTTCGCGCTCATGAACGGGTCTCCTTGGTTTGAAACCCGCCCAATCTAGCGAGGGGGCGACGATTCCCTCATTGGGTTTTCCCCGTGTCGGCCACCGATTGGGGAGCTCACTCCAGCCGCAGCGTCAGTGGCGAGAGCGGCGCGTCGAATGCGCCGTGCCAGGTCTGGCCCGGGGCCACGGGCCAGGCGTCGGTCCAGGTGCCGGTTGGTGACGATGTCGCCCGCCTGCAGCGGCGGCGCACCGGGGCAGGCGCGCTGCGCCTGCACGAAATGCCACAGGGCCTGCACCGGGCCGTCGAGCACGGCCGCGCCCTTGCCCTGGTCCAGTGGCTCGCCGTCGCGCGCGAGCACCACGCCCGCGCCGGCCAGGGCGGCGTCCAGGCCGACCGCGTCGCTGGCGACTTCGCGCACCGGCACGCGCCGGCCCACCAGCAGGCGCGCGTGCANNGGGGGCGTCGAACTTCCAGCCCGCCAGGTGGGACTGCACGATTTCGAAGCCGGGCGCGACCCAGTCCAGCGCGTCGAAGAGATCCGCCAGGGACGCGTCGGCCTTCGGCGCCGCGCGAAAACCGAACACCGCCTCGGGCTCGATGCGCGGCTCGCTCGTGTGCTCCAGCGAGAGCCGGCCTTCGCCCTCGCAGAACGCCACGGTGCGGTCGTACACCGTGCCCCAGATGGGCGCGTACACGTTGTAGACCGGCCAGATGCCGCGGTTGGTGAAGCCCACCTTGTAGCCCAGCGGGCGCTCGCCGCGCGCCACGCGCAATGCGCGCACGGCCAGCGCGTCGGCATAGGCGCGGTCGAGGTCGTAGCCGGGCTGTGTGCTCAGGCGCGTGGCCCAGGGCAGGCCGGTGTCGAAGTGGTGCAGCAGGGTTTGGGGCGTCATGCGGGCATTGTGGTGGGTGCGCGGCTATGCTGCCATGCCATGAACGACACCGGACTCGACCTTCTCGAAGGCCGCTCGGGCGCACCCGACGCGCCCACCGCGGCCAGCCTCATCGTGCTGCACGGCCTGGGCGCCGACGGCAACGACTTCGTGCCCGTGGCGCAGATGCTGGACCTGTCTGCCGTCGGCCCGGTGCGCTTCGTTTTCCCGAGCGCGCCGGTGCGCCCGGTGACGCTCAACGGTGGCTACGCCATGCGCGCGTGGTACGACATCTTCCCGCCCTCGCCGAACCCGGCGCAGCCGCGGCAGGAGGACGAGCCCGGCCTGCGTGCCTCGATGGCGCAGGTGCAGGCCCTCATCGATCGCGAGATCGCGATGGGCGTGCCGGCCTCGCGCATCGTGCTCATGGGTTTTTCGCAGGGCTGTGCCATGACCCTGCTCACCGGCCTGCGCGCGCCGCAGCGCCTGGCCGGGCTGGTGGCGCTGTCGGGTTACCTGCCGCTGCCCGCCACCACGGCGGCAGAACGCAGCGCGGCCAACGCCGGCCTGCCCGTGTTCATGGGTCATGGCGAAGAAGACGAGATCGTGGCGCTTGAACGCGGCGAGGCCGCGCGCGATGCGCTCCTGGCGCTGGGCCACCCGGTGGAGTGGCACACGTATTCCATGGGCCACAGCGTGTGCCCCGAGGAGGTGGGTGACCTCAACCGCTGGTTGCTCGACCTGCTGCGCTGAGGCGGCGCCACAGCGTGGTGGCCGCGTCCACCACCGGCCGGCCATAGAGGATCAGGGCCAGCGCCACGCCGATGAGGGGCAGGGCGATGAACACCCAGCCCGTGAGCCGCTCGCCGCCCAGCCACACGCCCACCGCCAGCGCCACCACCGGGTTGACGAAGGAGTAGCTGCCCGCCAGCGCCGCGCTGGTGTTCTTGAGCAGCCACAGGTAGGCATTGAGCGTGACCATGGTGCCCATCACCACCAGGTAGAGCCAGGCCAGGGCCGAAGCCATGGACACCTGCGCCCACTGGAACGTGCGCGCATCGGGCTCGAACAGCAGCGCCGCCAGCATGCACATCATCCCGCCCAGCAGCCATTGCGCCGCCGAGGCCATGGCCGGCGGCGGCAGCGCCAGCTTGCGCGAGGCGTAGGAGCCCAGGCTCCAGGCCAGCGGCGCGCCGAAGGCGCACAGCGTGCCCAGCAGCGTGGTGGAGAAGTCCCCCTCCAGCGCCAGCAGCAGGGCGCCGGCCGCGCCCAGCACCAGGCCCAGCCAGCTCGTCACCGGCACGCGCTCGCCACCCCAGCGCGTCCACAGTGCCAGCCACATGGGCATGGTGGTGACCACGGTGGCCATCAGGCCCGAGCCGATGCCCGCTTTCTGCGCCAGCACCACCAGGGCCATGGCCGCGAAAGCCATCAGGCCGCCGATGAGCGCGCTGGCGCGCCACTGCGCGGCCGTGGGCCAGGCCAGGCCCTGCCAGCGCGCGATCGCCAGCATGGCCAGCCCCGCCGCGACGAAGCGCGCCCCGTTCATGAGCAGGGGCGGCAGCGATTGCATGGCCACGGCCAGCGCGAAGTAGGTGGTGCCCCAGACAAGGTAGACGATCAGCAGCGCCAGGGCGAGGCGCCAGGAGGGGCCGGATTGGCCATGTGACCCGAATCGGTTGAAAATGGACGGCATGCAGCCACCTGTGACGTAATATTTTCGGTGAATCGCCAATTGGCCGTATTTTTATCAGAACTGGGCGCCCATGCAAGCAAATATTCAGCTCGATGACATCGATGCCGGAATTCTTACGGCCTTGAGTGTCGACAGCCGCCGGTCATACGCCGACGTGGCGGCCGAGGTGGGCCTGTCCACCGCCGCCGTGCACGAGCGCGTGAAGAAGATGGTCGAGCGCGGCGTGATCGAGCGCTTTTCGCTGCGGGTGAACCCCGAGCGCGTGGGCCTGCACTTCACCGCCTTCGTGGCCATCCGCAACGACGGCGGCGTTCACTGCCGCGAGATCGCGCCGCGCCTGCGCGAACTGCCCGAAGTCCTGGAGCTGCACAGCGTGGCCGGCGAGCACGACTTCATCGCCAAGCTGCGCACCACCCACGCCCGCGCCCTGGAAGACGTGCTCTACGCGATCAAGGCCATCCCCGGCGTCGCGCGCACCACCAGCACGGTGGTGCTGAGCACCGAGTTCGAGGAGCGGCCGCTGCGCTGGCCCGGCGAGGACTGACAAGCCCCCACGCTCCGCCGCTTCGCGGGTCGCGAGGCCTTGCAGGCCGCGGCGCTCCCGGAGGCAACGCCTCTTCGCCCGTCCAGGCCTGCGCAGGCAGGCCTGGAGCCGCGGGGCTCAGCCCCGAGGGGGCTGATCCGGCTTGGGGCGGCCCGGCGCCGGATCGGCCGCGCGCGTTGTGGACAATGCCGGGTGCCGCGACCCCATCCACTTTCCGTACGAGATGAGCCCGTCCCTCCAAGACCCCCGCGCCCTGCTGCGCCAGCTCTACGACGCGGCCGTGCGCCGCGCGCTGCCCCTGCACAACACCGCCGCCTTCCTGCCGCCACCGCCCAAGGGGCGCACCGTGGTCATCGGCGCGGGCAAGGCCGGCGGTGCCATGGCGCAGGCCGTGGAGGCGCTGTGGCCGGCGGACGCGCCCCTGTCGGGCCTGGTGGTCACGCGTTACCACCACACGCCGCCGCGCCCGGCGGACCTGCGCGAGCGCATCGAGGTGGTCGAGGCCTCGCACCCCGTGCCCGACGCGGCCGGTCTCGCGGCCGCGCAGCGCATCCTGGAACGCGTGCAGGGCCTCACGCCCGACGACCTGGTGCTGTGCCTCATTTCCGGCGGCGGCTCGGCCCTGCTCACATTGCCCTGCGACGGCCTCACGCTGGAAGACAAGCAGCGCATCAACCGCGAGCTGCTCGACAGTGGCGCGCACATCGGCGAGATGAACACCGTGCGCAAGCACCTCTCGCGCATCAAGGGCGGTCGGCTCGCGGCGGCGTGCGCACCGGCCCAGGTGGTCACGCTCACCATCAGCGACGTGCCCGGTGACGACGTGAGCGTCATCGCCAGCGGCCCCACCGTGGCCGACGCGAGCACCTGCGCCGACGCGCTCGCCATCCTCGACCGCTACCGCATCGCCGTGCCGGCGCCGGTGCGCGCCGCGCTCGAAGCCGGCGATCTGGAAACGCCCAAGCCCGGCGACCCGCGCTTGGCGGGCCACGACACGCGCCTCATCGCCACGCCGCAGCAGAGCCTGGAGGCCGCGGCCGAGGCGGCGCGCGCAATGGGCCTGCCGGCGCACATCCTCAGCGACGAGATCGAAGGCGAGTCGCGTGAGGTTGGCAAGGTGCACGCCGCGCTGGCGCGCTCGGTGGCGCTGGGGCGCAGCACCTTTCAGGCGCCCTGCGTGCTGCTCAGCGGCGGCGAAACGACCGTGACCGTGCGACCACGCGCCGAAGGCCAGCCGCGCGGGCGCGGCGGCCGGGCGGGCGAGTTCTGCCTGGGCCTGGCACAGGCGCTGGGCGGGCAGGCGAACGTCTGGGCCATCGCGGCTGACACCGATGGAATCGACGGCATCGAGGACAACGCCGGCGCGATGGTGGCGCCCGATACCCTGTCGCGCGCGGCGGCCAAGGGCCTGAAGGTCGGCCAGCACCTGGAGCGCAACGACGCCTACGGCTTCTTCGAGCCGATCGGCGATCTCGTGATCACCGGGCCGACGCACACCAACGTGAACGACTTCCGGGCGCTGCTGGTGCTGCCGGCGGGGACCGGCGCCTAGCGCTGGCCTGCGTCGGCCGGTTTGGCGATCAGCGCTTTGCCTGCGATCAACATCTCTTGCAGGATGGCCAGCAGCGCATCCGCATCGGCCTTCGTGATCGGCGGCAAGGGCGCGCGGTACGTGACCCGATTGCGCACATCGTGCAGCCTCCCAAGAACGCTTTGCCGTGACACGTCGAGTTGGAGGTCAACCGCAACACGCCGGATGGCGGTCGCCCGATGACCGCCTGTATCGGCGGGCCGTACGCCATGGAACTCGAGCACCGCCATCACGACGCTGAACATGCCCTCGTACGCAAGAAAAAAACGAGCCGAGTCCGGCATGGGGTGCTGTGCGGCGGCCATCATGTCGTCGGCCGTCCGCAGAAACTGCGCAATGGACGCCTCACTGGTGACGGCTTCCTTGAAACTGCCGATCTTCAATAGGTTGTCGTACTCAGGCGGCCTCGGCATGGATAGCCTCCATCAACTCCAGCCGAGGGCCGTGCTTGATCACGGCGAGCACCGGGTCGTCCAGGGCCCATTCCTTCGCGGAATAGAGGTTCACGTGGATGGCTCGCCCGAGCTCTGCCTGAACGTCGTCCAGTAGCGGCGACACAGCGAACAGGTCCACGTCGCCCACGAGCGCCAGGTCAATGTCGCTTTCGCTGGTGTCGTTGCCTGAGGCCACGGAGCCGAAGACGAACGCCTGCGTCAACCGGTCCGCGACCGGGGCGAGCGCCTTCGCCAGGGGCTCGGTCAGCCCGCGCGTCTTGAGCACCATGCGCCGGAGCTCGGGATACAGCAGGAACTGCGGGTTGGCGCTCAACCTCCGTTGATTGCCGACTTTGCGCTCGCGCAGCAGTCCGGCATCCACCCACCGCTTGATTGCCGTGCTGCCAGCACTGCGGCTGTTGCCCATGCGCTTGAGCAGTTCAAGGGTGCCGAAGTCCCGGTCCGGACGGACCAGGACCGTGCTCATCAGCCGTTGCTCGGCTGGGGACAGGAGGGCGTCGAGCGGATGCATTGAGATATTCCTTAATCAGGAACAAATGTACCTGATAAAGGAATATCTCCGGAAAATCTTCCATCTGGCCGCGAATCCAGGCAGTTCAACTGGGGTTTGCCTCATGGGCGAAGCGCACCAGCGTGGCCCCGGGCCGGGCGTGCAGCAGCGTCGGCATCACCAGCACGCAGTCGTCGTAGGGCGTGGTGACGGGCAGCGCCGCGTTCCACCCGATCAGCGTGCCGGCCTTGGCGACGCGGTCGCCGCTCTTCCAGGGCCGCACGAAGGCGGGGACCGAATCGGGTGCCACGGTCACGGCGTCCGTCACCACCAGCAAGGGCGCATCGGCAGGCCCTTCGTCCCGCCACCAGTGGCGCGGGATGTCCGCGGCATCCACCACGGCGCTGAGCTCGAGAAAGCGGGCCAGTGCATCGAGAGCCACGTCCACCGAAGAGCGTGCGCCGTGGTAGCCGCATTCCACCAGCAGCGCGAAGGCCTCTTGCGCCTCGGCGCGGCCGTAGCGCCCGTGGTCGCGCAGGCGCACGCCGGCCTTGTGGCCCCCGTCCGCCACCCGCAAGGCGCCGAGCCCCAGGGCGGCCGCGTGGGCGGCGTGGTGCGCCAGGGGTCCGGTGAGCGCCAGCGGCGGGCCCGGCTCGTGCATGGAATGCAGGTCAAGCAGCCAGTCGCTGGCCTCCACGTGCGGCAGCAGTTCCAGCGCGCGCCGGTGTTCCGGTCCCGTCGCGGTGCCGTCGTGGCGCCAGGGCATGTCGCCCCACACGCGGTTGAGGTCCGTGTGCAGATAGCGCGACACGTGCGGCCGTTGCGGGTCGAAGCGCGCGAAGGCCTCCAGGTTGGCCAGCACGACGCTGAGCGTGCCGCGCCGCGGCCGCAGCCCGCTGGACAGCAGGTCCCGCACCGCCCAGGCGCCGCACAACTCGTTGCCGTGGACCAGTGCGCTCACCATGACGTGCCGGCCGGGCTCATCGGCGACCCATCGCCACACGCCGGGCGTGCCGGTGTTGCCGGCCAGCCAGGGGCCCATGTCCGGCGGCGAGATCTCGAAGGGCGGCGGGTTCACACGCGGATTCCGGCCTGGTCGACGATGCGACGGTACTTCGCGATCTCGGCCGCCTGGAAGTCGCCGAGCACCACATCGGGCTGGGCGATGGTGGCGCCCGAGGCNNTGGTCAACTTGTCCACCAGGGCCGGCGCCTTGAGCGATTCCGCCAGCGCCGCGCGCAGGCGCTGCGTGACCGGTGCCGGCAGGCCCGCCGGGCCCCACAGACCGAACCAGGTGCCGATGTCGACCGAGCGCAGGCTGGGCGTTTCGGCCAGGGCCGGTATGTCGGGCGCCACAGGCGAGCGCTCGCGCTCGGTCACACCCAGCGCCACCACCTTGCCCGCCTTGATCTGCGGCAGGCCGCTGGACAACACGTACACGCCCAGCTCCAGCTGGCCGCCGATCAGGTCGGTGGTGAGCGGGCCCACGCCGCGGTAGGGGATGTGCACGATGAACAGCCCGGCCGCCTGCTTGACCATCTCGCCCGCCAGGTTGAGGCCCGTGCCGATGCCGGAGGAGCCGTAGCTGAACTTGCCGGGGTTCTGCTTCACGCGCTCGATGAAGCTGGCCACGTCGGGCATGCCGGCGCGCGGGCTCGCCACCAGCACCATGGGCTGCGAGGCCACCATGCCCACGGGCGAGAAGTGCTTGAGCGGGTCGTAGCGCAGCGCGGAGTTGACCAGCCCTGCGATGGCCATCTCGTTGTTGCTGCCCAGCAGCAGGGTGTATCCGTCGGCCGCGGCCTGCGCCACTTTCTGCGCGCCCAGCGCGCCACCCGCGCCGCCGACGTTCTCGATCACGACCGGCTGGCCCAGCGTTCGGGCCATGTGCTCGCCCAGCACGCGCGCGGTCAGATCGGTGCTGCCGCCCGGGGGGTAGCCCACCACCAGGGTGATCGGGCGATTCGGGTAGTTAGTGCTCTGGGCCAGTGCCGGCGCGCAGCCCAGGGCGGCGGCGGCACCCGAGAGGATCAGAACCTCACGGCGGCGGACAAGTGGGGACTTCATCGGCGCTCCTTGTAGGCTGCAACGGCGCAGCGGTGAAGCGGACTGTAGGCACCTCGACGAGGCGTTTCGTGCCGGATCGGCACCGAACCGTGCCAACCCATGCGCGTGACGTCTAGCGGTTGCTGTGTTCCCAGGCAGCCTCGATCAGATCGGATTGCCGGGCGCGGTGCCGGTACAGCCGGACCTCGAAGTGGATCTGGTCGCCGCGTCCGCCGAGCACCTTCAGCAGGCCGGCGCGCACCGCGGCCGCGGCCAGCGAATGCGGCAGCCAGGCCATGCCGAGTCCCTTGATGGCCAGTTCGAGCACCGCGTCGGCCGAGTCGCACACGATGGTGGGGGGTGGCTGTTGTCCGGTGCGCGTGGCCGCCAGGTGGTCTTCGAGCAAGCGGCCCAGGGTGAGGCTGGGCGCGTACCCGATCCAGGTGGCGTCGAACAGGTCGTGGCGCGCGCGCCCCACTGCGTGCGCAGTTGCCGCAGTCCCGCCAGCAGTGGCGCGCTTTGCGTGAGCAGCGCCTGCCCCTCGGGGGTCAGGCGCACGGGCGCGCGCGTACTGGCCACCAGGGGAACACCCGCCCAGTCTTCCAGCGCGCGGATGCGCCGGCCAAAGGCGGGGTGGGTGACGTGCCGGGCCTCGGCCGCTTTCACGAAGCTCGCGCAGCGTTCCAGCGCAGCCAGGTCTTCGATGAGCTTGATGTCCATGGCGGGCGCGGGAGGGGTTCAAGGCACTGGCGGGCCGACACCGCCCGCGCACCGCGCTACTTGTTCTTCAGCTTGCCCTTGGGGAAGACCGAGGTGGTGGGCGCCACCGGGCGGGGCGACGAGGCCGATCCGGGCGAAGGCTCCAGCGGGGCGCCGCTGTCCTTCTTCGGCTTCTTCACCATCTTGTTGCTGCGTTGTTCGCCTTTGGGCATGGTGGGCTCCTGAATGAAGCCCGCAATGTAGCTCAGCGTCTGGCGATCAGGTGGGCAGCAGCTCCGGTGCCGCGGCCAGGTACTCCGTGGCGCGGCGTTTGGCGCGGATGTCGTCGTACACCCGCTGCGCCTGCGCCGCTGTCATGCCCAGCGCGGTGCCCAGTTCCTCCGCCGAGCGCCCGCGCTCCAGCGCCCACAGCGCCAGGTCCATCTGCGCGTAGGGCAGGGCGAAATAGAACTCGTCCTGGCCCTGCGGCAGGGTGTAGGTGTCGGTGGTGGGCACGGCATTGCAGATCGCCTCGGGCAGGCCGAGGTGGCGCGCCATGGCGTAGACCTGGGTCTTGTACAGGTGGGCGATGGGCTTCAAGTCGGCCGCGCCGTCGCCGTTCTTGACGAAGAAGCCCTGGTCGTACTCCAGCCGGTTGGGCGTGCCCACGACCGCGTAGTTCAGGCGGTCGGCGTGGTAGTAGTCCATGGTCTTGCGCACGCGCTGCTTGAAGTTGGTGGCCGCCACGATCTGCAGGTACTCGCGCAGCGGCAGGCGCACGCTCTGCTGCTCGCCGTCGGGCGATTGCACCACCAGCTTGAAGTAGTTGATGCCGCCCTCGACACCGCCGGCGATGACGATCTTGTTCTTCCAGCCCTCGCCGTAGGCCGGCACCACGCGGCGGATGGCCTCGTCGCGCTGCTGGTAGCAGCCCAGGGCCTCCAGCGCGGGCGCGATGTCGTGCACCTGGTACTCGATGCCCAGGTGCTCGGCCAGCTGGCGTCCGCGCTCGGTGCTGAAGCCGCTGGAATCGCGCTCGGGCAGCAGCAGGCCGAAGACCTTCTTCGCGCCGACGGCGCGCACGCTCAGCGCGGCGCAGACGGAGCTGTCGATGCCACCGCTGATGGCCACCACGAGGCCGCGGCGGCGCAGCTTCTGCGTCAGCACGCGCGGGATCCATTCGCAGATGCGCGCGAGTTCGGCCGCGCAGTCGAGTTCGAGGCTCTGCGGCCCCAGCGGCGTGGCGGTGCTCATCAGGCCACTGCCCGTTTGGTTTGAACGAATGCCTCGATCGCGTTCAGCGAGTCGAGGTTCTCCGGCACCATCTCGTCGTCGCCGATCTTGATGCCGTAGGTTTCTTCCAGGTGCGCCACGAGTTCGAGGAAGCCGGTGGAGTCGAGCACCTGGTGCTCCAGGAAGGACTCGTCGTCGCCGGGCGAGACGGCGCCGGCGCCCAGCAGCAGGTTCTCCTCGATGTAGCGCCGGACCTCGGCTTTGATGGTGCTCATGGTGGTGTGCTCGTTGGAATGAAAGGGAAACGGGTTCAGGCCAGGTCGCGCCGGCGCAGCTTGCCGGACTCGGTTTGGGGCAATTGATCGACGAAGGCCACGGCCTTGGGCGCCATCCAGCTCTCCAGCCGCGCCTGGCAGTGGCGGATCACGTCGCGCTCGGCCAGCGTGGCCCCGGGCTTGAGCCGCACGTGCGCCTTCACGGCCAGGCCCAGGCGCTCGTCGGGCATGGGCGCGACGGCGGCCTCCAGCACGCCGGGCAGCTCGCAGATGGTGTGCTCCACCTCCAGCGGGTAGACCTTTTCGCCGCGCGACTTGAACATGTCGTCGGTGCGGCCCACGCAGTAGAGCCAGCCGTGTTCGTCGCGGCGGAAGACGTCGCCGGTGCGCAGGGTGTGCTCACCCGGGCGCGGGCCCGGCGTGATGCGCGCACCATGGCCGGCGGGCGTGTTCCAGTAGCCCACGCTCACGTGCGGGCCGCTCACCACCAGTTCGCCGGTCGCGCAGCCCTGGTCGGGCAGGCGCTGGCCATGCTCGTCGACGAGCCAGTGTTCCTGGAAGGGCAGGCCGCGCCCCACGCTCTCGGGGCGGGTGTCCACCTCGTCGTGCGGCAGGTAACTGGCGCGCTTGCACTCGGTCAGGCCGTACATGAGCAGCAACTGCGCTTGCGGCAGGCGGGCGCGAAGCTGCGCGGTGTGCGCGGCGGGCAGCGCAGCGGCGGCGTTGGTGATGAGGCGCAGCGCAGACAGGTCGTGCGCAGCCAGGTCGAGCGCGAGCAGGCTGGCCCAGAGCATGGGCACGCCGGGGAACACCGTGACACGCTCGGCCGCGAGGCGTTGCACCAGCTTCGCGGGGAAGGCCGCGGTGTTCTCCAGCACCAGCGTGGCGCCGATGCCCAGGCCCATGAGCACGTGGTACAGGCCGTAGCTGAAGCTGGGCGGCAGCGCCAGGCCGATCACGTCGTCAGGCCGCAGTTGCAGGTAGGACTGCACCGAGCGCCAGGCCGCCAGCATGTTGGCGTGGCTCAGCATCACGCCCTTGGGCTGGCCGGTGGTGCCCGAGGTGTAGACGAGGGTGGCGAGATCGCTGGCGTTCGCGGGGCCGGGCAGCTCGGCGGCGTGGGTCGATGGCGAGGGCCACGCGAGGGCGGGTGAGGGCGCTTCGCCGCGCACCCACACGCGCAGCGAGGCACCGTTCGAGGCCGCGCTCCACACGCTCGACAGCGTGGCCTGCGTGAGCAGCGCGCGCGCGCCGGTGTCGTTCAGCACGTGCGTGAGCTTGGCGGCCTTTGTCTGCGGGCCCAGGGGCACCGCCACTGCGCCCAGGCGCCACACGGCGTGCAAGGCGGCGACGTAGTCCACGCCGCTGTCGAGCAGCAGCACCACACGATCACCGGGTGCGATGCCCGCCTCGTGCAGCGCCACCGCGATGCCCTCGACCTGCGCGGCGAGTTCGCCGTAGCTCACCCGGCGCTCGCCCACCACCAGAGCGGTCTTGCCCGGCTGCTCGTGGCAACGCGCTTCAAAGGCGCTGTGCACGAAGGGGCCCGCGCGATCCGCCGCAGGGCCGCCCCAAGGCGGATCAGCCCCCTCCCCCTCGGGGGGCAGCGACCCGCGCAGCGGTGGAGCGTGGGGGCCCATGTTCAAGTGGTCTCCAGCGCAGGCGCTTCGGCACGCACGAACTGCCGGTGCAACAGCATGGTGGACAGCACACCCACGAAGGCCATGTTGTCGGCGAAGCCGATGGCGCGGCCGGCCGCGCACTTGGCGCTGAGCCGCGCGACGGCGGGCGCGTCGAACAGGCCGGCCTCGCGCAGGCTGTCCTCGCCCAGCAGCTCGCGCACCCAGGGCAGGGGCTGGCCCTTGTCGAAGAAGCTGGCGCAGTCGGGCGAGCGGTAGGGTTGCTTGGTGCGCTGGCCGATGGCGGGCGGCAGCTCGCGCGCGAAGGCCTGGCGCAGCAGCAGCTTCTCGCGCAGGCCGCGCATCTTCAGGCGCGGCGGCAGCGCGGCGGCGAAAGCGATCACGCGCGGGTCGAGGAAGGGGTAGCGCCCTTCGATGGACGCGGCCATGGCCATGCGGTCGCCCTGCGCGGCGAGCAGGTAGCCGCTCATGAGCGTGTGCGCCTCGGTGTACTGGTCGCGCGCCATGCCGGGCCACCGCGCGAAGGCGTCGGGCACTTGCGCCTGCCACTGCGCGGCCGGGTCGTGCGCGGCAAGCGCGCGCTGCCACTCGGGTGTGAAGAAGGCCCAGGCGCGGCGCGTGCTGGCCAGGCGCGTCTGGTGCGCGAAGCCGGCGTCGCCGTCGGGCACGCGGCTGTCGGTGAAGAAGCGCTGCGCCAGCGCGTTGTGGGCGCCACCGGGCGATCGTGCCATCCAGGGGTAGAGCCGCTCCACCGCGCGGGCGCGCCTGGCAGAGCCCGGCAGTTGCGCGACGAAGCGGCGGATCTTCGCTTCCTTGAACAGGTCGTAGCCGCCGAAGACCTCGTCCGCGCCTTCGCCGGTGAGCACCACCTTGTAGCCGGCGGCGCGCACGCTGTCGGCCAGGCGCAGCATGGGCGCGGGGGCGGTGCGCACCAGGGGCGTCTCGGCGTGCCGCACGGTGCGCGCGAAGGCGGCGGCGATGTCGCCCCGGCCGCAGCCGATGGCGGAATGTTGTGTGTCCAGGTGCCGCACCATCAGGCGCTGGTGCTCGCTCTCGTCGTACTCGGCCTCGTCGAAGGTGAGCGAGAAGCTGCGCAGCGGTGTGTCGGTGTGGCGGCGGATGACGGTGGTGAGGATGGACGAATCGAGCCCGCCGCTGAGGTAGGCGCCCACGGGCACGTCGGCGCGCAGTTGCAGGCGCACGGCGTCCACCAGCAGGGCGTGCAGCTCGTCGGCCAGCGCGTCCTCGTCCACCGGCGCGAAGGGGTCGGTGTCGGGGAAGTCCCAGTCCCACCAGCGCGTGATCGTCTCGCCGCGCGCGTCCACCGCCAGGCAGTGGCCCGGCGGCAGGCAGTGGATGCCCGCGAAGGCCGTGCGCGGCGCCAGCGGCGCCCACCAGCCGAAGGTGGATGCGAGGCCGGCCGGGTCCAGCGCGCGCGGCACCTCGGGCAGGGCGAACAGGGCTTTGGCCTCGGAGGCAAAGGCCAGGCGGTCACCGACGCGCGTCCAGAACAGCGGGCGGATGCCCACGCCGTCGCGCGCCAGCAGCAGGCGCTGGCGTGGCGCGTCCCACAGGCCGATGGCGAACTGGCCGTTCAGGCGCTGCAGGAATGCATCGCCCCAGGCCCGGTAGGCCTGCAGCAGCACCTCGGTGTCGGAGTCGGTGCGGAAGTGGTGGCCCAGTGCGCGCAGCTCGGCGCGCAGCTCGATGTAGTTGAAGATCTCGCCGTTGAAAACGAGTTGCACCTGGCCGTCCGCGCTGGCCATGGGTTGTGCGCCGCCGGCCAGGTCGATGATCGCCAGGCGCGTGTGCGCGAGGCCGATGGGGCCGTCGGCCCATACGCCCTGGCCGTCCGGGCCGCGGTGGTGCAAGGCGCGCGCCATGGCCGCCAGCTCGTCGCGCGCAGGCGGCCGCTGGGGGCTGAAGACGCCGGCGATGCCGCACATGGTCAGACCGCCCGCCGGGCCGCCCCAAGGGCGGTCTGCACCCCCTCGGGGGGCAGCGAATACACGAAGTGATGAGCGTGGGGGCACATGTTCAGGCCTCGATCTCGCGCGAGCGGTCAGAAGCCATCGGCGTCGTCGTGCCGGTCGGTCAGCGACCAGGGCGCCCGGGCCAGCCGCGCGGCGAGTCCGGCGTCGCGCGACTGCACGCCGCAGGGGCGGCCGTCGTCGTCGCTGGACGGCAGGAAGCCCGCGCGCGCGGCCACGCGCTGCGAGGCCTCGTCCTGCAGCAGCAGGCGCACGCAAGTGCAGGCCTGCGCGGCGGCCTCGCGCAAGGCCTCGTGCAGCAGCACCAGCAGGGCCTCGTCGCTGTCGTGGTGCCAGTCGATCAGGTGCAGCTCGGGCCGGCCCAGGTCGTCGGCTTCCACGGCCCAGGCGATGAGACCGGCCACGGTGTCGCCGCGCCGCGCCACGCGCAGGCTCAGCGGCCGGCGCGGGTTGGCAAGCAGGCGGCGCTGCAGATAGTCGCCGTCGTGCCGCAGGTGCACGCCGCCCGCGCGGCGCGGCACCGGCGCGGCGAGCGCGGGATCGAGCCGCGTGGCGCCATCGACCGCAAAGCCGCGCGGCCGGCGCCAGCGCAGCGCCAGGCGCCGCAGCGACAGGCCCGCGTTGGCCACGCGCATGGCCAGTGGCGTGGCCGCCAGGGTGGGCCAGCGGCGGCGCACGAAGGGGCCCAGGTCCAGCGGGTGGGTGAAAGTCAGGCGCGGTGCCAGCGGCTCGAACAGGCGGCGCACGATGCCGGCCGAGTTGGCGTTGGCGCCCACGGCCAGCGTGAAGTCGTGGCGCGCCAGCATGGCCTGGTTGAGCCAGATGCCCAGGCCCGACTCCTGCGCCTCGGGCCGCACCAGCAGGTCCATCACCTGCGCGCCGCTGAGGTGCTGGCCGTCCACGTCGATCGGCAGGTCTTCCACGCCGATGGTGGCCAGCACGCGGCCGTGCGCGCGCAGGCACCACAGATCGCCGAAGCCCGCCTGCTCCCGCCCGAGGCGGTAGCGCCAGCGCAGGTAGGCGTCGTCGTCCCACTGGTGGCCGGGCAGCAGGTGCTCGCGGCGCAGGGCCAGCACGTCGGGCAGGTCGTCCAGCGTGGCCGGGCGCAGGCCTTCGCGCAAGGCGGGCTCGTCCAGCCCCAGGCTGCGCGCCACCAGGCGACCAAGCTTGTCGTGCGCCGGCACGCGCGGCGCCGGCGACACGGGGCGCGTGGCCTCAGTCACCCTCACGCAGCACCCCGTGCGCGCGCAGGAAGTCCAGCACGTGGCCGATGCGCGTCATCTCGCGCGACACTTCGGCGGTGAGTTCCAGGCCGAAGCGCTCGTCGAGCTCCGCGATGAGCATCAGCGCGCCCATGGAGTCCCAGTCCTCGATGGACTCGCGCTCCACGTCGGCGTGCAGGCTGCCGGCCGGCACGTTGAAACATTCGGCCAGCAGGGCCAGAGCCTCGGGCGGGGTGATGGTGGGGCGGGTGCTGGCGTCCATGGGCGTTGCCTCGGCAATGTTCAAAGGCCTTCACCATCGTCGTGCAACAGCACGGTGCGCTCGTCCACCGGCACCAGGGCCGAGGCCCAGGACAGGCCCACGCCGTAGCCCAGCAGCATCCACAGTTGGCGCTGGCCGGGCGGCGGCGCCGAGAGCCGGCGCGTCATGGCCACCGCCACCGAGGGGCCGCCGCAGTTGCCGCTGTCTTCGATGGAGAAGGGCACGCGGTCCTCCGGCAGGCCGCTCTTCTTCATCAGGTGCTTCATGATGAAGCGGTTGGACTGGTGGAAGACGAAGGCGTCCACGTCGGCCACGGCCTTGCCGGCGAAGGCGAGGGTGTCGGCGATGAGCGCGGGCACGCGCCTGATGGTGAAGTTGAAGATGGCCGCGCCGTCCATTTCCAGGAAACGGTGGCGCGGGTTGGCGGGCTCGCGGTCGCGGAAGGCGCCACCGCGCAGGATCAAACCGTCGGCGCCACTGCCATCGGTGTGCAGCACGAAGTGGCCGCCCGCTGCGGGGTCGTCGTCGAGTTCGAGCGCGGTGGCCGAGCCGGCGTCGCTGAACAGCAGCACGGTGGCCTGGTCTTCGGGGCTGACGAAGCGGCTGGGGGTTTCGCCGTGCAGCATCAGCACGCGCCGGTGGCCGCCGCCGCGCAGCATGGTGGCCGCGATGTACAGGCCATAGGGGTAGCCCGAGCAGCCCAGGCCCACATCGAAGGCGGCGCAGGTGTCGGGCAGGCCCAGGCGCTGCTGCAGCAGGCAACTGGTGGAGGGCAGGAAGTGGTCGGGCGTCTGCGTGACGAAGATCAGCGCGCTCACCGTCTCGGGCGCCCAGCCCAGTCGCGCCATCAGGCGTTCGGCGGCGCGCTGGCACAGGTCGGCGGAGGTGAGGTCGGGCCGCACCACGCGGCGCTCGCGCACGCCGGCCATGGCCACCACCTTGCGCACGTCCTCGGGTGCGAAGCCCAGGGCCGGGTCGAGGTTGTCCACCACCGATGGCGGCAAGCAAGTGCTCACGCCGGCGATGCGAAAGCCGCCGATGTTCGATTGGCTCAACCGGGGGTCCCTTTTCAAAGCTGGAGAAACCAGGCGATCTCAGCGTGGGGGGCTGGACGTCTTTTTACCTATCCCCGGGCAGTATAAGTACGGGCCGATGGCGGTCTCAAGGCGGTGCGACGGTCATAAGTCACGAAAGCCCGGGGCTTGCCCGGAACCTCGCCCGATACCGGTACGGGGAAGCCGACGACGGGCGGCCGGGCGGTCCAGGGCGGCGCTTCATATACTGTTGTTTTGTACAGTATCGGAGGCCGTCATGTCCGACGTCCACATCCCCGTCGCGGCCCTCAAGGGCCGCGGGGTCTCCTTCCGCCAGGCCCACCGTTTCGAGTCCGCCGCGCGCGCCGCCTTCGACGATGGCTGGGGCACGCTCGACGAATCGCAGGCCGAGGAACACGCCGCGCCGGCCACCAGCGTGAGCTGGGAGGACGCCAAAAGCGCCATCACCACCAACGCCTCGCCCGACGTCCGCTTCGACCGCTCGCTCAACCCCTACCGGGGCTGCGAGCACGGCTGCGTCTACTGCTTCGCCCGGCCGACCCACGCCTAGCTCGGCCTCTCGCCCGGCCTCGACTTCGAGACCCGGCTGACCGCGAAGCCGGAGGCGCCGCGCCTCCTCGAGGCCGCGCTCAGGAAGCCCGGCTACCGCGTCGCGCCGATCGCCCTCGGCACCAACACCGACCCCTACCAGCCGGTCGAGAAGGACTGGCGCATCATGCGCGGCATCCTCGAGGTGCTGAGCGCGTACCGCCACCCGGTGACGATCACCACCAAGGGCGCGCTCGTCACGCGCGACCTCGACATCCTGGGCGAGATGGGGCGCGCCGGGCTCGCCCATGTCCAGGTCTCGCTG
>JABAHQ010012842.1_pt2 | contig 19205 bp, 21 predicted proteins | sample 7062091 | NCBI WGS metagenome assembly JABAHQ01 (sample SAMN14534359, study PRJNA622989) | marine sediment metagenome | biome: marine biome [ENVO:00000428]; feature: marine pelagic biome [ENVO:01000023]; material: deep marine sediment [ENVO:00002113] | place: India: Gulf of Kutch | collected...
GATGACGGCGCGCGGCCAGCCGCGGAGCCCGACCGCGTCGAGGATCGAGGCGACCGCCCCGGTCCGCTGGAAGGTGGCGCCCGTGCGGAAGAGGCGCCAGAGGTGCTGCGCGGCCCCGAACATCCTCAGAGCCGCCAGCCCGAATGGATGGCGGCGACGCCGAAGGTGAGGTCCCGCCACGCCACGCGGCCGAAGCCGGCGGCGCGGATCATGGCGGCGAAGCGCTCCTGCTCGGGGAAGCGCCGGATCGATTCGACGAGGTACTGGTAGCTCTCGCGGTCGCCCGTCACCGCCTGGCCGAGCGGCGGGATGACGCCGAAGGAGTAGCGGTCGTAGAGCCACTGGAGCGCCGGGACGGAAAGCTGGCCGAACTCGAGGCAGAGGAAGCGCCCGCCGGGCCGCAGCACCCGGTAGGCCTCCGCCAGCGCCGTCTCGATCCGGGTCACGTTGCGGATGCCGAAGGCGATGGTGTAGGCGTCGAAGCTGCGGTCGGCGAAGGGGAGCCGCTCGGCGTCGCCCTGCACCCAGTCGATGCCCGCGAGCCCCTCGGCCGCGGCGCGGCGCTGCCCCTCCTCGAGCATCGCCCGGGTCATGTCGCAGACGGTGACGTGGCCCGCGCCCTTGACCCGGCGCAGGAACCGGAAGGCGACGTCGCCGGTGCCGCCGGCGACGTCGAGGAGCGCCATGCCGGGCCGCGGCGCCAGCCAGTCGACCAGCGCGTCCTTCCAGAGCCGGTGGACGCCCGCGGACATCAGGTCGTTCATCAGGTCGTAGCGGCCCGCCACCGAGGCGAACACGCCCTCGACCAGCCCCGCCTTCTCGGCCGCGGGCACGGTGCGGGCGCCGAAATGCGTCTCGGCGGCTTCCGGGGCAGGTTTTTCGGCGGGTCCCTCGGTCATGGCCCGACTACATAGCGCGGCGAATCCGTTCGTGCTATGGCGCGTTTCGTCCCCGAGGCTGCAACCGCACCGCCGATGCCCGAACTGCCGGAAGTGGAGACCGTCCGCCGCGGCCTCGAGCCCGTGCTCGCGGGCCGGCGTGCTCGCCCGCGTGGAGCGTGCGCCGCGGCGACCTGCGCCGGCCGCTGCCGCCGGACTTCGCCCTCCGCCTCGGCGGCCGGCGGGTCGAGCGCGTCGCGCGGAGGGGCAAGTACATCCTCGTCCATCTCGACGGCGGCGAGGNNGAGACCTGGCTCGTCCATCTCGGCATGTCGGGCCGCATCCTGGTGGCGAACGGCGTGGTCGGCGAGTTCCACCACGGCGGCGCCGCGCCCGGCCCGCACGACCACGTGGTCGTCACCACCGACCGGGGCGAGACCGTCACCTACAACGACGCGCGGCGCTTCGGCGCCATGGACCTCTGGCCGACCGCCGAGATCGAGGCGCACCCGCTGCTCGCCGCGCTCGGGCCCGAGCCGCTCGGCAACGCCTTCAACGCCGCCTTCCTCGCGGCGGCCTTCCGGGGCAAGCGCACCTCCGTCAAGGCGGCGCTGATGGACCAGCGGGTCGTCGCCGGGCTCGGCAACATCTATACATGCGAGAGTCTGTTCCGCGCCGGGCTGTCGCCCCTGCGGCGCGCCGGGACGGTCGTCGGCCGCCGCGCCGAGCGCCTTGCGGCGGCCATCCGCGACGTGCTCGGCGAGGCGATTTCCGCCGGCGGCTCCAGCCTGCACGACCACATGCGGCCCTCGGGCGAGCTCGGCTACTTCCAGCACCGCTTCGCCGTCTACGACCGCGAGGGGCTGCCCTGTCCGGGTTGCACCTGCGGCGGCGTCGTCCGCCGCATCGTCCAGTCCGGGCGCTCGACTTTCTATTGTGCGCGGCGGCAGCGCTGATGTAGATAGCGCCCATGCGCCTGTCTCGCCCGGCCCTGGGCACGGCCCTCCTTTTCCTCCTGATCGCGATTGCGGTGGTCCCGCCGGGACCCGCTGCGGCCGGCGAGCCCCGCTTCGTCGCCGGGTTCGAGGACCTGCCGCTGATGCCGGGCCTCGAGCAGCCCGAGGAGGGCGGCGTGGTCTTCGACACGCCGGCCGGCCGCATCGTCGACGTCTACGCCCAGGGCAGGGTCGGGCGCGACGCGGTCCTCGCCTTCTACGCCAGGACCCTGCCGCAACTGGGATGGAACCCCGAGGGCGGCGGCGTCTTCCGCCGCGAGGGCGAGGTCCTGCGGCTCGAGTTCTCCGACGGTGACGGCGTGCTCACGGTGCGGTTCTCCCTGTCTCCCGAGTGAGACGCCGCCGGTCGGCCCAGGAACCGTTCGAGGAGACTGTCATGGCTTATGAACAGATCACGGTCGAGACGCGCGGGCATGTGGGCCTGATCACGCTCAACCGCCCGAAGGTCCTCAATGCCCTTTCCTCCAAGATGATCGGCGAGTTGAACGCGGCGCTCGCCGAGTTCGAGGCCGACGACGACATCGCCGCGACGGTGCTGACCGGCTCCGAGAAGGCCTTCGCCGCCGGCGCCGACATCAGGGAGATGAAGGACAAGACCTTCGACGGAGTCTACGCCGAGGACTTCATCACCGGCGGCTGGGAGGGCGTCGCCGGTTGCCGCAAGCCGGTCATCGCCGCGGTCGCCGGCTACGCGCTCGGCGGCGGCTGCGAGCTCGCCATGATGTGCGACTTCATCATCGCCGCCGACACCGCGAAGTTCGGCCAGCCCGAGATCAAGCTCGGCATCATCCCCGGCGCGGGCGGCACGCAGCGCCTGCCGCGCGCCGTCGGCAAGTCCAAGGCCATGGACCTGGCGCTCACCGCCCGCATGATGGACGCCGTCGAGGCCGAGCGCGCCGGCCTGGTCAGCCGCGTGGTGCCGCTGGACAAGCTCATGGACGAGGCCCTGGGCGCCGCGCTGGTGATTTGCGGCTTCTCCCAGCTCGCCGTCATGGCGGCCAAGGAATCGGTCAACCGCGCGTTCGAGAGCGGCCTGTCCGATGGCGTGATGTTCGAGCGCCGCATGTTCCACGCCCTGTTCGCCACCCAGGACCAGAAGGAAGGCATGGCGGCATTCGTGGAAAAGCGCCCGCCCGACTTCAAGAACGCCTGAAGCCGCTTCAAACCGGCCCTTGCCATGGGCTATAATGCGCGGCTTCGGCGATGTAGCTCAGTTGGTTAGAGCGCAGCATTCATAATGCTGAGGTCGGTGGTTCAAGTCCACCCATAGCCACCAGATTCGCGAGGCGGGTTCCGGCAACGGAACCCGCCTTTTTCATTCCCGCCGCCCGATCCGCCATGGCCCTCAAGTCCACCGTCTTCAAGGCGAACCTGCAGGTCGCCGACATCGACCACGGCTACTACGCCGACCACGCCCTCACCCTGGCCCGCCACCCGAGCGAGACGGACGAGCGCATGATGGTCCGCCTGGCCGCGCTGGCATTGAACGCGCACGAACTGGTCGACACCTGCAAGGGCGACGGCACCCTGGCTTTCGGCGCCGGCCTGTCCGACCCGGACGACCCCGATCTGCACCTCACCGACTTCACCGGCCGCAAGCGCCTGTGGGTGGAGGTGGGCCAACCCGAGGACAAGCCCATGGCCAAGGCCTGCAGCCAGGCCGACGCGGTGCGCGTCTACGCCTTCGGCCCCGCCGCCGAGGTCTGGTGGCGTGGCATCGAGGGCAAGCTCACCCGGCTGGACAGGCTGCAGGTCTGGCGCCTGCCCGCTGAAGCGGCGCCGGCGCTGGCGGCGCTGGCAGAACGCAGCATGCAGCTTCAGGCCACCGTGCTGGAAGGCGTGCTCACGCTCAGCGGCGAGCGCGGCAGCGTGAGCCTGGAGCCGGTGCGCTGGCGATGAACCGAGGGGAGGCGTGAGACAATCGCCGCCTTCGTTCAGCCTCTGGATCTACACCATGAACCGCTGTCTCAAGCCCCTCACGATCGTGGCCTTGCTGGCCTTCGGTGCCGCCGCCCAGGCGCAGTCCGAAGCGTCCACCACCAGCACCACCACGACGACCACCACCATCCTGCCAGCGCCCGCCGTCGGCGCCCAGCCGGGCGTGCGCCAGTTCCCCAAGCAGGCGCTGCGCGGCACCATGACCGTCAAGCAGCCGCCCTATCTCGAAATGGACGACCGGGTCACCCGCTTCACGCCCGGCGCGCGCATCCTCGACGAAGGCAACCGCATCCGGCAGTCGGCCGCCTTGGTGAACCGCGAGCTCACGGTCAACTACCTCATGGACCGCCAGGGTCAGGTCACCCAGGTCTGGGTCCTCACCGAAGCCGAGAAGAAGGAACGACGCCGCACCCTGGGCGTCGAACGCAACTTCGAATTCGAATCGCAGCAGGGCGCGGCCACGCCGACCACCCTGCCCGCCACCCGCTGATCCCCACGTGAATGCGCACCCCGCCACGGGGTGCAAGGGGCGCGCCGCGCCCGCAGGAGCCATGCCATGAGCGAACAGAGTCCCCACAAAAAGGTGTTCATCAAGACCTTCGGCTGCCAGATGAACGAGTACGACTCGGACAAGATGGCCGACGTGCTGGGTGCCGCCCAGGGCTACGAACCCACCGACGATCCCGAGCAGGCCGACCTGATCCTCTTCAACACCTGCTCGGTGCGCGAAAAGGCGCAGGAGAAGGTGTTCTCCGACCTCGGCCGCGTGAAGCACCTCAAGCAAAAGGGCGTGCTCATCGGCGTGGGCGGCTGCGTGGCCAGCCAGGAGGGCGAGGCCCTGCGGGCGCGCGCGCCCTATGTCGACCTGGTGTTCGGCCCGCAGACGCTGCACCGCCTGCCGCAGATGATCGAGCGCGCGCGGCGCGAGCGCCGGGGCGTGGTCGACGTCAGCTTCCCGGAGATCGAAAAGTTCGACCGGCTCCCCGAGCCGCGCGCGGCGGGGCCCAGCGCCTTCGTCTCCGTCATGGAGGGCTGCAGCAAGTACTGCACCTTCTGCGTGGTGCCCTACACCCGCGGCGAGGAGGTCAGCCGCCCGTTCGACGACGTCATCGCCGAGGCGGTCGGGCTGGCCGGGCAGGGCGTGCGCGAGGTCACGCTCCTCGGCCAGAACGTCAACGCCTATCGCGGCCCGACGCACGACGGCGAGACGGCGGACCTGGCCCTGCTGATCGGCTACGTGGCGGCCGTCGATGGCATCGAGCGCATCCGCTTCACCACCTCGCATCCCCTGGAGATGAGCGACAGCCTCGTGCAGGCGTTCGCGGAGGTGCCTCAGCTGGTAGGGCACCTGCACCTGCCGGTGCAGAGCGGCTCGGATCGAATCCTCGCGCTCATGAAGCGACGGCACACGACCGCCGATTACTGCGCCATCATCCGCCGGTTGCGCGCGGCTCGGCCCGATATCAGCATCTCGTCGGACTTCATCGTGGGCTTCCCCGGCGAGACGGCCGAGGACTTCGAGGCGACCATGCGCCTGATCGCCGATGTCGGCTTCGATCACTCCTTCAGCTTCATCTACAGCCCGCGCCCGGGCACGCCGGCCGCGGCGCTGCCCGACGACGTGCCACTCGAGGTGAAGAAAAGCCGCTTGTCGATCCTGCAGGCGCGGCTCCACCGGCAGGCGACGGCCATCAGCCGGTCGATGGTAGGCACGGTGCAACGGATCCTCGTCGAGGGACCCTCGCGCAGGGATCCGGGTGAGCTCGCCGGACGCACGGAGAGCAACCGGGTGGTGAACTTCGCCGGCGATCCCTCGTGCGTGGGCACCTTCGTCGATGTACGCATCACCGAGGCGTTGCCCAATTCCCTGCGCGGCGAGCTCGCCGTCGCCGGGGCGCCCGCGGCAATGCGCGACGCCGCCCGGGCTTGAACGCAGACCGCGCGACACCTTGAGCCAGCATCCCCAAGCCGTCGATCTCACGTTGGAGCCCGCGGACAACCGCCGTCTTGCCAACCTGTGCGGGCAGTTCGACGAGCATCTGCGCCAGGTCGAGCGCCGGCTCGGCGTCGAGATCAGTAACCGCGGCAACGTCTTTCGCGTGATCGGCAATACCGATTCGGTGCACGCCGCCGGTCGCGTGCTGCGCGACCTCTACCGGGCCGCCGGCGCGGAGGAGCTCACGCCCGGCCGTGTCAACGTCTACCTGCAGCAATCCGGCGTGGAGGCGTCCGAGGAGAGCGGCGAGCCGCGCGAGGAAACCGCGGTCCGCACGCGGCGGGGCATGATCCGGCCGCGAGGGCCCAACCAGCAGGCTTACGTGCACCACATCCAGACCCAGGACCTCACGTTCGGCATCGGCCCGGCCGGCACCGGCAAGACGTACCTCGCCGTGGCCTGCGCCGTGCAAGCGCTCGAGCAGGACCAGGTCGCGCGATTGATCCTCGTGCGCCCGGCCGTGGAGGCCGGCGAGCGGCTGGGGTTCCTGCCCGGCGACATGGCGCAGAAGATCGATCCGTACCTGCGCCCGCTCTACGACGCGCTCTACGAGATGATCGGGTTCGAGCGCGTGGCCAAGCTCATCGAGCGCAACGTGATCGAGGTGGCGCCCCTCGCCTTCATGCGCGGGCGCACCCTGAACGACTCGTTCATCATCCTCGACGAGGCGCAGAACACCACGGTCGAGCAGATGAAGATGTTCCTCACCCGGCTCGGCTTCGGCTCCAGGGCGGTGGTGACGGGCGACGTCACCCAGATCGACCTGCCGCGCGGCCGGCGCTCGGGGCTGCGCCACGTCGTGGAGGTGCTCAAGGACGTGGCCGGCATCGGCTTCAGCTTCTTCGACTCGCGCGACGTGGTGCGCCATCCGCTGGTCCAGCGCATCGTGGCGGCCTATGACGCGTATGACCGGCGCACGCCCTCGGGCGATGAGGACGGAGACGACGAGGGCGCAGGGGATGGACGCCGGTGACCGCGGCGGTGGCGGTTCAATACGGGCTGCCGCGCCGCGGACTGCCGGGGCCGGCGAGCTTCCGGCGCTGGGCCGAGGCCGCGCTCGCGAGTCGCCGCGGCGACGCGGAGCTCTCGATCCGAGTGGTCGACGAGGCGGAGAGCGCCCGCTTGAATGCCACCTACCGCGGCCGCGACAGGCCGACGAACGTCCTCTCGTTTCCTTTCACCGCGCCCGCGCCTGTGGGGCTCCCCCTGCTCGGGGACCTGGTGATCTGCGCGCCCGTGGTGCGCCGCGAGGCACGCGAGCAGAGCAAGCCCGAGCGCGCCCACTGGGCCCACATGGTCGTCCACGGCACCCTGCACCTGCTCGGCCACGACCACGAGCGCGAGCACGAGGCGCGGGTCATGGAGCGGCTCGAGCGCGAGGCGCTCGCGCGCCTGGGCTTTGCCGATCCCTACGCCGAGCCGCCCACCCGATGAGCCGCATCAGCCCCACATGCCCGGAGCCGGGCGCGCGCGCGAGGGAGGAAGATCAGCGATGAACGAGGGCGACGACGCCCGGCAACGCTCTTGGCTGGGCCGCCTGGGGCAGGCGCTGCTGGGCGAGCCGCGCGACCGCGAGCAGCTCGTTGCCTTGCTGCGCGACGCGCAACGCCGCGAGCTGCTCGACAGCGATGCGCTCGGCATGATCGAGGGCGTGCTGCAGGTCGCGGAGATGCAGGTGCGCGATATCATGATCCCGCGCTCCCAGATGGTGGTCGTCGAGCGCGATACGCCGCCGGACGAGCTGCTGCCCGTCATCGTGCAGTCCGGGCACTCGCGGTTTCCGGTGATCGGCGAGAATCGTGACGAGGTGGTCGGCATCCTGCTCGCCAAGGACTTGCTGCGTTATTATATGAAGGACACCCGCGACCGCTTCAGCATGCGGGAGGTGCTGCGGCCCGCCGTGTTCATCCCCGAGAGCAAACGACTCAATGTCCTGCTCAAAGAGTTCCGCTCGAGCCGCAACCACATCGCGATCGTCGTCGACGAGTACGGCGGCGTGGCGGGGCTGGTGACCATCGAGGACGTGCTCGAGCAAATCGTCGGCGAGATCGGCGACGAGCACGACGTCGAGGAGAGCACGCAGATCCTGCGTCACAGCGATACCACCTACACCGTCAAGGGGCTCACGCCCATCGAGGATTTCAACGAGTACTTCGGCAGCGCCTACAGCGACGAGGAGTTCGATACGATCGGCGGACTGGTCACCAACCAGTTCGGCCACCTGCCCAAGCGCGGGGAGACGGCGGTGGTCGGTCCGTTCCAGTTTCGCGTGCTGCGCGCGGACAACCGACGCGTGCATTTGCTGCACCTGACCGTGCTCGATCAGTCCTCGACCGAGGAGGAGAGTGCCTGAGGCGCCCGTGACGCGGCGAGCGGAGGGCGTCGCGGCGCGCTGGGCCCGGTGGCCGTGGGCGGCCGAGGCGGGCGCGCTGGCCGCCGGCGGGTTGCTCGTCGCCGGGTACGCCCCGTTGGGGCTCTTCCCGCTGGCGCTGATTCTGCCCGCCGCCTTGTTCCTGTTGTGGGAGCGCGTCACGCCTCGCCGGGCCTTTCGTCTGGGTTTCCTGTTCGGGCTCGGGCTGTTCGGTTTCGGGGTGTCGTGGGTCTACGTCAGCATCTCGCGCTTCGGCAACACCACGCCGGTGCTGGCGGCGAGCGCCGCCCTGGCGCTGGTGCTGGTTGTGGCCTTGTTTCCGGCGCTCGTCGGCTATCTCGCCAACCGCTGGGCGCGTGGCGTCCCCGTCGCGCGCCTCGTGCTGGCGTATCCGGCGCTGTGGGTGCTGGCCGAGTGGGCCCGGGGCTGGCTGGGCACCGGCTTCCCGTGGCTCGCGCTCGGCTACAGCCAGAGCGACGCCCTGCTCGCCGGCCTGGCGCCCCTCGGCGGCGTATATCTCGTCGGGCTCGCCACCGCCGTCAGCGCCGGGCTGGTGGCGCTCGTCGTGCGCGCGCGCGCCCCGGTCTCGCGATGGGCGGGGGTCGGGGCCCTCGTCGGTCTGTGGCTGCTCTCGGGGCTCGCGGGGCAGGTCGAGTGGACGCGCCCAAGCGGCGCGCCGCTGCGGGTGGCCCTGGTGCAGGGCAATATCGGCCAGGGGATCAAATGGGTCCCCGAGCAGCACGAGTCCACGCTCGAGCGCTATCGGGCGCTGACCGCCGCCCACTGGGACGCCGAGCTGATCGTGTGGCCCGAGACGGCGGTCACCGCCTTCTATCACGAGGTGCAGCCCTATCTCGCGGCGCTCGAGCGCGAGGCGCTGGACCACGAGGCCGCGCTGATCGTGGGCGTGCCCGTCATGGACACCGCGACCGGGCGGTACTACAACAGCGTGGTCAGCCTCGGCGGCGATCGCGATTTCTACCACAAGCGCCACCTGGTGCCGTTCGGCGAATACGTCCCGCTCGAGCCGCTGCTCGGGCGGCTGCTCGATGTCCTGCGTGTCCCCATGTCGGACTTCGCGGCGGGCGATCCCGGTCGGGCCACGCTCGAGGCCGCGGGGAAGCGCCTGGGGATGTCGATCTGTTACGAGGACGCCTTCGGCCGCGAGGTGATCGACGCGCTGCCCGAGGCCTCCCTGCTGGTCAACGTGAGCAACGACGCGTGGTTCGGTGACTCGCTTGCGCCCCACCAGCATCTGCAGATCGCGCGCATGCGGGCGAGGGAGGCGGGCCGCGCGATGCTGCGGGCGACCAACACGGGCATCTCCGCGCTCATCGGACCCCGCGGCGAGGTGCGGGCGCGGGCGCCGCAATTCGAGCCGCGGGTGCTCACCGGCACCGCGCAGCCACGGCGGGGCGCCACCCCGTACGTGCGCGCCGGCAATGCCCCGGCGGTATGGCTGGCCGTGCTCGCGGCGGCGGCCGCCGTCGGCCTGAGCCGCTTTCAGGAGGCGCGCCGGCGGTGAGGGCGCTCAAAGACCGTGCCGTGGCACCGGGGACAGGGCGGGATGTGCCCGGTGCGGTGGAAGGCCATGACCTCGCCGCAGGCCATGCACTCGAGGCTTCCGGGTCCGGTCACCTCGCCGGTGTGATAGCGCGCGGCCTGATCCATGCGCCGGCGCAGCGCCGCCCACTCCATGCTGGTCTTGTCCGCGGCCTTGGAGAAGAGCTCCAGGAGCTGGCCTTCGATCAGCTCGAGATCGAACCGCAGCCAGCCGCGCAGATCGGTGCTGGATTCCGAGAGGTACTCGCCCGCGTCGTGCAGGTCGCGCTTGACGTACTCGCCTACCTTTTCCGCTTCGTTGCGGGTGAGCTCGCCAAGCTCCACGGCATGCTCCTTGGCCCAATCCACCGCCTGCCCCAGCTTGGGCAGAGTGTGCTCCTCGGCCTCCTCGAGCGCGTGCTTCACCCGCTCGAGCATGCGGTTGTAGGCCTGAATCCAGCGCTCGTGATTGTGCTCCCGATCCGGATCGCTCATGGGGCCCCTCGTGCTCGTCCGCCGCGGTGCGCGTATGTGCCCTCTAGTGTGGCGCAAGCCGGCCGGCGCGGCCAGTTGTCCGGCCCGAGGCGCTGGGTTATTCTAAATTTTTTCTTTTTGAATCCGCCCGTTGCGGTGCATCGACGGTGAGTCAGACGAGAACGACCGATTACCGCCCGGCCGTGATCGAGGCCGAGGCCCAGGGCTTCTGGGAGGCGCGCGACAGCTTCCGCGCGACGGAGGCGCCCGGCCGCGAGCCCTACTATTGCCTGTCCATGTTCCCGTATCCCAGCGGCCGGCTGCACATGGGCCACGTGCGCAACTACACCATCGGCGACGTCATCGCGCGCTACCAGCGCATGCGCGGCAAGAACGTCCTGCAGCCGATGGGCTGGGACGCCTTCGGCCTGCCNNCCAGCTCAAGCGCCTGGGCTTCGCCTACGACTGGCAGCGCGAGCTCGCCACCTGCGACCCCGACTACTACCGCTGGGAGCAGTGGCTGTTCGTGCGGCTGTTCGAGAAAGGGCTCGTGTACAAGCGCACGGCGCCGGTGAACTGGTGCCCGCACGATCACACCGTGCTCGCCAACGAGCAGGTGATCGAGGGCCGGTGCTGGCGCTGTGATACCCCGGTCGAGCGACGGGAGATCCCGCAGTGGTTTCTCAAGATCACCGCGTATGCCGAGGAGCTGCTCGAGGACCTCGAGGGGTTGTCCGGGTGGCCGGAGCAGGTGCGCGCCATGCAGCGCAACTGGATCGGCCGCTCCGAGGGCGTGGAGGTGCACTTCGGGGTAGTGGGCGCGGACGAGCCGCTGCGGGTGTTCACCACCCGTCCGGACACCCTGATGGGGGTGACCTACATGGCGGTGGCCCCCGAGCACCCGCTCGCGGCGCAGGCCGGGGCCGGTGACGCGCGGCTCGCGGGCTTCATCGAGGAGTGCCGGCGCGCGCAGACCTCGGAGGCGGCGCTCGAGACGATGGACAAGCGCGGCATGGATACCGGCCGCGAGGCGATTCACCCGATCACCGGCGAGCGCCTGTCGATCTTCGTGGCCAACTTCGTGCTGATGGCCTACGGCGCGGGCGCCGTGATGGCCGTGCCGGCCCACGACCAGCGGGACTGGGAGTTCGCGCGCAAATACGACCTGCCCATCAAGCAGGTCATCGCCCCGGTCGAGGGCGGCGCCGTCGACTTGGCCGAAGGGGCTTACACCGAGCACGGCGTGCTGGTCGACTCCGGCGAGTTCACCGGGCTGTCCTCGGCCGAGGCGTTCGAGGCGATCGCCGGTCACTTGGAGCGCGCGGGCCGGGGAGCGCGCCAAGTGCATTACCGTCTGCGCGACTGGGGTGTCTCGCGCCAGCGCTACTGGGGGGCGCCGATTCCGATGATCCACTGCGCGCGGTGCGGGGAGGTCCCCGTGCCCGAGGAGGCGCTGCCGGTGGTGCTGCCCGAGGAGGTCGAGCTCGGCGGGGCGGGCTCGCCGCTCAAGCGGATGCCGGAGTTCTATCGCACCACGTGCCCGCGCTGCGGCGGGGCGGCAGAGCGCGAGACCGACACCTTCGACACCTTCGTGGAATCCTCCTGGTACTACGCGCGCTACTGCTGCCCCGACAACGACGCGGCCATGCTGGACGAGCGTGCCGAGTACTGGTTGCCGGTCGATCAATATGTCGGCGGGATCGAGCACGCCATCCTGCACCTGCTCTACGCGCGGTTCTTCCACAAGCTCCTGCGCGATGAGGGCTTGCTCGAGGGTGATGAGCCTTTCCGTAACCTGCTCACGCAGGGGATGGTTCTCAAGGACGGCGCGAAGATGTCCAAGTCCAAGGGCAACGTCGTCGATCCGCAGGAGCTCATCGACCGCTACGGCGCGGATACGGTGCGACTGTTCACGATGTTCGCCGCGCCCCCCGACCAGGCGCTGGAGTGGTCGGACTCCGGCGTGCAGGGCGCGCATCGGTTCCTCAAGCGCCTGTGGGCGTTCGCGCAGGCGCACCGGGCCGAGCGCGGCGCCCGGCCCCGGGGGCTCGAGCCCTCGACGCTCGCGGCCGAGCACGCGGGGGCCCGTACCGAGATCCACACGGTGCTCAAGCAAATCAATCAGGACGTCGAGCGCTTTCAGTTCAACACGGTCGTCTCCGGTGCCATGAAGATGTTGAATACCCTCGTCGAGGTGCCGCGCGCCGCCGCGGCGGACGGGGGCGCCGGCGCCTCCGCGGCTGCGACCGCCCTCGTCGACGAAGGTCTGAACGTCCTGTTGCGCGTCCTGGCGCCGATCGTGCCGCACGCCGCGCACGTGCTGTGGCGCGACCTGGGCTACGGCGAGGATGTCCTCACCGCCCCTTGGCCCCGGGCCGATCCCTCGGCGCTCGTGCGCGATCAGGTGGAGGTGGTGGTGCAGGTCAATGGCAAGCTGCGCGGACGCGTCTCGGTCCCGGCCGGCGCCGACAAGGCGACCGTCGAGTCGACCGCCCTGGCCGATCCGAACGTGCGGCGCTTCGTTCAGGACCGCCCGGTGAAGCGGGTCATCGTCATCCCGGACAAGCTCGTCAATGTCGTCGTCTGACGAGCGGCGCGCGCGATTCATGGCTGATGGGGCACGGTGAAGGGTGCGCGGGCGGCATGCACGTCTCCGGTCAAGGGCCGATCGCATCCATCGCGCCTCCCGGCGGCGCCGGGGGGAACGGCGCATTCTGCACGTCCTGCTCGCGACCGGTGTCTCGCTGCTCATCGGCTGCGGCTTTCACCTGCGCGGCGCCGTCGACCTGCCGCCGGGGATGCAGCGGGTCTTCGTGCAGGCGCCGGATGCCTACGGCCCGTTGGCCGTCGAGCTGCGCCGCGGGCTCGAGGCCGGCGGGGGTGAGCTCGTGAGCGAGCGCGAGCGCGCCACGGCCGTGCTGCACGTGCTCGAGGAGCGCACCCGCCGGCGCGCCTTGTCGGTCAGCGCTCGCGGCCGGGCCCGGGAGTACGAGCTCATCTATCACGTCGCCTTCCGCGTGGAGGGGCCGACAGGCGAGGTGCGACGGCCACGCGAGGCGGTCGAGCTGCGCCGGGACTACGTGTTCGATCCCACCGACGTGCTGGGCAAGAGCGGCGAGGAGGCGATGCTCGCCCGCGATATGCGTCGCGACGCCGCCCGGCTGATTCTGCGGCGCGTGGAGGCCGGCATGGAGCCCGCGCCGTGAAGCTTGGGCCCGAGCGGCTTGCCGAGCAGCTTCGCCGCGGCCCGCTTCCGGTCTATCTGCTGACCGGAGACGAGCCGTTGCTGCGCGGAGAGGCCGCGGACATGGTGCGGGCGGAGCTGCGGGCGCGCGGCTTCGCGGAGCGTCAGGTGCTCCATGTCGAGAGTGGCTTCGACTGGTCGCGGTTGACCGGCGCCGCCGCGAGCCTGTCGCTGTTCGCCGAGCGCCGGCTGATCGAGCTGCGCATGGAAGGGGCGAAACCCGGCGAGGCCGGCGCGCGCGCGCTGGAGGCCTACGCGGCGGCGCCGCCGGCGGACACCGTGCTGCTGATCCTCTGCGCCAAGCTCGACGCTCCCGCTCAGCGCAGCCGTTGGCACCAGGCGATCGAGCGGGCGGGCGCGGTCGTCACGGTGCGGCCGGTGCGCGTCGAGCAGCTGCCCGGCTGGATACACGCGCGCATGCGCGCGCGGGGGTTCGAGCCCACTGACGAGGCCGTGCAGCTGCTCGCCGAGCGTGCCGAGGGCAACCTCCTCGCCTGCGCCCAGGAGGTCGAGAAGCTCGCGCTGCTGCAGCCGCCCGGCCCCGTGGACGCCGCCGCGCTCGCCCGGGCCGTGGGCGACAGCGCGCGCTTCAGCGTCTACGATCTCGGCGACGCGGTGCTCGCGGGCGACATCGCGCGTGTCGTGCGCATCGTCCAGGGCCTGCGGGCCGAGGGGATCGAGCCCACTTTGGCGCTGTGGGCGGTGACGCGGGAGGTGCGACTGCTCGGCAGCCTGGCCGGCGAGCGCGCCCGGGGCGCCGGGCTGGGGGCGCTGATGGCCCGCTATCGGATCTGGGAGCGCCGCAAGCCCTGGGTTCAGCGGGCCTTGCGTCGGCACGAGCCCGAGCGCTGGGCGGCGCTGCTCGGCGAGTGCGCCCGGGTCGACCGCGTGATCAAGGGGGTGGCGCCGGGCAGGGCCTGGGAGGAATTGTTACAATTGGCGCTCGAGGCCGCCGGCTGTGAGCTCCATCCCGGACGCGCCGGCGCCCTCTGAGCGCGGAGACCGCCATGAGCAGCGAAGCCCAATCGCTCGAGCCCGACGCGCGCGCGCAGATGCAGGCCCTGGGGCGAGGCGCCCGCGCCGCGGCGAGGGCCATGGCGCGCGCGGAATCGGGCCTCAAGGACGCCGCGTTGCGCGCCATCGCCGAGGCCCTGCAGGAGGGGCGCGCCCGGCTGACGGAGGAGAACGAGCGGGACCTGGCGGCGGGACGCGAGCGCGGCCTCGACGAGGCGTTGCTCGATCGGCTCGCCCTCACGCCCCGGCGCATCGACGCCATGGCCGATGGGCTGCGTCAGATCGCCGCGTTGGCCGATCCGGTGGGAGAGATCACCGACCTGCAGTATCGCCCGTCGGGGATCCAAGTCGGGCGGATGCGCGTGCCGCTCGGAGTGATCGGCATCATCTACGAGTCGCGCCCGAACGTCACGGCGGACGCGGCCGGCCTGTGCCTGAAGTCGGGCAACGCCGCGATCCTGCGCGGTGGCTCCGAGGCGATTCACTCCAATCAGGCGGTCGCTCGTTGCGTGCACATGGGGCTCGAGTCCACCGGTCTGCCGGTGGATGCGGTGCAGGTCGTCGCGACCACGGATCGCGCGGCCGTCGGTGAGCTGCTGCGCATGGAAGACCACGTGGACGTCATCGTCCCGCGCGGCGGCAAGGGGCTGATCGAGCTCGTCAGCCGCGAGTCCCGCATCCCGGTGATCAAGCACCTCGACGGGGTGTGCCACGTTTACATCGACGATCGGGCCGATACGGACAAGGCGCTCGCGGTCGCCTACAACGCGAAGACCCAGCGCTACGGCACGTGCAACACGATGGAGACGCTGCTGGTCGCCGAGGGGATCGCCGACCGCGTTCTGCCGCCGCTCGCCGAGCGCTTCCTCGAGGCCGGCGTGGAGCTGCGCGGCTGCGAGCGGACCCGGGCGCTGGTGGCGCAGGCGCGGCCCGCGAGCGAGAGCGACTGGGCGACGGAGTATCTCGCCCCCATCCTCTCGGTGCGGGTGGTGCGCGGCCTGGACGAGGCGATCGAGCACATCGAGACCCATGGCTCGCACCACACCGACAGCATCGTGACCGAGGACTACACGCGGGCGCGGCGGTTCCTGCGCGAGATCGACTCGAGCTCCGTCATGGTCAACGCCTCGACGCGTTTCGCCGACGGGTTCGAGTACGGGCTGGGCGCGGAGATCGGCATCAGCACGGACAAGCTGCACGCGCGCGGCCCGGTGGGTCTGGAAGGGCTCACGTCGCAAAAGTACGTCGTGCTCGGCGAGGGGCATATAAGAGAGTAACGAGCGACTAGTGACGAGTGACGAGGATTGAGGCGAAAGCACACAGAGTTGTGCGCGATGAGTGTGCGCTCGTGAATGAACCCACGCCCGCTCCGTGCTGTCCCTCGGTCCTCGTGACTCGATACTCGTCACTGGTTCTTACATGATCGGCCTCTTCGGCGGCACATTCGATCCCGTGCACTTCGGTCACCTGCGGCCGGCGCTCGAGGTCCTTGAGGCGCTCGCCCTCGAGGAGGTGCGCTTCGTCCCCGCCCGCGTTCCGCCGCACCGCGTCGTGCCCGCGGCCGCCGCCGAGGACCGGTTGCGGATGCTGGAGCTGGCGCTCGAGGGGGTGAGGGGGTTTCGCGTGGATCGCCGCGAGCTCGAGCGTGACGGGCCCTCTTACACGGTGGACACGTTGCGCTCGCTGCGCGGGGAGGTCGGTGACCGTCCGCTGGTGCTGATCATGGGCACGGACGCCTTCTCCGGGCTGGCGCAGTGGCACCGCTGGACGGAGCTGATCGGGCTCGCCCACATCGCGGTCGCCTGCCGGCCGGGCGCGACGGCCCCGCAGACGGGTCCGCTGGCCGAGTGGACGACGACCCGGCGCGTCGATGCGCCGTCGGACCTGCGGGGCACGCCCGCCGGGCGTATGCTGTTCGTCGAGGTGACCCAGCTCGAGATCGCGGCCACCGACATCCGCGCCCGCGTGGCGCGGGGGGCCAGCCCGCGCTACCTCCTGCCCCAGGACGTGGCAGACTATATTAAGGCGCGCGGGCTCTACTGCAACGCCGGTGACGGCGCCGGCTGAGAGACGGATGAAAGGGGGCATGCAGGCACCACAAGGGGAAGCGCTCAAGGATCTGATCGTCGATGCGCTCGAGGAGCTCAAGGGTGTCGACATTCAGGCGCTGGATGTGCGTGGCAAGACCACGATCACCGACTTCATGGTGGTGGTGAGCGGGCGCTCGGACCGCCATGTGAAGTCGTTGGCCGACAACGTGATCAAACGGGCGAAGGCGGCGGGTGTGCGCCCGCTCGGCGTCGAGGGCGAGCGCGAGGCTCAATGGATACTGCTCGACCTCGGGGACGCGGTGGTGCACGTGATGCTCCCGCGCATGCGCGAGTTCTACCATCTGGAGAAGCTTTGGCGCTTCGAGGAGAGCCCCGAGTCCTTGCGCCCGTCGGAGCATCCCGGGTGAGCGGGCGGGCCCGGCCGCGAGCCCTCGATGAAGATTCGCCTGATCGTCGCCGGCACCCGGATGCCCGCCTGGGTGACCGAAGGCTACCACCACTACGCGCGACGTCTCTCCGGGACCTGCACGCTGGAGCTGGTCGAGGTCGCGACGGGGCGGCGGGGTCCCCGGGCCCCGCCCGACCGGGCCCGGGCCGAGGAGGGGCGGCGCCTGCGGGCGGCCGTCCCGAAAGGCAGTCGGATCGTGGCCCTCGACGAGCACGGAGAGGAGTGGTCCACCTCCGAGCTGGCGCGACGCCTCGAGGGCTGGATGCTCACCGGGGACGACCTCGCCCTGCTTGTCGGCGGGCCGGACGGTCTGGACGGGCCCAGTCTCGCGGCCGCCGCCGAGCGCTGGGCGCTCTCCCGGCTGACGCTTCCCCACGGCCTGGTCCGGATCGTGGTGGCCGAGCAGCTCTACCGGGCCGTCACGCTGCTGCAGGGCCATCCCTATCACCGGGGCTGAGCCCCGCCTTGCATCCCTCCAGGGGAAACCCGACACTGAATCGGCCCGACCCGCGTTCGCGCCGGGAGGCCGGCGAGCGCCGCGATGGATGACCCCGCGATCGTGCTGGCGTCGGCCTCGCCGCGCCGGCGTGCGCTGCTCGAGCAGATCGGCGTCGCTCACCGCATTCATCCGGTGAGCGTGGACGAGCGCCTGCGCCCGGACGAGGCCAAGGAGGTCTACGTGCTGCGGGTGGCGCTCGCCAAGGCCCGGGCGGGCTGGAGCGCCGCGGGGGTCGAGCTGGACCGGCCGGTGCTCAGCGCCGACACGGTCGTGGCGGCGGAGGGCGAGGTGCTGGGCAAGCCGGCGGACCGCGCGCAGGGGCTGGCAATGCTCGCGCGGCTGTCGGGTCGGGCCCACCGGGTGCTCACGGCCGTGGCGCTGGTCCACGGCGGGCGGCACGCGACCCGGCTCAGCGCCTCGACGGTCCATATGCGCCGCATCGCGCCCGCCGAGCGCGAGCGCTACTGGGCGAGCGGTGAGCCGGCGGACAAGGCGGGTGCCTACGCCGTGCAGGGCAAGGCGGCCGTCTTCGTGACCCATATCGAGGGCAGCTATTCGGGGATCATGGGGTTGCCGTTGTTCGAGACGGCGGAGCTGCTGACGGCCTTCGGGGTGGAGGTCCTGTAGGCCGCCCCGGCTTTCGACTTGCGATTCGGTGGCGGGAGTCGCAATCCGAAAACCGGAAATCCATGACCCGTATCGATGAGCGAAGAGATCCTGGTGAACGTGACGCCGCGCGAGACGCGCGTGGCGATGATCGAGAACGGAGTTCTGCAAGAGGTCCTCATCGAGCGCAGCCGCCGGCGCGGACTGGTCGGTAACCTCTACAAAGGGCGAGTCTGCCGCGTGCTGCCCGGCATGCAGGCGGCGTTCGTCGACATCGGGCTGGCCCGCACCGCCTTTTTGCACGCCTCGGACATCGTGGTATTGCCCGACGACAACGACGCCGTGGAGGAGGTGCGCAGCGGGAGCATCGCCGAGCTGGTGCGCGAGGGTCAGGACGTCGTCGTCCAGGTCATCAAGGACCCGCTGGGCACCAAGGGCGCGCGGCTGACCACCCATATCACCATCCCGTCGCGGTATCTCGTTCTGCTGCCGGACGGTCACAACATCGGCGTCTCCACCCGCATCGAGGACGAGACCGAGCGCCAGCGCCTCAAGCAGGTCCTCCAGGGCCTGGCCGGCGAGGCGCGCGGCAAGGGCGGGTACATCGTGCGCACCGCCGCCGAAGGCGCGAGCGAGCAGGCGCTCGCGGCGGACAAGGAGTTCCTGGACAAGCTCTGGGGCATAGTCAGCGAGCGCGGGCGCCGGGCGGCGCCGGGCGATATCGTTCACGAGGATCTGCCGCTGGCCCTGCGCGTGCTGCGCGACTTCGGCGGCGCGCAGGTGGAGAAGGTGCGGATCGATTCCCGGGAGACCTACCTGCGGGCGCTCGAGTTCGCGCGCGAGTTCGTGCCCGAGATCGTGGCCTGTCTCGAGCACTATCCCGGCGAGCGCCCGATCTTCGACCTCTACGGCGTGGAGGACGAGATCCAGCGGGCGCTGGACCGCAAGGTGCAGCTCAAGTCGGGCGGCTACGTGATCGTCGATCAGACCGAGGCGATGACGACCATCGACGTCAACACCGGCGCTTACGTGGGCCACCGCAACCTCGAGGAGACGATCTTCAAGACCAATCTCGAGGCGGCTCAGGCGATCGCCCGCCAGCTGCGCCTGCGCAATCTCGGCGGCATC
>JABAHQ010001619.1_pt2 | contig 19198 bp, 17 predicted proteins | sample 7062091 | NCBI WGS metagenome assembly JABAHQ01 (sample SAMN14534359, study PRJNA622989) | marine sediment metagenome | biome: marine biome [ENVO:00000428]; feature: marine pelagic biome [ENVO:01000023]; material: deep marine sediment [ENVO:00002113] | place: India: Gulf of Kutch | collected...
GCTACGGGATTCAAGGCGGCCCGTGTAACACTCAGTGCTATTCCAGAGGCGGAAGATCGTTTGGTTACTTGTCTTATTAGTGAATATGCTGAAGTCACCCAATTACCGGAACATTCTGCCAGCATTACTGATGGCATGACTGATTATCATGCCTTCCGCGAAATCGCCTCGTATACGCCGGGGGCGATTATTGAAACCGGTTTCATGTTGGACGACCGCTTTATGTTAGAACATAACCCCAAACTGGTGGCCCGAGGCATTGCTTCTGGCATTCTTTGCTTTTTGCAATCGTCTGACGATGGATAAAGAGACGTTACTGACCGAACTGACGACAAGCTGGGAAATTTTTATGCAGGCCTTAGAGGGGGTGCCACACGAGGAATTAGAGCGGCCAGCCAGCCCAGGCGGATGGAGTGTAAAGGAAATTTGTGCCTTTTTGACAGCCTGGGACGGTGAAGCTTTACGCCGCATTGACTTTATCTCTGGCACTCGCCCTAGGCCACCCCATGACCCCCACGATCACGCGTATTGGGATGTCTGGTCCCAAAAACAGGTTGAAATCAAGTCTATCATGTCAGTTCAGGGTATTCTGGTTGATATGGTTGGCACGCGGCAGCGGTTCCTGACGCGCGTGGCTGAGTTGAGTGATGTTCACTTTCAACGCTGGTTGGCAGAAGACCCCCAGGCTACCCAACCCTATTACGCTCACTATGTTCAGCAAGTTCAATCCTGGCGGGTGAGGTGGGAGCAAGCCCACCCTTCTGCAAAAGGGCTGAAAAAGGTGTGGCCAACTCTCAAAGCATGGTTGAAATTGACCGAAGGAGGTCGATGATGGCTAGAGAACGGGTGATCATTATGGGGGCTGCCGGACGAGATTTTCACAATTTTAACACGGTTTTCAGAAATAATGATGCCTACGAAGTTATCGCTTTCACGGCTACACAAATTCCTAACATTGAAGGCCGAGTTTACCCTCCAGAACTGGCCGGACCGCTCTACCCCCAAGGTATCCCCATCCATCCAGAGACTGAATTGACCGACCTTATCATGCGGTGGGATATTAACCAGGTTATTTTCAGTTACTCCGATGTTTCTTATGACTATGTGATGGAGAGAAGCGCCCAGGTCATGGCTGCTGGGGCAGATTTTCGATTTTTGGGTGGCCGGGCAACGATGTTAAAAAGCAAGAGACCGGTTATTTCTGTCTGTGCTGTGCGGACCGGGGCTGGTAAAAGCCAAACTACGCGGGCTGTCGCCAAAATTTTAAGCGAGATGGGGAAACAGGTTGTTGCGGTTCGACATCCGATGCCCTACGGCAATCTGGCGGTGCAAGCAGTACAACGTTTTGCAGGCTTAGATGATTTGGCTAAATATGATTGTACTATCGAAGAGCGCGAGGAGTATGAGCCGCACCTTGTCGCCGGGACAATAGTTTACGCCGGGATTGATTATGAGGCGATTCTTCGTCAGGCGGAGAAAGAAGCAGATGTTGTTTTATGGGATGGTGGCAATAACGATTTACCCTTCTACCGCCCCGATCTCCATATTGTTATTGTTGATCCTCACCGGCCCGGCCATGAAAGGCGTTACTTCCCCGGCGAAGCCAATTTACGTTTGGCCGATGTAGTGATCGTAAATAAGGTCAACACGGCTGACCCTGCTAATGTAGCTCAGGTCTTAGAAAATGTTACGGAATTGGCTCCCAAAGCTACCGTCATTCAAGCCAATTCCGTAATCCGGGTTGAAGCCCTCCAAGCTATTCAGGACAAACGGGTTTTGGTGGTGGAAGATGGGCCGACGCTAACCCACGGTGAAATGGCTTATGGGGCAGGGTTTGTGGCGGCTGAAAAATTCGGAGCAGTCGAAATCGTTGATCCGCGACCTTATGCAAGGGGCTCAATTCAAGCAACCTTTGAAAAATACCCAACCACCGGCCCAGTACTCCCGGCGATGGGCTATGGCGAGACCCAAATGAAGGAACTCCAACAAACCATCAACGCTACACCCTGTGATCTGGTTCTCATTGCCACGCCGATTGATTTGGGGCGATTGCTCAACCTGAAACATCCCAGCCAGCGGGTGACTTACGAATTAGAAGTAATTGACCCACCGGATTTACAGACTATTTTGGCAGAATGGTTGGCTGAGTAACAAAGCTTTTTCAGTCTCTTTCTTTACCCTTCCCTGGATCGTTGGGCGGCCTGTTGAGCCAGATCGTGATATTCTCCGAGCCAGCGCGTATAACGTCTTTCTTCGGCTGTCCTGACCCGGCGGCGTTCATTTTCTTTATAGTCGATCCAGCGCTTGAATATTTCTTGTTGTACTGCTTTGGGGTTATAAACCTGTTCGAAGGTGAAGGTTTCGGCCGTGCCAGCCGTTTCGATAATCACATCACCCATGTTCAGCAATTGGGCAAAAAGGGAGGGGATGTCAACTGTTGTATTTTGGATAACATCGAATGTACCCTGGCGACGCTGTTCTCCCGCTAAACTAAAGGGAGTACCCTCGACATCAATGATGGCTGTTGGCGTTACAATATAAATATCCTTGCTCCAGGCATCATATTGATAGCTATACCAGACCAACGTAAAAATCCACAGAATAACAAGGGGTAAAACCACACCGCTGCTTGGCAATGGGAAAAGATATAAGCCGAATAGAGCATCCAGGATTAAATAAAAGAGGGCGAACCCGACAATAAGCGGCAAAGCGACGAGCTTAAGCAGGACAAAATAGTGCTTATGCCAGGTGATCGTGTCACCTTTTTCTTCTCTCGTTCTGGGAATAAAGTAGTCAACGAGTGTAGGGAGCTTAACTTGCTTTTTAGCGGGAGCAGGACCTGTAGCTACCAAGGTAGAAGGCTCTACCGGGCCAACATCCCACCCCATTCTCTCAACTAAAGATTTTCGAATCGCGGAAGTGTCTGAGGCTTCAACCCGTTGCATGGCCTGAGCCCGCTGTTCGAAAATAGTCGCTTTTATTTTGTCAGCTTGGGGGAGACCATCAAATAAAATGTTTCCAGCACCGGCTGTTTGGATAATGAGATCAGAATAATCGAAAAAGCGCGTGAATAAATTGGGAATATCAGTACTAACGTCTTGAATCTGGGTCAGAGGAGCTTCCTCACGTCTTTGGCCGTAGATGATATCGCGTTCGATATGGACAACCCGGTCGCTGGTGATGATGAAATCATCGTTGATCCAATCTACGTAGTTGTAAATAATCCACAGTAGGCCCACCACGATAATAAGAATGGTGAATAGGTTAATCAGTCCAATGCTCAAAAAGTCAAGATCAATGAGTAAGATTGTTATGGCTAATCCGGAGACGATCAGGATCAATGGTCCCGGCAATTTAGCTACAAAGGCTAAGATGTGCCGTTTATCCTGTCTGACAACCACCTCGTTGAGCTGACGACCTGAAAATTCTCGCCGGGATTGGTACTCATAACTTTCTTCCAGGCGGGTAAATTTTTCTCTGAGACTGGGGCCACTATCAATGAGCCAGTTCCAGGTGGCCCGATCAAAGGCGGCCAAGTGACTATCAACAGCTACATCAACGGTGGCGCTTCGACGTTCATCAAAGAGTAAGGCTCGTCCCCCAAAAAAGTCATCATGGCGGAGGTAAGTCAATAGCTTAGCCGGTCTACGAGAAGTGTCAATGACCCGCACCTGACCGACTATGATGAAATAAAAAGTATCACCAGTATCTCCTTGTCTAAGAAGCGTTTCGCCAGCTTTGTGTGCCTCAATTTTAGCCCGATCAGCTAACTGCTCGATTTGAGAATCGTTCAGTTCAGTCAAAATAGGATTGGCCCTAAGCATCTCGACCAGTTTTTCACGTAAGGCTTGTTGCTCTAAATCACTCATAATCCTTGCACTTTCCGTAGTACGGTACGAAAATCGCGCCTGAGATATTCCTTCACAAATTTATGATATTTTAGCATACAAATATGAGAAAAGGAATACTTTATGTCTATGTTCGGGCTGATGCTATAGATGCGCCTTAAGCGTTTCAGCCAGGTTTTTGGTTATGCCCGGTACGGCAGCAATCGCTTCCACGTCGGCCCGGCGGATATTGTCAATCGAGCCAAAGGCTTGTAGTAAAGCCGAGCGTCGCTTGGGACCAATGCCGGGGACGTTATCCAGCCGCGAAGCAACTCCCACTCTGCGGCGTAGATTGCGGTTGTAGGTGATGGCAAAGCGATGAGCTTCATCTCGAATACGCTGGACTAAATAAAGCGCTTGAGAACGGCGAGGCAGAATGACGGGTGCCCTTTGGCCCGGCACAAAGATTTCTTCCTCCTGTTTAGCCAGGCTAACAAGGGGAATGGCATCCCGCAGGTCGAATTCATCTAACACTTGCAAGGCGGCATTCAGTTGTCCCTTTCCACCGTCAATGATGATTAAATCAGGCAGGATCGTCCAGGGATTAACCTCATCTTTAACGCGACCAGGATCGGCGCTATCGTAGTAGCCTTCATCTTGCATGCGTTTGAAGCGGCGGCGTAATACCTCTTCCATAGCGGCGAAATCATCCGGTTTGCCAACCACCGTTTTAATCTTAAAGCGGCGATAGTCACTTTTGCGGGGTACACCTTTGACAAAAACAACCATGCTGGCGACGGTATGGGCGCCTTGTAAGGTACTGATGTCATAACATTCGATCCGTACCGGATCTTCAGGTAAATTTAGATATTCGCTCAGTTCGGCCAGGGCCTGGTTTTGTTTACTTTCATCAGCGTCCCATTGCGCTTTGAGGTGGGCCAACGTTTCGACGGCATTTTCGGTAGCCATTCGGACCAACTCGCGCTTATGGCCCCGTCGGGGCACACTCAGGGTGACTTTGGCCCCCCGTTTGCTTTTGAGCCAGTCGCGGATGATCATCAATTCGTCCACTTCCTGGGGGAGCAGGATTTCGGGGGGGACATTCTTGACTTCACTGTAAAACTGCTTGAGGAAGGAGGTCATAATCGCTTCGTCATTTTCCTCATCCACCCCTTCAAGGAGAAGATACTTACGCCCCATCAGCTTGCCCCCGCGAATGAAAAAGACCTGTACACAGGCTTCACTGTTAGCCCGGGCGAAAGCGATGACATCTTCATCCACAGTCTTGTTACTGACTACCTTTTGCTTTTCCACAATCTGGTCAATAGCCTTAATCTGATCACGCAAAGCAGCGGCGCGTTCAAAATCGAGGTTCTCGGCGGCCGTTTCCATTTCCTGTGTAAGTTGAGCGACGACAGGTTCAGTATTGCCGCCAAGGAAGTCGCATAAGCTGTCAATGATGGCCCGATATTCTTCCTGGCTGACCACGCCAATACATGGCGCGGCACAACGTCCGATGTGGTAATAAAGACAGGCCCGCTCATCTCGACCATCAATAACCCGGTTGCAGGTCAGATAAGGGTAAATTTTACGGACCAGATCAAGAGTTTGGTAAGCGGCCCAGGCATGGGTGTAGGGACCAAAGTAGCGGGCGCCGTCGTTGAGAACCTGGCGAGTTGTGGTGACTTTGGGAAAAGGGTCTTGCCAGTGAACCTTAATGTAAGGGTAGCGCTTATCATCCTTAAGACGGATGTTGTATTTGGGTTGATATTTTTTAATCAAATTGTTCTCAAGGAGAAGGGCTTCCAACTCGGAGCCGGCGATGATAAATTCCAGGTCGGCAATATCTTGTACCAATTGCCGTGTTTTGGCATGAGCCTGGGCGGAGTTGTGGAAATAGGAGCGAACGCGATTCTTGAGGTTAACCGCTTTACCCACGTAAATCACTTTTCCGGCTTTATTACGAAAAAGGTAAACGCCCGATTTGATGGGTATGGTATCTAGTTTGTCTTGCAGATCTGGTCTGAGCATGGTCATTTGAGTTTAATGGCTGTTTAACAGATATTATAGCACAAAAGTGAACCTGGAAACATCGCAATCAATATCCAGAAGCTATGTTTGACTGTAAGGTTTTAGGTAGACGATCATCTTTTAACGAAATTATAAGAGTAGATGCGAAAAAAAACAAACGTTCGATAATTTTAGTTAACTAAATGAAATCACTCGCGTTTGCCTTTCCGATTAATCACCGATTATAATACATCTTACAGATATTAGGAACTGATTCGAAACCAGCTCAGGATTTAAAGCAGCAAAGACCTCTTTGAGCAAATTGGATGTTGAGGTGGGTGAAGAAGCATGAACCGGCATCGAGGGTGTATTTTGGGCTTATTGCAGATTAGCGTGATGGTTTGTATCACCGGTGGGTTGATTGTTGGGGTGGTTAGTTTAAGTATCTGGCGAGAAGCAGGGGACTTAAAAGGGGTTTGGTGGCAACTTAATCGAAGCAGAACCTCATCGGTGTCGAAGGAACATCCGATTGCCCGCCAGGTCGTCTTGCCGACTGCTGCCCCTCAAACTCAAATTGATGGCCCTACCCCCACGATAATCTCAGCTACGCCAACGCCGACCCCGACCGAGTTCCCAACACCTCTCCCCAGAGTTGCTCTGATCACACCAACCTCGCCAATTTCGCCTACCTTACCTCCTACACCAATCGCTTCGCCAACGCCAACATCCATCCCTGGCCAACCTACACCCACGCCTACCCCACGTCCGACTTCCCCTTCGCGTCCGCTCCCTGGCTCAATTTTGGCTTTGCCTGAACGGATGGCAACTCGATTGGTCATTCCAAAAATGAATTTGGATGCGCCGGTGGTGCTCTCATCCATTGCGGGCGAAACATGGACAGTGGATCACCTGGACCAGAATATCGGTCATCTGCAAGGAACAGCCAGCCCTGGTTCGAGCAGCAATGTGGTGTTGGCAGGACATGTAACCTTAGCGCCAGATGGTCGAGCAGGGCCATTTCTGAGCCTCAGTAATTTGTCTTCCGGCGATTTAGTAACTGTCTATCACGGCGACCAGCCCTTCACCTATCGCATTGACCACCTGGCTATGGTCAAACCAACTGATATTGGGGTGACTTACCCTTCTAACGACTCAAAACTGACGTTGATTACCTGTCTAAATTATAATCAAGCTTTGGGACGTTATGAAGATCGGTTGATTGCTGTAGGGTATCTAGAACAGAGCGAGTAAATGGCTGGTCTTCTTTTGGCCTTTCGAGCCAGGTGACCAGGGTTCGGCCAACACGCTTGAGGCTGTCGGGGCTGATTTTGTCGGCCGTGTCAGCAGTAGTATGCCAATAGGGATAGTCAAAGTCAATAATGTCGATAGCCGAGATACCTTGTTCGAGGAAGGGAATATGATCGTCGAAGATAAAGTACTTTGGTTCGGGTATAAACGTATCAGCGTAGCCTAACTCAGCGGCGATGGCCCAAATTTCTTTGCTGAGAGCCCGGTTAGAATTATATTCGAAGTAGATTGTTTGGTCAGCATCCCCAACCATATCAACCACAATTACCGCCTCAGGCTTACGGGTTAACGCCTCTGCTAATTTTCTGGAACCAACCAGAAAGGGCCAGCCGTCGATAAACCCTTTGTCCTCAGCATCAAAAAAAGCCAACCAGATTTCGCGCCGAGTTGCTTCTACATCAAGAACTCGAGCAATTTCTAATAAAACGGCAACGCCACTACCGCCGTCGTTGGCCCCTGGAATCGGTTCCTGACGTTTTTCGGGGGCCGGATCTCGTTCAGCTATAGGGCGGGTATCATAATGAGCGCCTAAGATAATGACCGGGCCGGAACCGGCTTTGCCCATTATGTTACGCCCTGCGACCCCTTTGAAGATGAAAGATTGGGTTTCGACATGCCACCTCTCCCTCTCTAACGCCTTGATGATATAATCGCCTGTTTGTCGTCCGGCTGTGCTCCCCGTTGGCCGGGGGCCAAATGCTGCTTGGTTCAAGATGTGTTGATAAGCAATGGTACCACTAAATTCTGCCGGTAATTCAGGCGAGGTAACTGGTGATATAGATTCAACGTCGGTGATATTCGAAGAAAGGATTTCGTCTGACGTTAATCGGCAGGCACAGAGGAAGATGCCCAGAGTTAAAACCAGGATAAATTGGCCGGGTAAAGGATGCATATATTGCGTCTGTATTTTTTGCCGTCAAAATGGATCTGGAAAAAAAAATTTTTGGTTGCCATGGGGCGGTTCTTAGTGTAGAATTATAATAGGTTGTATGGTGCTTTTTACGTCAACCATTGATAATTTGGTCAGGACAAAGGGCTTTAGGTAATTTGTATGGTTTTTGGATATGTTATAAGAGAAGCAACTAATCCTGGATTACACGCTTAAACATCGCACAACATATAACTATCATCAAACTTCCATCAACTTCCTTAAGGAGACAACAATCATGGATGTAATAAAGGTTTCTGCTAAATCAAGATCTACTTCTGTTGCGGGGGCAATTGCAGGCGTAGTAAGAGAAAATGGGCGTGCTGAAGTCCAGGCTATCGGCGCAGGAGCTGTTAATCAGGCTGTGAAGGCCACTGCGATTGCCCGAGGATATTTAGCGCTGGATGGTATAGACGTCATTCTTATCCCTTCTTTCACTGAGGTTGATATTGATAGCCAGGAACGAACCGCGTTGCGGTTTGTGGTGGAACCCCGGTAAAATAATCCCCTAAATTTACTAACGGATATTGCGGCGATTTGATGGGAATTTTGCGCCTCTACAGTCCTTGAGTTAGGCCCATAGCCGTTAGCTGTTAGCCTTCAGCTATCTTGATGTAATTGACCTAAAGGCTAATAGCTAACGGTTGTTTTTTAAGTTCTTATTTATCTGCTATTCCTGTCCGATTCTAAAAATGTCCATTAGCAAAAGCTGACTGGATCAACTTGATTTCTTTCGGCTTGTTTTCCGTCTCTTCGTCTGAGATTTTCTTCGTTTCCTGGATTTTGTTGGCTTCTTCCCAGATTTGGGTTGGGTTTTTGGTTGAGATTGTTTTTCTTGGGGGGAGGATTGCCCAGCCGGTATGGTATCTTGGGTCCCTACCTCTACCCGAAGACCACTTCCTTCTATTTCGACAATAACACTTTCTTTCAAGATATTTAAACCTTTGACTACCCCTACGCCCTCCTTTGTGTCAATCTTCGAGCCTACCTTAGGTAATTTTTTGCGCGTTTCGGTATACATTTCGTCTTCATAGGCCAGACAGCAGAGTAAACGCCCACAAAGGCCGGAAATTTCGGTTGGTGCCAGAGGCAGTTGTTGGTTTTTGGCCATGCGAATGGAGACAGGGTGAAATTCTGTCAACCAGCTTGAGCAACAAAGTCGCCTTCCACATCGGCCGTAACCATCCATAATTTTGGCTTCATCCCTGGCACCGATTTGCCGCATCTCAACCCGCGTTCGTAAAGAACGAACCAATGCCCGAACCAGGTCTCTAAAGTCTACTCGCTGTTCTGCACTGAAGGAAAAAAGAATCCGTGAACCATCAAACGCGTATTCTGCGCCTACAACTTTCATAGGCAAGCCTAACTCAGCCACCTTCGCTTTACATTTTTCAAGGGCAGTAGCTTCTTGCTGTTGGTAATCATTCATTTTCATCAGGTCAACAGGAGTGGCACGACGGAGGACTGCTTTTAAGGTTCCTTTAACCTCTTCGTTGGAGACCTCCTTGGTTTCCATGGCCACCCAACCCAATTCTTTCCCCCGCGATGTTTCCACAATGACCGGATCACCCTCTTTCACTGGGGAACTATCAGGGGGTAAAAAGTAATATATTTTGGTTACTGGTTTAAATCGTACGCCAAGAACATGAGGCATATTATCTAATCTCCCAGATCAACGATTGGCAAATTTAAGAGCAACACGTCTAAATTCAATCGCACGTTGACATTGTATTCAAGGTTTTGCAAGGCATTATTGATATGCTTGATTACCCCCACAATCTCTTCTGTGCTCAGATTATTCGCAAACCAGGTTAATTTTTCGGTCAGGTCAACGTTAACTACCCCGGCGATAGAATGACTACGAATTAGCATTACATCTCGCCACCAACAGAGCCAGAAGTTGAGCATCTCAACCAGGGACTGATACTCTTTGGCAAAAGCCTGAACGTAAGCCAGCCGAAAAGCATAGCCCTGGCTCATAATTGTCATTAAGTCGGTCAGATGTTGTTGGCGTCGGGAAAGTAATTCAGGGTCTGATAGAGCGGTCACAGCCCAACCCAGGCGACCTGCTGCTAGCCGACCGATCAAGTTGGCCTCTTCTGTAGATGCGCCCCAATGTGCTTGCAAGACATCGGTGATCGTCTCGTCTGCAACAGGTTTAAGATTGATGATTTGACAGCGTGAGACAATCGTTGGGAGAAGGGCGGTCGCCTTTTGCGCAGTCAATATCAAGACTATATGATCTGACGGCTCTTCTAATGTTTTTAGTAAAGCATTAGCAGCAGCTAAGGTAGCCCGCTCAAAGTCACAGAGGATGGCGATTTTATAACGCCCCTCGTAAGGTTTCAACGACAAATCACGCTGAAGCGCCCGAATCTGCTCAATTTTTAATGGTTCGTGGGGAGTATCAAGGATAGTAACATCAGGATGGGTTTGATGTGATATTTTTCGGCAGGAGGGGCAACGATTACAAGGTGGGTTTTCGCCGGTGCAATTCAATGCCATGGCAAAGGCGCGAGCAAGGCTGGTTTTACCCAAATGGGGTATGCCTGTCACCAACAAAGCTTGCGGAACACGCCCCGAGATCATCGCCCGTGCTAATAGATTTGTGGTTTGATCGTGGCCGAAAATTACATTTGTTAAGGCCTGATGCATAAGGCTGTTATTATATCATAAAATATGGAATCCAACTAAAAGGGGCGGCATATTATCTTTGAAGGTGAGGATATTCTCCTGAGAGGGTCAATCGGCTGCTGGGCCAACTTTGTAAACGGCTTGCCAGGGGCGATACCGGCTAAAAATAGCATCTTGATGAATTACTGTATCACCCTCAAGAACTGTGCGATAAACAGTCACATCGAGGCCATCTTTGGCCCAGTCCACCTGTTGTATCTCACCTGGCTCTAAAGTAGGATCTTCCTGGTAAATGGCTGGTCCATGGGGAATGTGGTTGGCCTCCACCGGGTCAGAGACGATAACCGTCCGGTTAGGGGAAGTTCCATAGAAATTAAAGGTAACCGTTCCAGCGCTCACGTCAGTCTCGGTTTGAATTAGAATGTAACTGTCAGTATCGTTACGAAATTTAAAATCAACCGTGGGAGAATAGATTGTTGCATCCAGGCCAGGAATACTGGCGGTTTCATACCAACTAACTCGATATCCGTGCGCCCAGCGTTCCACGATCTCAAAGCCGCCGTAAAAAGCTGTCCGGAAGGCGGTTGTGCTAACCTGGCAGACGCCGCCACCAATGCCTACTGCTGTTCGATCCCCTTGGATAATGAGCGATTCTACAAATCCGTTCTCGGTGGATACATCTCCCAGATGTTCATTGAACGAGAAGATACCGCCTGGTGGAATAACTAAACCGTGGAATTTTGAGGCTGAGACGGCGATATTTTGTATCCGGCCCGCAGAGGAGCCTTTAAAATAACTTGTGCTGGTACTCACCAGTTCTTTGATGCCCAAGTATGCAATTTTTTCCATTGAGACAGCAGGTGGTTCAACTATGATCGGCAATGGTAATTGATGTGGTCCGGGCTGGGCCAACTGATCGTTCACCATAGCCAAAGCAGTCTCGACATCAAGAGTTCGCCCGTTCTGGCTGAGAATAAGAGGAGAGAGGGTCCAGGTAGTGGTATCGAGGTCGAACCAGGCATTAACAGGCTCTTGATTAATTTCCAGGGCCAGGTTATGAAAGTAAGGCTCTAGTAGAGCTGAGTTAAGATGAGCGGTGACACGCCCAATACCATCGCTCCCAACCTCTTCACCGAATGAGATCAAATCAGCCAAGGCCTCCGGGGCGATAGCCCAACTTCGATCTTGAAAGGTGAAGGTCAGCGGCTGACTCAAAAGCGCCTCGACGTTGTGACGGGTGGGTTCCACTTCAGTGATGGTCGGATAGATATAATCAACCTTCAACTCTACAGTTGCCTGGCCACGTAGGACGATAGCTTTGCGAATGGCCTCACGGGTGATTTCAATATCAACCGTCCGCCCCACCTCAGAGGGAATAACGAGAATGTAAGGCGCATTGGTCATTTGCTGATCGTTGCTCAGTTGAAGTTGAGCGTTACGAGCTGGTCGATTAATCATTTTGGCAATTTCAAGCAAAGCACTGTTAGCTGGACCCGAGTCAAACTTGATAACTGGTTCGACATTAATTGGCTCTCGCATTACCTGTAATTGCGTCCACAAATCAGCAATGAAATGACCTTCGCGTCCCACCAAGATGGCCTGGTTGATCATTTTTTCGGTGTCAACTCTGGCTCCCAATTCAGCAGCGGTCATAGTCCAACTGCCTTCGTTGCTTACCAGGGTAATCGGGCGGCTGAGAAGGCCATCAGTTTGGTGCATGACTAATTGTTGTACCTCAGCCCGGGTTAATGTGCCTACTTCTACCCCATCTATTTGCACACCCATATACACACGGTTTAGAAAATAGACCTGGTAAATTAGTAAGCTAAAAATTAGTGTAACTAACATCCCCCCAAAAATCATGATGGCTACTAATATAGGCCAGGGTGGGGCAGTACGGGCTATTTTAATGGGTATACGTAAAGTTTGGGATGTTTGGCTCATTTAAATTCAGCTTCATTAGATAACATAATAATTTTAGCCGCAAAGAGACAATTAGGCAAACATCTCTCAAAGAGAGTATGATACGATATAATTAATTCTACCAGAGATGCGGCAGGAGATAAAGTAGGATTTTTACGAATCCAAGAATTTACTATCGCCCTTTTCAGGGTGGGCCCAAAGAAATTTACGTCCTGGTACTCTTTATGATATGATATACGTTATAAATACAACGTATCGTTAGTTTGTTTATCTCCAGATCATTGTTTTATAAAGATTGGAATTCATTTGTTATGAAAGCTGTGGTGATGGCAGGCGGCGCAGGCTCGCGCTTAAGACCGATTACCATTGAGCGTCCTAAACCGATGATTACTCTGATCAATAAGCCGGTGATTGGGCATATCTTCTCTTTGCTTAAACGCCATGGCATTACCGAAGTGATTATCACCTTACAATATCTCTCGGGTATGTTGCAAGATTATTTTGGTGATGGGTCGAATTTAGGGATGAAAATCACTTATTGTATAGAAGATGAACCATTAGGGACCGCCGGTGGGGTGAAAAACGTTCAACACTTACTGGACGATACCTTTTTAGTAATCAGCGGTGATGCGCTGACTGATTTTGACCTAAGGCAAATTTTTGAATTTCATCGGCAAAAGCAGGCCAAAGCAACCATTGCTCTTTATCGCGTAAGTGATCCGCTGGAGTTTGGTGTAATCATCACCAATAGTGAGGGATATGTTACCCAGCTTCTGGAAAAGCCTACATGGGGCGAAGTTTTCTCTGATATGGTGAATACTGGTATCTATGTACTTGAGCCGGAGGTGCTGGATTGGATTCCAAAAGATAAGCCTTATGATTTCTCGCACCAATTATTCCCTCAATTGCTGGCTGCCGATATTCCCATAGCTGGTTATGTGGCTGAGGGATATTGGCATGATATCGGTAATATTTCAGCCTTACGTCAGGCCACCGTTGATATGTTAGAAGGAAAAGTGAAGGGGATCGATTTAGGAACACACATCGGCGGTAACATTTGGGTTGGGGGTGAGGTGGAAATTTCTCCGACTGCAACTCTACTCGGTCCAATTTATTTGGGCAATTCGGTCAAGATTAAAGATGAAGTTGTCATTCACGGGCCAACGGTCATTAGGTCCTATAGTGTCGTTGACGATCGGGCTCAAATTGATCGCTCGATTATATGGCGAAATTGTTATGTTGGTAAGGGAGTGGAGTTGCGAGGAGCGATCGTCTTGCGCCATTGTAACCTAAAAGCAAAGGCAGTGGTCTATGAAGGTGTGGTTATTGGCGATGGTACGGTAATTGGGGAGGGGGCTGTCATTCACCCGGATGTAAAAATTTGGTCGGCGAAAGAGATTGAACCAGGGGCCATTATTAAGCATAGTGTTATTTGGGGGTCACAAGGGCGACGTGTGTTATTTGGACTATACGGGGTGACAGGGATGGTTAATATAGATTTGACTCCTGAGTTCAGTGCCAAGCTTGGCGCGGCGCTCGGGGCTACCATTCCCAGGGGGGCGGTAGTGACTTTTAACCGGGATCTGCATCGAGGTCCACGGATGTTAAAACGGGGCGCTATTTCTGGACTTTTATCAGCCGGAATTCAGGTTGCAGACCTTCGTGAACAACCAATCCCTGTAGCGCGATATTTCACCAGGGTGTCTGATGTAGTAGCGGGGGTTCATGTTCGTCTTTCTGCGTTCGACGAACGAGTCGTAAATATCAATTTTATCGATCAGCAGGGATTAAATATAAGCAAAGAGGCAGAGCGCCAGATCGAGCGTGTCTTTTTTAGAGAAGATTTTCGTCGGGTTCATATCGATGAGATGGGGACTACAGGCTATGCTGCAAATGTCATAGAGACCTATCTTGATGGTTTTTTTAAGGTGATTGATGTTGAAGCGATTCGTAAGGCCAACTTCAATTTGGTAATTGACTATGCCAGTGCAGCCACAGCCACAGTTTTGCCCAGGATCTTGACTAAACTAGGCTGTGGTGTGGTAGCCTTAAATGCTAATCTGGACGAAAGCAAAATGTCAATTTCCTATGAAGCATTTGAGGTTGCCTTACATCGTCTGTGCTTGATTACTGAGGCTTTGGGGACAACGTTGGGCGTGAAAATTGATGTTGGTGGAGAGTGTATTTTTGTGGTAGATAATACGGGTCGGAGCATCAGCGGAACTGATTTGTTTGCTGCGATGGCTGAACTGGTCTTAAGTACTAACCCAGGAGAAACCATCGCTATTTACGACGATCAACCGTACATTTTTGAGGAAATTGCAGCTCGACATGGCGGGCGCGTTATTCGTACTAAGGTTGATCAACAGGCTTTAATGATGGCCTCATTAGAGAGAGATGTTATCATGGCTGGAGATGGCAAAGGAAACTTTATTTTTCCTGATTTCCATCCCGCGGTTGACGGGTTGATGGCAATTGCTAAGTTGTTAGAGTTTTTAGCCCTGCAGAAACGTAATCTCTCCGACGTTATTACTGTTTTGCCTTCTTATTACCTGGCACGTTCAAAGGTTTACTGTTTATGGGAGGCAAAAGGGACCGTGATAAGAAAGTTAAGACAACAATTTGAGGAAGAATCAATTAACTCTATTGAGGGTTTGAAAATTGTCTCAAGCAATCATGAATGGGTTTTAATTTTGCCCAGCCGCGATCAACCCTATATCAGTATCATTGTTGAAGCATTATCACAAGCCGGCGCTGATAAACTGTTAGCGGAGTATGCCCAGTTAATTGAAAGTTTACAGCCTCGAACAATGTAGATTAATAACAAAAAACAGCGCCTTGAATTCTCAAGGCGCTGTTTTTTTGACTTGCTGATAATCCCAAAAACCTATTTAATTTCTACACTAGCCCCTTCAGCTTCCAGCTTGGACTTAGCGTCTTCAGCTTCTTCTTTGGAGACTGCTTCGAGAATAGTGGATGGTGCCTCATCCACTACAGCTTTGGCTTCCTTCAGGCCGAGATCGCTACGCAGGGTGCGGACGGCCTTGATGACCTGAATCTTTTTGGCCCCTGCTTCTTTCAGGACAACATCAAATTCGGTTTTTTCTTCAGCCGGTTCGGCCGCTACTGCGCCCGGCGCAGCGGTCGCTGCTGCTGCGGCCACAGGCGCAGCAGCACTGACACCCCATTTTTCTTCTAACATTTTGGTCAACTCGGCTGCTTCTAAAAGGGTCAGGTCACTCAATTGTTGGACAAGATTTTCTAGATCTGCCATTTTTATGCTCCTCTATTTATAGTTTGATAATTTTATGCTGCTTCGGATTCTGTTGATTTGGCGTAAGCATCCACCACATTAACCACCTGCCGTACGCCACTGGCCACAACCCCCACTAACTGTGAAGCAGGTGTTGAGAGAACGCCCAAAAGCTGGGCTCGAATCACTTCTAAGGGTGGAAGGTCTGCCAGCTCTTTAATCTGATCTTCGCTGAGAAACGTATCACCCAGCAATCCTCCCTCAATTTCAAAAACCTCTATATCTTTAGCAAAGTCAACTAAAGTTTTAGCTACAGGGGGTAGATCACCATAACAGAAGCTAATGCCAATCGGACCCTCCAGTAGCGCCTCTATTTCCTTACCATTCAAGCCAACTTCGTCGAGTGCTTTTTTGGCCAGGGTATTTTTGATAATAGAATAACTACCATTGGCTTCTCTGAGCTTTCTACGGAGTACAGTCATATCATTAACAGGAATCCCTTGAGATCGGGTCAAGAAAATAGCGCTACTTCTTTCAAAATTTTCTTTATATTCCTTGAGCAGTTGTTCTTTTTTTTCTCTAGTAATAGCCAAGCTGTCTCACCACCTTTCTTGATCAAAGATTATTTTCTCACCAGGATTTGATTTTGATAAAATAAAAAACCTTTACATCAACCGATGTAAAGGTGTAACGACGACATTTTTATGTTTGCCGGCATCACTATTTGATAACATGCAAACATAAGAATTTATTTTACGACCTTTACCTCGGCGGGCTATTATATTAAGCGCTAATGCGCACCTGCTATCTCAGGCTTTAGGCGTCAAACTTAGGGTATTAAGTTGTCATAACTTCTATCAATTGTACTTTAATAGAACCGCCTGTGAGGGGTCAACTTTAATGCCAGGCCCCATAGTTGGGGTCAAGGTAACACTACGTACATATTGTCCTTTTGCTCCTGGGGGCCGAGAAGCAACTATGGCTTCCATCAAAGCAGCAAAATTTTGTTCAAGGGTCTGTGGGTTAAAACTAGCTTTACCAATAGGAACATGGATATTGGCAGTTCTATCAAGCCGGAATTCAACCCGACCCCCTTTCAGGTCTCTAATAACCTGGCCTAAGTCTTCGGGAGGAACTACAGTGCCAGATTTAGGGCTGGGCATAAGACCCCGAGGACCTAATAACCGGCCCAGGCGGCCAACCTTACCCATTGTTTGAGGCGTAGCGACAACCACATCAAATTCAAACCATCCATCTTGAATTTTTTGGATCATATCATCAAGTCCAACATAGTCAGCGCCGGCTTCCTCCGCCTCTCTTTGGCCGTCCCCCTCGGCTATAACCAGAATGCGCACGGTTTTGCCTGTTCCATTAGGTAGAGAAACGGTGCCACGTACCTGTTGGTCAGCCTTACGTGGGTCAATACCCAGGCGAATATGGGCCTCGACGGTAGCATCAAACTTCGTGTATGAGGTTTCTTTCGCCAAGCTGACAGCTTCAGTGGGTGCATACAATTTGGTTCTATCAACTTTTTGAGTATTTTCTTTATATTTTTTTCCGCGTTTTGACATAGTTTAACCTCCTGTGGTTTTGACGGGCCAGGTAGCAACCCTCCCACGATAAGATGAAAATACGTTGGTTTTAGGGTACAAATTGTTTGGGATTAAACTTAATGGGACAAAGAGTTCAGATAAGTATTTTCTGGAATAGTTTAATTACTAACTGTAATACCCATGCTGCGGGCAGTCCCTTCGATAATCTTCATTGCCCCTTCAATATCAGCAGCATTTAGATCTGGCATTTTAAGTTGGGCAATTTCCTGAATTTGAGCCTGGGTGACACTGGCAACTTTGTTTGTATTCGGGTTGCCAGAACCTTTCTCTATTTTAGCCGCCTTTTTTAATAAATCTCCGGCAGGCGGTGTTTTGAGAATAAAAGAGAAGGTTTGGTCTGTATAAATCGTAATTACTGCCGGTACAATAGAACCGATTTGGTTTTGGGTTCGGGCATTATATTCCTTAACAAAGGCCATAATATTGATTTGATGGGGACCTAATGCACTGCCCACAGGGGGAGCAGGCGTAGCCTTACCGGCCGGAATTTGTAATCGAACCACTGCTTTTACTTTTTTCGCCATGATGAGATCTATAGTCCTTCTAAAGGATTAAGTGCGTTCCACTTGCAAAAAATCTAATTCTACAGGTGTTTCACGTCCAAAGAAGTTAACAAGAACACGGACGCGCGCCCGATCAAGGTCGATCGCATCAACAACGCCCATGAAATCCTCAAAAGGGCCTTCAACGATGCGGACCTTTTGACCAATCCGAAAGTTAACTTTAATCTTGGGAGCTTCAGCCTCCATCCGCTTCAAAATGCGGTTGACTTCTTCCTCACGCAAGGGGATCGGTTTGTTACCTGACCCCACGAAACCGGTTACACCCGGGGTATTGCGGACCACATACCACGATTCTTCATTCATGATCATTTCGACCAGAATATACCCTGGAAAGACACGACGCTCCGTAACCCGACGTATCCCATCTTTAAGTTCAACTTCTTCTTCGGTAGGCACAACAACTTGAAAAATTTGATCTTGCATCTGCATAGATTCAATGCGGTACTGCAAGTTCTTTTGAACCTTTTTTTCATAACCAGCATAGCTATGAATAACGTACCACTGTGCACCTTCAGGGCGGGTGCTTTTTTCTGTTTGAACGTCTTGCTCTTCTTCGCTAACATTGTCAGCAATGTGGTTAGTCGCATTATTATGTAATTCGCTCATAGGGACTTCTCTTACCTCGTTAACTACTCAATTTCCGCTATGCGTCTTTGCTATTGCTATAAAAGGCAAAACCCAATAACGCTCCGATGATGATGCCCCCAATAATCCAAAAGATGTTCACGGCAATAATGCCCCCTATGACAATTTGGAAAAACGCGTCTACCAAGTATAGAAAAATTGCCATAATAACCATGCCTATGGTTACAGCAATGGTTAAGGTCCGCACTTCCTGGCGAGAGGGCCAAGTAACTTTGCGTATTTCTGAACGTACAGCCTGATATTGCTGCACAATTTGATTGGTTGGACTTTTTTCTAAACTCGCCGATGATGATCTGGCCGATTTTGATTTTGCCATACTAAACTTAGGCCCCCTTGATTACCCCGGTCTTACTGCTCAATATTGCACTGAAAGGGGGGCAAAACGGCAAGATTTGCCCCCCTTGTTTATCTGTTTATTATACCAGAAATTTTTGGTATTGCTGATTTGCCGAAACGATAACGATTTATTCAAGAATTTCGGTGATGACACCAGC
>JABAHQ010005278.1_pt2 | contig 19196 bp, 19 predicted proteins | sample 7062091 | NCBI WGS metagenome assembly JABAHQ01 (sample SAMN14534359, study PRJNA622989) | marine sediment metagenome | biome: marine biome [ENVO:00000428]; feature: marine pelagic biome [ENVO:01000023]; material: deep marine sediment [ENVO:00002113] | place: India: Gulf of Kutch | collected...
AAGTGGAACGAGGGCCTGCGCATCGCCGAGGCGCTGGGCAGCGGCGCACTGCCGCCCCGGAGCGCCTTCCCCTGGGGCCGCCGCACGGAGGAGAAGAGCCGATGAAAGCCCTGCTGCAGCGGGTCGCCGAGGCCCGGGTCGAGGTGGCGGAGGAGGTGGTCGGACGGATCGGGCAGGGCCTCGTGGTGCTGCTCTGCGCCGAGCGGGGCGACGGCCCGCAGGAGGCGGACGACCTCGCCCGCAAGGTGGCCAACCTGCGCATCTTCGCCGACGAGGCGGGCAAGATGAACCGCTCGGTGCTCGACGTGGGCGGCAGCGCGCTGGTGGTCAGCCAGTTCACCCTGTGCGCCGACACGCGCCGGGGCAACCGGCCGGGCTTCAGCGCCGCCGCCGCCCCGGAGGCGGCGAGCGCGCTGTGCGAGCGCTTCGCCGGGCGCCTGCAAGAGGCGGGGATACCGGTCCAGAGCGGCCGCTTCGCCGCGCACATGGCCGTGGCCCTGGTCAACGACGGGCCGGTGACCATCTGGCTGGACACGCGCGCGGCGTGAGGGCTGCGACGGCCTGCACGTGCAGCGGTGGCGCCGTGCCTCGGCGCGCGCCGCGGCTCGGCGCGTGCCGTGGCCTCGCGCGTGAGGCCCTGGGTATGTGGCGGAGTGTGGAAAATTGCGCCTGAATTCGAGACGCATTGCGGATTGTTTGGTGCAGGGGGCCGGGGACCCTTAGCCATTTGTTAGTCGTGCTTGAATAAAGTGTTAGCAGTGGGACCCCGTCTTGCGGGGAGGAGCTTGCGATGTGGACATGGCTCGAGCCGTTCTGCGTGGGCGAGGAGGGCACCACGGCGATCGAGTATGCTTTCCTTGCCTCGCTGGTGGCGATCGCGGGCTTTGCCACGATGGTCAACCTGGGCGACACGCTCGAGGCCATGTTCGGCGTGGTCTCGGAGGGTGTGACCAACAGCGTCAACGCCGCGCTCAACGGCGGCTGAGCCCGTCCGGCTCGCTGCGAGCCGGAGCGGCCGGGGCGGCCGGGCGGAGCCGCGGGCCGCTCGCCGGATGCGGCGGGCCTCGCGGAGGGCACGGATTTTGCGCCTGAAACGGGGGCTTGAAACCGAGGCTTGAAACGGGGGCTTGAAACGGGGGCTTGAAACGGGGGCTTGAAACGGGGGCTTGGCACCGTCGCGGGATGGAAGCCGGGCCTCAGCGGGTCCACCACACCTCGGTCGCCTTGAAGGACCTGGCCGCCTCGCGTGCCGCCGGGTTGCGTTCCGCGTAGGGCCGGTAGGCCATGTCCTGGATCAGGATGTGGTGGTTGAGCCAGTCCTCGAGGAAGGCGAGGAGCGCCTCGTTGACCACGGCCGCCGTGTCCTCGGGGGCCTCGTCGAACTGCCGGTGCAACTGGTTGATCCGATCGACGAAGTCGCGGTGCTCCCGCTTGTGCTCGCGGATCTGCGGGTACTGGCAGGCCGCCATGACCTCCTCTTCGCGGGCGAAGTGGTACTCGGCGTAACGCAGCAGCGCGAACAGCGACTGGCGCACCGCGTGCCGCCGGGTCCCGTCGTCGGCGTCGGCCCCGAGCCGGTTGATGACCTCGATGATCTGCTTGTGGTCGGCGTCGAGCTCGGGCACGCCCACGCTCATCTTCTCGCTCCACTCCACCGGCGCCATGACGCCTTCGCCCCTCCATGGCCAGGCACAACGGTCGGTCGCTCGGCGCCCGCGAGGGCGCGCGAACGGGCGAACATGCCATGCCATGGGACTACGATGGAAGGGCGGGCAGGTCCAGGTCAAACCGCCGCGCGCCGGCAAATGCCCTGGCGGACGCGGGCGCCGCACGCTAATCCATTTTCGGGTCCCACTCTCCGCACCAGTCGTCCGAGGCGACGCACGGCCACACGGAGTCCGGCCTCGTGCCGGCGTCGCCGGCGCCCGCCTCCGGCGTCAAGGGACGCGGCGCATAGCGCCGGCACCGGCCGAGCTGCGCGTTCTGGTTGCTGGTCGCCGGGTCGATGCGCTCCAGGTACTGATCCATGGCCTGCCAGTTGGTGCAGGTGCGACAGCCCCTCATCTGGCGCTCCGCTGGGTATCGGTGCGGGCCGGGCGTCCGATCACGGGCGCACGCCCGCGGCCCCGCGCATGTCCGCGAGATCCAGGGCGGTGTCACGAAGGTCGGCGCCGGTCAGGTTGGTGTCGACGAAACGGGCGTTCTCGATCCGCGCCTCGCGCAGATTGGCGTTGCACAGGCTGGCGTTGGTAAAGTCGACCCCTTCCAGGTTGGCGCCGCTCAGGTCCACGCCGTCCAGCTTGGCGTCTCGCAGGCTGGCCGCGACCTTATGCCCGACGACGCCGATCAGGAGCATCGGCTCCAGGTTGGCGCAGCGCAGCGACGCGCCCGTCAGGTTGGCGAAATCCATCTTGATGCCGCGCATGTCGGCATCGCTGAAGTCCGCCTCGAGCGCGAGCGCGCTCACGAAATTCGCCATGGTGAAGCGTCCGGCGCGCAGCTTGGCGTGGGACAGGTTGGCCAGTGAAAGCACGGCGGCCTGCAGATCTATTCCCGAGAAGTCCGTGCGCTGGAGATCGACGCACGAGAGATCCGCCTGGTGGCCCTTTCGGCCCAGCGAATCGATCCAGCGGAGATGGTCGAGGATGATCTCCTGGATGGTCTTGTCGAGACTTTCGACGCTGCGCGGCAGGCGCACGTTGTGCGTGCGCGCATACTTCAGGTCGCTGGTCAGAAAGTGCGCGGCGGTCAGGTCGGCGCCGTCCAGCTTGGTGTTGTTGAGGACGGCGCCGCTCAGGTTCGCGCCCTGGAACACGCAGCCGCTCAGGTCCGCATCGGTGAGATCGGCGCCCGCGAAGATGGCGCCGCGCACGTCCGAGTCGGACAGGTTGGCCGCGGCCAGCTTCGCGTTCTTGAAATTGGCGTTGGTCAGGTTGGTGCGCGGGCCGATGATGCGGCCCATCATCGCGCCGCTCAGGTTGGCGCCGGAGAGATTGACGTCGCTGATCTGTGCCGAGCCGTCCTTGATCGGGGTCAGGTTGCCGTCCTTGTCCTGGACCAGGATGAAGCCGTTGCGGATGTCCGCCTCGTGCAGGTCGGCGCATTCCAGGTTGGCGCCCGACAGGCTGACGCCGCGCAGATCGGCCCGCGTGAGGTCGCACTCGCGCATGTTGGCCCCTTCGAAGTTGGCGCCGAAGAGGCTGCTTCGGGCCAGACAGGTGGCCTCGAACTTGCTGTGAGCCAGCTCGGCCGCCACCATGTGCACGCTGGCCAGGTTGCGCCCGCTGAAGTCGAGATGACGGGCGTCCCTGAAGCTGAGGAACAGGCGCTGCCCGCCGGGCCGGGCCTGCAGGTAGGCCTCGTGCAGGTCGGCGGCCTCGTCGAGCCAGACCTGATTGACGCGTTCGGGCTTGGGGAGCGGATCGGCCGACATGGAAACCCTGGGCTCCGGGGGGCTCGAGCCGGACACGGTGCCGGCGTCCGGCTCGGGCGCCGGGCTTCCCTCGTAAGGTAAATGTCTCAAGATTTCGTTAGGCGGGCTCCGCCGCGACTCGAGTCGCCGGGGCGAAAGGCTTGGAGTCCGGGTATTTTCAGGCCGTGGCCGCCTCGGGAAGCACCCCGGCGAAGAGCGAGGCGATCTTGGCCGGCGCCTCGCGGAACGCGAGCCCCAGGGTGTTGTCTTTGACCCAGGCGACCTCGACCGGCAAGTCGATGCCGCGCGCGAGCCGCAGGGTCGCGGCCGGCTTGAGGATCGGCGGCTCGGCGAGCCGAATCCGCGCGCCGGCCGCCGAGAGATCGAGGACAACCCCCTTTGTGGCTCGCTCCCCGGAGAGCAGTCGGCCGGAGAGGAGGACATGGGTCCGCTTGTGGCGCCGGCGTTCGCGGCGGCGTTTGGTCTGGATCGAGGCGCCCGGCATGGGTCTCTCCTCAGCGCAGGTTCGCATGCATGATCGCAGGTATAAGCGTCGCCGAAAGACCTTGCCATTCGGTTAGCGGGAACGCCTAACGCCAAGGTAAGGCTGGCGCGGCGCAGGTTTCCGGGCGGCTCAGGGGCGCGTTCGCGTGGCCTCGGCGGGCACGCTCACAGCACGAGACAGATGCACTTGAGCAGGCGCTCCAGCTCGCGCTTTGGGAGTTGCAGCTCGACGCCCATGGAGTCCGCGTGGCGCCACACGCAGACGCCGCACAGCGTCCCGGCGGTGGGGTGCTCGAGCGCGATGACCTGTCCGTCGGGCATCCGCCCCTCGAAGCGCAGCCGGACGCCGTCCATGGACACGTCCAGGATGCGGCAGGTGTACAGCTTGCCGCCGGACGTGGCGGTGATCCGCGGCTGGTTTTCCGCGGTGTAGCGCTTGGATTGGCGCCGCTCCTCTCCATCCGGGGCCGGACGGTCGGCCTGCGATGCGCTCATGGCTTGTCCCCGCGTGACGAATGCGCCTTGGCTGGGGCGGCCATCTTGCCCGGTTTATCGTTAACGAAGTGTTTATGTTCCGGCCCGCTCACCCGCCCGGGCGGAGGACCTTTCTAGCAAAGGACGTATTTCTTTCACGGATTTGCAGCCATTCGGTTCGCTTCCGCGCGCCGCGCCGCAGCCGAGACCGGCGGGCCGGGCGCGCCGCGTCGCCCCGCCGGCCGCGCGCGAACCGGTTCGGATCGAGCGCCCGGCTCATTCTTTCCATGACAAGGCGGCCTCAACCATAGTAGGTCAGATAAAAAAAACCATCGGACCGAATTCCCTGATCGGCATGGGTCACCTGCTGCTGTTTGTCGAAGGTCTCGCGGTCGGCCTGGCCATCGCGGCGCCCGTCGGGCCGATCGGCGTGCTGTGCGTCAGCCGTACGCTGCATCACGGACGGTGGATCGGGCTGGCCTCGGGCCTCGGGGCGGCCTGCGCGGACGGCGTCTACGGCGCCATCGCCGGGTTCGGGATCTCCTCGGTGGCGGTGTTCCTGCTCGATGTCCAGGACACGCTGCGCGTTCTCGGCGGGCTGTTCCTGCTCGTCCTCGGCGCGCGCATCCTGGCCCGCGGTCCGGCCCACGAGGCGACGCAGCCGCCCTGGGGCGAGGCGCGCCTGGCCGGGGCCTTCGCCTCGTGCTTCCTGCTGACGCTCACCAACCCGACCACGATCCTGGCCTTCGTCGGAATCTTCGCCGGGCTCGGGCTGGTCGAGGAAACGGGCGAGCTCGGCGCCGCCCTCAGCCTGGTGCTCGGCGTCTTCCTGGGCTCGGCGGTCTGGTGGCTGGCGCTGTGCGGCCTGGTCGGGCTGCTGCGCGGGCACGTCACGCCGCGCATGATGGTGTGGGTGAACCGGACCTCCGGCGCGGTCATTTCCGGCTTCGGCGGCGGCGTGCTGCTGGCGGCCGTGTTCTAGGCCCGGCGCTCGCGGCGGCGGGCCGCGCCGTTATTCGCGGCTGCGCACGCGGCGCACCGCGTCGAGCCAGCCCGCGTAGCGCGCCGCGCGCTCGTCCTCGCTCATGCGCGGCTCGAAGCGGGCCGAGCTGCGCCAGGTCGCGGCGAAGCCGTCGAGGCCGGCGAAGAAGCCGGTCCTCAGGCCGGCCAGGCAGGCCGCGCCGAGCGCCGTGGTCTCGGTCACCAGCGGGCGCTCCACCGCCACGCCCACGATGTCGGCCAACATCTGCACCATCCAGTCGTTGGCGACCATGCCGCCGTCGACGCGCAGGGCCTCGAGGCGCCCCACGCCGTCGGCCTGCATGGCGCGCAGCAGGTCGCGCGTCTGGTAGCAGACGGCCTCGAGCGCCGCCCGCGCCAGCTCGGCCGGGCCGCTCGCCCGGGTCAGCCCGAAGATCGCGCCGCGCGCGTGGCCGTCCCAATAGGGCGCGCCGAGGCCGGTGAAGGCGGGCACCAGGTAAACCGCCTGCTCCGGATCGGCCGCCTTGGCCAGCGCCTCGCTCTCCGGCGCCGAGGCGATCACCCGCAAGCCGTCGCGCAGCCACTGCACCGCGGCGCCGGCGATGAAGATGCTGCCCTCGAGCGCATAGGTCGTCTCGCCCGCGAGCCGGTAGGCGATGGTGGTGAGCAGCCGGTTGCGTGAGGGCACCGCCTCGGCGCCGGTGTTCAGCAGGGCGAAGCAGCCGGTGCCGTAGGTCGACTTCATCATGCCGGTCTCGAAGCAGGCCTGCCCCACGGTCGCCGCCTGCTGGTCGCCGGCCATGCCGGCGATCGGGATCGGCGCGCCGAACAGCTCCGCCGTGGTCGCGCCGAACTCGGCGTCGCAGTCGCGCACCTCGGGCAGGATCCCGTCGGGAATTCGCAGGGCCTCCAGCAGCTCCTCGTCCCAGGCCTGGCGCTTGATGTCGAAGATCATGGTGCGCGAGGCGTTGGTCGCGTCGGTGGCGTGCACCCGGCCGCCGGTCAGGCGCCACAGCAAGAAGCAGTCCACCGTGCCGAAGGCGAGCCGGCCGCGCTCGGCCTTGTCGCGCGCCCCGGGCACCGTGTCGAGCAGCCAGGCGATCTTCGAGGCCGAGAAGTAGGGGTCGATGAGCAGCCCCGTCCTCTCCTGCACCATCGGCTCGAGCCCGTCCGCCCTGAGCCGGTCGCACAGCGCCGCGGTGCGCCGGTCCTGCCAGACGATGGCGTTGTGGATCGGCTCGCCCGTCTCGCGGTCCCAGATCACGGCGGTCTCGCGCTGGTTGGTGATGCCGATGCCGGCGACGTCGCGCACCGTGAGCCCGGCCCGCGTGAGCACGTCCCGGGTGACCGCCAGCGTGTCGTTCCAGATCTCCTCCGGGTCGTGCTCGACCCAGCCCGAACGGGGGAAGTGCTGCACCAGCTCCCGCTGCGCCTGAGCGAGCGGGCGGCCCGTCCGGTCGAACAGCATGGCGCGGCTGCTTGTCGTGCCCTGATCGATCGCCAGAATCGTGCCGGGCACGCTCATCGCGGGCCGTCTCCTCGGTTTGCTGGCCGCAGGCGGGGCGCGCCATGGTGCGCGCGGCGGGTGCAAAGATCAAGGTGCAGCGCGCGCGCGGCGACGGCCGGAAAGGCACCGCCGCGGGCGGGCGAACGGGCCTGCGTGTTTGATCTGAATCAACGATTTTCAGGCGCGGACTCCGTAGTTATTGACGGCCATTTTCCTGCCATGGTGGCACGGAGTTCGAACTCGGAAGGAGGTGAGCGAGAATGGCCAAGAAAGTCGAGGTGTCCAGGGGCGCGAAGGGAGCCGAGGGGGCGCCCGCCAAGCGGGAGGAGGTCACCCATCCGCTGGTCACGCTGCGCGAGCAGATGGACCGCCTGTTCGACGAGTTCACGCGCGACTGGCGCTTGCCGTCGCTGAGCCGTGAGTTGTTCGAGTGGGAGCCGTTCCGGACGCCGCTTTGGGCCCGCGGTGCCGTCGACGTCCGCTTCGACCTGTCCGAGACGGACGACGCCATCGAGATAACGGCGGAGCTGCCGGGCATTGACGAGAAGGACGTGGAGCTGGTGCTGTCCGAGAACGTGCTGACCATGAAGGGCGAGAAGCGGGCCGAGACGGAGGAGAAGGAGAAGGACTACTACCTCTCCGAGCGTCGCTATGGCTCGTTCCAGCGCTCCATGCGCCTGCCGGACACCGTGGATCCCAACAAGATCAAGGCGACCTTCGACAAGGGCGTCCTGACGGTGACCATGCCCAAGCGCACCGAGGCGAAGCGCAAGAAGAAGAGGATCGCGATCGGCAAGGGATGACGCGCGCGTGCGCCTCGACCCCCGGCGACGACAGCGCGGGACCCGGGATCCGGCGCCGTGTTCCGCCGTGGCGCCGGGGCCGGTCAAGCTGCACCGCGTGTAAGGCGCGTTCCGCTCTCGCGGACTCGCTGCAGCCCGCTGCCCCCCTCGCGGCCGCCCACGGAATGGCGGGATAGGCGCGGCCGGGCGGCGGAGGGAGCGCATCGGTTAACAGAGCAGAGCGAATCGTTCGCTCGGACCCGCGTCGCAAGGTCCGGGCGAACACGTGAGCCCGCTCTCCATCACATCGTGAGAGCAAATCGTGAGAGCGGACTCGCCGGGTCGATGACTCGCTGCCGGCGAGTCCCATCGACGAAGGATCCGCTAGAACTGCGCCTCGTCGAGGGCGAGCGTGCTCGCGGCGCCGCGGCTGGCCGCGGCCGCCTCGGCGCTCGCGCGCGGCAGGATGTTGTCCAGGTAGAAGCGCGCCGTGTGCACCTTGGCGTGCAGGAAGCCGCGCTCGGGCGCGTCGTCGCCCTCGGCGATCCGGCGCAGGGCCGCGCGCGCGGCGCGCGCCAGCAGCCAGCCGCCGGCCACGGTGCCGAACAGGCGCAGGTACGGGCTCGCGCCGGCCGCGGCCTGCTCCAGGTCCTGCGCGCCCGTGCGCAGCAGCCGCTCGGTGGTGTTCGAGAGGCTGGCCACGCCCGGCTCGAGCGCCGCGTGCAGGGCGTGCGCGCCCTCCGTCGCCTTCAGCTCGTCGAGAGTCGCGGCCATCTCCGCGAGCAGCGTCCTGGCCGCCGCGCCCCGGTCGCGCAGCAGCTTGCGGCTCAGCAGGTCGAGCGCCTGGATCCCGTTCGTGCCCTCGTAGATGGGCGAGATCCGGACATCGCGGTAGTACTGCGCCGCGCCCGTTTCCTCGATGTAACCCATGCCGCCGTGCACCTGGAGGCCGAGCGAGGCCACCTCGCAGCCGCTGTCGGTGAGCCAGGCCTTGACGATGGGCGTCAAGAGGTCGATGCGCGCCTGGGCGCGGGCGCGCGCCGCCCGGTCGGGATGGCGCTTGGCCGTGTCGATGGCGGCGGCGGCGGTGTAGATGAGCGCGCGCATGGCCTCGTTCAGGGCCTTCATGGTCATCAGCATGCGGCGCACGTCGGGATGCCGGATGATGCGCACCGGCGTGCCGCCGTCGCCGATCGCGCGGCCCTGGACCCGCTCCCTGGCGTAGGCCAGCGCCGCCTGATAGGCCCGCTCGCCGAGCGCCAGGCCTTCCAGGCCGATGAGCACCCGGGCGTTGTTCATCATGGTGAACATGCAGGCCATGCCCCCGTTCTCTTCGCCCACCAGGTGGCCGCGGGCGCCGCCCGAGTCGCCGTAGGCCATGGTGCAGGTCGGCGAGGCGTGGATGCCGAGCTTGTCCTCGATCGAGACGCAGCGCAGGTCGTTGCGCGCGCCGAGGCTCCCGTCGGCGGCGGGCAGGAACTTGGGCACGACGAAGACGCTCAACCCCTTGGTGCCGGAGGGCTCCTCGCCGGTGCGCGCCAGCACCATGTGGACGATGTTCTCGGCGCAGTCGTGCTCGCCCCAGGTGATGAAGATCTTCTGCCCGGTGATCAGGTAGTGGTCGCCGTTGGGCACCGCCCGGGTCTTGAGCGCGCCCAGGTCGGAGCCGGCCTGCGGCTCGGTCAGGTTCATGGTCCCGGTCCACTCGCCCGAGATCAGCTTCGGCAGGTAGGTGGCTTTCTGCGCCGCGGTGCCGTACGCCTCGAGCAGCTCGACCGCGCCCTGGGTCAGCACCGGCGACAGGGCGAAGCTCAGGTTCGCCGCGTTCCACATCTCCTGCACGGCGATGGCGAGCGTCCAGGGCAGACCCTGGCCGCCGTAGGCCGGATCGCCCGGCAGCGAGCCCCAGCCGCCCTCGACGAAACGCCCGTAGGCCTCGGCGAAGCCCTTGGGCGTGCGCACGAGGCCGTTGTCGAAGACGAGGCCCTCGCGGTCGCCGCTCTGGTTGAGCGGGGCGAGCACCTCCGAGGCCAGCTTGCCCGCTTCCTCGAGCACCGCCGTGACGAGCTCGGGCGTGGCCTCCTCGTAGCCGGGCAGGCGGGCGATCTCGCCGATCCCCGCCAGCTCCTCGAGCACGAAGCGCATGTCGCGGACCGGGGGGCTGTAGCCGACCATGACGGTCCTTATTCCCTCGTGCCTTGCGCTCGCCTCGGCCCCTTGGCGTTCGGCTCTATTTCGCCTTGATCGGGATCCGCCTGAGCCCGGCGGCGGCGGCCGGCTTCTTGGGCGCGGTGATGGTGAGCACGCCGTTACGGTAGCTCGCCGTGGCGCGCCGGGCGTCGACGTCGGCCGGCACGCCGAAGCGGCGCGAGAACCGGCCGAAGGTGCGCTCGCCGAGGGTGTAGGTGCGCCCCGAGTCCTGCCGCTCGAGCTTCTTTTCGCCCCTGATGGTGATCGCGCCGTCCTCGACGAGGATTTCGAGGTCCGTCTCCGCCAGGCCCGGCGTCTCGATCTCGAGACGCCAGTCGTCGGCCCCCTCGCTCATGTCGCTGTGCGGCGGCGGGCCGGTGTAGGCCCGGCCCGAGACCGCCACGTGATGCTTGCCGATCCTCTGCCACATGTCCTCGAACAGGTCGTTGACGCGATCCTGCAGTGTGCGCATCGGATGCGCCTCGGCGCGGCCGGCCGGCTGCCGCCCGTCGCGCCGTACGGCGCGGTCCTTGATCATCGCGGGCTTCCTCTCGTCTTTCCGGGCGCGCCGGCGCGAGCCCTCGCGGGCCCCGACTCGTAGCCTCAAACTCGCGCCCTCAAGATGACCGATCACGGCTCCGATTGCCAGGGCTTCTCGCGGCGCCGAGTTCCCGCCGGGGGCGGCTCAGCGTCCCTTCGCCTCGAGCGCGGCGGCGCGGATCTGCGACAAGGTGGCGCTCGGCGTGATGGCCTCCGGATCGATGCGAAGCTCGATGAGCGCCGGCCGGCCCGCGGCCAGCGCGCGCTCGAAGGCGGGCGCGAAGTCCGCGGTGCGCTCGACGGTCTCGCCCTCGGCGCCGTAGGCGCGCGCCAGCGCGGCGAAGTCCGGGTTGACCAGGTCGGTGCCCGAGATGCGCCCGGGGTAGCTGCGCTCCTGGTGCATGCGGATCGTGCCGTACATGGCGTTGTTGACCACCAGGACGACGATGTTGTGGCCGTACTGCACGGCGGTCGCCAGCTCCTGCCCGGTCATCAGGAAGCAGCCGTCGCCGGCGAAGCAGACGACCGGGCGCTCGGGATGGACCATCTTGGCGGCGAGCGCGGCCGGCAGGCCGTAGCCCATGGAGCCGCTGGTCGGAGCCAGCTGGCTCGGGTAGGCGCGGTACCGGTAGAAGCGGTTGGGCCAGACCGAGTAGTTGCCCGCCCCGTTGGTCACGATGGCCTCGGGCGGCAAGCGCTCGCACAGGTAGCTCATGACCTCGCCCATCTGCAGCTCGCCCGGCACGGGCCCGGGGCGGATGCTCTCCAGGTAATCGTCGTGCGCCGCGGCGGCCCGCGCGGCCCAGCGGCCCGAGTCGACCGGCGCGAGCGCCTTGGCCGCGGCGGCGAACTCGGCCATGCCGGCGTTGATCATGAGCTCGCCCTGGTAGACCCGGCCCAGCTCCTCGACCCCCGAATGGACGTGGATGAGCCTCTGCCTGGGCCGCGGAATGTCGATCAGGGTGTAGCCGCCGGTGGTCATCTCGCCGAGGCGCGCGCCCACCACCAGGAGCACGTCCGCCTCCCTGACGCGCGCCTTGAGCCTGGGCTCGGCGGCGATGCCGAGATGCCCCGCGTAGTTCGGATGCGTGTTGTCGAGACGGTCCTGGCAGCGGAAGGAGACCGCCGCGGGCAGGCCGTTGGCCTCGATGAAGGCGCGCATGTCGGCCACCGCCCGGGCCGACCAGCCGCCGCCGCCCAGGATCACCAGGGGCCGCTCGGCGCCGGCCAGGAGCTCGCGCAGGCGCGCCATGTCGGGCGCGCCGGGGTGCGCCTGGACCGGCCGGTAGGGCGCCGCGTCCGCGGCCTCGGTGCGCTCGCGCAGCATGTCCTCGGGCAGGGCCAGGACCACCGGCCCGGGCCGGCCCGAGGTCGCCAGTTGGAACGCGTGGGCCACCATCTCCGGAATGCGCTCGGCCTGGTCGATCTGCGCCACCCATTTCGCCATCTGGGCGTACATGCGGCGGTAGTCGATCTCCTGGAAGGCCTCGCGCTCGAGCGCACCGCGCCCGACCTGGCCGACGAGCAGGACCATGGGGGTGGAGTCCTGGAACCCGATGTGCACCCCGGCGCTGGCGTTCGTCGCGCCGGGCCCGCGCGTCACCATGCACACGCCCGGCTTGCCGGTCAGCTTGCCGTAGGCCTCGGCCATCATGGCCGCGCCGCCCTCCTGCCGGCACACGACGTAGCGCACCTCGGGCACGTCGTAGAGGCCGTCGAGCAGCGCCAGGTAGCTTTCGCCCGGCACGCCGAAGGCGCACTCGGCGCCGTGAACGCGCAGCTGGTCCGCCAGCAGCCGGCCTCCGCTGCGCAGGTTGCCGCCTCTGGTCATGCCGATGTGGCCCCCGGACGTGGTTGCGGTTGGGATGCGGCCCCTGTTGTAGCGTCCCCGGCCCGCCGTTGTCGCGACCCCTCGCGGCGCCCCCGCGCCGGGCGATCGCGGCCTTGCCGCCGGCGCGGCCGGCCGTGCCGGTCGGCGGGACAGGCGCACCGCGAACCCGCAAGGACGCGAGGACGACACGACGGACTGCGCATCGTGGCAATCGGTTCTTGGTGATCTTCCCGGTGTCCTCGTGCCTTCGGGGCGCGCCGGGGGTTGGCCTCGCTCACTCCGGCACCACCTTGCCCGGGTTCATCAGGTTGTCGGGGTCGAGGGCGCGTTTCAGCGTGCGCATGAGGTCGAGCTCGACCGCCGACTTGATGCGCAGGTTGGGCTCCAGGTTGAGCCGGCCGATGCCGTGCTCGGCGCTGATCGAGCCGGCCAGGTCCGCCACCACGGCGTAGACCGCGGCGCGCACCTCGTCCCAGCGCGCGAGGAAGCTCTCGCGCTCGGCGCCCTCGGGCTGGCTCAGGTTGAAGTGGATGTTGCCGTCGCCGACGTGGCCGAAGGCGAGCGGCCGGATGCCGGGGACGAGCGCCTCGACCGCGGCGCCGGCGCGCGCGACGAAGCTCGGAACCGCCGAGATGGGCACCGAGACGTCGTGCTTGATCGAGCCGCCCTCGAAGGCCTGCGCCTCCACCAGGCCCTCGCGGATGCGCCAGAACGCTTGCGCCTGGGCCTGGCTGGCGGCGAGCGCGGCGTCTGCGACCAGCCCGTCGTCGTAGGCCTGCGCCAGCACGGCTTCGAGCGCGCCGCCCAGGCCGCTCGCCTCGGCCCCGGCCGAGAGCTCGACGAGCGCGTACCAGTCGTGCCGCTCGGCGAGCGGGTCCTGGATGCCGGCGACGTGGCGCAGCGCGAAGTCGAGGCCGAGGCGCGGGATCAGCTCGAAGCTGGTCAGCGCATCGCCGGTGGCCGCGCGCACGCGGCCCAAGAGCGTCACCGCGGCCGCCACGTCGCGCACCGCGGCAAAGGCGGTCACCGTCTCCTTCGGCCTGGGGAACAGGCGCAGGACCGCCGCGGTGATGATGCCGAGCGTGCCCTCGGCGCCGNNGTCGTAGCCGGTGTTGTCCTTGCGCAGCGCGCGCAGCCCGTCCCACACCCGGCCGTCGGCCAGCACCACCTCGAGGCCGAGCACCAGCGCGCGCGCGTTGCCGTAGCGCAGCACCTGGATGCCGCCGGCGTTGGTGGAGAGGTTGCCGCCGATCTGGCACGAGCCCTCGGCGCCCAGGCTCAGCGGGAACAGCCGGTCGGCCTCCTCGGCCCCCTCCTGCACCGCCTGCAGGACGCAGCCGGCCTCCACCGTCATCGTGTCGTTGACCGGGTCGAGGCTGCGGATGCGGTTCATGCGCGACAGGTTCACGACCACCGCGCGGCCGTCCTCGACCGGGATGCCGCCCGCCACCAGCCCGGTGTTGCCGCCCTGCGGGATGAGCGGGGCGCGCAGGGCGGCGCAGATCCGCACCACCTCGGCGACCTCGGCGGTGCTCGCCGGCTTGACCACGCAGCTCGCGCCGCCCCTGTAGCGGCCGCGCCGGTCGAGCAGGTGCGGCGCCATGTCCGAGGGCTCGCTCAGCACGCCCTGCGGGCCCAACGCGGCCGCAAGCCGGGCGACGAGCTCGCCCGTCGACTGCCTGATCGCACGGGCCTGTGCCATGGCCCCAATCTAGTGCGCGGCGCCGGCGAAGGCCAGCAGCACCCCGCGGTTCAAGGGGTCCGCGGCGCGGCGGCGCGGCGCAGCCGGTCGTTGATCGCGGCGCCCAGGCCGTGCTCCGGGATGGGCATGACCGCGATCGCCGCGAACTCGGGCCGGTCGAGCTCGTGCAGCGCCGCGAACAGGCGCGCCGCCGCCTCCCGCAGGTCGCCGGTCTCGCTCAGGTTGACGCTCGCCGCGGCGCCTTGGAGCGGCGCCGGCCCGAAGGCAAGCAGCGCCTCGTCGGCGGCGACGCGCTCGGCCTCGAGGCGAAGCGGCCGGGCCGGCGCGTAGTGGCCGGTGAGCAGGCCGGGCGACCTCACCTCGCCCTGCGGCTCCGCGCTCACGACCCGCCCGAGCACGGCCTCGAGTTCCTCCAGCGTCACGCCGCCGGGGCGCAGCAGCACCGGGGCCTCGCCGCTCAGGTCCAGCACGGTCGACTCCAGGCCGATGGGGCAGGGCCCGCCGTCGAGGATGAGCGGCACCTTGTCGCCGAGGGCGCGCGCGACGTGCCCGGCGGTGGTCGGGCTCACCGCCCCCGAGGGGTTGGCGCTCGGCGCGGCGAGCGGGCGCTCGACGGCGCGCAGCAGCGCCTGGCCCACGGCATGGTCGGGCGCGCGCACGGCGAGCGTGGCCAGCCCGGCGCTGCACAGCAGCGAGACGCGGCACGCGGGCGCGCGCGGCAGCACCAGGCTGAGCGGGCCCGGCCAGAACCGCTCGCTGAGCGCCCGCGCGCGCCCGTCGAAGACCACGTGAGGCGCCGCCGCCTCGGCGTCCGGGACGTGTACGATCAGCGGGTTGAAACGCGGCCGGCCCTTGACCTCGAAGATGGCGGCCACCGCCCGGTCGTTGGTCGCGTCCGCGCCCAGGCCGTACACGGTCTCGGTGGGAAAGGCGACCAGCGCGCCGGCGCGCAGCAGACGGGCGGCCTCGGCGTAGGCGGCCGCGTCGGGCGTGCGGATCTGCTCGTCGGGCATGGCTGGGCCGCCGGCGAAGTCGATCAATCGCGGCGCAGTCTAATGAAACGGGCAGGCGAGACCAGCGCGCCATGCCGGCGGCGCGATCCGACCGGCTCGCAAGCGCCCGCGTCGCAGACCTCGTACCTGATCGCGGAAATTCGCGAGTCGCGCGGCTCACGAATGATCCGCGTGAATCAGGTACTTGAATCCAGGACCCTGGAGCGGCTTTAACGTGAAAGCCGGTCCAGAGCAGATCCTTCGTCGACGGGACTCGCTCCGGGCGGGTGATCGCCCCCGGTGAGTCCGCTCTCACCATGTGATGGAGAGCGGAATCATGTGGCCGCTGGGACCTGCGACGCGGGTCCCGAGCGACCGCGATTCGCTCTGGCCGGACCGCGGGCCGCGCGAGGCGCCGCAGGGGCCTCGCCGATCTCCCGTCCGGGGGGACTCGGACAGCGGCGCCTGCGCGCCAAGGGCCGCTGATCCGGCGCCCGTGGACGTACGCGTGTCCGTTAACACGGGGTTAACTCTGCGTGGCGCCGTGGTCCCGGGGGGCCGTACTCGGCCGGCGTCCGGCAAGCGCCGGCTTTATGTCTCTGAAACCTTGTGGCCGTATAGAGATCTTCGCTAGACACGGTGCGGGGGGAGTGTCCCCGCTCTCGCGCAACCTCGGAAGACCCTGTCGCACCAATGAGCCTGCCGCCGCCCGCCCTCCAGCTCCGCGGCCTGAAGAAGCACTTCGAGAGACCGGCGGTCGACGGCCTTGATCTGACGCTGCGCCCCGGTGAGTTCTACGCCCTGCTCGGAGCGAACGGCGCCGGAAAGACCACGACCTTGCGCATCGTCGCCGGGCTTCTGCGGCCCGACGCCGGCACCGTCTCGGTCCTCGGGATCGACGCGCTTGACCGGCCCATCGAGGCGAAGCGGCTGATCGCCTGGGTCTCGGACGAGCCGATGATCTACGACAAGCTGACGCCATTGGAGTACCTGGAGTTCGTCGCCGGGCTGTGGGGCATCGATGCCAGCCTCGCGCAGGCGCGGGCGCACGAGCTGGTCGACTGGCTCGGCCTCGAGCCCCATGCCCACGAGCGCTGTCAGGGCCTTTCCAGGGGCATGCGCCAGAAGGTCGCCCTCGCGGGGGCGCTGGTGCACGAGCCGCGGCTGCTCGTCCTCGACGAGCCGCTGAACGGCCTCGACGCGGGCTCGGCCCGCCAGGTCAAGGACGTGCTCACGGAACGCGCGCGCGACGGCGCCACGGTCGTCATGACCACCCATATCCTCGAGGTCGCGGAGCGCATGGCCGAGCGTATCGGCGTCATCGACAAGGGCCGCCTGATCGCCGAGGGAACGCTCGAGGAGCTGCGCCGGCAGGGCGGTCGGGACGGCAGCAGCCTGGAGGACATCTTCCTCGACCTGGTCGCGCAGGAGGACGGCGCCGCGTGAGCCGACCCGCGACGTTGATCTGGTTCGCGCGGCACGAGCTGCGCCTGCTGTGGCGCGACTGGCTCGCCATGATGACCGCGGGCAAGCGCGGCCGCGAGCAGATACTCGCCGTCGTGGCCGTGGTCTTTGCGACCCTGGTCCATGCTCTCGCCTATTTTCTCGTGGCTCCGCTGGCGCAAGCCGGCATCGGCCCGGACAAGACGACCCTGGTCACCTTGACGGGCGGCGCGTTCCTGTCCGGCTCGCTGATGCTCTCGCAGGCCATGGAATCGGTGACGCGCGCCTTTTATGGGCGGGCCGATCTCGACCTCATCCTGTCGTCGCCGGCATCGGCGCGGCGCGTCTTCGCCGTGCGCATGGCGGCGATCGCGCTGTCGACCACGCTGTTGATGACGGTCCTTGCCGGCCCCTTCATCAATGCGCTGGCGCTGTTCGACGGGGCCCGCTGGCTCGCCGCCTACGGCGTGCTGCTTGCGATGGGTGCGCTGTCGACGGCCTTCGCCATCGTGGTGACGGTCGCACTGTTTCGCGGTCTCGGCCCCAGGCGGACGCGGCTCATCTCTCAGATCGTCTCGGCCGTGGTCGGCGCCGGGCTCGTGATCGCGGCGCAGGCCGCGGCGATCCTTTCCACCGGTCAGGTCTCGCGGCTCGCCTTCTTTCGCTCGGAGAACGTCGTCGCGCTGGCGCCCGAGGCGAGCCACCTCCTCTGGTGGCCCGCCCGCGCCGCGATGGGGCACGGGAGCGCGCTGGCCGCGGCGCTCGGCATCGGCCTGGGCCTGCTCGGCCTTGTCATCGTGGTCTTCTCCTCGAACTTCGGGGCCCATGTCGTCGCCGCCTCCGGCGAGGCCTACCAAGGCAAGAGCGGGCCGCGCCGCCTCAAGGTCTTCCGGACCGCCTCGATAAAGCGGACCCTGCGCCGCAAGGAATGGACGCTGCTGCGCCGCGACCCCTGGCTGATGTCGCAGACGCTGATGCAGATCCTCTACCTCTTGCCGCCCGCTCTGCTTCTGTGGCGCAACTTCGGCGACGACCTGGGCGGGCTGTTGGTCCTGGTGCCGGTCCTGGTCATGGCCTCGGGACAGCTCGCCGGCGGGCTTGCCTGGCTCGCGGTCTCCGGCGAGGACGCGCCGGACCTCGTGGCCTCGGCGCCGACCTCGGCGCGCGCCGTCCTGGCGGCGAAGGTCGAGGCCGTCCTGGGCGCCGTCGCCATGGTGGTGGCGCCGCTGCTGCTCGCGCTCGCGCTGGCCGCGCCGACCATCGCCGCCGTCGCGCTGCTTGGCGTCGCCGTGTCCGCGTCCTCGGGAACGATGATCCAGATCTGGTTCCGCGCCCAGGCCAAGCGCAGCACCTTCCACCGCCGGCAGGTCTCCTCGCGGGTCGCCACCGTGGCCGAGGCGCTTTCGTCGATTCTCTGGGCCGGCACGGCCGCGCTGGCGGCCGCGGGCAGCTGGTTCGCCTCGGGGCCGGCCATTGTCGCGCTGCTCACCCTCGGGGCCGCCTGGGCGATCCGGCCGCGCCAGGCGCACGGCGCCTAGGCGGCGGCCGTGCGAAACCGCCACGGCCGTCCCGGATCCACGTCGCCAACGGGTGCGAGGCCCTGAAGCCCCCGAGGGCAAGCGGCGCTTCAGCGCAAGCGCTCGATCGCCGCGCGGGCGAGCGCGTCGGCGCGCTCGTTCTCCGGGTGGCCGGCGTGCCCCTTGATCCAGAACCACTCGACCTGGTGGCGTCCGAGCGCCGCCTCGAGCCGATGCCACAGATCGCGGTTCTTGACCGGCTTCTTGTCGGCGGTCTTCCAGCCGCGCACCTTCCAGGCGTGGATCCACTTGGTGATGCCATCCCTGAGATAGACGCTGTCGGTGTGCAGGCGCACGCGCGACGGGCGCTTGAGGGCCTCCAGCGCGGCGATGGCGGCGGTCATCTCCATGCGGTTGTTGGTGGTCTGCGGGTCGCCGCCCGAGAGCTCCTTCTCGACGCCGTCGTAGCGCAGGATGGCGGCCCAGCCGCCCGGGCCCGGATTGCCCGAGCAGGCGCCGTCGCTGAAGATGTCCACCCACTTGCCGCGCTTGGGCTGATGCTGCGTCACGGGCTCTCGTCCCGCTCGCCTCAGTCCAGCCCGTAGGCGCCCGGCCCGCACACCTCCTGGTGGAAGCACAGCTTCCTCCAGTATTCGAGCGGGTCCTTCGGCTCGACCAGCGCACCCTCGGGGTGGTGCAGCCAGTCGTACAGGCGGGTCAGCAGGAAACGGATCGCGCCGCCGCGGGCCAGGATCGGCAGGGCCTCGAACTCGGCGCGGGAGAAGGGCCGGACCTTGCGATAGGCCTGGAGCATGAGCCGGGCCTTGGTGACGTTGAAGGAGTTGTCCGGCTCGAAGCACCAGGCGTTCAGACAGATCGCCAGGTCGTAGGCGAAGAAGTCGTTGCAGGCGAAGTAGAAGTCGATGACCCCCGACAGCCGGCCGCCGAGGAAGAACACGTTGTCGGGGAACAGGTCGGCGTGGATGACGCCGCAGGGCAGGCCGTCGGGCCAGGTCGTCTCGAGGAAGCCGAGCTCGCACTCCAGCGCCTCCGCCAGGCCGTGCTGGACCTCGTGCGCGCGCCCGGCGCAGCTCTCGAACAGGGGGCGCCAGCCGAGCATGGACAGGTTGTTCTCGCGCCGCATCTCGAACGAGCTGCCGGCCAGGTGCATGTGCGCTACGGCCGCGCCCAGGAGCCGACAGTGCTCCGGATGGACCCGCCGCGGCGGCAGCCCGTCGAGGAAGGTCACGATGGCCGCCGGCCGGCCGCACAGCTCGCGCAGCGCCCGGTCGTCGCGCCCGTGGATCGGCGTCGGGCAGTT
>JABAHQ010000210.1_pt6 | contig 19194 bp, 11 predicted proteins | sample 7062091 | NCBI WGS metagenome assembly JABAHQ01 (sample SAMN14534359, study PRJNA622989) | marine sediment metagenome | biome: marine biome [ENVO:00000428]; feature: marine pelagic biome [ENVO:01000023]; material: deep marine sediment [ENVO:00002113] | place: India: Gulf of Kutch | collected...
CGCCTCGGTGTCCACCGGGGTGTATTCGAACCCATGCGCCGGTCGTCCCGGTGGTGTGATGCCGGCGACGTTGCCGCTCGCATCGTAGCCGATGTCGACGGTGCGACCATCGGGCAGCGTCTGGCGCACGATCCGTCCGAGCGAATCGTAAGCAAAGCTCGAAACGCGGCCCAGCGCATCGGTCACGCTCGCGAGATAGCCCTCCGGAGTGTAGGTAAAGCGCGCCACGCGTTGCTCCACCCCGCTGCCCTGGGACACCTCCTCGAGCAAACCCTGGCCGTCGTATGCAAAAGTGGTCTCGGTCCCGAAGAGATCGATAAGGCGCGTAGGCAATCCGCGGTCGTCGTGCGCCATCTGGACGCTGCGGCCGAGCGGCGTGGTCACGCCGGTCAGGTTGCCGCGTTCGTCGCGACTAAACGTGGTCGTGTCGTTGAAGGGGTTGGTGAGGCTGGTGAGCCGATTGAAGACCGGGTCGTAGGTCATCCGGTGTCTCGCGGAGATGCCCGTCACGAGGTCCACGATACTGATGAGGTTGCCCCGGTCGTCGTAGCCCAAAGAGAGTTGCGCCGTGTTGGGCAGCGTGATGTTCGTGGGGTCGGCGTTCTCGTCGCGATCGACGGTCGTGCCGAGCCCCGCCCCGTCCGTGATCTGCGTGGCGGCGCCGAAGCGATCGACCGTGTACGTGGTCGTGCCCTCCTCGTCACGGAAGCTGGCGCTCACCTCATCGGGCCTCACCACGGGTGCCGGATTCGACACGGTGCCGACGCCGCCGGCCGGATCGAACAGACCCACGGTCTCACTGGGCAACAGCTCGCGCGTCGAACCGTCCGCCCGCACGCTTCCCGCGAAGCGCCCGAAGGCATCGTACTCGTAGCTCGTCTCGAAACCACGCTTCGAGACCTGGGCGATCACGCGATGATTCTCGTCGTAACGGAACTCCCGTGCGGTGCCGTCGGGGTCGACGATGCGTCGCAGATTGCCGGCCACGTCGTGCTCGAAGCGGGTCGTGCGACCGTCGGGATCCGTGACGCTCTGCAGACGCTCACCGGCATAGGTGAAGGTCGTCGTCTGCTCGGTGGGGTCGGTGATACCCGCCAGACGGCCCAGGCTGTCGTATGCGTAGCTGGTCGCGTTGCCGTTGCGATCGACACGCGCCGTCTGACGCCCCGCGGTGTCGAACTCGATGCGGGTGCCGTTCGTCAGGGTTCGGGTGAAGGTGCCGTCTTCGTTTCGCACGAGCCGCGAGAACTCGCCGGGCGGCGGACCGAACTCTTCAGTCTGCTCTATGAAAGCAATGCCGACCCCCGCGCTGCCCCCACCCCCCGACCTGTAGAATCCGGCCAGATCGGGGACGCCGTCCCCGTTCATGTCGCCGCTCGCCACGCGTTGGGAAAAACCCAGATTCCCTATCCCCACGGAGGTGGGCGGGAAGAATCCGCCGAACCGGTCGTTCAGATAGATCTCCAGCGTACGCTCCGTTCGCCGGGTGACCACCAGATCGGGGATGCCGTCCCGGTTGAAGTCCGCAACATCCATGTCCGGGTTGAAATTCGGGAGATCGACATCGGCGCCCTCGGAGAAATCACCGCGCCCATCCCCGAGCAGCACGTGCACGGCTCCAGGGTTCTCGAAGAGTGCCACCACATCCGCATCGCCATCCCCATCCATATCAGCCGTCTTCAGGCTGAGCAGCGTGCCTTCCGCTGCGGGCACGGCGTGCTCCTCGGGCGCGGAAAATCCGCGGGCGCCGTCTCCGAGGATCACCGCCATCCGGTCTTCGGCGTCCGCGGCCCTGGCAACGATATCGAGGTTGGAATCGCCGTCGATGTCGGTGACCGCGACCGGCGATTCCACGGCGCCGGTGCCGATAGCCTGCGGGGCCGAGAGCCCGCCAGCGCCATCACCCCACAGCACGAACACGCGGTCCACGCCGCCAGCCACGACGTCCACGTTGCCGTCCCGATCCAGATCGCCTGTGGCGATGGCCCTCGCATCGGGCACGGGGACGCTCGTCGTGAAGGCAAGCCCTCCCTGTCCGTCACCCAAGATCACGAAGATGGCATTACCGTTGGTCGTGCCGTTGCGGCTGAGGGCCAGATCCGGGTTGCCGTCGTTGTCGAAGTCGGCGGCCTCGATGCTGTCCCGCTGGTTGGCGAAGCCCACCACGTTAATACCGGCTTGCGAGAAGCCGCCGGCGCCGTCCGAGAGCAAAAGCAACACGCCGGGGAAGAACGTCAACGACTGTCTGTGCGTCGCGATATCGGCGAATCCGTCACCGTTGAAGTCCGCGACCACCAAGTCGTCACCCACCTGTGTCTGCGGCAGCGTCGTCGTCTCGCCCACGCGCACCACGTCCGTGAACCGCTGCACGGCCCCGCCTCCCTCGATGACCAGCATCCCGTTCGCCCGGGTGGGCTGCAGGCGTTGCAGGCCGTCCAGGGTCCAACCCGCGCCGATGGGGCTCTCGCGCTCGTTGGCGACGAGCGTCAGGTCGTTGAGGTTGCGCGCCACCGTGGACTGCGCGAAGCGGTTGGTGACGGTGAGGCGGTAGGGATACACACCGGTCTCGAGCGCGCTCGCATCGAACTGCACGACCTGGCGCAGGCTCTGATCGACACCCTGGGCGAGGCCCGAGGTATCCGTGAAGATCTCGGTGGGCAGCGCGACCCCGCCGACGCCGAGCCGCGCCGAGACGCTCTCGGGGATCGCGGATCGAGCGGGGATCGTGGTGGTCACCGCGACGGTGGGTCGCGGATCGGCGTGCAGGCTGTGGTAGACGAAGCGCAGCGAGCGCTCCTGACCCAGCGAGCGGTAGCTCGCCAGCCGGTGATCGAGGATCAGGTCGCCCGAGCTCACCGTCGCCAGAGAGCCGGGCGAGCGCTGGCAGCCGAGTGCCGGGGACAGGTTGAAGTCGTTGTTGGCGGAGTCCGCCGCATCGGCCTGCTCGGGGGTTCGCGGCGGCGGCGGGATCGCGAAGTGCCAGTCGGCAGCCCGAATACCCCCCGAGATGGTTTCGATAAGGGTTCCGTCGGCGCTCACCTGCCCGATGCCGACCACCACGAAGGTCCCCGTTTCGGGGTCGAGGGACCAGATGTCGGTCTCGGTACCGGGGGCGAGGCCATCGATATTGGGGAAGGTGATGGGCACGGGCGTTGCGAAGGTCACCCCCACCGGCTGGATGGTGATCAGCAACCCGGGATCGAGGGTCTCCGGCAGCGGTGCGGGGGCGAGTCCGCGCGGCACCTCGGAGACGGAGAGCACGCCGGTGAAGTCGGTGCCGTCCGGGTTCTTCGCCGTATGCGCAGGCACGGTCAGGGTCACACCCAACGCCGGGTTGGTGACGACGGTTTCCGTGTCGGGGTCGACCTCGCTCTCGCTGTCACCCGCGATGCGCGGCAGGAAAAACGGCCGCGTCTCGACGTTATCGACGTTGGCCTCGAGCGCCAGCTCCTCGCGAAAGCCCGCGTAGCTCGAGCCGTCGGGAGCGGGCTCGGCGCCGCCCGGATCGATGTCCAGTATCTGGGTGCCCGGCGGTATGTCCGTGACGACGAAAAAGCCCTGGTCGTCCGAGACGGCGGAGCGGCCCGTGCCGAGAAAAGCGATGGTGGCGCCGACGATGGGGGTGGTCACCCCGTTGGCGAAATCGTTGGCATCGAGCACCCGGCCGGTGAAATCCGTGGGCGCCGCGGGGTCGGGTGCGGGTACGACGAGGGTGACCGACTCCTGGTCGGCGAGCTCGCCGTCCGTGACCCGGAAGGTGAGCGTGTGGCTCCCGATCTGCTTGCTACCGGGAGCGAAAGTGAAGCGTGCACTGCTCGGGTCGAAGGTCGCATTGTCGGGTAGTGGCAGCGGTGCCACCGAGAAGCCAAGCGGATCGCCATCCGGGTCGGTGGCCGAGAGCTCGATGACGACAGTCCGACCGACCGTTACCGTCTGGTCGCCGATGGATTCGAGCTCGGGGGGACGGTTGGGCGGCGGCCCGACCGCGATGTCGTAGCTCTGCGAGTCGGCGCCGCCGCGTCCGTCCTCGACGCGCACCACCACCGTGGCCTTCCCTTCTTTACTTGGCGTCCAGGTGATGACGCCGCTCGCGGGATCTTCTAGGTCCATGCCGACCGGCGCCGTGGTCAACGCAAACGTCAGCGGATCGTTGTCGGCGTCCTCGGCCTCGACCTCGTAGCGGTAGGGAATGCCCACCATCGCGGTCGTCACCGGGATGGAGGTGATGACGGGCGGCTGGTTGACCTCGACGCTGAAGCTCTGACTGACTACCCCCCCGCGGCCGTCCCTGACGGTCACCTGGACCGGGAAGTCACCGGCGCCGCTCGGCGTCCAGGTGACGAGGCCGGTGCTCGCGTCGATTCGCATCCCGGCGGGCGACTCGCTCAGCTCGAAGGCGAGCGTGTCGCCGTCGGGGTCCGTAGCCTCGACGTCGTATTCATACGGCGCATCGAGGAGCGCGCTGGTCACCGGCTGCGAGGTGATCTCGGGGGGCCGGTTGTCGATGCCGATGCGTGCAACGAAGGCGTCCCGCGCACCGCCCGCGAAGAAATCCTGAAACACCCCCGCGGTAGCGAGGCCGAACTCGGAGCGCGTCGCTCCCGCGACGAACGCGTTGCCGAAGGGGTCGACGGCGATGGCCCGGCCCATGTCGTGACCGTTACCGCCGAGGAACGTCGCGTATTCCATCGCCGCGCCCTCGGGTGTCAGCTTTGCGACGAAGGCATCGGTTCGGCCGCCGAAATGCGGTTGCACCGCCTCGACCAAGGGGAAGTCGAACCACGAGCGCGTGGTCCCGGTCACATACGCGGCGCCGGCCCCATCCACCGCCACACCGCGCGCGCCGTCGGCGCGCGTACCGCCGAGAAAGGTCGAGTACACCAGCGCGCGCCCGTTCGCCGTGAGCTTGCTGACGAAGGCGTCCCTCCAACCGCCCAACCTCGCATCGAGCGCTTTGGCGAGGGGAAAGTCACGCGAGCGCGTGGTGCCGGCCACAGACGCCTGACCTCCTCCATCCACGGCGATGCCGTAACCCCGGTCGTGGCGGCGCCCGCCGAGGAGGGTCGAGTACACGAGCGCCCCACCGTCCGGGGCGAGCTTGACCACGAACGCATCGGTGGTGCCGCCGTGCTCGGCCTGCACCGCACCCTCGGTGGTCGGGAACTCGCGCCGGCACTTGAAGTGGCGGTCGAAAAGCCCCCGGTGCTCGTCGGAGAACCGCGCCGGATGGGGCCCCGGCGGGGTGGGCGGGCCGTGCGCCGCCCGAGGGTCACATCGATCCCAGGGCGGCCACCGCCGGTGCGGCGGCACGAAGCGGTGACCGCGTACCGCCCGCGTGCTGCCGGTGACGTAGGCGTGATTCGACTCGTCGACGGCGATGGCGAAGCCCCGGTCGTCGGCGCCGCCACCGAGATAGGTCGCATACTCGAGCGCGCTCCCGTCCGCCGCCAGTCGGGCGATGAAGGCGTCGTCGTCGCCTTCGAGATCGGGCTGCATCGCATTCACCGCGGGGAAATCCCGAGAGCGGGTGCGTCCGGTGACGTACGCTCGGCCCTCGCCATCCACCGCGACCCCGTGACCCACTTCGGTGGCCTCGCCTCCGAGGTAGGTGGCATACTCGAGCATCAGGTCATCGCGGCCCAGCTTCGCCACGAAGGCGTCGGTACCCCCGCCCCGCGCGGGCTGTAGCGGCCCGAGCAGGGGAAAGTCGTCCGAGCGCGTCGCGCCCGTGACATACACGTTGCCCTCGGCATCGAGCGCGATGCCCCGGCCCACCTCCGCGCGCGAGCCGCCGAGATAGGTCGCGTGCAGAAGCTCGCGTCCATCGGGGTCGAGCTTGAAGACGAAGGCATCCGTGGCGCCCCCGATGAAGGGCTGCTCGGCATCGAGCACGGGAAAATCGAAGGAAAAAGTGGTGCCAACCACGTAGGTATTGCCTGCCGCGTCGACCGCGATGCCGAGTCCCGCGTCGTACCGGGCGCCGCCTACATAGCCTGCGTAGTCGAGCACCGGATCGATGACGAGGGCCCGCGAGCGGTCGTAGTCACCCACCCGAAAGCCGACTTCGCCCGAGTCGGTGATCACGAACCCGCCTTCGATACCTCGCCGTCCGTCTGCGTATCGCTGGTAGAGAGTGGGCGGCGCGTGCCGCAGCACGCCGCCACGCGTCGCGAGCACCAGTGCGCCGTCATCGGTCACGCGCGACGACTGCACGCCCTCGAAGGCCAATCGGATGGCTTCTACCTCGGCGCCGGGCGCGACGATGAAATCGTATTCCAGCCGACCCTCGCGCCCGTGAAACTCGAGATCGACGCCTGGATAGAGCGAGGCATAATGCACCTCGCCGTACAGAGCGACGCCGCGACGCCACGCTTCCGGCTCTCGACCCCTCAGGTAATGGACTTGACCGGACAGCCGCCGCCGGCCCGAGACCCGCACGCCCGGGTCGGCTCCGATGAAACGCATGCGCACCGCTCGAGAGTCCGCAGCCCCAGAGGCGCTCGCGTGCGCCTTCGGGCGCCTGGGAACCAGGGTGACTTCGTGGGGTGCGAACAGCACCGCGTGGGCGCGCCCGCGTGCCAGGAAGCGCACGTCTCGGCCGAGTCGACCCTCGAGCCTCTCGAAGGCGAGCGGAAGACCGCTCAGAGCCGCGTCGGTCTCAACGCCACCGTCAGCGTGTTTGTCCCTCGGCGCATGGTTCTCGTTGCCATCGAAGGACGACGCGTACGCGGCGTGGGAAGCAAGAAAAACGAGGACCGCCGCGCAGGCACGCACCCCAACCTGCGCGGCACGCACGAAGCTCAAGGGACCCTCCCCCTTGTCTATGTATGCAGAACGCTCGACGTTTCTTGTTCCACGGCGCACACGCTCTCAGCGTGGCGGTTCACGCGAGCGGGAGTGTCTCTCGCTGTCGTTATCGTTGGATCTCGTCGAGACTACATACCCGAGTCGACCGCCGCAGTCAAACGATGTGAAGCTGGCACAGGAATCGTGTTCGTCTCGCGGTCTCCTTCGGCGTTACAGTTGCTTTACTGTGGAGCGACGCTCATCGATTCCAACCCCTGTCCCGATGCTCTCATTCAAATGAACGACACCGTTACGGTGAAGACCGGTGCGAGGGACCTTGCGAGACAACCGCTCCGCCACGCTTGAGCATGCGGGACAGTGGATTGCGCACGTGAGAAATACCGTCGGTACAAACGGGAGATACGTGACTGTCGGAGCTGAGCCCCGTATACGAGAAAGAAACAAGCCGCGAGGCGTAGGGCGCCGAGGCCCGCCGGCGCCCCACCGCGGCCGCCCCGCGACCGATCGTGGCATTTCACCCACGGGGCTGCGGTTACGTCTCGATGGCCAGCTCGTGGCCCAAGATCATGGTCTTGGGGTGCATCCGGAACCCCTTGACGCGCTTGTCATAGCCGGTAATGAGCGAGCGCCACACCGGCTGCACGATGGGGCCGTCCTCCTGCATGATGCGCTCGATCTCGGCCATGATGACGCGCCGCTCGTCGACGTCCAGGGTGCCTTCGGCCTGGGTGAGCAGGCGGTCGAACTCCTTGTTCGACCACTCGGGCGCGTTCCACGGCACGCCCGTGCGGAAACCGAGCGAGAGCACCATGAACCCCAGCGGGCGTTGCAGCCACAGCACGAATCCCAGGTCGAACTTGTCCCAGACGTCCCAGAACTGCGCCGAGGGCATCACGTTGATCTTGGCGCGGATGCCCGCCTCCTTCCACTGCTCCAGCATCACCTGCACGGCCTGGAGCTCCCACGCCGGGTCGGGCTTGGTGTTGATCTCGATGTCGACGCCGTCGGGGTAGCCCGCCTCGGCGAGGAGCTGACGGGCCTTGGCCGGGTCGCGCTCCATCCAGGGGAGCTCGGCGTAGTCGGGATGGATCGGGCACACGAAGTGATGCTCGCCCGGCAGCCCGTACCCGCGCACCGCCACGTCCACGCACTGGTGGGAGTCGGTGGCGTAGCGCATGGCGAGGCGCACCTTGGGGTGGTCGAAGGGCTTGCGGGTCACCTTCATCTGCACCACCGCGGTATTGGCGGTCTTCGCCTCGTGCACCACCACGTGGGGCATCCTGTTCAGGATCTCGACCTGGGTGAGCTGCGCCTCGTAGAGGCCGTGCACCTGCCGCGACGCGAGGGCCGCCACCGGAGCGGTGGGGTCGTCGCCGAGGTCGATGAACTCCAGCGTGTCCAGGTAGGCGGGCGTGCCCCAGTAGTCCTTGCGCGCCTTGAGCGTCGCGCGCACGCCGACCTGGTGCTCCACGAGCTCGAAGGGGCCGGTGGCGTTGGCACCGGGGCCCCACTCGCCGCCCTCCTCGGGATCGAGCATCACGTTGGTGTAATGGTCGAGGTGCTCGGGGACTGCCACCTGCGGCTCCTTGAGGTTGAGGCGCACCGTGTGGTCGTCCAGCTTCTCGATGGCGTTCGCATCCCACAGACGCGTCGACATGACGGGCTTGCCGTCCTTGTCCTTCTTGCCCGTGTCGTACTCCTCGAGCATGTAGGACTTGAACAGTCCGAGCGAGGACGATCCCGTCTTCGGATCCAGCACGTGGTTCAGGTTCCACAGGACGTCGTCCGCAACGAACGGCCGGCCGCTGTGCCACCGCGCCTCGGGGCGCAGGTGCAGGGTCCACGTCCGCAGGTCCTCGCTCACATCCCACTCTTCGAGCAGCACCGGCCGCGTGACGTTGTCCTGGGCGGTGACCGCGAGCTGCTGCACGCAGTTGGTGGTGATGTTGGCGGGCGGAACCCACTCGATGGCGTGCGGGTGCTTGACCTCCTGTACGCGCAGCGCGATGCGGACGGTGCCGCCCTTGGGCAGGGCCGCGGCACGCGCTTCGGGCAGCGTACCCAGGCCCGTGATCCGGCCGGCGGCGGCGTAGGCGGCTGTCGCCGACACGCCGAGCAAAGTGGAATAGCGCAGGAACTCGCGGCGGTCGATCTTGCCCGCAGCGAGCTGCTCCTTCAGCTTGGGAATGTACGGATGCTCTCGGCCTCGCGGCCCTCGTTCTTTCGTCATGACCCTCCCTCCCTCGACCCTGCAAGGACGGCGAGCCCCCTGTGAAGCGCAACCAAGACTCCCCGTCCCGTGAGACGGTGGCTCCGTCATGTCAATAGTACCCGCACGGGCGGGAAATTGAAGGCTCAGTCGAAGCCGCGGGGATCGCGGGCGAACAGGCGCCGGACCATGGGCTCGAAGAGCTCGATGGGCAGCGTGTCGTAGTCGGGATCGAAGGACGTCTGATCCCAGCGCTCGCAGAAGCGCACGCATTCTTCGAAGTACGGATGATCCCGGTAGCGCTCGCGGCCGTTTCGATCTCCACCGATATGGTGGAAGTAGTAGTAGCCCTGGAAGAGGCCGTGATGCGCCACGATCCAGTGATTCCTCTCGCTCACGTACGGCCTGAGGACGGCGGCCGCGAGCTGGCTGTGATTGCCCGGTGCGAGCACGTCGCCGATGTCGTGCAGCAGCGCGCAGACCACGGTCTCCTCGTCGGCGCCGTCGCGATAAGCGCGCGAGGCGGTTTGCAGCGAATGCTCGTAGCGGCTCACCCGGTAGCCGGAAACGCCGTGCTTCAGCAGCGCCAGGTGCTCGAGGATCCGGTCGGCCAGCCCCTGGTGATAGCGATCCTCGTACTCGCGGAGCAGCGCGTAGTCCTCCGCCGTGCCGTCCGCCATGGCTCGAAAGCTCACCGTCTTCATGGTTCGTGATTCCTGATTTGTGACCCGTGATTGGCGGGGCGGCGAGCCCTTGCGAAGGGTGACCGGCGGAGCGCGGCGCGCGGGGCGGTAAAGCCCGAAGGGAGCGGGCCGGGGACGGCCCGCTCCGAGCGTTGAGACATGGACGTCGAATCGCGAGGCTCGAACCGCGCGCCGAAAAACGCGAAGCCTCGGAGCCCTGAGCAAGGGCTCGCCGCCGCGTGACAAGTCGGATGATGGCTGCGGCTCATCCGGCAGAGGCCGCTTGCGTCCGGCCGTCCCCGCGCTTCGAGCGGCGCTTGGCGGACTCGCCCGGCACCGCGCCCTCCCCGTAGAGCTTCCCGCGAAGCAGCCGGATGCGCCCCAGAAAGTCGTCGAACTCCATATACGCGTCCTGGAGATGGCGCCGCCCGCTGCTCGGGTCGAAGGCAGCCCGCCCGTGCATGACCCGGTGTCCGTGCGCGACGATCATGTCGCCGCTCGCCAGCCGGAAACGGACCTGATTGCGCGCATCGAGAACCATCAGGCTCAGCTTCCTGTAGGCGTCGTAGAAAGGCTCCACCCACTCGCCCGGGATGTCGAGAGGCTGGATGAGCTGGTTGGAGAACCGGAAGATCTGGAGCTCCCCTTCGGTGTCGAGCTGGATCATGGGCGCGCGCGCCAGGGTGTCCCCGTCACTCGCGTAGAGCCGGAATTGCACGCCGACCCGGGTCAATACCGCGAAGGCATCGGGGTCCTCCTCGCGCAGGCGCGAGGCGATCTGAAAGCCATCGACGACGATGCTCTCGCCCCCTTGCGCCTGGTTCATCAGGCAGTGAATGAGCTGCACGCTGGGCGGCCAACCGTAGCTCGGCAGATCGGTGTGCGGGCGCAGCTCGATGGCCGTCTGCGCCACGTTGTAGGCGTCGGGCAGATTGAGCACGTCGTGCACGCGCCCGAAAATGATCTCGCGCACGTACGCGACATGGTCGGCGAAGCGCGCCACCTCTCCCGGAACCGTGGGCACACCGCGCACGAGGGTGAAGCCGTAGTCGCGAAACATTTCCAGAAAACGCAGCAGACCCTCATCGGAGCCCACGACGGCCGAATGCGCCATCGCGGGCAGATCGTCGGCGAGGCGTGCGTCCCACAGCCGCGGCCGCCGGCGCCGCTCCGCCCGGGCTTGCGCCGAATAGCAGTGCCCGCGCAGCCACTGCGCGGGGTAACGGCTCTCGTGCCCCTCCCCCGGCCAGCGCACGTACAGTGAGCCATCGGCCTCGATGCGCGCCTCGTCCGGCGCCACCTCGCGGGGGATGGCCGCGGTCAGCAGGCTGCGCTCGAAGGTCACCGGGTGCAGGCACTCGGGGCAGCGGCAGTTGTCGCGCAGCCAGATGTAGTGGAACTCGCTCTCACGATGGTCGGACCAGTAAAGCACGAGACTGCGTGGGCGCAGATTCAGCTCCGTTGGCTGCATGGCGGGCTACGTGTGTCGAGATTCCTTTATTGCTTTAGTGTAAAGAGCACAAAGCGCTCGAGCCATGCAATTCGGCATCGGGAAAACCGACGTTCAGCAGCAGCGGCTCCCACCTCGAGCCTCGATGAGCGTGCACCTGACGGCGGACAGGAATCGGTAAGAATTCGCTCCAGCGGATACCTTGCAGGCGTATCGCCCGTGCCCCCAGCGCCGTCGCGGAATGGGAATCGTTCTCGTTTCCCAAACTCGTCTCGCGCCGGGCGCTCGGCCCCCGCAAGCTGCGGCGTGCAAAACCGGGAATCCACTTCACGCGAGGGCGCCCGGTTGCGTCGATGCAGGCCGATCTGTGGGGGGAATTCGCGTATACTCATTCGAGGAGATGGGAGTGTCGTGGAATCAAGGCCCTATACTCCGCGTCACGCTCGCCTCTGCAGAACAATCCCAACAAGAGAGAGTGACACGGGAGGACACGATGCGATTCCACACGACTGCCGGAATCTTTCTGCTGCTGAGCCTGGCGCTCGGCGCGCAACCGACCCTCGCCGCTCCCAAATGCGAGATCGACCGGCCGGTGGTCTTCGCCGGTCTCGATTGGGATAGCGTGCGGGTCCACAACAACATCGCACGGTACATTGCCCGCGAAGGCTACGGGTGCCGCACGGAGGCCATCCCGGGCTCCACCATCCCGCTGCTCGCCGGCATGGCGCGCGGCGACATCGACGTAACCATGGAGATCTGGATCGCCAACGTCGAGGAGGCCTACAACAAAGAACTCGAGAACGGCACCGTGCTCGATCTCGGCGTCAATTTCCCCGACGCCGTGCAGGGGTTCTACGTTCCCACCTACGTCATGGAGGGCGACCCCGACCGCGGCATCGAGGCTATGGCCCCCGAGCTCACTTCGGTCTTCGACCTGCCCCGCTACAAAGACCTGTTCAGAGACCCCGAGGAGCCGGACAAGGGCCGCATCTACAACTGCATCCTCGGCTGGGGCTGCGAGAAGGTGAACACCAAGAAGATCGAGGTGTACGGGCTCGACGACGACTACACCAACTTCCGCCCCGGCACCGGCGCCGCACTGGCCGCAGCGTTCGCCTCGGCCTACCAGCGCGGCAAGCCGATCGTCGGATACTACTGGGGCCCGACATGGATTCTCGGCAAGTACGACATGACCATGCTGGACGAGCCGCCGTACGATCCCCAGGTGTGGAAGGAGCTCGAAGGCACGGAGAACCCGGATCAGGCGTGCGCGTGGCCGGTCATCGCCGTGCACGTCTCAGCCAACGCCGAGTTCGCCAAAGCGGCCCCGCGGCTCGTCGAGTTTCTGAAAAACTACGAGACCTCGAACAAGCTCGTCAGCCAGGCGCTCGCCTTCATGCAGGACAACGACGCCACCGCCGAGGAGGCGGCCGTATGGTTCCTGAAGGAGAAGGAGAGCCTGTGGACGAAGTGGGTGCCGGGCGACGTAGCCGAGCACGTCAAAGCGTCGCTCATGTAACAAGCCGGGCACCGAGTGTAGTATCCGACAGCGGGCGGCGGTCCGACCGCCGCCCGTGCATACCCGTGCCTGAACGATACCCGAGAGACCCATGTTTCCCGAATCCCTGAGCTGGCCGCTCGGCGACTGGATCAATGCTTTCGTCGAGTGGCTGGTCGTCGATTACGGCGACTATTTCGAGGCCGCTGCGAACGCGCTGCTGTTCGTTCTGGTCAAAGTCGAGCAGTTCCTGCGCGGTATGCCGTGGTGGATCGTGCTCCTGGCCGTCGCCGCGACCGCATACCACGCGAGCCGCAGCATCAAGCTGACGGGCGGCATGGCCGGCGCCATGGTCCTGATCGGCTCGCTGGGCCTTTGGGACCTGGCAATGCAGACCCTGGCGTTGATGCTCATCGCGACTTCCATCTCGGTGGTGATCGGCATCCCCATTGGAATACTGCTCTCGCGCAGCGATCGTGTGCGCACGATCGTACTGCCGCTGCTCGACCTCATGCAGACGATGCCGAGCTTCGTGTACCTCATCCCCGCTCTGATGCTGTTCGGTCTCGGCAAGGTGCCGGCCATCGTCGCGACCGTCATCTATGCGGTGCCGCCGCTCATTCGGCTCACGGACCTCGGCATCCGATTGGTCGACACCGAAGTCATCGAAGCGTCCAAGGCCTTCGGCGCGAGCCGCCGCCAGCTCCTCTTCGGCGTGCAGATACCCCTCGCCCTGCCCAACATCATGCAAGGCGTCAACCAGACCACCATGATGGCCCTCGCCATGGTCGTCATCGCGTCGATGATCGGCGCGCGCGGGCTGGGCGAGCAGGTGCTCCTCGGGATTCAGCGCCTCGACGTCGGGCAAGGCGCCGAGGCGGGCGTCGGCATCGTGGCCCTCGCCATCGTGCTGGATCGCGTCAGTCAGGCCTACGGAAAGCGCAGCCAGGCGCACCGCATCGAGCAAGAGGAAGGCTGAGCGGGTGCCGCCGATGGCGATGATCGAAGTTCGCAACGTCTGCAAGGTCTTCGGGCCCAAGCCGCAGGACGTGCTGCCGCTCATCCGCGAAGGCGCAGGCAAAGAAGAAGTCCTGGCGCAGACCGGCCATGCAGTGGGGCTCGCTGACGTCTCACTGTCCATGGAGGCGGGCAAGACGTTCGTCGTCATGGGCCTGTCCGGCAGCGGCAAGTCGACGCTGATTCGCCACCTGAACCGACTCATCGATCCGACCGCCGGCGAGATCGTCGTCGACGGCGTCGATGTGCTCACGCTCCCCGAGAACGAGCTCATCAAGTTCCGCCGGCGCAAGACGAGCATGGTATTTCAACGCTTCGGGCTGTTCCCGCATCGAACGGTGCTCGATAACGTCGCCTATGGGCTCACCATCCAGCGCGTGCCCAAGCCGGAACGCGAGCAGCGCGCCCGCAACTGGATCGATGCAGTGGGTCTGTCGGGCTATGAAGACTCGTATCCGCATCAGCTCTCCGGCGGGATGCAGCAGCGGGTCGGGCTGGCCCGCGGTCTGGCCACCGACCCGGACATCCTGCTCATGGACGAGGCCTTCAGCGCGCTGGATCCGCTCATCCGCAGCGACATGCAGGATCAGCTCATCGAGCTCCAGAACCGCCTGCACAAGACGATCGTTTTCATCACCCACGATCTCGACGAGGCGCTCAAGCTGGGAGATCGGATCGCGATCCTGAAAGACGGCTACGTGGTGCAGGTCGGGGGACCGCAAGAGATTCTATTGAACCCGGCCGACGACTATGTGGCGGCGTTCATCAAGGACGTCAATCGCAGCCGCGTCATCACCGCGGGAACCGTCATGACCGAGCCCCCAATCCTGGCGCTGAACGGCGCGAGCCCGAGCGACGCTCTGGACAGGCTTCGGGAGATGGGGCAGACCTACGCGTACGTGGTCAACGCAGCACGAAAGCTGCAAGGCGTCCTCACCGAGGCGGCGCTGCGCCGGGCTGCGAGTGAGTCGGCGCACTCCGTGAACGGCGAGCTGCAAACGGTGCCCGCCGTCTCCCACGACGCCACACTCGACGAGGTCCTGCCTCTCACCCTGCAGACCGACTGGCCCGTCGCGGTCATCGACGAGAGCGGCGCCCTGATCGGCATGGTAGCCACCCGATCCGTCATCGCCGCGCTCGCCGGGCGCGCCAAAGCCGAGTCTTGAGCTCGCGGTCGATGCTTCTCTCTCCGATATCCCCCTGCTTCAACCGCCTTCCGCCTCGAGCGCTTCCCTGGCGCTGCGGAACGCGTCGACGCCTGCCGGAATGCCGCAGTAGATGGTGGCGTGGATCAGCGTCTCGCGGATCTCCTCCACCGTGCAGCCGTTGCGAAGGGCACCTCGCGTGTGCGCCTTCAGCTCCTTCACCTTGCCCAGCGACGTCAGGATGGCCAGATTGAGCAGGCTGCGCGTCTTGCGATCGAGCCCGGGGCGCGTCCAGCCGTAGCCCCAGCAGTACTCGGTCACGATGTCCTGAATGGCCGCCGCAAAGCTGTCGGACTGCGCCTCCTCGATCAACGGGTCCACCCACTCGGAACCGAGCACCTCGCGCCGGACCGCGAGACCTTTCTCGTAGAGCTCACTCTTGGCCATGCTTGATTCTCCTCTTCAGACGATACGCAGACGATTCTCGAACAGCTCCCGATAATAGGGTCGACAGATGGCGTACGCATCCCTCAGATGCTCGTTGGCGTCTACGGGCAGATACCTGCGACTCGGTTGCGCCCTCAACCCCTGACTCGATTGCAGGTAGCCGTGCCAGCTGCCCCCGTCGTACCAGCTAACCTCCGAGCGTGCACCCGGCCTCCAGCGAAGCGCTTCGGGGATGAAGCGAATCCCCACCGCCTCGCAGTAGGCTCTTACCACGGGTTCGGGCGAGGTCACGAGATCGCCCGCATCGATGACGGGCGGTATCCTGTCCTCCCTTTGACGCACACGCTCGAACAGCTCGTAGAGCTCGCGGTAGCCGGTCTCGTGGATCGTGAAGTCCGGCCACTGGTCATATAGGGACGGGAGCATCTCTGCCGGATCGCGGATGAGAAAGGTGTGCTCGAAGTGCGAGAGAAACTCTCCGTCCGCCATGTGCATGAGGTGGAGAGCGAAATCCTTCATGAAGAGCTTGCGGCCTTCGGCCTGCGCGCGCAGCTTGCGCCACACGTTCGCGTAGCTATAGGCGGGGTGCGGCGCCACGCTGGCGGCGCGTTGCGTCCACCGATCCGCTCCATGGTAGTAGGCTTCTCCGAAGGGCTCGTGCAGCACCACGAAATCACCGCGCTCTCGCATCATCCATTCGAAGGCGGTGGACCTGGATCGCGGCATGGCCCACAGAACGAGGATCTTGTTCACGCCGCTGGCCCTCACTCGATACGCAGCCTGTGTGCGTGCATGGCCTCGTAACACGGCAGGCAGAGCTCGAAAGCCAGCAACTCGGGCATCGTTGGCACCGGACCTCAGGCCAGCGTCCCCATGAGGCGGCCGAAGCCCCTGATCGGTACACCCAGCGCCAAGTGCCCGAGCATGGCCCAGTACAGGGCGACATCGGAGGGCACCAGGGGCTTGCCGATCAACCCTTCGATGGCTTCGATGTGGGACACGGTGCGAAAGCCCGCTCCCGTCTGCACCACGGCGTCTGCTTCGGGCGCGGCGAGATGCGCGTGGTGCACCGCCCGCACGACGTCCCGGGCCGGATAGCACCAGTCGGTGCGGCGCTCGACCTCCTCGAGCTCCGTCACGCTCCGGTAGAGGCCCTGGTCGATCAGATTCCCGGCCCACAGGATCTCGAAGCCTGCCTGGGCGAGGAATCGGTTGATGCCGTCACGCCAGTCGTCCCGGTAGTAACCATTGGCCACCGCGATGCGTCGCGCGCCCAGCGCCCCGAGTGCATCCGCGATGCAGAGGCCGGCCATGAGAAACCTGGCTCCGGACCGCTCACCGATGGTCTCGCACAGGGCGCGGATGTCCTCCGGCGTGGTGCCGTTGCAGTGAACCCAGTTGGTGCCCACCTGACCGACCACCTGGCAACCGGCTTCACCGAGGCAGACGGCGGACTCCTCGAGCTGGTCGAAGTTGGCCGCGCGCTCGTGCAGCGCGAAGCCATAGTCGGGGACGTGCATCACGCGCTGCGCGACGCCGACGCCCTTCGGCGCCACGCGCAGAAACTCCTGGGGCGAGTGATCGAAGTAGCGCGGCGTGGTGACGAAGCCGGCGTAGGCGATGAAAGGACCGGCCAGTCGGCGATCTTCGCGCATGGGGCACTCCTCCCGCTCTCCGGCCGCTCCTTCCTCTCTGACGGAGGCTCACGGCAGCGTCATCCCGCGGCAGATTGGCACAGATGTACCATTCTTTCAATGGATCAAACGACTGTGTTTCCGTTACCGATGGAGTCGCGCCAACAGTCGTCCGAAGGCTCTGGCCGGGGTCAGCTCGAGCGTACGCAATCTCGGCCGCCCGCGCGATGCGGGCGGAGGTTCACTGGTAATCAGGTTCTGGTTTCTTTCTCGACCGACCTTGCCAGATAATTCGGGCTTCATGCCTGGTTACCTCCGGCAACATCTCCGCGGCTGATCGAGAAGAAACCGCAATGTCCCCTCTTCGCACCCCCAGGCAGCGCCTCGACCGCATATCCGAATGCGGTCTGTGCATCGGTTGCGGGTTGTGCCAGTCCGTCGCAGGGCCCGATCGCGTTCGAATGATGGTCACCGAGGGCGGCTATGAGCGCCCGGTGGTGGTGGGGGATCTCGACCACGAGACGGTGGACGCCATCTACGACGTGTGCCCCGGCGTTCACGTCGAGGGGCTCCCCGAGCGATTGGAGGATGCCGACACGCGCCTCGATCCCGTTTGGGGGCCGCATCAGCGCATGGTGCGTGCCTACGCAGCCGATGCGGCCGTGCGTTTTCGGGCCGCGACGGGCGGCGCGCTGACCGCACTCACGCTGTTCCTCGTCGAGACCGAGCGCGTCGCCTTCGCGCTCCACGCGAAGGCATCCAGCACGCACCCCACCTTCGGAGAGCGGCATCTGAGCTTCGAGACGGCCCACGTCATCGAGGGCGCCGGTTCGCGCTACGGCCCCACCGCGACACTCGTCGACGTACGCGAAGTCCTGGACCGGGGGGCACCGTTCGCCTTCTGCGCCAAGCCGTGCGACATCGCCGCGCTGCGCAATTACGCGCGGCACGACCCGCGCGTAAACCGGCTGGTGAAGTACTGGCTGACGCCGGTGTGCGGGGGGTTCTTGCCGCCGCCGAGCATGCGCGAGTTCTTGTCGGGCCTCGGGGTCGACCCGGGTGACGTGGCCGCATTCAGCTATCGCGGCAACGGCTGCCCGGGGCCCACACGCATCGAGACCCGCGACGGGCGGGTCATCGTCAAGAACTATCTCGACCTTTGGGGAGAGTCGGAGGCCGCCTGGAGCCTGCCTTTCCGCTGCAAGATCTGCCCCGACGGCATCGGCGAGGCCGCCGATGTCGCCGCGGCGGATACCTGGCCCGGCGGCTCCCCGACCTGGGAGGGCCAGGCGCAAGACCCGGGCACGAACGCGGTGATCGCTCGCACCAAGGCGGGGAGTGAGCTCCTGGGCGCGGCCGAAGCAGCCGACTACCTCACTGTCGAGCGGGAGATCGGCCCGGCGGAGATGAGCCTGTACCAACCTCATCAGGTCACGAAGAAATACGCCGTGTGGGCGCGCCACGTGGGGCTGCGCACGGCCGCGGGGCTCGCGCCGGAGACCGAGCGTCTGCGAATCCGCGAGCTGGCGCGCGGGAACTCGCTGTCTTTCAACCTGAATCAGGCGCGGGGGACGCGCCGGCGCGTGCGGGCGGGCAAGACGCGCGAGCCCCCGCCACGAATTCCCGACTTCGAGCACTGAGCACCCGCTTTTTCCTCTCTGGCACGGCGCCACGACGCGGGCGGCGGTCAACCTGCACGGACGGCGCCTGCCTCGTCAGCGGGCCGTATGCGCTCGATCTCGGTGCGAACATCGCCGCTCAGCTTGAAGGAGTGATAGCGGTAACCTTATGGACCTCCCATCCGTCGGCTCACTCGTATACGGCCACCGGCGCTCCGAGCACGGCCGGGTCGGGTGTCACTCCCAGCCCCGGCGCGTCGGCGATGGTCATGCGCCCGGCGGCCACGACCGGGCCGTCCGCCGCCACCTGCACGGTGCAGTAATTGTGCAGATCGGTCGTGTTCAGCACGCACCCGGGCGGCGTGCTGAGGGCGAGGTGCAGCGCGGCGGCGGTGCAGATGCTGCCGCCCCAGGCATCTTCGATGGTCATGCGCAGGCCCGTCGCGACGCACACGTCACGAAGCTGTCGGGCGGGCGTGAGTCCCCCGTGCCTGCTGAGCTTCAAGCTGACCGCGTCGCACGCGCCGTCGCGCTGTGCGCGCAGCAGATCGGCGAGGGTCTCGATGCTCTCATCCAGCTTGAACGGCTGCGTGGCGCGCCGCCGGACGGCCAGGCACTCGTCGTAGGTGAAGCACGGCTGCTCGAGGTAGTAGTGGAGATCGCGCGTCGCCCGCGCCACTTGCAG
>JABAHQ010013086.1_pt2 | contig 19181 bp, 15 predicted proteins | sample 7062091 | NCBI WGS metagenome assembly JABAHQ01 (sample SAMN14534359, study PRJNA622989) | marine sediment metagenome | biome: marine biome [ENVO:00000428]; feature: marine pelagic biome [ENVO:01000023]; material: deep marine sediment [ENVO:00002113] | place: India: Gulf of Kutch | collected...
TTTACCCGGGGTGAAACCCAGGCGATCGTGACCACGACCCTGGGCACCGCTCGTGACGCCAAGATCGTGGATTCCCTCAAAGGCGAGAGCCGGGATCCCTTCCTCTTCCACTACAACTTCCCGTCCTACTCCGTGGGCGAGACCGGTCGCATGGGGCCCCCGGGTCGCCGTGAAATCGGTCATGGCCGGCTGGCGCGCCGGGGTGTCCAGGCAATCATGCCCCAGCATGACGACTTCCCCTACACCATCCGCTGCGTGTCCGAGATCACCGAGTCCAACGGTTCCAGCTCCATGGCCTCGGTCTGCGGCAGCTGCCTGGCGCTGATGGACGCCGGTGTGCCGGTGAAGTCGCCGGTGGCCGGCATTGCCATGGGCCTGGTGAAGGAAGGTGAGGATTTCGCCGTGCTGACCGACATCCTGGGTGATGAGGACCATCTCGGCGACATGGACTTCAAGNNATGGACATCAAGATCGCCGGCATCACCGAGCAGATCATGGAGATTGCCCTTCAGCGTGCCTATGAGGCCCGCCAGCACATTCTCGGCGAAATGGCGAAGGTCATCTCGGAGCCGCGCTCGGATGTCGCGCACAACGCGCCCAAGATGCACACCATGCACATCGACTCCGAGAAGATCCGCGATGTGATTGGCAAGGGCGGTGCCACCATCCGGTCGCTCTGTGAGNNGATTGGCAAGGGTGGTGCCACCATCCGGTCGCTCTGCGAGGAAACCGGTGCCTCGATTGATATCGAGGACGACGGCACGGTCAAGATCTACGCGGAGAATTCCGAGCAGGTCGAGAAGGCCACCTTCCGCATCATGGAACTCACCGCGGACGTGGAAGTGGGTCGCGTCTACCGTGGCCGGGTTGAGCGTATTGTCGACTTTGGCGCTTTCGTCAACCTGCTGCCGGGCAAGGATGGCCTGGTCCACATCAGCCAGATCGCTGACCGTCGCATCGAGACCGTGCGTGAAGAGCTCACCGAAGGCCAGGAAGTGCTGGTCAAGGTGCTGGATGTGGACCAGCGCGGTCGCGTCAAGCTCAGCATGAAGGAAGTCACAGGCGACGAAGAGCCCGTGGATTTCCGTCTGCCCGGCGAGGCGTAATCGCCGACAGCCGGTTCCGGCGGGAACGGAAAAGGGGTGGCTGCGGCCGCCCCTTTTTTGTGTCGGGCGTCAGCCGGACATAAAAAAGGCCACCGCGAGGGGTGGCCAATGGGCTCTACTCAGATGACAGGAATTCTGAGGATCGGATGCGCCGCAACCGATACTCCCCAGTTTAGTGACCACAGCACAGTTCGCTATAGCGGTTTATCCGTATACGTCAGTGGGCCCGCCGCCGTGGCGAGTCCTCGAAGCAAACCCGGTAAACATCCGTGTATTCCTTCGCAAAGTGGACTTCCATCCCTTCCTTGAGGTAATCCGGGAGTTCCTCGTAGTCCCCCCGGTTGGCTTCCGGCAGGATCAGGGTACTGATCTTCTGACGCCGGGCCGCGATCACTTTCTCACGAATGCCGCCCACGGCCAGAACCTGGCCGGTAAGGGTCAGCTCGCCGGTCATGGCCAGCGTCCTGTGCGGTGCCTCGTTGCGTGCGAGGGACAGCAGGGCCGTGGCCATGGTGACCCCGGCACTGGGCCCATCCTTGGGCGTGGCGCCCTCGGGCACGTGCAGGTGAATGTATGACCGGTCAAAGAACTCCGGGTCGCCCTTGTACTGCTTCAGGTGCGATGACACGAAGCTGTGGGCAATGGAGGCGGATTCCTTCATGACATCGCCCAGCTGGCCCGTCAGCTTGAATCCGCGGTCCTGACTGTGAATGCGGGACGCCTCCACGCCCAGGGTGGCGCCGCCCATGGCGGTCCACGCCAGGCCGGTGACGACCCCGACCCCGCGAAGGGCTTTTTCCTTGCGGAACCAGGGCTGCCCCAGGTAATCGGGAAGGTCCTTGACACCCACCCGGATTGGCGCGGGCTCGCCCTCGGTCTCAACCAGGCGCACAATGCCCTTGCGCACGATCTTGTGCAGCTGTTTCTCCAGGTTGCGCACCCCGGCCTCGCGGGCATAGCCCTCGACGACCTGGCGTATGGCGCCGTCGGTGACATCCAGCTGTTTCTTTTTCAGCCCGGCGCGATTGAGCAGTTTGGGCAGAAGGTGATGTTTCGCAATAGCCACCTTTTCATCGGTGATGTAGCCGGACAGGCGGATGGTATCCATCCGGTCCAGCAGGGCCTGGGGAATGGTATCGAGCTGGTTGGCGGTGCAGATGAACAGCACCTTGGAAAGATCGACCCGCAGGTCGAGGTAATGGTCCAGGAATTCACTGTTCTGCTCCGGGTCCAGGCTCTCGAGCAGCGCCGACGCAGGGTCCCCCATGAACGAATTACCGATCTTGTCGATCTCGTCGAGCATGATCACCGGGTTATTGGTTCCCACTTCCTTCAGCGCCTGGACGAACTTGCCCGGCATGGCCCCGATATAGGTGCGGCGATGGCCCTTGATCTCCGCCTCGTCGCGCATGCCCCCAAGCGAGAACCGGTAGAATTCCCGCCCCAGCGCGCTGGCCACGGACTTGCCGATGGAGGTCTTGCCGACACCGGGCGGCCCTACCAGCAGCAGGATGGAACCGGACATCTCGCCCTTGAAGGTACCCTCGGCGAGGAACTCCAGGATGCGGTCCTTGATGTCCTCCAGTCCGTCATGATCCCGGTTGAGGACACGGCGTGCATCCCTGAGGTCCAGGTTATCCTGGGAGTGCTGCCCCCAGGGCATCTGGGTCAGCCAGTCCAGGTAATTGCGGGTCGTGCCGTATTCCGGGGAACCCTGCTCCAGGACCTGGAATTTCTGGATCTCCTCGTCGAAGCGTTCCTGGACATTCTCCGGCGGCGCTTTTTCCGCCATGCGCTCACGGAACATGTCCACGTCCGCGGTCTTATCGTCCTTGGCGATGCCGAGTTCGCGCTGGATGATCTTCAGCTGCTCACGCAGGAAGAACTCGCGCTGGTGTTTCTGAACCCGCTCGTTCACTTCCTCGGTGATTTCGGCCTGCATCTGCGCGACCTCATGCTCCTTGCGCAGCAGCAGGAGCACTTTCTCCATGCGATTGAGCAGGGGCACGGTATTGAGGACGTCCTGGAGCTCCGGCCCCCGCGCACTGGTCATGGCGGCACCGAAGTCGGTGAGGGGCGAGCTGTCGTCCGGCCCGAAACGGGAAAGGTAGTTCTTTACCTCCTCGCCGTAGAGGGGATTGGTGCGCAGCAGCTCCTTGATGGAGCTGATGATGGCGAGCGTGTAGGCCTTGACCTGCTCGCGTTCCTCAACCGGCTCTTCCGGGTAGCTCACCTCCGCCAGGTAAGGGGGATGCCGGCGCAACCAGTGGTCAATGCGGAAGCGGCGGATGCCCTGGGCGATGAACTGGACCTTGCCATCCTCCCGGTGAACATGGTGAACGCGCACCGCGCATCCCATGGTGGCCAGCTGCTCCGGGGCCGGGAGATCGCCGTTGTCCTCGCTCTCATGCCCTTCATTCTCGACGAAACACAGCCCGACCGTCATATGGCTGGTGTTGTCCAGCCGTTGCAGCGTCTCGTCCCATGGATCCTGGTCCAGCACCACAGGCTGCACCTGCGCCGGGAGGAAGGGCCGCCCGGACACGGGCAGGATGTAGAGCCGCTTGGGCAGCACCTGGTAGGGCAGAGCCAGCCCCTGGTGGTTACCGCCCTGGTCACCGTTATCGTCCCTGCCAATGTATTCGATCGCGTCGCTGTCCGTCATGGTCCCCCTTCCGATCACCAAACACCATTACTTCCGCAGACATGATGTCTAAAACCAGCAAATCAAGGGGCAGGCCCGGGTTGAACAATCCCGGCGGAACCCCCATCTAACGCGACACTACGGAATCGTCCCGAACAGGATTCAACCCTATGAGCAATTCCCAGTACATCGTCGATGCCACGCTTGAGAATTTCCAGCAGGTGGTGCTTGAAGCCTCCATGTCTGTGCCCGTCGTGATCGACGTCTGGGCGGACTGGTGCGAGCCCTGCAAGCAGCTGACCCCCATCCTCGAGAAGCTGGCGGAGGCCTATCAGGGCGCCTTCGTTCTGGCAAAGGTCAATGCCGAGGAACAGCAGGAGCTGGCGGGCCACCTGCAGGTGCGCAGCCTGCCCAACGTCAAGATCGTGAAGCAGGGGCAGTTGCTGGACGAATTCAACGGCGCGCTGCCGGAAGGCGAGATCCGCGAGAAGCTGGATCAGTACGTGGAGGCACCGCCGGAAAGCGATCAGGACAAGGTCAAACGCCTGTGGAGCGAGGGCCGGCTCGAGGAGGCCGAGGCCATCCTGATCCGGATGAACCAGGAGAATCCGCAGGACTACGACGTGCTGATTGACCTGGCCCGTCTGCGGCTGGAACAGGGGCAGGTCGAGGAGGCCCGTGCCATCTATGACAGTCTCCCCGGTGAAGAGCGCCTCAAGCCCGGTGCCAAGCAGCTCGAGGCGAGGTTCGAATTCGAGGAGCAGGCGCGGGATATTCCGCCGGTCGCCGACCTTCAGGCCCGCCTGAAAGAGGAGCCGTCAGATGTGGCCGCGATGAATCAGCTCGCCACCCACGGGATCATGGCGGGGGATTATGAGGCCGCCATGGAATTGCTGCTGCGTTCCGTGCAGACGGAGAAGGATTTCCAGGACGGCGCCGCCAAGAACACGCTGATCAAGCTTTTTGATCTTCTGGGCAACGAGAACCAGCTGGTGCGCCAGTATCGGCGGCGGCTGTTTTCCATGATGTACTGACCCGGCATCCAGCCTTTCCCGGAGCCCGGTACAGTCCGTGCCGGGCTCCTCCTCTTCCCTCCTGGCGATTTCTTTTCCCGGATTAACAAGTCATTGCTATTGATTAATAAGTGCGCTTAACTTCGATCAGTTGCCCCGACAGTTTCGTGCTGATCCAGGTCAGCAGGCTGTCGAACACTGGAATGCCGGGGCTTCGCATCATGGACTTAGGGAAAGAGGACCACACAATGAAGATGAGCAAGAATGCCCTTGTGGCGGTACTGCTGCTGGCCCTTGTGGCCGGATGCACATCGGTTTCAAGGGGGCTGGGATCGATAACCTCGAACAAATACGCGGAGCCCCGGAGTGGCACCGTCTGGGTGGTCCCGCCGCCCCAGCTCGAGCCCCCCACCCAGAGCGAACGCACGGTCTATATCTCCTATCGGAACATCAGTGATGCCCAGCTGGATCTGCGGTCCCTGCTGATCGACTCAGCCCGGGAGCAGGGGTGGAAGGTCGTCGACCAGCCCCGCCAGGCGCGCTACCGGCTCCGTGCCTCAACCCGGTATTTCGGGGAGGTGGAACCCGAATCCGGGGGTGCGAGTGTGGGCCGGAACATGGGCGTGATTGCGGGTGCCGCCACCGGCATCGGCATCGGCGCCATGACCGCCAGGGCCACTGATAGCGGTGTTGCGGGTGCCGTTGCCGGCGTAGGGGGCGGGGGATTGATCGGGGTGGGGATTTCCAATGCCTCCAGGCCCCGTGAATGGGCCCTGATCATGGATGTCGTGCTCGAGGAACGGATGGATAAGACCATCAACGTCGAGATCAGCACTGGCAGTGACAGCCAGGCCGGGGCTGGCGGCGCGACCAGCAACAGCCGCATGGCCGCCGGGGGAGGTACAAGCACCAGCAATACCAGTGCTGCTACGGCCACCAGGACCACCCAGTACTTCCCGCACGGGGTTCGCCTGTCGGTGTGGGCCAACCAGATGGGCATGACCGAGGATGAAGCCTGGCCCCATATTGAGAAACGGGTTCGTAACGTTTCCACCCGGATGCTGCCCCGCTAACGCCCCCGTGCGGAATTGCGGCCCGTCACCACCAGAGTGGCGGGCCTTTCCGTGCTCGCCCGTCCCTCTTTCAGCGTCCGGCCCGGTTGTCACATCGCCAGTTACCGCTTATCTTTCCCGGAGTCCCATTATTCAGGATTGGGACGGAGGAGATTGAGCCAGACGCTGGCCGATCTGTTACCAAGGAAGCGAATAACCAAGTGGAGAATCACAATGAGGAAAACACTGTTGGCAGCGGCTCTCGTCGCAACGTCTTTCGGCGCGCAGGCAAGTGCACCCGGCGGTTCCGGTTGTGGCTGGGGCAACATGCTGTTCGAAGGCAATGACGGCATGCCCATGCACGTGCTGGCAACGCTGGTGAACGGCACCTCCGGCAACCGCACCTTTGGCATCACATCCGGCACCAACGGCTGTGATACCAGCGGTGCGCTCGAGTACCACGGCGAGAACATGCTGGCCCAGGCGGGCGTCATGGAAGAGGTGGCTCAGGATATGGCGATGGGCGATGGCGAAGCCCTGACAGCGCTTTCCGTCTCCATGGGGATCCCGGCTGAAGAACGCGCCCACTTCAAGAAGACCATGCACGAGAACTTCAGCACAATCTTCCCGAGCGAAGACGTGACCGCTGAAGAAGTCATGAGCAACATCCAGAACGTGATGAACCAGGACAATAAGCTGGCCAGCCTCAGCTGATTGCGGTGTCACACCCCGCCCGGCCCCGTGCCGGGCGGTTGTCCCTCCCTCGAGCAAACCACTGATGCGACCAATAGAACTGGCACTGATACTGGTGCTGGCCAGTGGCCCGTTATGGGCACAGGCCACCCATGAGAAGCTGGCGGAGCATCCCCGCTGGAAAGCGCTGCTCCACATCAACGAGGGAACGACCTGGCGTTACCAGGGGCGCAGCTACATCGACGATCCGGATTTCTTTCTGCATGAATCCGGTGCTACCGATGCCCTGGCCGAGCTCAAGGCCAGTATCCGGCAGCTGAGGCCGGAGGGCAGCGAGGCCCGCTGCGAGTTCCCGGCGCGTTACCGGTTCCTGAACCAGCAGCTGGGCTGGCCCGATGACGGGGGGCTGAGCCACTGTTCTGATTATCAGGAGTGGCGCGAGGCGATGCCGGAGGCGCGGATAGCCCTTATTTTCCCGGCCTCCTACCTGAACAGCCCGTCTTCCATGTTCGGCCATACGCTTCTGCGCATTGACCATGGCGAGGACGAGGACGGTGTCTGGCTCTCCCGCGCCATTAACTTCGGGGCCGAGGTTCAGGGGCAGGAGAACTCCATCCTCTACATCTACCGGGGGCTGTTCGGCGGCTATCCCGGTTACTTCAGCAATGTCCCCTACATGAACAAGATCCGGGATTACGCCCACCTCGAGAACCGGGACATGTGGGAGTACCAGCTCAACCTGGACAAGCAGGAACGGGAGTGGCTTCTGGCCCACCTGTGGGAGCTTGAGGACATCCGGTTCGATTACCTGTTCCTGGACGAGAACTGCTCCTACCGGCTGCTGGAACTGATCAACCTGGCGCGGCCGGAATCCGGTCTGATGGAGGATTTCCGTCTGGCCGAGGTGCCAGCCAATACCGTCAGCGCCCTGGACCGGGAGGGTTTTATCGAGTCAGTGGCGTACCGGCCCTCCAAGGCGAACGAGCTGGATGCCCTGGTCCGGGAGCTGGACGACGGGGAACAGGCATTGGCCCTGGCGCTGGCCCGGAATCCTGACGCTGTTGAGCAGGACGCTTTCAGGAAGCTCGAGCCACGTCGTCAGAATCTGGTAGCCCGCACCGCCTATGCCCATCTGCGTCTCCAGAACCGGGAAGGGGAGCGCAGTAAGGACGCGGCCCGGAAGGGCATGGCGCTTCTCAGGACGATCAGCGACACCCCCACTGTCTCCGGGATTGAACCGGAGCGCCCCGTCTCGCCGGAGAAGGGGCATCACACCAAGATGCTGGCGGCCGGTGGCGGCATGCTGGGCGATCGCGGGTTCGGAGAGCTTCAGGCGCGCTTCAGTTACCACGACTGGCTGGATAATCCGCGGGGATACCTGAGAGGGGCCGCTATTGAAGCCTTCAACGTGCGTATCCGGCAGACGGAGGGCGATGACCTGACGCTCGAGCAACTGGATGTGGTCAACATCAAGTCCCTGGCGCCGCGCAACCGATTCCGTAAGCCCGTGTCCTGGTTCGTCAACGGTGGCCTGGATCGGCGTTTCATCGGCGGGAAGCGCCACCTGACGCGCCACATTCAGGGCGGCCCGGGCCTGGCCTGGGAGGTGGGGCCGTTCATGCCCTACGCCTACGCCATGGCACGAGCGGAGAACAACAGTGCCCATGACGTGCTGATCGCCACTGCCGCCGGCGCGCGGGCAGGGCTGCTCTGGTATGCTGACGGCTTCCAGCTGGGGCTGGAGGCGGAGGGCCTGTATTACCATAACGATGATCGTCGTTATCGCCCCTCGGCGACGGTCAATGTGCCTCTGGGTCGCAACCATGCCCTGCGAGCCCGGATTGAACGGGATGGCGGGCCGGACCGGGCTGAAACGGAGTTCCATCTGTCATGGCGCTATTACTTCGACTGATCCTGCTTCTGGCGGTGCTCGGGCTGGGCGGCTGCAGCGGCCTGTTCTTCCAGCCCATGAGCGACTGGGTTCAGAACCCGGCCCGGCAGGGGCTGGACTACGAGGACATCGTGCTCATCCACCCCGATGGTCAGCGCATCCATGGCTGGTGGCTGCCATCCGCCACCGACGAAGTGCGTGGCACGGTGTTCCACCTGCACGGCAATGCCCAGAACATCAGTACCCACCTTATGAATGTCGCCTGGCTACCGGAGCAGGGCTACCAGGTGCTGTTGATCGACTACCGTGGCTATGGCCTCTCGGAGGGGGAGCCGGATCTGGCCGGGGCCCGGAAGGATATCCAGCTGGGCCTGGACTGGCTCTATGCGGCGGAGCGGGTGGATCCCCCGCTCGTGGTGTTTGGCCAGAGTCTGGGGGCAGCCCTGGCGACCGGCGTGATGGGGCGGGACGCCAACAGCGGAAAGGGCGACTGCGTCATTCTGGAAGCCCCGTTCACCGGCTATCAGGCGATCACCCGCGATGTGATGCGCCGGAGCTGGGTTCTCTGGCCGTTCAGTTTCGTGGTGGCGCCCCTGATGCCGGATCAGGCCAACCCCATTGACCGGGTCGGCGGCATCGCGCCCCGGCCGTTACTCGTCATGCACAGCATCGAGGACGGCATCATCCCCTTCGAGCACGGTCGCGCCCTGTACGAAGCAGCGGAAGAGCCCAAGACCTTCCAGCGCCTGAAAGGGGGCCACATCCAGAGCACCCAGGCCCGGGACGTGCGTCAGCGTCTGCTGACCTTCATGAACCAGGACTGCCGCTAACGGCGACGGTGCCGCTTCTTGGGGACGAACCCGGGCGGCTTGTTGCTGAGCCAGCGCGTGAACGCCGCCAGTTCGGGGATGGCCAGGAGGGACTCCCGTGTGTTGTGGTAAAGCCCCAGCTGCTGCTCAGTGCGCACGTGATGGATCATGTTGTGGCACGGTCGGCAGACCCAGCAGATGCGCCCGTCGAGGTCTTCCCGCGAGAAGTCTTTCCGGAAGCGTTTCCTGCGGTGCAGCCGCCGGGGGATCAGGTGGTGCTGGGTCAGATCCGAGACGGCCCGCCCGCAGAGCTCACACTGTGATGGTCTGGGAGGTTTGCCATTCATGGCGCGTGCAGACTGGGTCCGGTTTGGCTATGATCAGCATTCATTCTATCGAGGAAACCGTTAATGTCCGAAATCCGTCCCGCGACGGGCCAGGATGTGCCCGCTATCCACAGTCTCGCGGAGCAATGGGTGCTCCAGGGGCTGAGCAGTGTGGAGGCGCGTGAACATGGATTTCTTGTCTCCAATTTTACTCCCGCCGAATACCGCCGGTTCACCCAGATTGCCAATGCCTTCTATGTGTTCGAGCACGAGGGGCGGATCGAGGCCTTCATACTGGCCTTCACGGACGATCGCATCAGCCCGGATGACCCGGTGAGCCTGTCGATCCACGACGACGACCCGGGGCCTTTCCTGTTGGTCAAGCAGATCTGCAGCCGGCGTGGCAGCAGCGTCCAGGGCGCCGCCACAGCGCTCTACGAGTTCGTTGCCCGGGAGTTTCAGGGACTTCCCCAGTATGCGGCCGTGGTGCTCGAGCCCGAAAACACCCGCTCAATCCGGTTCCACGAACAACGGGGCTTCACCCGCTGCTGCGAGCGGGACGCGCCGGATGGCCGCCGGCGCGGTATCTGGGCGAGGGAAGCGGCATGATGGTAGACATGCCGCCTCTGGAGCGGGGGGACGTTCATGATGACCGGGTGGAGGTCCTGATCCACCAGTTCTATGTGGCCGCCAGCCTCTACCTTCACGAGGATCAGCTCAACTGGCAGAAGCTTCATCATCTGCTCTACGTCAACGTGGGCCTGGGGGCGGTTGCCGGCTTTGCGCTTGAGAATGATGCCGGGCTGGTCACCGGTCTTGGCGCGGACACCATCTTCCTGTTGCTGGGCGCGATCGGGATACTGGTTGCGTTCGCCTTCGGAATCGCCCTGTGGTTTGGCACCCTCTACCTGCAGAACCGCAAGGCGGCTCTGGGCGCTGTCGAGGCCCAGCTCGGGCAGTACGGGGGCGCAGCCGTTGTGAATCTGCCGGCGCACCTTCAGGTTATCCGGAGCCGCTTCGCGCGGGTCTCGCCAACCGTCTGGGTGCTGCGCCTGTTCCCGGTGGTGCTTGGGCTGGTGTGGGCCGGGCTGATGGTCAGCCTCGCCGTCTAGCCGGGACGGAGCGCTAGTCGAAGTTCTGCATGAGGCGCCCGCGGGCCTGGAATTCAAGCCCGTGGAGCGTCTGATTGAAACCGTCCCGGGAGATCACCTGTTTCGGGAACCGGACCCCCTGCCATTGGATCTCATCCACGCCCACATCGAAGTCCATGTTGAGCACGGGCTGGCCCTGGATGGTTTCCACAAAGGTTTCAACGTGATAGTTCCGCGGCTGGATCACGGTAACCGTCTGGCCGCCACTCGCCGGGCTGGCCACCGAGCGGCGGCGCGGGACCTCGACGTCCAGCTCGGGGAAAACCAGCGAGAGAATGCTGCGCTCCTCGACGATCCGTCGCGTCGCCCTGTTGGGTTCGGCCGTCATCAGGCCAAGCGCCATGCTCACGCTGGCCTGCTCACCGGCGGTCTGCTGGATCGGGGGTGAGGCGTCGCCCGCCGCCGTAGGGCCCACAATGTTCAGCACATTGCCCGCGTTGATATGAATACCGCCCAGGTCGGACTCGTCCATCATCTCCACGGCGTGGATGGACCCCGCCATCATGGCAATGAAAAGGGTAGCGGCGAGTCGTTGTCCCGTTTTCATGGTTGGCTCCAGGCCCTGGGGGGATCATCTTTATAAAGTGTAATGTTTTGTTAACCGAGGTCAAATTGTGTTCAGCATTGTTGCCGATGTTTGCATGGGATCTGTGATTCAATCCACGCAAACAGAGTGCAATGAACTATGCTTACCCTAATGGCGGATAAGCATTTGATACAGGAGAGGCCCGATGCGCGAAGACGAGGACCCGGTCGAGACCCACGAATGGCTGGAGGCACTGGAATCGGTCATTCAGTACGAGGGCGTTGAGCGGGCGGAGTACCTGCTCTCGAAGCTCTCCGACAGGGCAACCCGGGCGGGCACGCCCATGCCCTACGCCATCACCACCCCCTTCCGTAACAGCATTCAGCCCACGGACGAGGCCCGCATGCCGGGCGACATGTTCATGGAACGCCGCATCCGCTCGCTGATCCGCTGGAACGCCCTGGCCATGGTGATGCGCGCCAACATGAAGCCCGGGGATCTCGGCGGCCACATCTCCACCTTCTCGTCAGCGGCCACGCTCTATGACGTCGGCTTCAACTACTTTTTCCACGGCGGCGACGAGAGCCGCGAGCCGGACCTGATCTACTTCCAGGGCCACGCCGCGCCGGGCATCTACGCCCGCTCCTTCCTGGAGGGGCGCCTGAGCGAGGAGCAGCTCGACCACTACCGCCAGGACACCCTGGAAAACGGCATCTCCTCCTATCCCCACCCCTGGCTGATGCCGGACTACTGGCAGTTCCCCACCGTCTCCATGGGGCTGGGCCCGATCCAGGCCATCTACCAGGCCCACATCATGAAGTACCTCCATAACCGGGAACTGGTGGAAAGCGGCGACCGCAAGGTCTGGTGCTTCGTGGGCGATGGCGAATGCGATGAGCCCGAGACTCTGGGCGCCATCGGCCTGGCCGGGCGCGAGAAGCTCGACAACCTGATCTTCGTGGTCAACTGCAACCTGCAGCGCCTGGACGGGCCGGTGCGCGGCAACGGCAAGATCATCCAGGAGCTGGAGGGCATCTTCCGCGGCGCCGGCTGGAACGTGATCAAGGTGATCTGGGGCCGCCACTGGGATACCCTGTTCGAAAAGGACACCGAGGGCGTGCTCCAGGAGGCGCTGGATCGCACCTGTGACGGCGAGCTGCAGAACTACCTGAGCCAGGGGCCGGCCTACACCCGTAAGCATTTCTTCGGGCAGACGCCGGAGCTGGCGGAATTCGCGAAGGACCTGACGGATGATGACATCCTGCAGCTCAACCGCGGTGGCCATGACCCCTACAAGGTCTACGCTGCCTACCACGAGGCGGTGAACCACAAGGGCCAGCCCACGGTCATCCTGGCGCACACCATCAAGGGCTATGGCTTCGGCAAGGGCGCGGAAGCGCAGAACATCGCCCACCAGGTGAAGAAGCTGGACAAGGACGCGCTCAAGGCGTTCCGGGACCGCTTCGGCGTACCGGTCAACGATGATGAGCTCGACAACCTGCCGTACTACCGCCCGGCGGCGGACAGCCCCGAGATGCAGTACATGCAGAAACGCCGGCGCGGGCTGGGTGGCCACCTGCCGCGGCGCCGCCGCGATGCCAGTCCGCTCAAGGTCCCGGGGCTCAAGGCCTTCGACAAGCTTCTGGAAGGGACCGGCGACCGGGAGATGTCCACCACCATGGCATTCGTGCGCCTGCTCACCACGCTGCTCAAGGACAAGCAGGTGGGCCAGCGCGTGGTGCCCATTGTCCCGGACGAGGCCCGCACCTTCGGGATCGAGGGGCTGTTCCGCCAGACCGGCATCTACACCTCGGAAGGGCAGAAGTATACCCCTGAGGACCGCGACCAGATCATGTACTACCGGGAGGACAAGAAGGGCCAGATCCTCCAGGAAGGCATCAACGAGGCCGGTGCCATGTCCGCCTGGATCGCGGCGGCCACCGCCTACAGCAACCACGACTACCCGCTGATGCCGTTCTACATCTTCTACTCCATGTTCGGCTACCAGCGGGTGGGCGACCTGTGCTGGGCCGCCGGCGACATGCGCGCCCGCGGCTTCCTGCTCGGCGGCACGGCGGGGCGCACCACCCTCAACGGCGAGGGCCTGCAGCACCAGGACGGCCACGGGCTCGTCCTGCACAACGTGGTCCCGAACTGCGTCACCTACGACCCGGCCTTCGCCTACGAGGTGGCCGTGATCATCCAGGAGGGCATGCGGCGGATGTACGCCGAAAACGAGAGCATTCACTACTACATCACGCTGCTCAACGAGAACTATCAGCACCCACCCATGCCAAAGGGAGCCGAGGAAGGCATCCTGCGGGGGCTCTACCAGCTTGAGAGCGTGAACGTTGCGGGCAAGGCCAAGGACAAGGCGCCCCGGGTCCAGCTGCTGGGCAGTGGCGCCATCCTCAACGAGGTCCGGGCCGCGGCCCAGATGCTGAAGGATGAGTTCAAGGTGGGCTCGGACGTGTGGAGCGTGACCAGCTTCGGTGAGCTTGCCCGCGACGGCCAGCATGTGGCGCGCTGGAACCGGCTCCATCCGGACAAGAACCCCCGCACCTCCTGGGTGCACGATCAGCTCAAGGGCCAGAAGGGACCGGTCATCGCCTCCACGGACTACATCCGGTTGCAGTCCGAGCAGATCCGGGCCTTCGTGCCGGCGGCCTACCATGTGCTGGGTACCGATGGCTTCGGGCGTTCGGATACCCGCTGGAACCTGAGGGCCTTCTTCGAGGTGGACCGCTATCACGTGGTCGTAGCCGCGCTGAATGCGCTGGCCCAGGAGGGCGTGGTGGAGAGCGCCACGGTTACCGAGGCCATGAACCAGTACGGCATTGACGGCGACAAACCCAATCCAGCGTCCAGCTGATCCGGCGGTAGAAGGAGACACGGCATCATGAGTGAACAGGCGATCCGGGTTCCCGAGCTGGGCGGTGCGGAGTCGGTCGAGATTGTAGGGGTTCTGGTGAGCGTGGGTGATTCGGTGAACGCCGAGGATCCGCTGCTGGAACTGGAATCCGACAAGGCGACCGTGGAGCTGCCGGCCCCGGCGGCCGGGAAGATTACCCGCCTCGATGTGAAGGAGGGCGATTCCCTCACGGAAGGCGATGTCGTCGGCATGCTGGAAGTCGCAGGAAGCGGATCCGGGGCTGCAGCTCCAGGCGGCAAGGAACAGGCAACGGGGAGCGAGGAGCCGGAACCAGCGAGCGAGCAGCAGGCCCCCTCTGTAGGAGCGAGCCCCGCTCGCGATCAGCCCAAAGGCGAGACTGCCTCCTCGAGTACCGTCTCAGCGGATACACCTTCAACACCCGAAACGCCCTCTGGCAAGCTTGTCCACGCTGGCCCCGCCGTGCGCCGGATTGCGCGCGAATTCGGCGCGGACCTTCAGCAGATCCAGGGCAGTGGGCCCAAGGGGCGCATCCTCAAGGAGGACGTCCAGGCCTGGGTGCGCAAGCAGCTCCAGTCCGGCGCCAGTGCGCCCGCCGGTGGTGGTGCGGGCATTCCGGAGGTACCGCTGCCGGACTTCAGCCAGTTCGGCGAGGTCGAGCGCCAGTCCATGACCAAGATCCAGCGGCTGACCGCCCAGGGGATGCACCGCAGCTGGCTGAACGTGCCGCATGTCACCCAGTTCGACAAGGCGGACATCACCGACCTGGAGGCCTTCCGCAAGGACCACAAGGCCGAGGGCGAGAAGCGGGGCGTGAAGATGACGCTGCTGCCGTTCCTGATGAAAGCCTGCGCCCATGCGCTGACCACCTATCCCCAGTTCAACGTTTCGCTGGACATGACGAACCAGCAGATCATCCAGAAGCACTACTGCCACATCGGCATCGCGGTGGACACGCCCAATGGCCTGGTGGTGCCCGTGATCCGGGATGTGGACCGCAAGAGCATCTGGCAGCTGGCGGAAGAGGCCCAGGAACTGGCGGGCAAGGCACGGGACAGGAAGCTCACGAACAACGACATGAGCGGAGCCTGCTTCACCATCACCAGCCTGGGCGGCATTGGCGGCACCGCTTTCACGCCCATCGTGAACTCGCCCGAGGTGGCGATCCTCGGCGCTTCCAAAGCGGACATGGAACCGGTCTGGGATGGCGAGCAATTCCAGCCAAGGCTGATGCTGCCGCTGTCACTGTCCTACGACCACCGTGCGATCAACGGCGCGGATGCGGCCCGTTTCACGGCGCTGCTGTCGAAGACGCTGGGCGACCTGCGGGAGTTGCTGCTCTAGCCCCGTCCAGGGGCACTGGTCAGTTTCTGTGCGCTATGGTGGCGCACGCCCAGCGGACCAAGCGCGTCGTCTGGTGTTGAAAAAGTGCTTTATAAACATATAATTGGGAGATGAGAGAGGATCTGGCATACCGCATGCAACACGCTGGGCACGGGGCCGGGTAGCCCTCTGGCGCGGGTTGAAAACAGGGTGCGCTTCCCGGTCTCGCCCTAACGGAACCTGAGGAGGTGACCATGAAGCGTGCAACCAATCAGAACCTGTTGTTTGAGCTGACTCATGCCTACGAACAATCGCTGGTCGAAGACCTGCATCAGTACTTCGACTGGGCGTATCTGAACAACTGATACGCCGCCTGACACATCAGCCCTCCCAACCCCGGTTCCCGCCGGGGTTTTTTGTGTTCACCCGGTGAGCCATTATCCGATATCGGCAAAATCCATAATGAAAGCCCCATAAATGGGTTAAAGCGATAATCTCTGCCTGTTATCCTTTTAGGCAATCGTGCTATTGGACAACAGGTGCTTATTCCTGATGACACTATCATCAAGCAACTCACCCCTGACCGACGAGCAGGCTCGCCAACTCAACGAACTGCTGGGCAATCTCGAAGGTCACCAGATTGACTGGCTGTCCGGGTATCTGGCTGGCTGGCGCGCGGCCCAGACCGGCCAGCCTTCCGCCGGTGGGCAGGTCGCGGCGGCTGCGGGCGCGGAAGCGCCCTCGCTGACGGTGCTCTATGGCTCCCAAACGGGTAATGCCGAAGGTGTTGCCGAAATGCTGGGCGAACAGGCCAGTGCCCGTGGCATCAAGGCCACGGTCGTGGACATGGCGGATTACAAGGCGCGCCAGCTTAAGAGCGAGAGCTTTGTGGCCGTGCTGGCGTCCACGCATGGCGAGGGCGACCCGCCCGACGGTGCCCTGGACTTCCATGAGTTCCTGCACAGCCGCAAGGCGCCGGGCCTGAAAGGGGTCCACTACGGGGTTCTGGCGCTCGGCGACACCAGTTACGAGCACTTCTGCCAGACGGGCAAGGACTTCGATGCCCGCTTCGCCGAACTGGGCGCCACCCAGCTGGTGGAGCGGGTGGATTGCGACGTGGACTACGACGACCCCGCGGAAGCCTGGGTCAAAGCGATGCTGGACGCGGTCGAGGCCAAGGCCGGGTCAGCGGCGCCGGCTGCCGGAGCGCAGCCCACCGGGTCCGCCCCCGGCAAGTCCCAGTATGACCGCAAGAATCCCTTCCCGGCGCCGGTGCTTGAGAACATCGTCCTCAACGGCCGCGGCTCCAACAAGGAGACCCGTCACGTTGAGCTCTCGCTGGAAGATTCCGGCCTGAGCTATCGCCCCGGCGATGCGGTGGGGGTCTACCCGCAGAACAACCCGCAACTGGTGGCGGCGGTCATCGAGAAGCTGGGGCTGAGCCCGGATGAGACGGTCTCCCTGGGTGAAACACAGACGACGCTGGCGGAGGCGCTCCAGCACTACCGTGAGATTACGGTGCTGACCAAGCCGTTGATGGAGCAGTGGGCGGGCCACAGTGGTGATGCGGAACTGCAGAAGCTGGTGGGCGATCAGTCCGCGCTGACCGAGTGGATGCGCGGCCGCGACCTTCTGGACCTGATCGAGGCCTGGCCGGTGGAAGGGCTGGGCGCCGACACCCTCACGGGCATGCTGCGCAAGCTGCCGCCCCGGCTCTATTCCATCGCGTCCAGCCAGGCGGCGGTGGAGGACGAGGTCCACATGACCGTGGCCGCCGTGCGGTACGAGTCCCACAATAGGGAGAGGGAAGGTGTGGCCTCCACCTGGCTGGCGGACCGCCTGGAGAACGATGCCACGGTTCCGGTGTACATTGACCCGAACAAGAACTTCAAGTTGCCCGAGGACGACGACGCGGCGGTGATCATGATCGGCCCGGGAACGGGTGTTGCTCCCTTCCGGGCCTTCATGCAGGAGCGCGAGGAACGCGGTGCCAAGGGCCGGAACTGGCTGTTCTTCGGCGAACAGCACTTCCGCACCGACTTCCTCTACCAGAGTGAGTGGCTGGCCTGGCGCCGACAGGGCCTGCTGGAGCACATCACCGTCGCCTTCTCCAGGGACCAGGCGGAGAAAGTCTATGTACAGGACCGGATCCGTGACTACGCCACAGAGGTCTGGAGCTGGCTTCAGGATGGCGCGTACCTCTACGTCTGTGGCGATGCCGATGCCATGGCGCCGGACGTGAACGAGGCCCTGATCGACGTGATTGCCCGCGAGGGCAACAAGAGCCGTGATGAGGCCACCGAATACCTGCGGGATCTTGCCCGCGAGAAACGTTACCAACGGGATGTGTACTGATGGCCGATAAACTCCCAGAAGCCGAGATCATCAAGCGCGAGAGTCGCTACCTGCGGGGCACCATTGCGGAAAGCCTGGCGGATGAGGCCACGGGTGCCATCGCGGAAGCGGACACCAAGCTGACCAAGTTCCACGGCAGCTACCAGCAGGACGACCGCGATGTGCGCGACGAGCGCCGCAAGCAGAAGCTGGAACCGCTGTACATGCACATGGTGCGCCTGCGCCTGCCCGGCGGGGTGCTGACACCGACCCAGTGGCTGGGCCTGGACGAGGTGGCCGATGAGTGTGCGAACCACACACTGCGCCTGACCACGCGCCAGACGTTCCAGTTCCATGGCGTGTTCAAGGACAAGATGCGCACGCTCATGCAGCGGGTGAATGCCCTGGGTATCGACTCCAAGGGCGCCTGCGGCGATGTGAACCGCAACGTGGTCTCCAACGTGAACCCGCACGAGTCGCAGCTGCACGCGGAGATCCATCGGCTCTCCACTGAGATCAGCGAGCGGCTGATGTGGAAGTCCGGTGCCTACGCCGAGATCTGGCTGGGCGAGGAATGCGTGCACCGCGTGGGCGAAGAGGAAGAGCCCTTCTACAGCTACTACTACCTGCCGCGTAAGTTCAAGATCGCGCTGGCGGTACCGCCGGAGAACGACGCGGATGTCTTCGCCAACGACATTGGCCTGATTGCCATTGTTGAGGGCGGTGAGCTGCGTGGCTTCAACATCGCGGTCGGCGGTGGTATGGGCACCACTTACGGCGAGCCGGAGACCTACCCGCGGCTGGGTAGCGTGGCGGGCTTCGTCCCGGCGGAGCAGGCGGCGGATGCCTGTGTGGCGATCACCGCGATCCAGCGGGACCACGGCATGCGCACCAACCGGTCCCACGCCCGGTTCAAGTACACCATTGATGACCACGGCCTGGACTGGTTCCGGGAGAAGTTCGCCGAGTACCACGGTCAGCCCATGGAAGAGGCCCGCGACTATCACTTCGATCACAACGGCGACCGTTTCGGCTGGGTGGAAGGCGAAAACGGTAACAGCCACCTGACGGTCCACATCGACAGTGGCCGGATCGCGGACTGGGACGGTTACCCGCTGCGTACCGGCCTGCGCGAGATTGCCAAGGTGCACACGGGCGAGTTCCGGGTAACCTGCAACCAGAACCTTGTGATCGCGAACGTGACGCCGGAACAGAAGGACAGCATCCAGGCCCTGGTTGACCAGTACGGGTTGCGCGACGGCACGAAGGCGACGCCTCTGGCCCGCAATGCCATGTCCTGCGTGGCTTTCCCGACCTGTGCCCTGGCCATGGCCGAGTCCGAGCGTTATCTGCCGACGCTGGTGGAGAAGCTGGATGAGCTCATGGCGAAGCACGGCCTCTCGGATCAGGCGGTGAACGTTCG
>JABAHQ010004777.1_pt1 | contig 19175 bp, 18 predicted proteins | sample 7062091 | NCBI WGS metagenome assembly JABAHQ01 (sample SAMN14534359, study PRJNA622989) | marine sediment metagenome | biome: marine biome [ENVO:00000428]; feature: marine pelagic biome [ENVO:01000023]; material: deep marine sediment [ENVO:00002113] | place: India: Gulf of Kutch | collected...
TTCCTCGGCCTCGGCATCCAGCCGCCGATGGCCTCCTGGGGCAACATGCTGACCAACGCGCAGGAGCTGATCTAGTCCGCGCCGATGCTGGCGGTCTGGCCGGGCCTGCTGATCTTCGTCACCGTGATCGCCTTCAACTTCCTGGGCGACGGCCTGCAGGACGCCCTCGACCCGCGGGCGGTGAAGTAGGCTTGCGCGCCCTGATCTGGCCGGGCCCGAGGTCGCCGGCCGCGGCCCGCTCGCCGGGTGGGGCCCGCTCGCCGGGTGGGGCTCGACATCGACGCCGGGCCCGCCGGCCGCGCCGTCCTCGCGCATGGCCAGGGTGTCCCTCGCGCCGAGGCCGCAGCCGATGTCGAGCGCCTCCCGGTCGGCAAGGTCCAGGCCGGGGAACACCTCCGCCACCTCCTCGCTGGCGCCGGGAGAGAGGACCCCTCGGCCCACGTGAGCTCCAGTCCGGCGATGACCCCGTCGGTGTACGTGATCCCGCGCGCGTCGGGACCGGACATGCCGCGGAGCGGGCGGCTCACCCGCCGCGCGGCAGAGCGGTCTCGACCAGCCTCGCCCAGTAGCTCGCGCCAATCACCAAGACCTCGTCGTTGAAGTCGTAGCGCGGGTTGTGCACGGCGCAGCCGCCCGGCCCGCCGCGCTCTCCATTGCCGAGCCAGATGTAGCAGCCGGGCCGGACCTCCAGCATGTAGGCGAAGTCCTCCGAGCCCATGAGCGGCGGCGCGCCCGCGGCCACGTTGCCTTCGCCCACGACCTGTGCGGCCACGCCGCCAGCGAGGTCGGTTTCGCGCGCGCTGTTGACCAGTGCCGGGTAACGCCGCTCGTAGTGCAAGCTCATGGTCGCACCGTGCGCCGCGCAGATGCCTTGGGCGATGCGCTCGATCTCGTCCTCGATCTGGTCGCGGACCTCGGGCTTGAAGCTGCGCGCCGTGCCGCGCAGCACGGCCTGCTCGGGGATGACGTTCCAGGTGTCGCCGGCGTGGAACTGGGTGACGCTGACCACCACGGATTCGAGGGGATCGCTGCGCCGGCTGGCGATGGTCTGGAGCGCGCCGACGATCTGCGCGGCGGCCACGACCGGGTCGTTGCCGAGGTGCGGCATGGCCGCGTGCGTGCCGTCCCCGGTCACGGTGATCTCGAAGACATCGAAGGCCGCCATGGCCGGCCCGGGGCGCAGGGCGATCTGCCCCGCCGGCAGGCCCGGAAGGTTGTGCAGGCCGTACACGGCCGCGACCGGATAGCGCTCGAAGAGGCCGTCCTCGACCATGACCCGGGCGCCGCCCTCGTTCTCCTCGGCCGGCTGGAAGATGAAATACACGGTGCCGTCGAAGTTGCGCGTCTCGGCCAGGTAGCGTCGCCGCGCCGAGCAGCATCGCGGTGTGCCCGTCGTGGCCGCAGGCGTGCATCTTGCCGTCGACCGTCGAGCGGTGAGCGAAGTCGTTCAGCTCGTGGATGTGGAGCGCGTCCATGTCGGCGCGCACGCCGAGCGCGCGCACGCCGTCGGCCGCCCGCCCGCTGGCGCCCGCCCCGTGCAGCACGCCGACCACTCCGGTCGTGGCCAGGCCGCGGTGCACCTCGATACCGAATTCGGCCAGCTTGCCGGCGACGAAGTCCGACGTGCTGCGCTCCTCGAAGGCGGTCTCGGGGCGCGCGTGCAGGTCACGGCGCCAAGCCGTCATGTCGTGGTGAAATTCGGCGATCCGGTTGACGATCGGCATGGGCACCGCTCCACCCGCCTCTGCTGCGCGTGAAAACGAGAGAGCCTAGCGGCGCCCGGGCGAACGATCAATGGGACATCAGAACCGGCACGGTCATCTGCTCGAAGATTTGCCGGGTCACGCCGCCGAGCACGAACTCGCGCAGGCGCGAATGGCCGTAGGCGCCCATGACCAACAGGTCGATGTCTTCGTCGGCCAAGCGCGACAGAAGGGCGTCGCCGACGGACAGGTCCTTGATCTCCAGGTGCTGCGCCTCAACGGTGATGCCGTGGCGCGCCAGGTGCAGCGAGATGTCCGCGCCCGGCTCCGCCCCGTGGTCGCCGCGCGTCGGGTTGATCACCAGGACCACGACCGAGCGGGCCCGCTCCAGCATGGGGAGCGCGTCGTTCACGGCCCGGGCCGCCTCGCGGCCGCCGTCCCAGGCGACCATGACACGCTCGCCGAGCCGCTCGCCGGGTCCGATATAGGGAATGACCAGCGCCGGCCGGCCGGCGGCGAGCACCACGTCTTCCGGCAGGTGCAGGGTGGTCTCGCCTTCGCCGTTCGGCTCGATCTGGCCGAGGACGGCCATGTCCGCGTAGCGGGCGTGCAGCGCGATGACCTCGGGGACGCGGGTGCCCGGACAGTGCACCGTGCGGCAGTCGACCGACAGCCCGGCCTGTTCGACGGTTCGGGTGAAGGCCTGCTCGGCGGCCTCCATGCGCTCGCCGAGCTGGGTCCGCAGTGTTTCCAGGAACTGTGACGGCACCTCGGCGCGGATGCCGCCGGGCAGCATCGGATCGGCGGCAACGTAAAGCCCCGTCAGGTGCGCCTCGTGCGCCCGCGCCAATTGTACCGCCGCCTGGAGACGCCCGGCGCTGGCCTTGCTGTCATCGACGTGGACCAGAAGGTTCTTGTAAGGCATGTGCGATTCCCCTTGCTGACAAAGCCGCCTCCGGGGTTGTCTCTCACTCCCGGTATGTCGCTCCATTCAATAGGTGCCATGCCCGGCCGCCGCAAGCATTGACCTGGGTCAAGTCGCTGAAAACGCCCGCTTTCGAACGCCTCGAGCGGACCCCCGGCGCCCGCCCCTGCTCATCGCAGCTTCGGATTGAGGGCATCGCGCAGCCAGTCGCCCAGCAGATTGACCGACAACACCAGGATCGCCAGCGCCGCGCCGGGAAAAACGGTGATCCACCATTCGCCCGAGAACAGGAAATCGTTGCCGACCCGGATCAGCGTGCCGAGCGACGGCGAGGTCGGCGGCACCCCGACCCCGAGGAACGACAGGGTCGCCTCGGTGATGATGGCGATAGCCAGGTGGATCGTGGCGATCACCAGCACCGGCCCCATGGCGTTGGGCAATACGTGGCGCACCATGATGAGGGCCGGAGGGATGCCCATGACATGTGCCGCCTGGACGTACTCCTTGTTCTTTTCCACCAGTGTCGAGCCGCGCACCGTGCGCGCGTACTGCACCCAGCCCGAGATGCCGATGGCGAAGACCAGGACGTAGATGGCGACCTCGTCGTGCATCTCGCGCGGCAGCAGGCTGCGCGCTACGCCGTCGATCAGGAGCGCGATGAGGATCGCAGGGAACGACAACTGGATGTCCGCAACGCGCATGATGATGGCGTCGAGCATGCCGCCCAGGTAACCGCTCACCAGGCCGAGGGCGACGCCGACCAGCATGGCGAAGACGACCGAGGCGAAGCCGACCCCGAGCGAGATCCGCGCGCCGTACATGATGGTGGAGAGCATGTCGCGGCCCTGGTCGTCGGTGCCGAGCAGGAAGCGCGGGTCGCCGCCTTCCACCCAGACCGGCGGCATGAAGGCGTCGAGCAGATCCAAGGTGGCCAGATCGAAGGGCTGGTGCGGCGCGATCCAGGGCGCGAAAGCCGCCGCGCATACGATCACGGCGGTCACCGCCGCCGCGGCGATGGTGACCGGCGATCGCTTGAAGCTGTAATAGACGTCGCTGTCCCGGATGCGCTGCACCCTCCAGGCCACGTGTGCGCTCATGGTCATGCCGGCGCCGCCTATCCGTGCGTCCCGACGGCCGTGCTGTCGATCCTGAGACGGGGATCGACGGCGTAGTACAGCAGGTCGACGATCAGGTTAATCACCACGAAGAAGAACGCGATCATGCACAGATAGGCCGCCATGACCGGGATATCGACCTCGTTGATCGCCTGGATGAACAGGAGGCCCATGCCCGGCCACTGAAAGACGCTCTCCGTGATGATGGCGAAGGCGATGATGGAGCCGAGCTGCAGCCCGGTGATGGTGATGACCGGAACCAGGGTGTTCTTGAGTGCATGGCCGAAGTTGATGGTGCGGTTGGACAGGCCGCGGGCACGGGCGAACTTGATGTAGTCGGTGCGCAGCACCTCGAGCATCTCCGCGCGCACCAGGCGCATGATGAGCGTCATCTGGAACAGCGCCAGAGTGACGGAGGGCATCAGGAGCGCCTTGAGGCCCGTCGTCGTCAGCAGGCCGGTCGACCACCAGCCCAGCTCGACCACATCGCCGCGCCCGAACGTGGGCAGCCAGCGCAAGACCACGCCGAACAGCAGGATCAGCAGGATCCCGATCAGGAAGGTGGGCAGCGACACCCCGATCAACGACAGGGTCATGAACAGCCGGGACAGAAAGCCCTCGCGGTGCAGGCCGGTGTAGACCCCCATGGGCACGCCGACCAGCAGCGCGATCAGGGCGGCGATCATGCTGAGCTCGAGCGTGGCGGGCAGGCGCTCGGCGATCAGCTCCTCGACCGGCCGGCGATGCCGGTAGGAAATGCCGAATTCGCCCTGCACCGCGTTGCCGACGAAGCGGGCGAACTGGACAAAGAACGGGTCGTTGAGGCCGAGAGTTTCGCGCAGCGCCTCGCGCTCCACCAGGCTGGTGTCCTGGCCCACCATGTTGTTGATGGGATCGCCGACATAGCGGAACAGGGCGAAGGCGATCAACGCCACGGTCAGCATGACCAGGATCGACTGCAGCAAACGCCGGATAACGAACGCGATCACTGCCGGGCCTCGGGCGTTCTATCGCGCGCGGGAAAAACCGGGCCCGACCCCTCGGCAGAGGGGCCGGGCCACGGCGGACCTAGAGGTCACGGAACGACGACATTGCGGAAATCAAGCACGTTGTCCCCGCGCTGCGCCACGCTCACCCCGTCGCGCACGCCCCAGGACAGGGGCTGTTGGTGCACCGGAATATGCCCGACCTCGTCCTTGTGGATCTTGAACGCCGTGTCGATCAACGCCTGGCGCTTGTCCCGGTCGGTCTCGCCGGCGATCTGCTCGGCCAGATCGTCGACCTTCGGGTTGCAGTAGCCGCCGAGGTTGAACTGGCCCGCCTTGGTCTCCTTGCTTCGGCAGGCCAGCAGGTTCTGCAAGACGTTGTGCGAGTCCATCGAGCCCGGGGTCCAGCCCAGGAGATAGAAGCTGGTATCAAAGTTGTTCTGCGCCAGGACCTTGGCAAAGTACTTCGACTTGGGCTGCGCCAGGAGGTCCACCTTGACGCCGACCTTGGCCAGCATGCTGACGGCCGCCTGGCAGATCCGCTCGTCGTTGACGTAGCGATTGTTCGGGCAGTCCATGGTGACCTCGAAGCCGTCCGGGTAGCCGGCCTCGGCCAAGAGCGCCTTGGACGCGTCCGGATCGTAGGCATAGGGCGCGTTGAGCGCCGAGTTATGGCCGTTGATCTGCGGCGCGACCATCAGGCCCGAGGGGGTCGACGCGCCGCGCATCACCTTCTCCTTGATCGCATCGAGATTGATGGCGTGGGCGAAGGCCTGGCGCACCCGGACGTCCTTGAAGGGATTCTTGCCCTTGACGTTCGAGTACAAGAGCTCGTCGCGGTCCTGATCCATGCCCAGGAAAATCGTGCGCGCCTCCGGGCCGGTCAGCGGCGAGACGCCCTCCGCCTTGATCAGGCGGTCCCAGTCCTGCACCGGAATGGGATAGGCCAGATCCAGCTCGCCGGAGATGAGCGCCGCCACGCGGGTGGCGTCCTGCGAGATCGGCGTAAAGACGACCTCCTCGACGTTGGATTTGATCTCCTTCCAATAACCGTCGAAGGGCTTGAAGACCGATTTCACGTCCGGCTGGCGCTCGACGATCATGAAGGGACCGGTGCCGTTGGCGTTGAGGCTGGCGAACTTGCCGGAGGTGTCGGCGTCCTTCGGGCTTTCCGCCTCGACCGCGTTGTTCGCCTCGGCCCACTCCTTGTCCATGATGTAGAGCCAGACCAGCTCACGCGCGAGCGTCGGTGTCGGCCTCGGGGTCTCCACCTCGATGGTGTGGTCGTCCACCTTGGTGATGCTCTTGATGAGCGAACCGCGGACCTTCTGGTCGGAGCCCTCGGTCAAGGTCCGCTTCCACGAGAAGATCACGTCGTCGGCGGTGAACTCGTTGCCGTTGTGGAACTTCACGCCCTCACGGAGCCTGAACAGCCAGGTGGTCGGCGAGGTCGTCTCCCAGGATTCGGCCAGCGCCGGAACGAGCTCCAGGTCCGCGCTATAGGCGGCGAGGCCTTCGTAGATATTGCCCAGGTAGCCCAGCGTGAAGGTCTCGTTCAGGCCATGGGGATCGAGGGACTGGGCGTCCCCCTGAAAGGCATAGCGGAAGGTCTGGGCCGATGCCGGCCCTGCAACCCCGACCGCCAGCGCGCAAAGGCCCGCCAGGAGCGCGCCCTTTGTCACCGTTCCTCGTATACGCATTATCGTGTTCTCCCTGCTCATTGTTGTCCGAAACGTACAAAAAGATACGCTCGCTACCCGATCGCACGCCTTCGCTGGGCGGCAAGGCCCGAGCGCGCCGCGCGGGAGGGATCGGAGGGCCAAGACAGCGCCCCTTGCCCGGCGTGCAGCATCGCCGAAACGCGTCCTCCCGCTCTCCAGCGACGGTAGCACAAACGCTCGTCGAGGTCGAACCTGGTTCGGCCTCGTTCAAGGGCCGAGGCCGCGGTCGCCAAATCCGGCACAAGACCCGTCGCGGGGGCCACGCCGCCGCCGATCACCAGGGTCTCAAGGCCGCGGCCCACGCCCGTCATGCCGCGTACGCGCCGCGCGGCCGTTGAGCCCGGCCGGGCCGGCGGCGGCCGGCCCGGCCAGCCCTGGCGTTCGCGCATGGCTTGCATGCCAGCAGCCCCCTTTGCCAGACGGCCCCCGCAATAGTAGTCTGGCCTGCCGAACACGATCACGCCTTAGCACCCAGGAGGATCCCATGAGCGAACGGCCGAACTCGGCTGCGGCGCTGGATATCGCCAGCCACTTGCACCCCTACACCAATGCCCGGCAGCACGAGTCGGTGGGCCCCACGGTGCTGACCGAGGGCAAGGGCGTCTACGTCTACGACGAGGACGGCAAGGAATACATCGAAGGCTTGGCGGGCCTCTGGTGCACCGCGCTCGGGTTCGGCGAGGAGCGCCTGATCCGCGCCGCCACCGATCAGATGCGCAAGCTGCCCTATTACCACGGCTTTGCGCACAAGGTGGCGCAGCCCACGATCGAGCTCGCGGCCAAGTTGCTCGAGATCGCGCCGGTTCCCATGTCCAAGGCCTTCTTCGCCAACTCGGGCTCCGAGGCCAACGACACCGTGGTCAAGCTGGTCTGGTACTACAACAACGCCCTCGGCCGGCCCGAGAAGAAGAAGATCATCAGCCGCATCAAGGCCTATCACGGCGTCACCGTGGCGACGGCGAGCCTGACCGGCCTGCCCAACAACCACCGGGACTTCGACCTGCCGATCAAGAACATCCTGCATACCTCCTGCCCGCACTACTACCGCTACGGTGAGCCGGGCGAAAACGAGGAGGACTTCGCCACCCGCTGCGCCGCCGAACTCGAGCAGATGATCCTGGACGAGGGGCCGGAGACGGTCGCCGCCTTCATCGGCGAGCCGCTCATGGGCGCAGGCGGCGTGATCGTGCCGCCCAGGACCTACTGGGACAGGATCCAGGAGGTGCTCAGGAAATACGACGTGCTGCTGGTCGCCGACGAGGTCATCTGCGGCTTTGGCCGCACGGGAAACCTGTTCGGCTCGCAGACGTTCGACATCAAGCCGGACATCATGGTGATGGCCAAGGCGCTGAGTTCGGCCTACCTGCCGATCTCCGCGGTGTTGATCAGCGACCCGATCTACCAGGCCATCGCCGACAACAGCGCGAAGATCGGCCTCTTCGGCCACGGCTACACCTACACGGGCCATCCGGTCCCCGCGGCCGTGGCGCTGGAAGCCATCAAGATGTACGAGGAGCGCGACATCGTCGCGCGGGTGCGGCAGCTCAGCCCGCGGCTGCAGGACGGGCTACGCCGATTCGCGGACAACCCTGTGGTCGGCGAGGTGCGCGGGGTGGGCCTGATCGCCGGGGTCGAGCTGGTTGCCGACCGCGCCAGCAAGGCGCCGTTCGAGCCCGCGGGCCGGGTCGGGGGCTACTTCGCGGAGCGGGCGCAGGCGCACGGCCTGATCATCCGCAACCTGATGGACGTGATCGCCGTCTGCCCGCCGCTCGTCATCAGCGAGGAGGAGATCGACAGCCTCCTCGAGCGCTTCGGCAAGGCCCTCGAGGACACCGCGTCTTGGGTCGAGCACGAGGGGCTCGCCTCGGTCGCCTGAGCCGCGATGCCGTGAACGCGGCGGGAGCGAGCGAGGCCGGGCCGGCCCCGGCGCGCCTCGCCTGGGGACTGCGGTCCTGGCGCCCCCTGCAGGATCAAGAGACCGTTTAACCCGGGTGCGACTGGGTCGCGCCGGGGCTCGGCCGGCGGCAGGGGGGCCTGCGTCGTGGCCCCCGGACGCGTCTTCGCCGAGGCCGTCTCGCCGATCTCAAGGCCGAGGGGCGCGAGCGCATCTTCGCGGACCTGGAGCGCTGCGCCGGCGACTGCCCGCGCGCCCCGTTCCACCCGGCCAAGCCGCGGAACTCTTCATTTTGTTAACAATTGTTAACTGCGCTGAACCCCGGGCGGGATCCGGTCATTGGCTGCAGATCGACTGATTACGACATCTATTTATTGAACTGCGACACGGGCGCCCCTAGTTTGGGACTCCCAATCTTGGGTTCGATGACGTAGCATCGGCGCTTGGCACGCGCCCGCACCGCAAACGATGGGCGCGGCAACGAGTTGTGAAGGCAGGGTAAGGCTTTTCGATGCCCGACAACGAGGATTTCCTCGTCGAGTTCGCCAAGGTCCAGAAGAGCTACGACGGGGAGACGCTGGTCGTCAAAGACCTGGACGTCAAGGTGGCGCGTGGCGAATTCCTGACCATGCTCGGCCCCTCCGGCTCGGGCAAGACCACGGTCCTGATGATGCTGGCCGGCTTCGAGCCGGCCACCCACGGCGAGATCTACCTGGACGGGCGGCCGATCAACAACGTGCCGCCGCACAAGCGCGGCATCGGCATGGTGTTCCAGAACTATGCCCTGTTCCCGCACATGACCGTGTCCGAGAACCTGGCCTTTCCGCTCCAGGTGCGGCACATGGGCAAGGGGGAAATCGAGAGCAAGGTGGAGCGGGTGCTCGACATGGTACGCCTCGGCGGGTTCGGCAGCCGGCGGCCGGGGCAGCTCTCGGGTGGCCAGCAACAGCGCGTCGCCGTGGCACGGGCGCTGGTGTTCGAGCCGACTCTGGTGCTGATGGACGAGCCGCTGGGCGCGCTGGACAAGAACCTGCGCGAGGAGATGCAGTACGAGATCAAGCACATCCACGAGAACCTCGGCGTCACCGTGGTCTACGTGACCCACGACCAGTCCGAGGCGCTGACCATGTCGAACCGGATCGCCGTGTTCGACGACGGCGTGATCCAGCAGCTCGCCACCCCCGACGAACTCTACGAGCGGCCGCGGAACGCCTTCGTCGCCGGCTTCATCGGCGAGAACAACCGCCTCCGGGGCAGGGTGCGCAGCCTCAACGGCGCCACGTGCGAGGTCGAGGTCGAAAGCGGCCACATCGTGCACGCGCTCAGCGTCAATGTCGTCGGCGAGGGGGCGCCCACCACGCTGTCGCTGCGACCCGAGCGGGTCGTGGTCAACCCCGGCCAGGGCCAGATCGCCAACACGGTGGAGGCCCGTGTCGAGGAGCTGATCTATCTGGGCGACCACATCCGGGTACGCGCCAACGTCTGCGGCCACAACGACTTCATCATCAAGGTCCCGAACGCCTCGGGACATGCCGCCCTCAGTCCGGGCGGCACCATGAACATTGGCTGGACCGCCGAGGATTGCCGCGCGCTCGACGCCTAGGTAGGAGGGCGCCGGCGTCGCCGGCGACCTGTGGGGACAGGAACGAGACGAGCACACCGGATTTAATTTGTCGTGATACCGGGACGTAACAACAGAAAACGGGAGGAACCGAAGCAATGAAATGCACGTTCAAGCTGACGACCGTTGCGTTGACCTCGGCGCTCGCGCTCGGGTTCGTGGCGGCTCAGGCCCAGGCGGAGTCCATCACCGTGGTGTCGTGGGGTGGCGCCTACACCAACAGCCAGATCAAGGCCTACCACGAGCCCTTTGCCGCCAAGACCGGCATCGCCGTCAGGTCCGAGGACTACAACGGCGGCCTGGCCGAGGTGAAGGCCCAGGTCGAGGTCGGCAATGTCACCTGGGACCTGGTCGACGTGGAGCTGTCCGCCGCGGTCCGCGGCTGCGACGAGGGCCTGTTCGAGTTCATCGACCTGTCGATCCTCCCGCCGGCGCCGGACGGGACCCCCGCGGCCGAGGACTTCCTGCCCGGCACGCTGCACGACTGCGCCGTGGCGACCATCGTGTGGTCGACCATCTACGCCTACGACAAGACCCAGTTCCCGGGCGAGAAGCCCAAGACCATGGCCGATTTCTTCGATACCGAGAAATTCCCCGGCAAGCGCGCCATGCGCAAGATCCCGAAGGCGAACCTGGAGTTCGCGCTGATCGCCGACGGCGTGCCCGTCGATGAGGTCTATGACGTGCTTTCGACCCCCGAGGGCGTGGACCGGGCCTTTGCCAAGCTCGACACGATCAAGGACGATCTGCTCTGGTGGGAGGCCGGCGCCCAGCCGCCGCAGCTGCTGGCCGACGGCGAGGTGGTCATGGCCACCGCCTACAACGGCCGCATCTTCAACGCCATCGCGACCGAGGACAAGCCCTTCGAGATCGTCTGGGACGGCCAGGTCTGGGACATCGACCTTTGGGCCATGCCCAAGGGCGCGCCGAACAAGGAAGCGGCGTTGAAGTTCCTCGTTTTCTCGACCGATACCCAGCGCCTCGCCGACCAGGCCGAGTGGATCTCCTACGGCCCGGCACGGAAGTCCTCCGTGCCCTTGATCGGCAAGCATCGGGAGGCCGGCATCGACATGGGCCCGCACATGCCCACGGCGCCGGACAACTTCAAGAACGCGCTGCAGAACGACTTCGAGTTCTGGGCCGACTATCAGGACGAGCTGAACGAACGCTTCAACGCCTGGCTCGCCAAGTAAAGGACCTGTGACGGGAGGGGCGCGGCAGCGCCTCTCCCCTTCCTGTTTTGATCGGGCCATAGCGAGAGGCCCCGGGCGATGGCACAAGCAGTTATCACGACGGCCCCGGGCGAGGTCGCCGCTGCCGCCGACCTGAAGGCGAAGCTCCGGCGGGCCACCGCCCGCTCGCGGCGCAACGCCTTCCTGTTGACGGCACCGCTCCTGTTGATGCTGCTCGTTACGTTCGTCGTGCCCATCGCCGACATGCTGTTCCGCAGCGTCGAGGATCCGCTCGTCGGCCAAGCCGTGCCGAAAACGGTGGCTGTGTTGGCGCGTTGGAACCCGGAAACCGGCCTGCCGCCCGAGCAAGCCTATGCCGCGATGGTGGCCGATCTGGCGGCCCTGCGAAAAAGCGGCACCGAGGGCAGGGCGCTCATCGGCAAGTTCGCCACGCGCCTGAATTTCGAGGAGCCGGGCGTGCGCAGCGTGATCACCAGGACCGCGCGCCGGGCCACAAGGCTGAAGGAAGGTCCCTTTGAGGACGCACTGGTCAAGATCCACAAGAAATGGGGCCAACCGGAAATCTGGGCCGCGATCCGGCGCCTCTCCTCGCCGTACACCAGCGTGCACTTCCTGGCATCGTTCGACCTGCGCTACGACATGGACGGCGCGGTCGTCACCCAGCCCGAGGTGCGCAAGGTCTACGTCACCATCTGGCTGCGCACGCTCTACGTCGCCGGGCTGGTGACGCTGCTGTGCGTGCTGCTCGGCTATCCGCTGGGCTACCTGTTGGCGACCCTGCCCATGCGCATTTCCAATCTGCTGATCATTCTGGTCCTGCTTCCCTTCTGGACGTCGCTCCTGGTTCGCACGACGAGCTGGATCGTGGTCCTCGGCCAGAATGGCGTGCTGCTGGAAACCCTGGCCTGGCTGGGCCTGGTGGGAGAGGAAAACCGCCCGCAGATGATCTACAACAAGACCGGCACCATCGTGGCCATGACCCACATCCTGCTGCCGTTCATGATCCTGCCGATTTACAGCGTCATGCGGGGCATTTCGCCGACCCACATGCGCGCGGCACGCTCGCTCGGCGCGACCCCGGCGCGGGCCTTCTGGAAGGTTTACGTGCCACAGACCGTTCCAGGCGTTGGTGCCGGCAGCATTCTCGTTTTCATTCTGGCCGTGGGCTATTACATCACGCCGGCCCTGGTCGGCGGGCAAGACGGCACTCTGATCTCCAACTTCATCGCCTTCCACATGCAGAAGTCGCTGAACTGGGGCTTCGCCGCGGCGCTGGGCACCATCCTGCTGGCCGGCGTCCTCGGGCTTTACTGGCTTTACGACCGCGTCGTCGGCGTTACCAACATGAAGCTGGGGTAGCGCGATGGCTTTTCCGCCATATGTGGGTCCGGCCGGCATAGCGTGGCACTACGGGTTCCGCGTCTACTGCGCGCTGGTGCTCATCTTCCTGATGCTGCCGATCCTGGTCATCATTCCGCTGTCGTTCAACGCCGAGCCCTATTTCACCTACACCGAGGGCATGCTGGCGCTGGAGCGCGGCGCCTACTCCTTGCGCTGGTACGCCGACATCCTCAAGAACGGCATGGTGGCGCCCAACGCGCCCTTCTCCTGGACGTGGATGCAGGATTCCTGGGCCAACGCGCAATGGATCCACTCGACGAAGAACTCCTTCATCATCGGGTTCGCCTCGACCTTGATCGCGACCACGCTGGGCACGTTGGCCGCGCTCGGCCTGACCCGGCCGCACATGCCGTTCCGCAAGGGCATCATGGCGGTGCTGATTTCGCCCATGATCGTGCCGTTGATCATCTCGGCCGCCGGCATGTTCTTCTTCTACTCTACGATCGGGCTGGCTCAGACTTTCCCCGGCATCATCCTGGCCCATGCCGCGCTCGGCACGCCCTTTGTCGTCATCACGGTGACGGCGACCCTGCACGGCTTCGACACCAACCTCATACGCGCCTCGGCGAGCCTGGGGGCGACCCCGACCCGGACCTTCCGCAAGGTCATCGTGCCGCTGATCTCGCCGGGCGTGATCTCGGGCGCGCTGTTCGCCTTCATCACCTCGTTCGACGAGGTGGTGGTGGTGCTGTTCCTGGCCGGGTCCGAGCAGCGCACCATCCCGCGCCAGATGTGGTCCGGCATCCGCGAGCAGATCAGCCCGACGATCCTCGCGGTGGCCACGCTGCTGGTCCTGATTTCGGTGCTGCTGCTGATCACCCTCGAGCTGCTGCGCCGGCGCAACGAGCGCCTGCGCGGGCTGTCACCCGGCTAGGCCGGGCTCCGGCTGCGCCACGGGCGAGACCCCGGCGCGTGTTGCAAAGCCCCGCGTCCTTGTGGACTCGCGTTCTTCTGGCGCCCTCGATCGTTTTCCTCGGCCTGTCCGCAGGGGCGGCCGCGCAGCCCCTGCGGCCGGTCGACGTCGAGCTCGTGCTCGCCATCGACTGCTCCTACAGCGTCGACCACGGCGAGTTCGAACTGCAGAAGATCGGTCTCGCCGAGGCTTTTCGGAACCCGGTCGTGCTCGCCGCCATCCGGGCGGGTGAGCACAAGGCCATCGCGGTCGCCGTCGTCCAGTGGTCGGGTCTCGGCATACAGGCGGTGGCGATCCCCTGGACCGTCGTCGAGGACTCCGCCTCCGCCGCGGCGCTCGCGGCGCGCATCGCGGCCGCGCCCCGGCTGACCCGGGAAGGCGCCACCTCGATCTCCTCGATGATTCGCTTCGGCCTCACGCTTTTCCGCTCCAACGGCCTGGCGGGCAAGCGCCGGGTCATCGATATTTCGGCCGACGGGCGCAACAACACGGGCTACAGGCTGAGCTCAGTGAGGCCGCTGGCCGCGATCTCCGGCGTCACGGTGAACGGCTTGGCCATCCTCAACGAGGTGGCGACTCTCGACCTCTACTTCGAGAAATACGTGATCGTCGGACCCGGCGCCTTCGCGATGCGAGCCAACGACTACGACCACTACGCGGTGGCGATCCTGCGCAAGCTGATCCGCGAGATCGGCAATCCGTCGATTTCCCGAGCCCCGGGGGCAGCCGGGTCCGCCGGCGCGGCGCCGCGCCCCGCGTCGAGCCGGCGGCGGCGCGGCCTCACGCGCCTGACCACGCCGAGAGCCGACGCAAACAGATCCAATGCAACCCCAAACGCGTTAAACCGGCGTATCGTGCCGGAACGCCCCTCGCCTGGACAGCGCGCCCGGTTCAGCTTACCTTATGATTGGAGCACGAGCTTGGCAGGGCCATGTACCGCGACAACACGCTCATCCCGAGCGAAGCGATCCGGCTGCTTGCGCTGGGCATCCTGGCCACGCACGAGGCCCCCTACGCCGCGCTGGCCGGCGAGGTGCGCCACTTCACCGGCCACGTCGTGGGGCCCTCGCTCGACCTGGTGGGCGCGCCGATCGAGGTCTTGAAGATCGAGGGCCTGATCGAGCCCCTCGATCCCGAGGCGGGCCAGGACGGCCTGCTCAGAATCACCGAGGCCGGGCGGGCGGAACTGATCCGCCTGCTCACCTCGAACGTGCGGGCGCCGGTCAGCGACATCAACAAGCTGATCATCACCCTCAAGATGCGTTTCCTGCACCTCCTGGAGCCGGAAGACCGGCGCCTCCAGGCCGAGGTCATGGTGGAGATGTGCCAGCGCCAACTCGTCCGCCTGACCGAGTTGCGCGCGCATCACGCGCACACGCCGGGCCACCTGACCGGCTGGCTCGACCACGAGATCGATCAGACGCGTCACAAGCTGGACTGGTTCCGCACCCTGCACGACGGCCTGGGCTGATCGGACGCAGGCCTCGGCCCGCCGCTCGGAGTGCACGGCCCGCGGTGTGCGGGCTTTCTTCATGCCGGCCTTGTGCCGGCCCCTGTGAGGCGGGCGCCCCGATGCCCCCGGGCCGCGCGCCCGGCGGGACGCGCTCGGCAGGCGGGGTCAGTACAGATGCTGGCCGCCGGTGACGAAGACCTCGGTTCCCGTGACGTAGCCGAAATCCGGCGCGCAGAGTTGGTACACGGCGGAGGCCACTTCCTCCGGCCGGCCCATGCGGTGCATGGGAATGCGCGGAATGAGCGCCTCGTATTCGTCGCCGACCATGGCGGTCTCGATCTCGCCGGGCGCCACGGCATTCACCCGAACGCCGATCTCGGCGAGCTCCACGGCCAGCTCGCGCGTGAGAGCCGAGAGCGCCGCCTTCGAGGTGGAATAGGCCGAACCGGCGAAGGGATGGATCTGATGCCCGGCGATGGAGGTGATGTTGACGATGCACCCCTGGCCGCGGCGCAGGGCGGCGGCGAATCCGCGCGCCAGCACCAGCGGGGTGAAGAAGTTCAGCTCGAAAACCTCGCGCCACGTCGCCACGTCGCCGTTCAGGCAGCCCAGGCGCTCCTTGAACGGCGTCTTGGGGGAGACCGCGGCGTTGTTGACCAGCGCGTGCAAGGGCTGCTGGCCGAGCATGCCGTTGGCCTGGGCGATGAAGCCTTCGACGCTGCCGGGGTCGTTGAGGTCGGCGCTCACGTGGTGTGTCCAGTTGGGATCGCGCCGGCATTCCTGCGGCACGCCCTCGCGCGAGCAGGTGATGATTGTCCAGCCCTCGTCGCTGAACCGCTTGACCGTGGCGTGCCCGATACCGCGGCTCGCGCCGGTCAAGATCATGGTCTTGCGGTCGTCGCTCATGAGTTGACCTTAGCCGAAGTCCCGGGCGCGGCCGGTATCACCCGCACGGCCTGGCCCGCACCGCTGCGCACCGCCCGGGCCTACGGCGCCGGCTGCACCGAGACGACCCGAAAGGTGCGCATCTCGCCATCCTGCTCGCGCAGTGACACGTACTCGCCCTCTTTGAAGACGTGCCTGTCGAACCGATAGCCGGGCTCGTCCTCGTCGGAATCGCCGAGCACGTCATAATGAAAGGCCCAGGTGCCGCCGCGCCGGTGCACCAGATGTCCCATCTCGTCCGGTTCGCCTTCCCAGAAGCGCCGCACTCGGCAACGCTTCCGGTATTTCCGCCAAGCCTCGGGGTCGATGTGGCCGTCGTCGCGCAACGGCGCGACGAACTCGTAGCCATGGTGGCTGCTGCCGTCCGGGAAGTCGCTATCCCGGGCCAGCTCCAGTCGAACGATGCTCAAGCTCATCGCTGTGTCCTTAATCTCGATCCGAACATTCCCACCCCGATCGGTCAAGGAATGATCTCATTAGGAAATGACCCGCACCCGGCCCAAGTGCAAGGCTGCGGCTGCCGAGCCCGCTCGCGGCGCACACCGGGGCGACCCTGGGCGCCTCGGCAACGACGCACGAGATGGGCCGGCTCAGTGTACCATCAGGACCGGAATGTCCGCATCCATCAGCACTCCGCGCGTGGCGCCGCCAAGCACCATCTCGCGCAGCCGGCTGTGCCCGTAGGCGCCCATGACGAGCAGGTCGGCCCCCGCACTTTCCGCCTCGGCAAGCAACTCTTCGCCCATCGACCGGGGCCCGGGCGCAAAGGCCCAGGTGTGCGCCTCGATCCCGTGCAGCGCCAGATAACCGACCAGCTCACTCGGTTCGGCGTCGCTCCCGGGCTCGCGCGCGCTCACAACGACCACCTTTTCGGCCTTGGCCAGGAACGGCAGGCTGGCGCTGGAGGCCCGCGTTGCCTCGCGCGAGCGATCCCAGGCGACCGCAACGATCCTGCCAATGCTGGCCACCGCTTCGCCCGGCACCAGCAGAACGGGCCGGCCGCTGTCGAACAGCGCGGCGTCGAAAGCGGCGCTCAACCCGCTCTCGCCCGCCCCGCCGACGCGCGACATTACGATCAGGTCCGCCAGCCGACCGTAACGGAGGACCTGGTCGACCTCGCGGCCGAGCGTATGCCGGAAGCAAATCGTGAACCGGCCCGGGGTCGCGGCGGCGTCGGGCTCGACCACGGGCAGCTTGGCCTCGACACAGCGGGACTCAAAGAGCCGGCGCGCCTCTTGCAAACGGTCCGCGGCCTCGGCGCGCAGGCTTTGGATAATCTGTTCCACCGCGGCGCCGGACATCCCCTCGCCGACCATCGGCAACGAGCCTTCCGCGTCGATCTCGACATGGAGCAGCTCGACGCGGGCGGAGAAGCTCCGACCGAGCTCCAGCGCCGCGCTCATGGCCGCCGCGCTGCCGGGGCCACCGTCGACGACGGCCAGTATCTTAGCCGGGGACATCGCGCCCTCCACTTGCTTCACGACCAGCCCGCAGTGCCTGCAATCTTGCAGGCCCGGGGGCAGCCGCCACATTGACATTCGTCAAGCTCAGGCCCAAGGCCCAGCGCGCCGCGCGGGCGCCGCCGTCGGCGCTCGTCTTCGCCGGCCCGTCAGGCAAAACTGGCGCGCTCCTCTTCGATCCCGTGGGGATCCTGATGAATGATCACCTCGGCCCCGGGATAGGCCTGCCGCAGCAATTCGAGCACCTCGTCCGCCACGTCGTGCGCTCGGTACAGGCTCAGCTGTCCGTCCATCTCGATGTGGACCTGAATGAAGGTCTGCCGCCCGGAGCTTCGGGTCCGCAGGTCGTGCATGTCGATTACGCTGGGGTGTTCGAGGACGATCCGCCGGATGCGCGCGCGTTCCTCCTCGGCCAGTTCGCGGTCCATCAGCAAATCCAGCGAACTGCGCGCGATGTGCCACGCGTTCTTCAGGATATAGCCTGCGATGGCAATCCCGAACAGCGGGTCGGCGATGGTCCAGCCGAGTTGGGACGCCAGCAGCAGCGCCACAATGACCGCCGCGTTGATCAGGATGTCGCCCACGTAATGCAGCGAATCGGCCTTGATGGCCACCGACCCGGTCTTGCGCACCACGTGGGCCTGAAAGCGGGTCAGAGCGAACGTGAGCACGATCGCGAAGATCATGACCGCGATGCCCACCTCGCTGCGCAGGATCGGTGGCGGATCGACCAAGCGGTGGCTGGCCTCGATGACCAGGAAGATCGCCGAACCCGCGATGAAGGCCGCCTGGCCGAGCGCGGCCAGCGGTTCCGCCTTGCCGTGCCCGAAGCGGTGCTCGCGGTCGGCCGGCGTGAGCGCATGGCGCACGGCCAGCAGATTGACCATGGAGGCGGCGGCGTCCAGCAGCGAATCGATCAGCGTGGACAGCAGGCTGATCGAACCGGTGACCAGCCAGGCGCCGAACTTGACCACGATCAGGGTTCCCGCGACCGTCACCGAGGCGTGGGTGGCCAAGCGCAGCAGGCGCGCCGCCTCGGCGGAGGACTGGCCTTGCGTGCCGATCTGCTCGCTCAGTGTCGGTCTCCCGCTCGTCCGGTTGCTCTCGGCCGGCGCTCTTGCCCGGCCGTCATGGGTACAGGCGCTCGGTGCGCCAGTCATTCCCGTCCCGATGGTAGACCAGCCGATCGTGCAGCCGGAAGGCGCCCTGTTGCCAGAATTCGATCATCCGCGGCACGATGCGGAAGCCCGACCAGAACGGCGGGCGCGGGATCTTGCCGAGCGCGTACTTGAGGCCGTACTCCGCCACCCGCTTCTCCAGCACGTAACGCCCTTCCAAGGGTCGGGACTGCTTGCTCGCCCAGGCGCCGATCCGCGCCTCGCGCGGGCGCGAGGCGAAGTAGGCGTCGGCCTCGGCCCGGCTCACCTGCTCGACCTCGCCCTCGACGCGGACCTGACGCGCAAGCGACTTCCAGTGGAACACCATGGCCGCCTTGGGCCGGGCCAGAAGCTGACGCCCCTTGCGGCTCTCGAAATTGGTGTAGAAGACGAAGCCGCGCCCGTCGACCCCCTTGAGCAGAATCATGCGGGCCGAGGGCATGCCGTCCTCGCCCACCGTGGCAAGGGCCGCGGCGTTGGCGTCGGCGGGCTCCTTGGCCCAGGCCTCATCGAGCCATGCCTGAAACGCCGCAATCGGGTCGTCGGGAGGGGGCTTGCCGAACATCGCCTCAGAATCGGCCGAGTCTCGGGATCGGACCAACGCACGGCTGCGCACCATATAACGGGTTCCGGGACCGGGGAAGCTGAAAGCCGGAGCCGTCTCGCGGGCCCACTCCGGCGCCCCTCC